>Ga0335072_10002202_pt1 | contig 30633 bp, 19 predicted proteins | sample Lox_Sample_21_FD_206725 | JGI IMG/M metagenome (GOLD analysis project Ga0335072, IMG submission 206725) | Soil microbial communities from Loxahatchee National Wildlife Refuge, Florida, United States - Lox_Sample_2.1 | ecosystem: Environmental > Terrestrial > Soil > Wetlands | place: USA...
GGATGACGCCTCGGTACCTTGCACCATCTGCGCCTTCATCGACCCCGATGGGTGCCTTATCGTACCCTCCCCCAGGCCATCGCCTCTGCGCGGCCAGCGTTATTCGGTGAGCGGCTTATTTCCAGCCGCGTCGTCGTTTCCGGCGTCTCCTCCAGACGAAATCGATTGACCTGCTGATTCAGCTCCGCTGCCAGCTGTGACAACTGCTCGCTGGCCTGCGTCGTTTCATCGACCGTGGCCATGAATTTGTGGCAAACCTCGCTGATGCTCCCCAGCGATTTGCTGATCTCCTGGCTGGCCGTAGCCTGCTCGGTGGACGCGCTGGCAATCAGCGCGACCTGGGCCTCCGACCGGCGGCACGACTCGATCGTCGATTCCAGCGTGCGCCCGGCTGCCTCGCTGTCCTCGAGCCCGGAGGCGACACCCGCCCGTCCGGCCTCGATCAGGCGCAGCATCTCGTGCGTCTCGGCCTGAATTGTGGCAATGGTGGCTGAAATCTCTTCGGTGGCCGAGCGGGTCCGCTCGGCCAGCCTCCGCACCTCGCCCGCCACCACCGCGAATCCACGTCCCTGTTCCCCGGCCCGCTGGGCTTCGATGGCAGCGTTGAGCGCCAGCAGATTCGTTTGCTCGGAAATATCGCGGATGGTCGTGACGACCTGGCCGATCTGCTCGGAGCGCTGCGCCAGCGACGCCATGCGCTCCGCAGTTTGGCTGGTGAGCTGGCTGATGCTCTGCATGCTGCCAGCCATCTTGCCGATGGCTGCGCCGCCCTCCGTCGCGCTTTGCGCAGCCTGCCGGCTGGCCGTGCTGGCCTGCTCGGCGTTCTGCGAAACCTCATTGACCGTAACCGCCATCTCCTGCGTGGCCGTCGCGATCTGGCTCATCTCGCCGCTCTGACACCTGGCATCTTTGGCGCTCTGGCTGGCGCGCGCGGACAACTCCGTGGCCGCCGAACTCAGCGTTTCCACGCCGCGGTGGATCGAGGCGAGCAATCCGCGCGTGGACTGGATCGCGGCATTCAGCGCCGCTGCCATGCGGCCGATTTCGTCCTGCCCCTGAGCGGGTAACTGCTTCGTCAGATCCCCGGCCGCCATCGCCTCCAGAACTCCGGCGGCGCGCATCAGCGGCGGCGCAATCGACCGGGTCAGCAGGCTGCCGATGACCCCGCTCAGCACGACCGTCAGCCCGATCACCAGCACCACCAGCAGCCGGACCGAGGTGTACGTCGAGGCCGCCTGCCGGCAAAGCTCGCGGCTGCTGTCGGTATTGGCAGCCACCGCGCCGTTCATCGCCGCTTCGGTTTTGCGGTAGAGCTGCGCGTTGTCGCCCACCGTCTGTGCCGCTGCCAGCGGGTGATTGCCCTGCTGCAGAATCGCGACCGTTCCGTCGCTGAGCTGCAGGTACTGCACGAACTGGTGGTTGGCGGACTCTTCGATCGAGCGCTCCGGGCCACGGATGCCGATGGCCACAAAACGTTCCTGCGCATCGCGAAACTTCGCCACTGCCTTCTCGCGGCGATCGGTGTAGTCCGCCGTGCAGCGCGGCGTGTCGCACAGCAGAATCCCCATATCCGCGCGGCGATACACCTGCATGGCGGACTGCATGTCGGCCAGCGCCTGCGCCGAGGGAAGAGCGATGTCGGCCAGATTTGCGCTGGAGCTCTCGATCTTCTCCATGCCCGCCAGCGCAATGCCGCCGAGCGCCAAACACAACACACACACTACGCCGAACGCGACGACGAATTTGCGCGCTACCGGAAGGTTGCGAAATGTCTGCATTCAGAACTCCCGAACCTGGATCTGCGGCGCCCGCAGACCCTGCCCCTGGCGCATGGAAGCGCGGCGAGGAATTCGCTGTCTGTCAACGACCGCTCTTCCCCCTATCGGCGAAGCTGCCGGTTCCGTTATCGAGGACGCCATCGTCAGAGAAAGGGTCGTTCCTCCGCGGTCACTGCAACGTTGGCGGTTCCGAAATGGCGCGAAGCCGCGCGACCCAGGCGGAGGCGGTGAATCCCATCCGGAAAAGAGGGGGAGCCGCGCGGGAAGAGCGGCGGCAGGGGCAACTTCAAGCTGGCGGAGGGAGAGGGATTCGAACTTGAGCCGTTTTGCGGGCGTCCGAGCCCGCAGGCGAAATCCCGAGCGAGGTCGAGGGACCTCCGTCTGCACACAATCCAATGGGAGAGTCTGGCGGAGGGAGAGGGATTCGAACCCCCGGTACCCTTGCGGGCACAGCGGTTTTCAAGACCGCCTGTTTCAACCGCTCACACATCCCTCCGCAGGTGAACCGATGAGCTAACTCCATACTACGACGGCGGGAGGGGCGCCTCGCCTTCCGCCAGCAGAAGGTCCCGCGGTGGGATGAGTGCAAAGCTGCTTGACGCCGCCTCGGGAATCTTCCTAGAATTGCGCAACTCGCACGGCCTTTCGGATGCACCCTGGGCCCTCTGTTCCCGCAGGGCCATGCGATTCCCTTCCCCCGCGAAAAGCCTCTTTCTCGATTCGATCCTGCGCGAACCGCCGGCGCGCCGAGACCGAACAGGTGCCTCATGAAGAGCCGTTGGTTGGTCTTGCCCCTGGTCTGCGTGGTCTTCGCCATCGCGGTCGTGATCACCTTTAGCGCACTGAATCGGAAAGCCATCCGGGCCGAGCAGCAGAATATGATCGCGGCCTCGCTGCGCTATCCAGGGTTCACTCTGGCCCAGCGCAGAGCCGTGCAGCAGGAATGGATGGCGGAGAGGCATCCGCAATGGCGGGACGTGAGTCTGGCCGAGCTGGCGCACCGGTTGTTGATGTTCGCACAGTCTTCCCCGGCAACGACCACTCAGCCGCTGGCCAACTTCACGGGGAATCTCACCAGCATCAACGTTCCTGGTGGAGATCTGCTGGGACTCTTCCGGCAGCCGAACTGCTCGCTCACGCTGGACTGGGCGAGCTACGTGCTGAGCATGCCCACGGCAACCTACACGATGGAAGGAACCACGCCCAACTACGATCAGGTGCTGCATAACGCCGCGGGCCTGACCACCAACGGAGGCAACTGGCCGGCGGGCTGCGGCGATCCGATCGTCGGAGTTACGGCGCGCAAGGTGGCCTACGTGGGGATGACCGGCAGCGGCCAGATCGTCGCTGCCGACGCCGGCTTCGACTCGGCCACGCAGGCGGAGGTGATCTATACATTCGTCGGACCGCTGACGAACAGCGATGTCAACATCGGGATTATCCCGATCTCAGGAGAATCGCCGGTCAATCTGCTGGCGGCGAACTTTGGCGGGAGCGGCCTCGGGGACGTGATTGCGGTCAGCGAATCTGCGACGACCAACGGGCCGGGATCGATTTCTGTCATCCCCGTGGATGCGACGGGCACGTTTGGCACGCCGGTCGATTATTCGCTGCCGGGCCAGCAGGGACTCAGTGCGGTCGTGGACGACTTCAACGGCGACGGCAAGCTGGATATCGTGGTGACCAGTTCGACGTTCGCGACCGGAGGCGGAACCACTTATTCCCTGAGCTATTTCCAGGGCCAGGGGAACGGCAGCTTTGCCAACCCCCAGAATGTCACGCTGACGCCGGGGTCGAGCGCAATCGGCCAGCAATACTTCGGGTTGATCTCGGCCAGCCTGCGCAACAACGGAAAGAAGGACATCGTGACGTCGGCCGGCGTGGTGCTGTTCGGGAACGGCGACGGCACCTTCACGCAATCGTCCACGGCCGCGTTCCCCAGCGAAGGGGGGACGTCGCAGTTCGGGCCGAACGTGGTGGCAGGAGACTTTAACAAGGACGGGAAACTGGATCTGGCCCTGGACGATGGCAATTCGATCGGGATCTTCCTTGGCAATGGCGACGGCACCTTCAATCCGGCGGCAGGCTACGCAACCATCGACAACACCGGCTACCTGACCGGTACCGATCTGGACGGCGATGGCAACATCGACCTGTACAGCGGCGTGATGCGCGCCGGCGCCTTCGGCGGCGATCAGTTTGAGATCAACCAGGCCTATGCGCTCATGGGGAACGGAGACGGAACGTTCCGCGGCGCGCCGGAGATGCCCTTTGTGTATACGGGTCTCAATCTGATGGACCTGAACGGAGACCACATACCCGACGGCGTCGGTGTGAACGCAACACTGAACACCACGAATGTATCGATGACGTCGTATCTGGGAGCCAGCAACGGGATCTTCACCGCGAAGCAGACATTTGCGATATCGCCGGTGACCATCAGCGGAACGACATTCCAGTTCTCATCGCTCGATTCGTTCGGTCTGGGCGATGTGACCGGGAGCGGCAAGGCAGCCCTCGTCTATCTGCCGGAGCAGGGCTTTTACGGACCGGGCGGGGTTCCCGGATATTTCGTCGCGATGGGCAATGGGGACGGCACCTTTGCCACGCCGGCGTTTATCCCGGCGCCAACGTTTGCGCCAACCGGAGACTTCGACCAGAGCGAGACGATCAATGATTTGTTTGTGGCGGATGTGAACGGAGATGGAAAGGCGGATCTGATCTACAGCTATACCGCCGAGGTGTTCCAGACCGGAGTTTACGAGCAGGGGATCGCGGTGCAGCTGAGCAATGGGGACGGGACCTTCGCGGTGCCGCAGGTCATCCAGACTTATTCCAGCACCACCCCGCCAACGATGGGGGCTCCGCCGTTTGTGGTTCAGGTTGGGCACACGCGAGCGGGCGGGCCACTGGATCTGTTCACGGAAACGAGAGTGCTGAACTCAACCACGGTGACCTATCCCCTCTCGCTGTATCTGGGCAAAGGCGATGGGACGTTTGCAGCGGCAACCACGCCGCCGGTGGCGGACAACATCGGGCCACCCTCCTTCGGAGCGGGTTTGGGACAGGTGGTGCTGGCGGACATGAACGGAGACAGCAAGCCGGACCTGATCACCCTGGGGACAACGAACAGCGGCGGGCAGGCGGAGCTGGCCATTTCTCTGGGCAACGGCGACGGAACCTTCCAGACGCCGACGATTGTGGATTTCGGCGAAGGCAGCAGCCTTGGCTATGGTCTGGCGGCCGCCGACTTCGATGGAGATGGCAGGATCGATGTGGCGGTGACGGGTTTCAATCCGCCGGTCGATGCCGGAATTTTCCTCGGCAATGGGGACGGGACGGTGCAGAGCTTCAGTCCGAGCAGTGGCCTGGTGGAGCCGTCGGTGGCGATCGATCTGGTGCTGTTTGGCGCAGCGCAGGCCCTCGACTTCAATGGAGACGGCAAGCCGGACCTGGTCGCGGGTCAGGCCATTCTCTTCAATCTCGGCGCAACCAGCACCCTGACTCCGACCACGACGACGGTGACCGCGGCCCCTCCGAGTCCAGTGGCCCCGGGGACCAGTGTCAGCTTCACTGCGACGGTGTCGGCGTCCGGGTCGACGCCAACCGGGAGTGTGACGTTCAGCGACGGCGCGACCGCGCTGGGAACGGCCACCCTCGACAGCACCGGAACCGCGACCTACTCGACGAATTCGCTCAGCGTGGGCGTACACACGATCACGGCTGCGTACGGGGGCAATTCAACCTTTGCGGCGAGCACCTCGCCCGCACTGGCATTCACCGTGACCGCCCCGGCGCCCTCCTTCACGATCGCCGCGAATCCGACCAGCGGCTCCGTGACGGCCGGGAACTCCACGACAACGACGATCACCGTGACGCCGACCAATGGCTTCAATTCGGCGGTGAGCTTCGCCTGCACGGGCTTGCCGGCCGGCGGGACCTGCACCACCAACCCGACGACCGTGACCCCCAACGGAACCGCAGCTGCGACCACCGTGCTGACGATTGCGACGACGACGCAATCCGGAGCGCTGGCGTTGCCCTGGCGGCCCGGATCGCGCTCCGGCGGCGTGGCAACGGTCGCGGTGCTGGCGGCGGGGGCGCTGTGGGTCTTCGGGCGGAGAAAGAGGGTGCATTGGATCCATCTGCTGCATCCCATCCTGATCCTGCTGGTTGTGGCCGGAGTCGCACTGGGTTGTGGCGGCGGCAGCGGCAGCAGCGGGGGTGGTGGAGGGGGCGGCGGCGGCGGCTCAAAGAGTTACACCGTCACCATCACGGGAACCGCGGGATCACAGAGCCAGAGCACGACCTTTACCCTGACGGTGAGTTGATCCGAGCCGCCTCGGCTCGAAAAACGGACCGAGGCGGACTCTATTTCGGGGAGAGTCCGGTGTTGGAGTGGTTCGGCGATTCGTTGCCAGGACCGCCGACAACCTCGAGGCTCGGGATACGATCGTCCATCGAAGGCAACGGGGGGAAGGGCATGTGCGGCTCCGTCTGATACCAGTAGGCGACGGAGTAAAAATTGTCGGAGCGGGCGTTCGCGTGACCGTGCTCGATGGTCGCCTTCATCGACTGCGTGAACGGGATGGGCGAATCAAGATGGAAACGGTAAACCGACCATCGCTCGCCGGCGAGTTCCTTGCCAACCAGCGGCGCGCCGTAGAGCGGAAAAGAGAACGAAGCGCCTCCAAAATCCCATGCGCCGAGGAAGTAGTCTTCTGAACCGGTACCGACAACCGGAGTGGTCTGGCCGTCGATGAAGAACATCGGGTCGCCCTCGCCCCACCAGCCGTCCTGATTCTGCAGAATCGACATGGTCACGCCGATGTATTGGCCGCGGCCCTTCGCCTCGAACCACACGTAGTTGTTCTTGCCGTCGAGATTGCGCTTGTAGTCGATGAGCGGATCGCCATTTTCGTACCACTGATTCGTCCAGCCGTGATTGGGCTGCGCCTGGCGATACTCGGCATGAAAATAAAGCGTCGTGGCAGGCAGCGGGTGCGGGTAGGTGCGGTATTCGATGTTGTAGTAGAGGTTGGGAACCGGCATCTTGCCTTCGTTGGTGACGGTGATACGCGCGTGATGCTGGAAGGGCATGGGGAAGAAACAGTTCATGGCGCGCGTGCTGCCCACCGAGAGCATCTCGGAGTTCCAGGTCAGATACTCGCCGAGGCCGAGACCGAAGAAGTCGCCCAGCGGGGTTTCGACGCTGGGATTCTCTTCGCCATCCCAGTACATGCGCAGGACAACGCGCTTCAGGTGGTAGGGTTCCGGGCTGCCGAGCGTGAACCAGATGTGCGAGATCACGCCGGGGCCGTCCGCGTCGAGGATGGTGAGCGTTTGGCCAGGGGTCACCGTTCGGTAGTCGACGTTGGCGCCGGTGAGTTCCTCGCTCGAGGCAAGATGCCAGGTGTAGTTTTGCTCCTGCGTGATGTCCGGCCACTGGGCTGCGTTCTGAGCGTGGAGGGATGCGGTTGCGGCGAACAGCGCGATGCAGGATGCGATCCAGCGCATTTCTGTTTTCTCCCGTCGAGGTTTTGCGCGGGTGGGCGCGGGGCTCCGCCGCGGCGTCCGCAAAACAACGCCAGCCAGTGTAGCGCGCGAACGGGAGTGGTGCTGGTTTTCTACAATTTGTCCAGGTACGACGGGTTCAGCCGCGTCGGAGAGGGAGTATGTGCGGGCGCTACTATCGCCGGTCAGATAAACAGAGGATCGCGGAGGCCTTCAAAGTCGGCGTGCCGCCCTCGTTTGAGATTCTGCCGGATTACAACGTGGCGCCCACGACGTTTCAGCCGGTGGTGGTCGAAAATCGCGATACCGGCGATCGTGAGATTCGCCCCATGTACTGGGGGCTGATTCCGTACTGGGCAGAGGAGCCGAAGAAGCTGGGTGTGAGCACGATCAACGCGAAGGCAGAGAGCCTGCTGGAGAAGCCGATCTGGCGTGAGCCGTTCGAACGGCGACGTTGCCTGGTTCCGGCCGATGGCTTTTACGAGTGGCAGAAGTTCAGCGAGAAGACGAAACAGCCGTGGGCGATTGCGCTGAAGGATGACGAGCCGCTGGCGTTTGCCGGATTGTGGGACCGCTGGAAGTCCAAGGATCGCAAAACGCAGCTGGAGAGCTTTGCCATCATCACAACCGAGGCCAATGAGCTGACCGCGCCCATGCACGAGCGCATGCCGGTGATTCTCGAGCCGCGCAATTACGAGCGCTGGCTGAAGAGAGACGATGCGGGACGGCCGCCTGTGGACCTGCTCCGCCCCTATGACTCGGCCCTCATGCGCACGTGGCGCGTGGACGCGGCCGTCGGCAATGTAAAGAACAATTCTGCGGCGCTGCTGGAACCGGTGGCGGCGCAGACGCTGTTTTGATGAGCGGCAGGGGCAGGAGCAGACCCCGCTCCGGAGCTCGGCGGGGTTGCGCGGGCACCCGGATTGATCTGAGACCGCGCTACGCTTCATAGATGTTAGGAGCGATACCGCGAAGAAGCCCCGGGTCGTCTTCATCAATCGCAGAAAACAGCTGCGGCTCGCGAAGGCGGAGGATCGCGCGTGCGGTATCCTGCGCGACCCGCGCGAAGCACTCCCGGGTGCACTGGCAGAAGGCGGTGATTTGCAGATGGGATGCAGCGTCCAGTTCCGCTCCAATCGCAACCATCAGGCAATAGATATCCAGGCAGACACCGCGCTCGAATTCGAGTTCCAGTTCCGCTCCGCCGTCCGCGTCGAAAGAGCGCGAGACCACGGTGCCTCCGCACGCCCGGATGGCGCCCACCAGAAAACTCGCAGCGCGCGCAGTTTCCCGGCAGCTGGCGGAGAGGACCAGATCGGCGAAGGTCTGGGAAATCGGGGCGGGCGAGACTGAGAGCTGCGAAGTGAGCATGACATTCCTCTCGACGGAGTGTTTTGTGATCCAGATCACAATTTCATTCTGCGAGTGGATCATCGCAGGAATGTGGTCACGAGTGTCAACGCAAATCGCGCTTTGTGCGAGGGCCGGGTCCCGAATCGGAACCACGATTCAATTCGGGAATCCAGGATCGGATTTTTGCGCAACTCTCCACCCCATGCCCGGCGGCCGCGGCTATAATCCCCCTCCGCTGCGGGCCCTCACGGGTGATGCGGCACCGGCAAACCCGCCGTGATCATCGGCAGACCGGTAACCGGCCAGTGGCTGACCTGTGCGTCGACATTGAGAGCGAGGGCGGAGTCAGCGTTGCTGACGGGGGTGACGTCGATGTTCCAGCCATCGACAACGACCAGCGGCGTGTCTCCCTTCAGATCCGCGACCGCGGCATCGATTGTCACCGTGCGGCTTTCGCCCGGCGCAAGCGAGATGTAGTTGTCTGAGTAGAAGACCGGGAGGACCCGCTCCCCGCTGCTTTTGCGGCGCAGCTGGAGGTGCGCCATCAGAGCGTAGGCGCGGCCCGGATTCTTCAGCGTGACTTCGAGGTTCACCTGGTCGCTGCTGTCGTGACGGGCGATGGTGCCGTCGAGCTGGACCGTGGGCAGCGTGTCCAGCGTAGTCAGATCGTCGCGCATCGACGGGAGCGGCTTCCAATAGAGGTTGCGGGAGACGATCTGCCCCTGTGCATCGCGGAGCTCCAGCCGGATGAGGTACATCGGGTAGAGTTTTTCCCAGTTCGGCAGCGGCGTGGGGCCCAGGTCGATCGCGGTGTCCGCCGGGCCGCTGACCGGGATGTCCTTCTCCAGAGCCGGTTGCGCGCCGCCCCACAGGCGGTAGATCGCGACGTGCGCGGTGTCGCCGGAGATGGCAGTGGGCAGATTGTTGATGACCTGCAGCGTGCCGTTCGCTTCATTCATCTGGATGTGGACCAGCTCCGAGGCCGATTTGACGGCGAAGAGTGAGGCGTTGGGCTCAAGGTCGTAGTGGTAGAGCTGCCAGACGAAGCTGGGTTGTGCGGGATTGCTCATCCAGGTGATGACGCCGGTGTCAGGCGCGAACAGCTGCGCGTTGCGCCCTTCATACATGGCGCGGTAGGCCTCGTAATTCATCATCTGCGCCTTGCGAACAAAGTCCGCGAGGTTGGCGATGCGACCGTAACGCCCGGCGAGCACGTAGGGATAGGTGTCGCCATGCTGCGCGCCCTTAGCGAAGTCGTGCGTCGCCCAGTCGTCGTTGATGACCTCCCAGTCCTTCTCGGGCATCATGCCGTGAATCGACTCCAGCGTCGGGACCGACATGCTGCCGGTCTCGGTCTTGAAGGGTGCGTCGGGAACGTAGAAGGCTTCCGGCTCACGCCAGTAATACGGACCGCCGGACATCACGCCTCGACCTGCCGTCGAGCTGGGCTGATAGAGGCGCGCGGGGTCGAGCTCGGGGATCATCGTGTGCAGTGCGCTGTCAATTTCCGGCGGCGGATAGCCTTCATTGCGCGCGCACCAAAGAGCAATCGACGGATGGTTGCGGTAGCGCAGAATTTTGTCGCGTACGTTGGCGAGGTAGATCTGGAGGTCGTCGGGGTTGGGGCCATCGCTTGGGTTGGGCTGGAAGAATTCGTCCCAGATAAGAATCCCGTACTTGTCGCAGAGCTCGTAGAAGTCCTCGCTGGTGCTCTGGCCCACCCAGTTGCGGATCATGTTCATGTTGGCCAGCGCGTGCATGTGAATCTCGGCGTCCAGACGCGCGCGGGGAATGCGCTTCATCGCTTCGTCGAGGCCCCAGTCGCCGCCGCGAATGAAGACCTTGACTCCATTGACGGAGATCGTGAGCGCGTCCATGCCACCGTACGTGATCCTGCGAATACCGAAAATCGTGTCGTGAGCATCGGAGTCGCGGCCGTGCTCCACGAAGTGCAGGTGGAGGGTGTAGAGGTTCTGCGGCCCGTAGCCATTCGGCCACCAGAGCCTGGGATTCGTGACGTGAAGCGCAGGAGTGGTTTTGGGATCGAGCGTGACGGTTTGTGTCTGGTTGGGTTTGAGGGTGACCTTTTGCGAAAACGTGACGTCTCCGAAAGAACCCTCGAGCGTTCCGGTCTCCGGCTTGCCGGAGGTGTTCTCGAGAGTCGACTTGATGGTGATATCGGCGCTGCTCGTATCGGGGAGCGGCAGGTCGGTGATCACGAGCGGATCGTCAACGAGAACGGGACCGGAGGCGGAGAGCCAAACTTTTTGCCACAGGCCGGTGTCGCGATCGCGCACCGCGTTGAGCCAGTCCCAGCCGATGGTGCAAAGGAAAGTCGGTCCGTCGATGGCGGTGATTCCGCCGTTCTTGCCCACGCCGTTGGCGATGGTGTGTTCGTGCGGTTCGCCCGGATGCGGTTGTGGGGAGACTTTCACCGCGAGGACAGCAGTGTCACCGGGCTGGACAAATTTGGTGATGTCGAAGCGCCCGCGGATAAACCCGCCCTGGATAGTTCCCGCCTGCGTGCCATTGACCCAGATTTCCGAGGAGAAGTTGGCGCCGTCGAAATGGATCCAGACCTGATGGTGCGCGTAGTCCTTCGGAACCGTGAAGGTCGTGCGGTACCAGTACGACGTCTTGTTCAGACTTTCCGGAATGACGGTCTCACGATTGTTCTCGCCGTAGGTCGGCTCGGGATAGACACGGTCGTTCACCATGCTGGTGAGCACTGTCCCTGGAACGGTCGCGGCCAGCCAACCCGCAGGCTGGTAGCTCTTCGAGGAGACAGCCGCACCGGCGTCGGAGACCTTCGCCGAGTCCTGCAATTGCCAGCCGGAGTTCAGCTCGATCGAAGCGGGAACGGTCCGATCCTGCGCCCATGCGGAACCCGCTGGTAAAACGATGCACCCGGCAGCAAGGCAAACGAAGAGTCTCCTGAAAGTAGCCACATTCCCTCATTTCTCTGGACCGGCAGCGAAGGCTGGCAAGTCGGCCCCGTCCAGTATTCACATTCTCGGGTGAAACTCAAACGCCGGACGATCACCGATGGCCTCCGTTCGTAACGCGGAGCCGATGACTTCCGCGCGAAGACCGCGCTGAACGGCGACGTGATTCGAGCAGCGCCCGCTCCCGAATCCAAAAAAAGCTACCCGCGTGAGAAACGGTGCCGATCGCTGTGAGCGGCGATGACACCGGAATGACCGCGCGGATATTTTCCCCAGGCGAACGAAAATTCCAATGTCAGAAACCGGGCCGCAGCGTCTATCCTTAGCGTTCATATGAGGGCTCGCTGACGGATGAGAGTTGCGATCGTCACGGAGACGTTTCTTCCCAAGATCGATGGGATTGTCACCATGGTGACGAAGACGGTGGAGACGCTCCAGGCGGCCGGCGACGAAGTGATGGTGTTCGCGCCCAGCGGCGGTCCGGCGGAGCTGTTCGGAGCCGAGGTCGTGAGCCTCCCCTCCATCCCCTTTCCCTTCTACCCGGAGCTCAGGGTTGCGGCGCCGCGGGCGTCGATGCGCAAGCACCTCGACCGCTTTCGCCCCGATGTCTTTCATCTCTTCGAGCCGTCGTTGCTTGGAATCGGGGGCATTTACTACGGGAAGGTGCTGCACATTCCCATCGTCATCTCGTATCACACCAACCTCCCCGCCTATCTGCACTATTACGGACTCGGCTTTTTCGAGGGACAGACCTGGAAGCTGATGCGGGCGCGGCATCTTCGCGCCGACCTGAACCTGTGCACCTCCACCCAGATGATGGACGAGCTGCAGCAGCACGACATCGACCGCCTCGTCCTCTGGGAACGCGCCGTGGACTCGCACCGCTTTCACCCCTCGAAGTGCTCGCCTGAGATGCGCAACCTCCTCAGCGGCGGCGAACCGCACAAGCCGCTGGTGCTCTACGTCGGCCGGCTTTCGGCCGAGAAGGACATCGGCTCGCTCCGCAATCTGCTGCGCGCGATGCCCGAGGCGCGGCTGGCCATCGTCGGAGACGGCCCGGTGCGCAGGGAACTGGAGAAGCACTTCCGCGGAACGCCGACGTACTTTGCCGGCTATATGCGGGGCGAGCCCCTGGCCCAGGCGTACGCATCGGCCGACGTCTTCGTCATGCCCTCGAAGACTGAAACGCTGGGCCTCGTCCTCATGGAGGCGATGGCGGCGGGCTGTCCGGTGGTCGCCTGCCGTGCAGGCGGGGTCCCGGATGCGGTCGAAGATGGCGTGACCGGATTTCTCTACGAACCATCCGATGAAGATGGGCTCCTGAAGCTGACCTCCTGGGTGCTGGAGCATCCCGCCGAGCGCGACAAAGTACGCGCGCGGGCACGCGAGGATGTCGAGCGTCACAGCTGGGAGGGATCGACCGGTCAATTGCGGCAATATTATGCGCAGGCGATCGAGCATCCGCGTCCGAAGGGACTGGCGACCCGGCAGATGAAGTGGGCAGGATGGACGCGGCGGGTCGTGGTTGGGTCGCTGCGGAGGCTACTTCCCTGAGGGCAATGTGCCCGTCTCGGGCTCCAGATTCGCCTGTTGTGCACGCCCCGGCGTCGCGTCGGTCTTGTAGGTGCCGTAGTCGATGGTCAGAGTCGCATGGCCGCCGAACCGGACCTGCGTATCGCTTTCATTGTGCTCAGGGAGCCAGAATTCTCCGGTCTTGGCGTTGACGTGGTGAATCTTGGTGCCGCGAATCCAGAAAGAAGGGTTGCGGGCGGGCTCGGCTTCGATCCGGGCGACAGCAAAATCGTCGGCATCGACCCAGATGGTTCCCCGATAGAGCAGGCGGGAATGCGTTTTGGGCTCGACCTGGAGCAGATAGCAGGGACGCCCGTCCAGCATCTGCTGGCCCACGAGGGTAAAGCTGTAGTTGGCCGAAGTTGGCGCAGTCTGGCGCGGGTCGGCCGTCGATTCCTCTTCGGCTTCCAGCAGCTTCTTCAGAACGTGGTCGGCCAGCATCTTCGAGCCGGTCTGCGAGAGGATCCGAAACTGCTTGCTGGCCGGCGCCGAATACGTAGCCTCCACCACCAGGGTCGCGCTCATGTCGGCGGGAAAGCCACGATAGGTGACAGCGTAAGTTCGCTGCTCGGTGTAGCCCTTCAGGTCATGGGCGCGCCGTTTCTCGCCATTTGCCAGTTGCTGCACGATATCGTCCACGCTGAGTTGCGCGGCCGGAAGTGAGGCGGCTGCTCGGGCGGCAACCGACGGGTCTGACAAATTCGTAATCGCGGCGTTAACGTTTTGCGCGGCGAGCGAAACCGGCAGTGCCAGAATCCATGTGCAAAAGGCAATTGAAGCAGGCCCGACCGGGCGACGTTGAGGATGCAAGATGTCTTATGATGCATTTTGGCAAGGTTCGAGTCAATGCAACTGTTGCAGAATTAATTCTTTCCCAAATCAGGGACGTTACGGTAGCGTAGAAGCAATTCGTACAAATCAACGATCGTTGTTTCGCTCCTCTGCAGTTTTCCCCTCCTGGCGTGATTGCAAGTCGCTCCGGGGCTCCTGACGCAAGGCAAGATAAATGGGTTCCATCCCTGGGTAGGCTCGTCAACGGGGATGGCGGAGGCGCATTGCACAACCAGCTGCTGATTCTGTCCCGAGACAGGGACAGCGTGACGGCCTGGCGGAGCGGAGTCTCTCTTCACGGTCACACGCGGCACTCCCAGGAAAGCCTCGGGTTCATCGCCACATTTCTGAAGCGGCGCAGTGTCTCTCGCCGCTGGTTCGCCGCCCAGGAAGAAAAGTGCCGGCGTACCACGGGAATCGTGCTGGACCTCGAACGGGCCTACTGGACTCCGCCTCTGTGCGAGCGGACGGCGCACGCCGTGGAGCAGCGCCAGATCGAGCAGTTGGGGCTGCACCCAATGGTTTCGCTTACCGATCATGACCGGATCGACGCCTGCCTGCTGCTGCGGCAGGATCCGGCGCTCCGCGCCACGCCGATTTCGACGGAGTGGACCATCCATTTCGGAAAAGCGGTCTTTCACTTCGGCATCCACAATTTGCCTGCCGAGTCGGCACAGGCCCTGATGGCGGCGATGCGCGAGGCGACCGCGCTGGGCGACGAGGATCGAATCCTGAAGCTGTTCGCAGAACTGTCGAGCCTTCCCGAGGTGCTGATCGTCTTCAACCATCCGCTGTGGAACTTCTTCGACATTCCCGCGGATCGTTTCACCTACGACCTGACCCGCTTTCTGGAATCGGCGAACCGTTACCTCCACGCATTTGAGCTGAACGGGATGCGCAATCACGCCGAGAACCGGGCCGTGCTGCAGCTGGCGGCGGCATGGAACCAGGTCGTGATCTCTGGCGGAGATCGCCATGGCTGCGAGCCGAACGCATCGCTGAATCTCACCAATGCCGCCGATTTTCCCGAATTCGTCGCAGAGATTCGCGACGGGCGCCAAAGTACGGTGCTGGTGATGCCCCAGTATGGTCTGCCCCTGGGCTGGCGTTTTTACCGGAACTTCACCCATGTAGTCGCCGATTATCCAACCCACCCCGAAGGGCGACGTCTCTGGGACGAGCGGACCTATCATCCCGACCGCAACGGCTGCATTGTGCCCATGATCGGCCTTTGGAAGAACACCGCGCCGGATTTCCTGAAGACGATGTTTGCCGCGGCCATGATGGCAACGCGTGTGCCCTTCGACGGCCTGCTCCGCTGGTGGAAACAGGGCGAGAACGAGTCGCTGCAGTTGCCGGTGGCTCCGCCATGGGCGCCGACAGCCCGCGCCGGGATGCGCTCGAGCAGCGATCCTGCTTCGGAAGCCTCGCTGGAAGACTGCCTCTATCGCAGCGGGGAGCCCGCGGCCGACTGACGGCAGCCAACAGGCAACAGGCAGCAGAAACAGGGAACAGAAGCTAGCTGGCGACCGTCGAGAGCTGCAGCTCTTTCTGCAGAAGCGCGAAGTAATCGCGATCGGTTTCGTAGGCGCCGGTGTGGGGCAGTTGCTGGACCAGCTCGTTGCCTCTTTCCCACGCTTCGCGCGCCTCATCCATCCGTCGTTCGCTCCACAGAAAAGCACTGCGCGCAATCCAGTAGTCGGCATTCTGCCGGGTGGGGTGTTTGGCCTCCATGCGCTCCCACCACAGCCGCGTCCCTTCCGGATCGTGCTGCAGATACGCTTTGCCAAAGATGAAAGGCGTGTGCAATTCGGCGGGAATGTCGGAGGCCGATTCCTGATAGATAACCTCGGCTTCAGCAAGAGCCATGCTCGCGTCGGTGATGCGGCCGCAGTCCAGATAGTACGAAGCCGCGAGCAGACGAAGGTGCAGCGCCTGCTGGCCGACCACAATCGAGGAACCGGCCCGCAGGATGGTGTCGATGTCGTAGTCGCGTGGACGCAGCGGTGTAACCGTGGTGGCAGCGGCTGTCGAAAAAGCCCGATGCAGGTCTGCCCACGGGCCGGCGAACAGCAGCTGCAGGATCCGAGCGCCGTCCGAATAGAACGCGCGCGTGCGGAACGGAATCAGGTTCAGCGCACCCGTGAGCAGGCACAGGGTCGTGAAGAATGCCAGGGGAAGCCACTCGCTCTGCCACGAATGCAGAGGCGCCGAGAGGGTGAACCCCAGCCCAATCAGGCCGGCAGCGAGGCTCACCAGCGGTCCGGCGGCCACCATGCAGATATCGCGCCACAGGGGACGCCAGGGAGCCGTCGGTGCGACGGCGGTGGATCCGCCAATGGCCAGAAAACCGGCGAGCACGAAGCGAAATTCCCAGCGGCCTTCGCGCATGCGCCACTGGAAGGGTCCCACGATGAACGCGCGCAGCTTCATCCCCAGCGCCGCCGCGGTCGCCGCATGGCCGAATTCGTGGATCGCGACCATCAGGATTTCGAGCAGCAGGAGAAGAACGAGGTCACGGAAGAAGAATTGATGGATCCACCCCAGGCCATTCCATTCCGCCCATCGCCACCACCACGTCATTGCCGAGACAAAGCCGCCGGAACCGCCTACCCAAATGAGACGATTCACGATCGCATTCGTTCCATCGCCCGGCAAAGGCTGCATCATTTGCTCGGCCGGCACCGTATCGCGGCGACGGAAGGCGATCAGACCGGCGATTCCAACCCCCAGCAATAGCGCGTCGGGGTTGAGAAACGCCGTTGCCGGCGCCGTCAGAAAACGGCGGTCCATGTAGAGAAAAACACAGCCGAGAAGCGCATTGACGCCGCTCGCGGCCAGACCCCAGGCGCGTGCGGAGCGTTTCCCCATCCAGAAGCTCCAGCAGGCCAAAGCGTACAACACACCGAGAAGCGGCAGCGCGGTGCGCACGGATGCCCTCAGGAAGCTGGGGGGCAGATGAGCATCGGGCCAGGAAACGATGTCAAGAAGCGAGTAGAGCGCGGAGCGGAGAAAGAGAATCGCCCCCAGAGCGAACATCCAGCACAGGAAATTTCGTACCGCGCGCATAACGTTCGCCTGGATGGGGAGATAGCGCGAGAGTAACCGGGGTGTATGGAAGCAACAATGCTACTTCGGAGGGAGAGCCGGTGATCCCCATGGCACCTGGCTCGTATCTTATTGATGCTATGGGCATCGCCGTCAGGCTAGAATGACGGTCTCTGCAGCGCGGGAGGGGCCAGTGTTTGAGGACAGCAACATCAACCAGGAACGCCTGGACGAGATCAAAGCCCGCTACGGAATTGCCGGCCGGGCCTCCGGGCCCAGTCGCTTTCCCATTGTCCTCATCAAGCCCTCCCATTACGACGATGAGGGCTACGTCATCCAGTGGTATCGCTCGGCGGTGCCGTCGAACTCTCTGGCCGTGATGCACGGTCTCGTGCAGGACTGCAAACAGCGCAAAGTCCTCGGGGAAGGAGTGCAGGTCGAGATTCGCTCCATGGACGAAGACAATACCCGTATCCGCACCCAGCAACTGGTCCGCGAACTGAAGGACGGCCAGGGTCTTGTAATCCTCGTGGGCGTGCAGTCCAATCAGTTTCCCCGTGCGATGGATCTCGCTCTGCCCCTGCGGGTCGCCGGCGTGCAGGTGTGCATGGGCGGCTTCCATGTCTCCGGCAGCATTTCGATGCTCGGCGGCGTCACGCCGGAGCTGCAGGAGGCGATGAACCTGGGGATTTCGCTCTTCGCAGGGGAAGCCGAAGAGAGCCGCCTCGATCAGGTGCTCCGCGACGCGTGGCGTGGCGAACTGAAGCCCCTCTACAACTACCTCGACGACCTGCCATCGCTGGAGAATGCGCCGAGCCCCATGTTGCCCGCAAAGACCATTCGCGGCACGATCGGCAAGTACACCAGTTTCGATGCCGGTCGAGGATGCCCTTTCCAGTGCTCCTTCTGCACCATCATCAACGTGCAGGGCCGCAAGTCGCGCCGCCGCACCGTGGACGAAGTCGAGCGAATCATCCGCGAGAACCTGAAGCAGGGAGTGGGACGCTTCTTTATCACCGACGACAATTTTTCCCGCAACCCGGACTGGGAGCGAATCTTCGACCGGCTGATCGAGATGCGCGAGCAGGAGAAGTTGAATATCAAGTTCATGGTGCAGGTGGACACCATGTGCCACCGGCTGCCGGGATTCATCGAAAAAGCAGGACGCGCAGGCGTGCGCCGGGTTTTCATTGGCCTCGAGAGCATCAATCCCGCCAGCCTGTTGAGCGCGAAAAAGAAGCAGAACAAGATCGCCGAATACCGGAAGATGCTGCTCGCCTGGAAGAAGGCCGGAGCGATTGTCTTTGCCGGATACATCGTCGGATTTCCCGGCGAGACGGCGGAGGGTGTGCTGCACGATATTCGTGTCCTCCAGAAGGAACTGGCCATCGATCTGCTGGAGCCGCACTGCCTGACCGCGCTGCCCGGATCTGAGGACCATCAGAGGCTCCATCGTGCCGGAGCGTTTCTGGATCCGGACCTGAACAAATACGACCTCGAGCACGTCACCACGCAGCATTCGACCATGTCGCCGGCGGAGTGGACCCGCCTGTACCGCGACACGTGGAAGGAGTTCTACACGCTGGAGCATATGGAGACGGTACTGCGCCGCGCGGCGGCGACCGGTGTTCCGCTGGAGAGCATGATGATCCTGCTGCTCTGGTTCCACTTCTGCATCGTCTACGAGAAGATCGATCCCCTCCAGGGTGGATATTTGCGGCGGAAATACCGGGTGGACCGCCGGCCTTCGCTGCCCAGGGAAGGGCGGCTGGGTTTCTGGACCCGTTACTCGTCCGGTCTGATCTACAAGCACTGGAAGATGGCGAGACTCTATCTGCGCTTTCGCCGCTTTGTGTCTCGGCTGGAACGAGACGGCGCCGCAAAGACCTACACCGATCTCGCGCTGACTCCGGATTCGGAAACCGATGCGGGCGCTCTGGAAATGATGCTGACCCAGATTGCGGTCGCGCGCTGAGTCTCGTTTCTGATCCGCTCCATCCCGCTCCCCGCCGAACCGATCCGGCCTGCTTCGCCCTCCACTGAAGCGTCATTCTCCTTCTGACCGTGGGGCGATAGAGTCTCCCCATGAGCACTCCCGTGGACGAATCCGCTGCCAGGCGCGCCGGCATGTCGATGCGGCATCGGGCTGATCTTCCCGTCATGGTGCTCTGCCTGTTGCCTCTCGCCACTCTCACGCTCTACCTCATCTGCCGCCGGTCGGGGGCATTTTGCGATTTCACCGCTTACTGGGGTGCCGCGCGCGTTTTCTTCGCTCACCAGAATCCCTACGCTCAGCAGCCGCTCTTCGACATCCAGCGTTCCGTGGGATGGCCCTCCGCCGGTGCCATTCGCGCCTACAACCCGCCCTGGACTCTCCCGCTCTTCGCACCCATCGGCCTTCTGCCCTTCGCCGCAGCGCAAATCCTGTGGCTCGTTCTTTCCCTCGCCATCGAAGCCTTCGCCGCTCTCTCGATGTGGCGCTTTTTCGGTGGCGCGCCCCGCCTCCGCTGGATCGCGCTGCTCGTCGCGCTTACCTTCGTTGCTCTCGGAGAAACCGATCGCCTCGGACAGATCACACCCCTCATCCTCGGCGGACTCGTCGCGTTCCTTCTCCTTGTGCGCGCCGAGCGATGGTTCACCGCGGGCCTCTTTCTTCTGCCGGCGCTCGGCGCCAAACCCCACATCACCTGGCTGTTCGCGATGGCTGTCTTGCTCTGGTCGATCCGGCAACGCCGCTGGCGTCTCCTCTTCGGCGCGCTGACCGCTCTCGCTGCTGCCACCGTGATCGTCGCCCTTTTCGATCCCGCTGCTTTCCATTACTTCGGGAACATCTACGGCGAGGCGATGGATCAGATCTGCGGGCTGGGAGGCGGCCTGCGCATCCTCTTCGGCACCCAGCACACCTGGCTGCAGTATGCTCCCTGCATCCCTGGACTGGCCTGGCTGTGCTGGTACTGGGCGCGGCACCGCGGTGCGTGGAGCTGGCCCGATCACGCCCCGCTCGTCCTGCTCATCTCCCTCGTGAGCTCACCGTATGCCTGGCACCTCGACTACATCGTGGCCCTGCCGGCATTCGTGGCTCTCGCGGCGCGCGGTGCCTGGCGCTCTCCTCTGGTTGTTTTTGGATGGCTGGTCGTTCAGGTTGCCGTCTTCGCATCGCCGTCGCACGGCATCGACGCCTTAGCCAGTGCTCTCTGGATTCCGTTTTTTGTGCTCGCCGGAAGAGCGGCCCATTCCCGGGGCCAGGAACAAACGGCACGGCACGACAGCGAGCGCATCCTCGACGTTCCCCACCCCGCACTGCACTAGCCGAGTGCACGACGACCAACGGCGTCCATCAGACAGACCTGGTTGGGTGAAGAGCTGGCGCGGACCAGGTAGCGCGGTAGATGGTCCGCGGGCCAGTCGCTACGCTGCCTGCCGCTCAATCCAGAAGCTGCACGGCCACACATTCTTGCCATCGAGCGACGGCGCAAACACCTTCAGCTCTTCCGGCATGCGGGCATAACTCCCCTCCCACGCCGGGAACGCTTCGCGCAGCGCTTCAGGATGAAATTGCTGCATGGCGCTGGCCGACCACATCACGCGATAGGCCGAATTGAACGACAGGAACGCCTCCAGCATGTACTGCTCGCCCCAGAAGCAAAGATTCGTCTTCACGAACTTCTCCGGGTAATCCAGCGGCGTGAAGATGTCGTGGAAATGCACCAGCACCCCGGGCGCCAGCTCGGGCAGAATCCGCAGGCACTCATACAGGACGTCGCTGTCGATCGAGACAACGTGGCTCGAGTCGATGAAGAGAATGTCGCCCTTTTTCAGTTCCCGGAACAGACTCAGCGGAACCTGCTGCACCGGCACTTCCATCAGCCGCGTCATTCCTGCGACGCCCTGGCGCAAAAAGGGGGCCGGGTGCGGCTCGATACTCGTCAGCTCGCCCGGATGTCCCTCCGCGGCGTTGGCGCGCAAGGCCGCGGCCAGCACCAGTGTCGAGTTCCCGCTGCCGACCTCAATCACCCGGCTGGGTTTCCGCCGCCGCACGAAGGCATACGCTACCTCTGCGTCCACCCGCTCGAAGTATCCATTATTGAAGTGAAACTCCAGGCGTCCGTCCCCATTGTGTTCGCTGAACTTCTGCTCCTGCGAAAACGGGGCCAGCTCCGCGTGCAGCCGTTCGACCTGCTCGTCCAGATGAAGATCGACCCCGGTGCAGGGCCGGCAAGCGCTCCAGTCCTTGCCTCGAAACGATTTCAGCTTCGGCACCGGAAAATAAAAGTGCGATGGCGTTACACTCACACCCAATCCGTCCTGCACGGCTTCAAAGATCGACGCCAGAGTCGTTCGGACCCTCGCACTCCGCATGAAATTGCTCACAGAAACTCACCCCATGATGGCGCGCGGTGGGAACCGACACGCCAACTCTCGCACCGCCAGACGGCGCTTTTACATCCACTAAGAAGCACCCTGGCCCCTGGAAAGCTGCCTCGGTTTTTAGGAAATCCCGGCCACAAATATCGAAAGATGGGTGGCGCCGCTCGGCCCCGCATGGACGCCGAGTCCCCACAGGCTCGCCACGCAAAAACCGGCCTGCGCCACCACCACCGCGCCTGTCGCCCACAGGAAGGCTTTCCGGCTCCTCGACTCCAGCGCATCGGCAAAAACGCCGCCGACAAACGCGATCAGAAACGGCAGCGCCCACAACCATGGCTCCGCCTCCACACCTGTGGTCACCAGCAGCATCAGCACCACGGCTACCAGCAGGGGAGCTGTGTTCCCGAAATACCTCGATCGCCGCGACAATCCGTAGAGGGCCAACGATGCCAGCACCGCCATCGTGAAGGCCGCATTCACCGGGTTCGCGAAGAACCACCTCGCCCCCTCCAGCGAGATCCACATCCGTCCCGCCGCGCTCCGGAACACGTAGCTGAACGCATCGGGGTGAAACGCATAGGAGGCGAACAGGACGAAGAATGCGCCCAGCACCCAAATGATGAGCAGGGTGGGAATGTAGGCTCGCCGTCCCTCCGCCACCCACGCCATGAAAATCACGGTAAACAGCAGCGCCACGACGAAGGCCGCCAGGTGCGCCGCTGCCGTGCATCCCAGCGCCAGCGTCAGCAGCACAATCCTTGGCCGCCACTTCCTCCTGGGTCCCTGCAGCGCGTGCGCCACTCCGATCGCCAGATAAATCGACGAGAAAACCCCAAACGCCGCCAGAATTTCGTTGTTCGGATAGGTCGACGCCCGCACCACTTCGGGCATAAAGCAGTACAGCGCCAGAGAAATGTAACCACCCGCGTTGCCAAACAGCCGCCGCGTTACCCACCACAGGCATGCCCCCAGTGCAAGACCGGCCAGGATGAAGGGCAGCCGCAGCAGCAGCTTGATCTCCCCGACCTCGTGCCGCATCTCCCACGTCGAAGTGGTCGTCGCCTGGCCCGCCAGGATGCGCTCCAGCGTCAGGGGCAAACCAGCGGCCCGGTACGCCAGAGTTCCGTCGTGAATGTTTCCGCAGGTGGTGAAATATCCCGCCAGTGGCGAGGGCCGCTCCCACATCTCCCGGCCGCAGCGCGCAAACTGGTAATCCGTTTCCGAAAGCGTCTGCCGGGCGCTGACCCACAGACACTCGCCCAGCAGCACCAGCAGCAGCACGGCTGCGATCTTCTGCGGCCCCTCAAATCGAAATTTGCGCAGCTGCTGTGTCGTCCGCCCCTGTGCCATTGAAGACTTCTGCAAGTGTACCGAAGGCGCCTCGATCCGGAATGTTTCTCCCCGGGTTACCGAACTTCAGCCTGGCCCCGAACCCAATCCATTACCTCGCGAAACGTAACATTCCCCCTCAGGGGGATAGCTTGGGGTTCTGCGATGGCGATATGGTGGTACCGTTACCTTCGCCTCCGTGCACTCTGCTGTCGATGCTCGCGTCGAACCGACTCCGCCCGCCGACGCCAGGCGTTTCGTCGGTCGTCAGCCCATTGTCGATGCCCAAAGCCGTCTCTTCGGCTATGAGCTCTTCTTCCGTCAGGAAGAAGGGGACGCCTCCGCGCGCGATCCGGAGGCTGCCACCCGTCGGGTGGTCGACTACTGGTCGATGCTCGTTCCCGATCGCGCCTGTGGTTTTGCCTTCGTCAACTGCACCCGCGCCGCCCTCGTCGATGGCATCGTTACCCTGCTTCCGGCCAGCACTACGGTTCTCGAGATCCTCGAAGATATCGAGCCCGATCCGGTCCTCCTCGAAACCTGCCATGCCCTGCGCAAACTAGGCTATCGCTTTGCCCTCGACGACTTCTCGCCGGAGCCTTCGCGCGCACCCCTGATCGAGCTCGCCGAGTTCATTAAAATCGACTTCCTTGCCAGCGATGCCGCTTCGCGACGCGAGATTTATGCGATGGCTGCGGGCCAGCGCCTTCGTTTCCTCGCTGAGAAGATCGAAACCGGAGAAGACATGCGCTCGGCCTGCGCGGAAGGCTGCTCCCTCTTTCAGGGGTACTTCTTCTCCCGTCCGGTCACTCTCGCCTCGCATCCCATTCCGCAAAACCGGCTCGTCTACCTCCGTCTCCTCGCTGCCCTGCAGCGCTCCCCCACCGATCTCGCCGAGATCGAACAGCTCGTCATGTCCGATCCCTCGCTCTGCTATCGCGTCCTCCGTCTCGCCAACTCCGCGCTCCATGGGCTCAGCCGGGAAATCACCAGCGTCCGCAGCGCGCTTCTCATGGTTGGCGACGATGCCGTTCGCCGCATGGTTTCGGTCGCGGTTGCCAGCGTCCTGGCCGGCGGCGTAGCCACGCCCGTCCTCTCCATGACCCTGGTTCGCGCCCGTTTCTGCGAACTGCTCGCTCCCGCCATCGGCGCCCCGCCCGCGGAACTCTATCTCCTTGGCATGCTGTCCCTGCTCGACGTCCTCCTCTCCACTTCCATCGACCGCATCCTCGAAGCCCTTCCCGTCGCAGTGGAGATGAAGGCGGCGCTTGGCGGCAAGCCCGGTCCTTTCTTTCGCGTGCTGGAACTCGTCCACCGTCTCGAATCCTGCGCGTGGAAAGAATGCGAGGATCTGCTCGCCTTCGCCGGCCTCTCCGAGTCGGCCGTTTCTGCTTTGTATCTCGAAGCAGTGCAGTGGGCGGCGGCGACGCTGCGGGTCTGACCGGCGCCATCGTCCTCCGGCTCGCCTAAGGTCCACGCCCGCCCCGCCGATAACCAGGTTAAGGCCGTGCTGTGGGAAATCGCACAGTGTGCCACCTCGTGATGCTCCACGTTACCCCACCCCCTGAGCTTGTACCAGCAGCATCGGCTCCGTCCCTGCCGATCGCCCTCCCCAATCGCTTTCTCGGCCGCCAGCCCATCCTCGATGCGCAACGCCACCTTTTTGGCTACGAACTTCTGTACCGCGGAGGAAAGAAAAACTACTTCTCCGGCGATCCCGTACAGGCCACTCGTGAGGTCATCGACCACTGGCTCCTTCTCATCCCGGACTCGCATCGCAGCGTCTCCTTCGTCAACTGCACGCGCGAGGCCCTGACCGAAGGCCTCGTCACCCTCCTGCCCCCATCCACGACCGTCCTTGAAATTCCCGAGGACATCGATCCGGATGCAGAGGCTCTCTCCTGTTGCCTCACCCTCCGGCAGCAGGGTTACCGTCTTGCGCTCGACGGTTTTCTGCCTGATTCCCGGCGCAGGCCCTTTCTCCCCCTCGCCGATTTCATCAAGATCGACTTCCAGATCGCCGGTCATGACACCCGCCGCGCGATCTATCCAATGGCCGCAGGCTCCGGCGCTCGCCTCATCGCCGAAAAAATCGAAAACGATGTGCAGCTGCGCATCGCCATCAGCGAGGGCTGCACTCTTTTTCAGGGATATTTCTTCTCCCAGCCTGTCGTCCTCGAATCCCACTCCGTCCCGCAGAATTACTTCGTCTATCTCAAGCTGCTCGCCGAACTGCACCGCGATCCGGTTCACCTGCGCAAAGTCGAAAAGCTCATCTCTGCCGACGCCTCGCTCTGCTATCGCATCCTGCGTATCTCCAATTCTGCCCTGCAGGGGCATCCCGGCATCATCTCCACCATCCGCGAAGCGCTCATGATGGTAGGCGAGGATGCCCTGCGCCGCATGATCACGGTCGCCATGGCGGGCGCGCTCTCTCACCAACGACCCGCCGCGCTGCTCTCCCTGGCCCTCACGCGCGCCCATTTTTGCGAAGCTCTCGCTCCCTCTCTCTCCGTCGAGCCTGCACAGTTCTATCTCCTCGGGCTGCTCTCCCTGCTCGACGCGCTCTTTGAAATGCCTCTCGATCGAATCCTCGAAACCATCCCCATCAGTCCCGCGATGAAATCCGCACTCATCGGCGACGACGGCGCCGGCGGACGCACGCTCGCCTTGCTGCGCGCACTGGAGGCCTGCGACTGGGAGCGCTGCGACCAGATTCAGAGCCGCCTCGGCCTCGCCGAAGGCGTCATCGCCGCCCTCTACGCCGAGTCCCTGCGCTGGGCCACCACCACCCTCGGCGATCAGATCGCCACCTGACCCGGCCCTGCGTCCTGTCGGCCCAACCTGCGTCCGGTCCCCTGTACCCTGCCTTTATGTCCCTCGCGCTGCCCTCTGGACCCTTCCACGCTTATCTCTTCGATATGGACGGCACCATCGCCGACTCGATGCCCCTCCACTACCTCGCATGGAAACAGGCCCTTGCCGAATTCGGCTGCACGGACTTTCCTGAAGACCTCTTCTATTCGTGGGGTGGCATGCCCGTCCGAGAAATCATCGCCAGCCTCAACCGGCGACACGCGCTTTCCATGCCCGTGGACGAAGTCGCCCATCGCAAGGAAAGCCTCTACTACGAGCTGCTCCCGAAGCTCACGGCCGTCCCCGAGGTCCTCGAGCAAATTGAACAGGCGCATACCCGCATCCCCTTCGCCGTCGTCTCCGGATCCACACGCGAGTCCGTCACCGCCTCGCTGCGCGCTCTGCATCTGGAAGACAAGTTCGACGTGCTGGTCTGCGCCGGCGACTACACGAACGCCAAGCCCGACCCCGAGCCCTTCCTGCTGGCCGCGCAGAAACTCAATGTCCCCCCGGCATCCTGTCTGGTTTTTGAAGACACCGCCATGGGGATTCAGGCCGCCACTGCGGCCGGCATGCAATCGGTGCGGATCCTGCAGCCGTGGGAACGCAAGCAGGCGCAACCCGTCGGTTGAGTGCGCCATTTCCGTTCTTCTCAAGCCCGAGTGCCATACTGGTCTTCGTGATCTGGTTCGGAGAACAGCGCGGCGAGCTCAGCGACTGGGTCACACAACGATGGGTTTGCTCGACTGGCCGAAGGATTTCTCTTTCCGAGCACCCCTGGCTCGACGGTCCCGCCGGCAACACGCGCCGCATCGGCAGCGATTTCTATCAGGATTACGTCGTTCGAGAGAACCTCAAAATCTGCGAAGAAGGTGTGCGAGGCCTCATCCCCGATTTCGGCTGCCTTCAGCGCGGCAACCCCTCTCTCGGTGCAGTCGCTCCTGAGGTCAGAACGTTCTATGAACAAACCTCCACCTTCGAACTGGATGTCTGGTCGGAATGGCGAGGCTTCTTCAAACCCTTCGGAATCGCGCTCAGCCGCATCTTCAGCGTGCGTCTGCAGCAACTCAACCTGCCTTTGTCATCGCTGGATACCGCAAAGGGAATGACCAGCCGAGTCGTTCAGATGACGAGACCCTCGTCCGGCGTCATCGTCCAGACCGCCTGGATCCGCGAGTTGCGCGCGACCCGGAACGTCCTCTACGCGGGTTGCTACTCCGTTGCGATCATTCCCGGACACGCCGGGTCCTGCGTGAAAGTTGTTTTCCCGCTGCCGAACGGCAACGCCATCGTCATCATGAAAGCCGAGGCCAATCAACAGGGTCATCTCGTTCTGCAGTCTTTCGGCAGAAAGTTCGGAGATCCCGGTTTCTATTTGACCGTGCACCACGGCAACGGTATTGCCTCGGCCCGTTACCTGCGCACCTTCCACGAAGAGATTCGGGTTTATCCAGCCGAAACCGACTGCGTCCGTGCCGACCACCTGCTTCGGATCTGGGGGCGTGATTTCCTGCGCCTGCATTACCGGATGCGCTGCTGAAAGGCCATTCTCACGCGGCGTAACTCCCCGTCTCGACCCCCGCCCGCTCTTCCACCTTCGCCTTCGCGGCCCCGTTGATCACATCTGCCACCACCCACGCCGCCGCCCCGAAGGCCGTCGCAACTCCGTTCCCCGCCCACAGGAAATGCGTCACCGATCCCTCCGCCACCAGCACGTGCAGCCACGGCGGAGGGCCGAACAGAAGCCAGGGCAGCCAGATCAGCACCTCAAACCCGAGCACCATCACGCCCAGCAGCCGCGACGCCAGCCCCATCATCACTCCGGAGAGCAGCGACGCTGCCCCGGCCAGGAAGAAAACTCCGGTCGCTGCCGCCCAGAACTTCCCACCGGGCGGAATCCACTTCGGCACAAACCCGGAGGCTCCCGAGAAATAGATGAAGTGCGTTGCCCCAAACGAAATGCAGCAGATGCCATACAGCCGCGCGATCGTCACTGCCCGTCGCGCCCAGGGCGAACCCGGCGGCGAGAGCCAAGCGAAGGCCGCGCATCCGGCAATCACGGCGGACAACTCTTCAAAGACGTTCCCCCAGCTGTCGTAAATCTGCGGCGCGCCCAGCGCGTGCACCATCCACAGCGCCCAATAAATCGCGTAGATTCCGGCCAGCGCCAGCGCGCCCCAGCGAGCGCTCCGCCGCCAGAACAGAGCCCCCCCGGCCAGCAGTTCGTAAGCCCCGGCCAGATACGCCAGCAGCATCCGATGGGGAACGCCCGGCGTGACCCGCTGCCAGTTGGTGGCGAAATCGGCCGACACCAGGCCCAGCACCCCAAGCAGGACAGCGGCGCCTGCATACAAACCAATTCCGAGTGAAATTCCTCGACGCTGATCCATCCGACCAGTTTGGCGCCGCCGGCCGGCAGCCGCCATAGCCACTTTCCGGTGTTGCGCGCGAGCCACTCAAACGTTTCAGTTCAAGCCGGGCGAAAAGCGGGAAGGAAGAAGACAGAAGCCGGGAGCTGTCGGCTAGTCGTCGTCGTCCTTCCGGATCCCATGGGGATGCGTCAGCATCCACGGCACGGGCTTGTTCCCCATCGCGTCCTTCCAGAGAATCACATTCAGCTTCACCGGATCGGCGCGGTCCTCGTGCGTGAAGTCCATTTTCGCCGACTCCTTCGCCCCCTCCGCCCTGGGTGCATTCGCCGTGTAGATCAGCCCGTTGTCGCGGTTGCGGAAATCGGCGCTGAATGCTGGCTGATCGCCCGCTCCGCTGAATTCCGGTGCCATCAGTGGCGCAAACGCATCGTTGTTGTTCATCGGCGGGCACCCCAGCAGCGTCAGGATGGTGTGCAGCGTGCTCACCGTCGTGTAGAAGGTGTGATCCACAAAGGGTGCCTCCTGGCGCGGCGCCCATTTGCTGATCACCAGTGAAATGGATCGGTGCGCGTCCACGTGATCGGCACCATCCTGCGCGTCGTCCTCCAGCACGAAGAACGCCGTCGAATCCCAGTATCGGCTGTGGCTCACCGCGTCCACCGCGCGCCCGACCGCCAGATCGTTGTCCGCCACCGAAGCCTTTGGCGTCGGTGAGCCCGGTCGGGTTCCGGCCGTGTGATCGTTGGGCAGCCGCAGCATCACGAACGCCGGCATCGTGTCGTGCCCCGCCTTCAGATCCGCCACCCATCGGTTGAAATGCGTCAGGAACTCGTTCACCCGCAGCTGATCCGGAAAACTCAGGTTGAAATCCGGATACTCCGGATCGAAATGTCCCACCAGCTCCGGCTTCGTCGCGACATCTTTATAGATCAGCGGAATGTTCCACGGATACTGGCTGACCCCACCGCCATAGTTCGCCGGGATCGCCTCGCCTTTGCGAATGAAAGGGTGCGCGCAGTAATGCTCGCCTTCCGGCGTGCCGGCTTGCTGCGGCATGGGCCGGTCCTTGGGCGCTTCGCCGGAATCGTCGCAGAACTTCGTCGAGATGAACTCGCCAAAGTGATACAGCGTCCGGTGATTCTGCGCCAGATCGGTCCACAGGTACCCGCTGCCCGGCTCATCGACATCGGGAATATGCTCCAGCAGCGGATATCCACCCTCGACCACGCCTTCGAAATCGTACGGCCGCTCGTGTCCGCGGTAGCCGATCTCCCACGTGCGCTCGTTGTAGTCACTGTCGATGGCCGCCGTCGACCACACGTGCCCGTCGCCCGAGACTTCGCCCGAATCGTAAAAGTTATCGAGCACACCGAACTGCTTTGCCAGCGCATGCAGGTTCGGCGTGATCTCTTCGCCATACATCGTCAGCGAAGGATCGCCGTCGCCCGCGCCCAGATCGCCCAGGATCTGATCGTAGGTCCGGTTCTCCTTGATGATGTAGATCACATGTTTGATCCGCTCGCCGCCCCCCTGGAACAGGACCTTCTGCTGGGCCGCGTACATCAGGTTGCTCCGCAGCACTTCCTGGGTCAGCTCGCTCCGATGCGCCGTGGCGTGCTCCAGATCGATCGTCGCCAGTGATCCATGCAGCATCGTCGCTATGTAGGTGTGCGGCCGTCCCTGCAGCCGCTTCGGCGCGTTCGCGGGTGGATTCGGGGCATCCGGCTGGGGCGCTGCGTTCGCCGCCGTCCCTTTCCCCTTGCCGGTCACCACGTACAGATGGTTCCCCTCGATCGCCACCGCCGTCGGATACCACTCGGTGGGAATGAACCCGCTTGGGATGACCCGCCCGCCCGGCTTCGTTTTTCCCGTCACGTCGAAAACCGCCACCGCATCCGATCCCGAGTTCGCCGCATAGAGGGTCGCGCCGTCATCGGAGACCGCCACCGCGTCCGGCATGGACCCAAAGAACGCTTGTCCCGGCAGGCGCGTGTCGTAGAGAGCCGCCATCTTCATCGTCGGCCCTTCCACCCGCACCGCAGCCACCGCATCCCGGTTAACCAGCGCAACGTACAGCGTCTTCTCGTCCGAGCTCAGCGCCATCGCGATCGGATGGGAACTGGGCGACGTCTCCCGCATCGGTGGCAGCAGGGCCAGCTTCTGGCCCACCTTGCCGCTCTTCAGATCCAGCTGCGCCACGGTCGACCCGTTCCACAGCGACACCCATGCTCGCCGCCCGTCCTTACTGGCCACCACCGCGACCGGATAGGTCGTCGGAATCGTTGGCCCGGCGGAGAGATCGAAGCGCGTTTCCAGCTTGCCGCTTGCAGCGTCGAGCAGCAGCACGTCATCGGAGTATTCGTCGGCGACGAGGATCTTTTCCGCGCCGTCGTCGCCTTTGGCCACGGCGATCCCAGCCGGCGCCGGAATCGCCCTGTTTTCCGCCAGGTCCATTTCGCCATGGTTTTGCTTCTGGTTGCCGGTTAGCTCCCGCATGGGCACCGGAATGAACCGCTCCGCTCTCAGCGCATCCACGCCCTCGGCGTCGGGCGAAAACCTGTAAACCCCGATCGCGTTTCCGGTCTGATCCGGCTTGCCGCCCTCCGGCGCGCTGATCGAGTCAAAGCTCACGTACAAGTGCGAACCGTCCGCCGAAAACGCGATCCC
>Ga0335072_10002203_pt1 | contig 30632 bp, 30 predicted proteins | sample Lox_Sample_21_FD_206725 | JGI IMG/M metagenome (GOLD analysis project Ga0335072, IMG submission 206725) | Soil microbial communities from Loxahatchee National Wildlife Refuge, Florida, United States - Lox_Sample_2.1 | ecosystem: Environmental > Terrestrial > Soil > Wetlands | place: USA...
CCGAAGCCGTCGTCCTCCCAGGTCGCCGGCCCGGACTCGCCCAGCAGGTCATTCAGCCGTTCCTTGCCCTCTGCCGTCAGCCGGTAGACGATCTTGGAACGGCGCGGCCGGTCGAGCGGCTTGCCAAGGCTGCCGTCCGTAGCCGCGTCTTGCGCGATCAGGCCCTTGAGGAGCAGGTCCTTCAGCGCCGGGTACAGCGACCCGTAGCCGAACGCGCGGAAGGCGCCGAGCAGGGAGTTCAGCCGCTTGCGCAGCTCGTACCCGTGCATCGGGGTCTCGTGCAGAATGCCGAGAACCGCGAGCTCGAGTACGCCAGATCGCTGGTTACTCATACCCGCTCGCACCTCACATTCCACGCACGGCTAGCATCTTGGGCAGCTTTCGCCCATGATGTATCGCGTTGACCATTCGCCCGTTAGCCGTTCACCGCCGGCGGGCGCCAGTGAGGCCGGAAGCCGCGCAGATCCGGCAGCGAGCGACCGGTCAGTTCGATGTATCGAGTTGATACATCGAAAAGATATGCGGTCCGAGCCTCCGCCGCAAGTCCGGGCTGCCCGGTGGCTCGCGCAGGCCGTAGTCATGACCTGCTGGTAAAGCGGTGACCAGTCAAGTCTCCTGTCATGAGCAGTTCCGTCGTAACCTGTCGGGCATGAGGCGATCGGTCGTTGACTACGGGCTAGCCCGGCGGGCGACGCTTGCCTCCGTGCTCTCCGGCCGGACGACGATCACCGACGTGTGTGATGCGCATCCGTATCTGCTGCGCGCGGCCAAGTTCCACGGCGAGGCGACGGATATCACCTGCCCGATCTGCCATAAAACGAAGCTGACCCATGTCACCTACGTCTACGGCGACGAGCTGGGACGCTACGAGGGCCGTGTGAAACGTGGGCCAGAACTAGACGAAATGGCCGCGGAATATGCGGAGTTCCAGGTCTACGTCGTCGAGGTCTGTCAGAGTTGTGCTTGGAACCACCTCGCGTCGTCCTATGTTCTGGGCACTGGCGAGCCGACACCCAGGCGTAGCCGGCGTGCCAGGGCAGGCGAGTAACCGGTCGGATCGAGGGCACCTCGATCGCTGATGGCGGGCAGGTCGGCTGCGAGAGTGTTGCAATACGTGCCGGGAGGGGAAGTACCGCCAGGTAACGTGTCTTGTCTGGCGAATCATTGCTCGCTTGCGACCACTCCTGACCCCCGACCAGTGAGGACGCGTGAGTAATCCAGACTTGTCCGGGCCGTACTGGCAGGACCAGGGCGATGCCGGTTATGGCTCAGCCCGGCGCGCCAGCTCCGAACCGGCGTCACGCCAGCAATCGGCCTGGGATGACGGCGGCGGCTTCTGGCGCGATGAGCGCAGTTCTGGTCGCTCCGGACGCGATAACAGCGAGCACCGCGATCAGGGCGACCGGTACCGCGACCGCCAGGCGCCCGCGCGCAGTTCGCGGCGTGCCGCCGCAGGCAACGCGCCAGACGCCAGCGACGGGTCCTGGTCGAATATGCTGGCCGGCCGATCACGGCGCGCCCCGCGGCAGGACGACGACTGGGGCTCGCATCGGGCCTCGGGGCGGTCAGCAGGCAGGGCGCGTCGTTCTGATGACAGCGATCGCGGGGACTGGACAGGCCGGCTGAGCCAGACTGCGGGCGACTTGCGAAGCAAGATCGGCACTATGCGCACGCGCGCGGCGGCCAGCCTTGGCGGCGACCGAGGGCAGGCCGGATGGGACGCTGCCGGGGAGAGCGACTTCACGCGCGGGACCGCCGCCAGCAACAGCGTCGGCGGGAACGGAGCTGTTAACAGCGCCCGTGGCAGGAGCAGGCGGGGGCTTGGCGGGTCCGCTAACAATGACGATTGGGCCGAGCAGGGAGGGCGCCGGGCAGGGTCGGAAGCGTGGGGCAGCCGGTCCTCCGGCGAGGCCGCAGCGAGCCGCGGTGCGCGCAGGGCCTCACATGCTGGCGGGTACGGCACTGGCCGGTACGGTGCCGGTGACTACGGACCTGGCGACTACGGTCCCGGTGACTACGACAGCCGAACCGCCGGCGGCCGCACTGCCCTGCGTGAACCAGCCGGTGACTTCTGGAACGAGCCTGACCGGACTGGCCGCGGGCAGCGGTCAAGGATCGCGGAGCGGCAGGCTACCAGGGGTGGCGGAAACGGGCGTGGCGGCGGCGGAGGTCGTGGCGGCCCTGGCAGCGGCGGCGGATTCAAGAACTGGCTGCTGTACGGGCGCTGGTGGCGGCACTGGACATGGAAGAAGGCGCTGGCGGTAGCGGGCGCCGGGATCGCCGCTTGCTTCCTGCTTGGCATCGCGGGCTTCTTCATCCTCTATGAGATGACGCCTATCCCCACCGCCAAGGAGCAAACCGCCAACTGGCAGTCGTCGACGGTGTACTTCGCCAACGGCAAGCAGATGGGTACCTACGACACCAGCGTTGACGGGGTATCCATCGACCGCATGCTGCTGACTCCGCAACAGATACCGGGGGTGATGACACAAGCGATGACGGCCGCGGAGGACCGCCACTTCTACAAGGAGGGCGGAGTCTCGCTTACCGGTCTGTTGCGGGCCGCCATCGAGGACGTCAAGGGCAACGGCAACCTGCAGGGTGGCTCCACGATCACCATGCAGTACGCGAAGAACTACTACGCCGGCGTTAACAGTGGCCAGAACCTGAGCACGAAGCTCAAGGAAATCTTCATCGCCATGAAGCTCGGCCACAAGCGGTCCAAGCAATGGGTCATGACCAACTACCTCAACACCGTGCCGTTCGGCTCGACGATCGACGGCCTGGGCGCGGCTGCGCAGAGCTACTTCGACGTGAACCTCACTCAGCCCGGCGCGAAGCTGAGCGTTGCGCAGGCCGCGCTGCTGGCCGCCATGCCCAACAATCCCGCCGTGTTCAGCAGTGTCGTGCTCTCTTCCAACCCGAGCAAGGCGCCGGGCTTCACGGCGCTTGAGCAGCGCTTCCAGTACGTGCTCACCAACATGGTGAGGGACGGCAACATCACCGCAGCGACGGCCAAGGCCACGACGTTCCCGAAGATCACCCCGCCGGCCGCTGGTAACGGCGAGACGGGTGTCACCGGCTACCTGATGAACATGGTTGAGCAGCAGCTTGAAGCGCCGTATGCGGAGGGCGGCTACAACCTCACCCCGAGGCAGGTGGACACCGGCGGTTACAAGATCAAGACAACCTTCAACATGGCGAAGATCAAGGCGCTTGCCCGGTCTGTCCAGGCCGCGAAAGCCAACATGAAGACGCTTGCGTCAGAAAGCGGCGGCCTCTACGTCTCGTTCCGGGGCTATGACCGGATGGGCGCGGTGCTCGAGAATTCGAAGACCGGCGCGATCGTCGCTATCTACGGCGGCCCAGGCTACAACTCGAAGCACTGTCTGGCTTCCAGTTGCGACATCAACATGGCTGAGTCCGCTCAGCAAGTCGGATCCTCGTTCAAGCCGTATGTGCTGTCCGCCGCCGTCAATGACAGCATGGACGTCTTCACCAGCAAGCTCAACGGCTTCTCGCCGATCTGGATACCGCTGACGTCGACCGGTGCCACCTCAGCCCAGATGACGCTGTCTCCGACTACCCCGCCGGCCGGTTGTCCGCGGCAGGCGTCTAACGGGAGCAACTGCGTCGCGGCCAACGGCACCAGGTATTACGTGTTCAATGAGTCAACCGAGAACTATGGCGTGCTTGCGCCTAACGTGGCCGCGGCTGAATCGTCCGACTCGGCTTTCGAGGACCTGGCCCACCGCGTCGGCATACAGAACGTCATCAACATGGCCCAGGCGTTCGGCGTCGGCCAGAACGCATTCGTCGCGCCGTGCGGCGACTCGTTGGAAAGCCGCGCGACCACGATCGCGCAGACGATCGCCGACTGCAACGACATGACCGGTCCTGGCTATAAGGTCGGTAAGAACTGGTACCAGGGTCACGGACTGATGAGCAACTTCAGTCCAAACAGCAAGGATCACTACGCGAATGACATCGGTGGAACGCCAGGTTCGCCGGCTATCGCGCTGGGCGAGAACCCGCTCACTCCGATCGAGCAGGCCACCACGTTCGCTACGCTGACCAATGACGGCATGTACAACACCCCGCACGTCATTGCGTCGGTGCAGCATAGCGGCACCACGCTTGCATCGCATCTGAAGCATGTGCAGGTGCTCAGCAAAGAGGCCGCGGCCGATGTCGACTGGGCGCTGTCGTTCGATAACAACTACGGCAAAGGTACTGCTGAGGTAAATGTGCCGTTCCGGCGCGGGGACGTGGTGGGCAAGACCGGAACACTGGGTGTTGACACTAAGGCCTCGCAGGCCTGGTTCGTCGGCGGCACCCCGAACGGGTACGCGATGTCCGTGGCACTGTTTACCAACCTTCCTGGCCTGCAGAACCTGGACAACCTGCCGACCGTCGGCGGTACCCAGGGCTCGCAGGGCGGCGGCTGGCCGGCCTGGACCTGGAACGACTACATGCAGAACGAGTTCAACAACTCACCCGAAGTCCCGCTGACCGCCTTCCCGCAGGTCCGGGGTTACCCGTTCGTGCCCTGGATCCTGGTGCACGCCCCGCCCAAGCAGAAGAAACAGTTCTGTAAGCCGGGCTTCGGTGGCCACCAGGGTGGCGGCAACCAGGGATGTATCTGCCCGCCGCATGCGGTGTTCTGCGGAAACCCCAACCCGCAGCCGTCGTGCAACGGCAACGGCAACTGCGTCTCACCGAATCCGACACCGAGTTGCCAGTTCGGCGGGTTCGGCGGCCAGTGCAGCAGTTCGCCCGCACCAACGAGTACCACGTCAACGCCCACACCCTCATGTACTCCCGGAACGCCGCCCGGTCAGTGCCAGACCGCGGGACTAACAAGCTTCGTCCGCGGTTCGCCGGGCTCCGGCAGCTCAGGCAGGTCGGCGGCAAGCATCGTCATGCTTGCCGCCGAGGACGTGACCACGAGTCTTACGGCGCTGCTCGGGCTGGTGATTTAGGCGCCTAGCTGAGCTTGGCCCGGAGCCAGTGGACGTCGGCTGACGGATCCGGGGTCTCGCAGATAGCGGTCGCCTCGGCGGACCTCACCACCTCGACGAGCAGGCCGGGGTCGATCGTGCCCGACTCCATCCCGGCATGCCGGTCGCGGCCAGAGCCGAACTCGTCTCGAGAGTTGTTGCAGTGGACCAGATCGATCCGGCCAGTAATCGCCTTCGCCCGCGCCACGATGGTCGCCAGGTCCTCGCCGGACGCGAACGCGTGACACGTGTCCAGGCAGAAGCCGACTTCGCCGCCGTCACCGGCCGCGCCACCGATGGCGTCCCAGAGCCGGGCTAGGCCGTCGAGGCCGCGAGCCATCGCGCCGTCGCCGCCGGCTGTGTTCTCGATCAGCATTGGCAGCGGCCGCTCGATCCGTTCGATGGCCTTGCGCCAGCTGTCGTAGCCTTCCTCCGGGTCGACGCCGGCAGTAACGTGACCGCCGTGCACGATCAGGCCCTTCGCGCCGATAGATGCAGCGGCCTGCAACTGCTGCTCGAGCAGCTTGCGGCTAGGGATCCTGATCCGGTTGTTCGGCGAGGCCACGTTGATCACGTAAGGCGAGTGCACGTAGGCATCAATGTCAGCCGAGGCGAGTGCGGCGCGGACCTCGGCGGGCTCACCGGGGAAGGACGGCGCCTTCCACCCCTGCGGATCGCCGAGGAAGAACTGGACGGCATCCGAGCCGATCGCCTTGGCCTGGGTTAGCGGGTCACCGTCATGGACATGGGCACCGATCCGAGTCATCTGCCGAGCGTATCGGCAGCCGCCGACGGTGGAGCAGCCAACGGCGGACGTCAAGGGTTAAGCCCGCCGCCCGCCCTGGCTATCCGAATCCGCCGTGGGCGAGGCCAAGGCCACCGCCAACACCAGCCGCGATGATGCCAGCCACGATGAACACCCGTTGCTCCCTGGTGGCGGAGAACAGTTGTGCCACCATGCCCACACCGAAGACCACGATGCCGAGGATGGTTGCCGCGAGGTGGGCGTTGACCACCAGACCGATCGCAAATCCGGCAATACCGCCAAGGAACGTGAAGGCGGTAGCGGCGTTCAGCATTGGATGCTGCTGGCCGTCCGTGTTCAGGGTGAGTCGCGGCATGCGGGTCTGTGTCTGCGCGCCTGGCATGTGCGCGCCCGGCATCTGTGTGCCCTGTGTCTGTGTGCTCGCGGCCTCAGGCATCGGTACCCCTAACGATGGGTCAGGATCGCTTGCAGGGTCTGCTGCCTACCAGTGTGATCCCGTAGACGCGGGAAAGGAACCCGCAACGCTGGGCTGTCCGCAGCCGCAACCGTGGCGGGTCCGCCCGCCCGCCGCTCACGTGCGGCAGCCTGACGCGAGGCTGGGGCCAGCCTTGCCGGAGTGAATAGCCCGGTCGCAGTGGCCGGACCGGCCAGAACTGTCCGGGCCGGCTGGTAAGCTGGCGCAGCTGTGATCAGGCCGCCGACGGGCGGTACGCAGCTCCTCCTGTCACGGAGATCCCGTGACCGCCAGAGTCCGAAGGAGGCACTCTTTGAGCATGCGCCAGTACGAGATGATGATCATCCTCGATCCCTCGCTGGAAGAGCGCACTGTGCAGCCGTCCCTCGACCAGTTCCTCACCGTTGTCACTTCGGCCGGCGGAACTGTCGACAAAGTGGACGTCTGGGGCCGCCGTCGGCTGGCCTACGAGATTGACAAGAAGTCCGAGGGCATCTACACGGTCATCGAGCTCAAGGCCGAGCCTGACACTGTCAAGGAGCTCGACCGCCAGCTCAACCTGAACGAAGCGGTCATGCGGACCAAGATCCTGCGGCCTGACCTGCACTGAGCAAGGCCAGCGGTCAGGCAGCACGAGCTCGACCTAACCCGACCCGAGCGAGCGGGAGAAACCCCCGATGGCAGCAGGCGACACGAACATTACGATCATCGGCAACCTCGTCAATGACCCGGAGCTTCGGTACACCCCGACTGGTCAGGCGGTGGCTACGTTCCGGGTGGCATCGACACCCAGATTCATGGACAGAACCACGAATGAGTGGAAAGACGGCGATTCGCTGTTCCTGTCCTGCAACGTGTGGCGGCAGGCCGCCGAGAACGTAGCGGAAAGCCTTCAGCGCGGCATGCGCGTTATCGTTTCCGGCCGGCTGAAGCAGCGGTCCTACGAGACCAGGGAAGGCGAGAAGCGCACCGTCTATGAGATCGAGGTCGACGAGGTCGGCCCGTCCCTGCGGAACGCCTCGGCCAAGGTCAGCCGGTCAAGCAGATCAAGCGGCGGGGGCGGCTTCGGCGGGCAGTCAGGCCAGGGCGGCTCGTCCGGCCAGGGCGGGTATGGTGGGGGCGCCGGGCGCGCCAACGACGACCCGTGGGCAGCTGACCCAGCCGACAACGGCTTCTCCGACGAGCCCCCGTTCTGATGAGCCGCCCCGGCTAACCCGTTAGATAGAAGAAACCGACCATCCCCGCCGCAGGCGGGGCTCTGCCAACCTTCCCGGCCGCTAGCCGGGACAGCGAAGGAGCACCACGATGGCCAAGCCACCGATCCGCAAGCCAAAGAAGAAGGTCTGCCTTTTCTGCCAGGAGAAGGTAACCAGAGTGGACTACAAGGACACCGGGCTGCTGCGGAAGTTCATCTCCGACCGCGGCAAGATCCGTGCGCGGCGAGTATCCGGTAACTGCACGCAGCACCAGCGCGACGTCGCCACCGCGATCAAGAACGCGCGCGAGATGGCGCTGCTGCCTTACACGAGCACGGCTCGCTAGGCCGAGGGAGGGCACCGAAGCCATGAGCGGCAAGCCAATGAAGCTCATCCTTACTCAGGAAGTGACGGGGCTGGGCGCGCCCGGCGACGTCGTCGAGGTGAAGGCCGGTTACGGTCGCAACTACCTTGTTCCGCGCAGCCTTGCGATGCCGTGGACCCGCGGCTCAGAGAAGCAGATCGAGCTGATCAAGCGCGCCAGGGCGGCGCGCGAGATCCGAAGCCTCGACGATGCCAGGGAGGCGGCCAGCCGCCTGAGCGGCATCAGGGTCCGGCTGCACACCAGGGCCGGAAGCGGCGGGCGCCTGTTCGGCTCGATCTCCACTGCGGACATCGCCGAGGCGGTCAGACTCGCTGGTGGTCCCGAGCTCGACAAGCGCAAGATCGAGGTCAAGAACCCGATCAAGACCATCGGCTCGCACCAGGTCGCAGTACGGCTGCATCCCGAAGTCAGCGCCAAGCTCGACATCGAGGTCGCCGCGAGCTGACGCACGAGCGCTAGGGCCGGGGGAACGACGTGTCCTTCCCCCGGCTCTTTGCTGCGCGCTGCGCGCCTAGCTCAGGCAGCAGCGAAGGAGCGGGCTACCGCGGGCTAAACGTGCCCGTTCCCGCAGTTAAGGGTGTTAAGAACGCGAGTACCTGGCGGTCCGCGCGGCTAGCTCCGGATCGGCAGCCGCGATCATCGCCCATGCGCCAGCCAGCTGCGCGGCGAACTCCGGTCCGGTCGCATCGTCGCCCGCGGTAATCGCGGCCGCCAGCGTTTCGACCGTCTCGGCCACTGCGGCAGCGGTGTCGGCTGCTGCCGTCGGCTCAGGCAGTCCGGCGTTCGAACACATACTCGAACTCTAGATGCTCGCGGACTAGTGCGCATGCCAAATCGGCGGATCTCCTGGCTGCCTTGGCCAGGCCCGGCGAAGCTCTGGTGTGACGTTGGACGTCAAATTCCGAGTGTGGATAACTCAGCGCCGCACGATCCGTTCTCAGCGGGTCTAAAAATCTTGTATGCACACCCTGGGCAGAACGTTCTCGCAGGCCCCGTCAGCAATTCGCGGCAATCCGGTGTTCTTTCCACAACCGTATCCCCAGGCTGCGCACAGCGCCCCCGGCGTGTCTGCACAGCCTGTCCACAGGCCTGTGCACACGATGACTCGACGGCTCGCGCGACACGCTGAAGACTGTCGGAGGCGTTCGATAGAACAGACACGGGAACTGGTGGCGGCTGGTACGGAATTGGCAGCTGTTGCGAGATCCCGAAGGCGTGACAAATGGTGCCCTCTGGTGAGGAGGGCGTCCACGGGGCTGGCTGGGGACCGGGGTAATGGCGGGTCTGGCCGGAGAGGGGAGAGGCGCCGGTGAGCGTAGCGGAGATCGCGCCTCGGGGTGACGGGCTCGAGCGCACACCGCCGCACGACGTTGCCGCCGAGCAATGCGTGCTGGGCGGCATGATGCTGTCGAAGGACGCGATCGCCGACGTGCTTGAGGTCATCAAGGCACACGACTATTACCGGCCGGCCCATCAGATCATTCACGACGTCATTCTGGACCTGTACGGGCGGGGCGAGCCTGCCGACGCGGTCACCGTGGCGGCTGAGCTGACCCGCAATGGCGACATCGGCCGGATGGGCGGCGCGCCCTACCTGCACACGCTGATCGCCTCCGTGCCGACCGCCGCGAACGCCGGCTATTACGCGCGGATCGTGCGCGAGCGGGCCATCCTGCGGCGGCTGGTCGAAGTTGGCACCCGGATCGTGCAGCTCGGCTATACGGGTGACGGTGACGCGGACGAGCTTGTCGACCGGGCCGAGGCAGAGATTTACGGTGTAACCGACCGCCGAGTGAGCGAGGACTACCTGCCGCTTGCCGAGATCATGCCCGGCGCGCTCGATGAGATCGAAGCGATCGGCAGCCGAGGCGCATCGCTGGCAGGCGTCCCGACCGGCTTCGCCGACCTGGACGCGCTGACCAACGGCCTGCATCCAGGTCAGATGGTTGTCATCGCAGCGCGCCCGGCAATGGGGAAATCGGCGCTGGCACTGGATATCGCGCGGGCTGCGTCCGTGCAGGCTGGCTTGACGGCAGTCTTGTTCAGCCTGGAAATGAGCCGTAACGAGATCACGATGCGACTGCTGTCGGCGGAGGCGCGCGTGCCGCTTCAGGCGATGCGCACTGGCCAGCTCGGGGAGGATGACTGGACGCGGCTGGCGCGCAGGATGAGCGAGGTGGTGGACGCGCCGCTGTTCATCGACGACTCGCCGAATATGTCGATGATGGAGATCCGGTCGAAGTGCCGGCGTCTGAAGCAGCGCCACGATCTCAGGCTTGTCGTCATTGACTACCTCCAGCTGATGAGCTCGCCGAAGCGCGTCGAGAACCGTCAGCAAGAAGTGTCTGAGCTGTCCCGGTCGCTGAAGCTACTGGCCAAAGAGCTGAACGTCCCGGTGGTCGCGCTGGCTCAGCTCAACCGCGGTCCGGAAATGCGGACGGACAAGCGTCCACTGCTGGCAGACCTGCGCGAGTCGGGCAGCATCGAGCAGGACGCGGATGTCGTCATCTTGCTGCACCGCGAGGACGCCTACGAGCGGGAGTCGCCGAGGGCAGGCGAGGCGGACCTGATCGTGGCCAAGCACCGGAACGGCCCGACGACCACTGTGACCGTCGCGTTCCAGGGTCACTACAGCCGTTTCGTTGACATGGCGCCGATCTGACATCGTCGGTGGTGGCCGGTGCCGTCGGAGCGGGCGACCACGGAGGCGCTTTCGTCGGCCGCGCCGTGGCGAACGTTCGGGGAATTCAGGTCCCCGGCATGTGCCCGCCCGGCTTGGCGAGCGCGAACGGCCTCTTCAGCGCCGGCTAGCTTGTGCTCGCCCCGATCCTGCTACTGTCCAGCTATGCAACCCGGCTGCTAGGGCACGCGCTGACGCGTAGGTCTCAGACCCGTCATCGCGTGCCGCTCATCATTGCGCGGCACGCTCCTCCATGATCAATGAGGAGTTGCTCGGCCGTGTCATCATTCAGCCTGGTTCCCTTTCGCGAGTTCTGTCGTCCTATCGGTTTCGTCTGGGCGTCGTCGGCCCTAAACCGCGCCGTCGTGGCCAGGCTCGGTGACGACTATGCCGTGTCTGTGTTTCCGTTCATTGAGGGCGCTTCGCACTCGGTAACGGACTGGGCCGCGTACACCTCGGCTGGTGCCGTCGCAGGCTTCAATCCGTCGGCAGTCGATCTGTACTGGCATATCGGATTGCTGTGGGGCAGCCGCGTTAGCACCGGAACCCTTCACTCCCCGCACGTCGACGATCCAGACACGCAGGACATGTGGACGGTGCTCCAGTCGCTCTTGAGCGAAGCCGACGAGGCGTCCAGCAGGCGGCGTCGATGAGAGTTCCGGACCGTTGCGTAACGGATCTGCAGGAGCGAGGCTATCTGGTCTTCGAGGGCTTCCTGGAGGCTGACGAGCTGGCAGCCGCCCAGGAAGCTCTGTGGCTGCACTACCCGCGACCCGAGGAGTACTTCGCCGACCCGGCCGCTCATGCCTGGCTGGCAACCAACCAATGGGCCGGCTTGATCAGGGGGCCATGGCACTCGTGGGACCTGAATCGACTGGCCTTTCACCCCGACCTGCTCGACCTGGCCGAGCGCTTCCTTGGTTCGGTCGACCTGCGGCTATATGAGGCGGAGCTGTGGGCCAAGTACGCCGGGGCCGTCGACTACGACCAATGCCACCACCGGGACTTCGTCAACCACTCCCTCGTCGTGCCCAAGCGCTCCCAGCCGGGCACGCAAATGCTGAACTGGATCCTCCTGTCAGACGTAGGCGATGAGGACGGGCCGACCAAGATCGTTCCGCTGCCTGTCGGCGAGCGCGTCCCGTACTGGCCATTCCCTGGGGATCACGACATCACGAACGACTACCTCCCCTCGGGGATGTTCGCCGAGGAGGAGGTCTCCATGACAGGTCCCGCGGGGACCCTGTTCACTTTTCGGTCCGACGTGCTTCACCGTGGGTCCCGCATGACCGGACAGCGATCAACCCGGTTCGCTTTGCTCGCCGACTACGACGTGTGGGGGCCGCGCTGGACCGGCAGGGTCGCCTGGGCTGAGCGCGCGACGCAACCAGACTGGTTCGAGATCGTCGAGCGGGCGACTCCCCGGCAGCGGTCGGTGTTCGGATGGCCCCCGCCGGGCGATCCTTACTGGGACGAGCAGACCCTGGCCGACACCGAGACGCGCTACCCAGGTGCGGACCTGACGCCCTACCGCTGAGGGGACCGCAGCCGTGAGGGCCGCGAATGGGCACAAATCGCGTCGCCCCGTGGGCGCAGACGTGGCCCGCTGGGCTGGCCGGCGCCACGAGATGCAGGTCGCGAAGGGCTGCCCGGTGCTCGCGCCCCCTCGACCTTGAGAAGGGCTGAACCTGGGATCAGAGGCCGAGTAGGTCCTCGACGGTGTCGAGGACCTCGGCCACAGGGGTGTCGGCTGCGGGCATTGCGGAGAACAGCCCCACGGACTGGATGCCGCCCTCGACCGGATTGATGCAGAGACCTTGTCGTGACGCTGACCGTCGTCCTCCGTGAGACGGCGCTTCCGTAACCTGGCCCTGACGTACCTGGGCGCCTGCATCGGCTTCGCCGTGTGGGCCGTCAGCACGCACGCGCAGGCCGCCCTGTCTTCGCACCTGCATTACGACGGGCTGCACCGCACCGGCGGCATCGTGCGCGTCGAGAACCTTAAGCACCAGGACACGAGAAGCGGGCCGTGGTACTCGGCGCTTGTTACGGTCACGCTGGCGCCGCCCTTGGATGGTCACTCCACCACGCTCGTCCACGACCCCCATGGGTCCAGCCTCGTCGCAGGCGAGGGCCTGGAGATCTTGGTCGACCCGCAGCAGCCGGGCTACGCAGAGCTTCCGGCCTGCCGTTCGTTCATAACTGGCAGTGGATCGTCTCCGGCTGTTTCAGCCTGGCGCTCGCCCTGGTCGGCGTGCTGCCGATGGTGAACGAGATTGTGCACATGTTGGCCGCTACCGGCGCCGCGGAACGCTGACAGGGGAGCACACTCAGCGAGCTCTGCACGGATCCTGAATGCGGATGATTGTGACTCCAATGGCCGCGCCGCTTCACGATGCGGGCGGCTGGCATGCCGCCGGGACACGAAAGCGAGACGTAGGCCGCGGGATGATCATCGTGCTCGCTTGCGCCGCAGCCTGCTGGTGGCTGCGGCCGAAGAAATGTCACGAGTCTGAGACTGATCTTGGTGGGCTGGTGCCGGACTGGCCTGCCGCCGTTGCGGCCCGCGACTGTTACTCAGGCCCGTGGAGTCGGCGCACCACCAGCACCATCTTGCTGCTGGCCAACACCGGCGACCCCGTCACTGCCTACCAGGACTCGATCGCCATGTCCCGGCCTCCGTGCCGGGTCGCCCGCGCCAGAGCGGCCGGTACAGCGCGATTGACACGACGCCGACAAGGGCAAGGAGGGCAAATGCCCAGCTCAGTGCGCTGCTGGCCGGCAGCGAGAGCGACCGGGCGAGTGAATAGGTTCCGCCGCCGATGAAGCCGGCAACTGCAGTGGCAGAGGTTTCGGAGAACTCGACGGCGGTCGCCACCGCGAGCACCCGGTCAGGCGGCAGCTCGTCCATGGCTGAAGCCGAGAATCTGGGATAGGCGATGCCCATCCCGATGCCGGCGACGAACCAGGCAGCGATCAAAACAACCAGGGCCGTGATGCCGTTAGCGGCGGTCTGCGTGAGGAATGCGAGAAGCAGGCCGACAGTGATCAGGATGAGGCCGGCGATCCGCGGTGCCGGCAGCCACCGATCGGCCAGCTCTGGCTTGAACCCGGTGACCGACCAGGCGACTTGGCCAGCACAAACGGCACCGGTCCCGGCAACAATGCCATGGCCGAGGCCGGTGATCGCGGCGAGGGAAATGATGCCGCTACCGCCGAAGTAGCACAGGCAAAGCAGGTACAAGAGCATGACTTTGCCCAGGCGCGCGCCTGCGCGCCCGACCTGGATGCGAAGGATGTGCAGACTCGCGGTCGAAGTGAGCAGGCACCCGGCGGCTAGCAAAATGATGCCGACGCCGCGCTTCGGAAGGGTCGCGAAAGTAGCGACGATGAGTCCGCTTAGCAGCGCGGTCGCCCAAATGAATGAGGGACGCGCTGCCGTGCTGCGCTTCCAGGGCACTAGGTCGATCTGTTTGCCGATGAGAACGCGGCCGATGATGACAAGGATGGCAGGCCAGGCCAGCGCCGCTCGCCAGCCCCAGGCGATGGTCACAGCCGCGTTGACCACCGGGCCGACGATCGATGGCAGCAGCCACATGATGGCGAACATGCCGTAGACGCGGATGCGCTCCTGGTCGTGAAACAGTCCGCCGAGAATGGACAAGCCGAATCCGGCAAGTAGCCCTCCGCCGACGCCGCGGATGATGGTGCCGGCGAGAAGCATCGGCATCTCCGCGGCGGCGACCGAGAGACCCGCCCCCAGAACGTAGAGGGTGGTCGCGGTCCCCAGTAGAGCGAGAGGTCCCAGCCGCGCGAACGGTACAGGGCCGATCGCGAGCATGAGAATCACGCTGAAGGATCCGGCGGCGAGTGTCGCCCCGTACAAGCTCGTACCGTGCAGGGCGCTCGATGCGATGGGCAGCACCGATGAGTATGCGATGCTCTGAACGGCTCCGCCGAACTCAGCAAACAGCAGAGCAATCAATAGCCGCCCACGCCGTCCCGCGAATATGACCCGCAGGCCCGTGGGCGCCTGATCGTCGATCTGTTTCGCCTGTGTCCTCACAGCGTCAGTCCGCCTCAGCATCGGGCGTGGCGATCGCCGTCGGGTGGTACATGGCGCCCACGAGGGTCATGTTCTGCATGACGGTGAACAGCGGGTCGACCGTGTGCTGGTCAGGCCGCTCACCGCGGCGGCGTTAGCGCTGGAGGTCATAATCGTTCTCGTTGATTTGGAGCACCAGGCCCTCGGGATCCCGGATGGTGAACGAGCGGCCGAACGCCTCGTCTACGATCTCGGTGGCCGGTTCGTAGCCGTTGCGACGCAGCCTGTCCACCACTTGCTCAAGGGGTTCGTCGGCTTGGAACGACAGCTGTATGTTGCTGGCGGGTTCCTCGTCCCATCGATGCAGAGCTAGGTTTGCCCCGCCAGATCCGGCGAGCTCTGTCCAGCTCGACGGTCCGCCCCTGCGCGGTCTGCGGCTGGCGAACTCGATCGTCAGCCCTAGCGCCTGGTAGAACTGTCGCGCGCTCTCGACGTCGCGTACGTACCTGATCGCCATCACCCTCATGACCCCTCCTGCGGTGTCTGCTGGGCCGTGAGTGTTGCCAGGTACTGCCGAAGCGCCTGCTCGACCAGCTTGGACAGCGAGATGTTCTCGTCGACTGCCGCGTGCTTTACCTCCCTAACGAGGTCTGGCGGCAGGTACACATTGAACTGCTGGCTTGCTACCATGCGAGTATGCTAGCAACCTAGGCATCGTCGTAAATCAGCAGGCTTCCGGGTTATCGCCCTGGTCATCTGCTCGCACCGCGAGCTATCCGGGTCGCGCTGTCGCTTCCGTGAGATGCTCGCGCGCTGCGGGATCCAGAACGCCATCCAGGCACCGTGACCATGGCTGCACCGCCCAAATACCACCAGCCGCGGATGCTCTTCAAAGCGCCGCAACTACCCAAAACCACAGCTCGCAGTGTGATCGTGGAGTCACGGGCTCGGTCGGCGCCGTCGCGCCTGGCTCGGATCTCCGGTGGCGGGCTCAGGCCTGATAAGCGGTCGCACGAGGCTTGATTGTGAGGATCGTCAAAGTCTTGTCGTCGAACCGGTACCGGATCCAGGTCATTGACTCGTCAAACATCGTGAAGGTCGCGGAGGTCGGCGGCCAGGTCGTGCTGATCAAGGAGGCCGACCTTGCCGAGCTGGCCGAGTTCGTGCCGACCGCCAGGGCAATGGAGGTCGAGGCATTCGCGAAGGGCGGGAGATCAGCCCGTTGTCCTTGTCCGGCGTCAGCTAGTTCGTGGTGCCCGACCACGAGGTCAAGGGCAGCGCCAAGCCCTACCGTCTGCTGGCCGACGCGATGCGCCGCAGGCTCAGTCAGCCTGGACGCCAGGTCCCTCGACACGAAGAACAAGAAGCGCGACGAGCACTTGCGGTCGGCAGACTCTTCGGCGCGGACGACCATCCCAGCATCAGGTTTGGAGTCCAAGGTGCGAGGTCATCCGGTGAGAGCGATCTGACATATGTCATCGGGAACGGGTGAGTCCCGGCACTACGCGGGCCCGGCCGCCGCGCGCGACGCTCGGATCATAACTGTTACAGCACCCGCCACGCCATCAAACGAAAGTGACTTGGAGGACGTCATGGCATCGTCAGGACACGGGACTGCGCCGGTGGTGGACATGCTGCTGCGTGACGGAAGACTGGCTGGGGACTGGATTCTGGACCCCTCAAGGTCCCAGATCCGACTGCGGAGTAAGAGCATGTGGGGCCTGGCGAAAGTGAACGGGATATTCGGCCGGGCGAGTGGGCACGGTACGGTCTCGGCGACCGGAGAAGTCACCGGCTCAGTCAGCCTGGACGCCAGGTCGCTCGACACGAAGAACAAGAAGCGCGACGAGCACTTGCGGTCGGCAGACTTTTTTGACGCGGACAACCATCCCAGCATCACCTTCAGGGTCGAAGGTGTGAGGCCATCCGGTGAGAGCATCCACGTCGGCGGCAAGCTGACCGCCGGCGGCCGTACCAGGCCACTTGGCTTCGACGGCAAGGTTTCCGTTCTTGACGGCGGCGAGGTGGCGGTTGCCGCCGAGGTAGTGGTCAACCGCACTGACTTCGGCATGACCTGGAACCAGATAGGCATGACGTCGATGAATAACACCATTACGATCGACGCTGTATTCACTCGGAAATGAGCAGCTGATACGGCAGGCACTTCGAGCCGCGCCAGGCAAGCGCTGGCGCAGTTTCGTGTCGGTTCCTAGCCGCTCTCATCGCTGTCGCGATAGACCGGGCCACGCCGGGTCGGCGCCGAGGTTCCCATCCGCACCTATGTGCAGGACGTCCTGGCCGACGACACCAAGCACGGCCAGGTAACCACCTGGCGCCTCCTGAGCGTCGTACTGGCACCTCCAGCTGGTAGGCCTGCCGGGTCAGGCCGCTGTAGTCGGCCAGGCGCCCGGCCAAGGCGAGTCGCTCGGTGTTGGTGAAGACAGGCGTGAAGGGGACGAGTGCGGCGGATGTCCTAGTGTCGAACTGTCGTTGCTTTAGCCGATCATCAGGTCGGCGACGGCCTCTGCCGCCGCCAGTGTCGCGGCCAAGGGGCTGTAGATGGATGCGGGTACAGAGCAGTCCGGTCGACAGCCACTCGACAATGCCCCACTCCCATGTGGCGACGAGATCGAGCCCCGTGCGGTCGGCCAGCCAGCGGACCCGGTCGACGGGGTCACCGCCAAGCAGTTCGACGGGATCGCCTGGCATGAGGACTCCCAGCTCGTACTCGGCCTCGGCCAGGAGACCGTCAGGATCGATCAGCTTGAAGCCGCCGTCGTGCTGGAGGGCATTTAGCTGGTGCACGTCGCGGTGGGCCAGCACGGACCTCTCGTCGCGGTGCGCCCGCGGCCGCCGGCGAGCACAGGCCAGGGCATGGTCGACAGTCTTCTCGAAGCACGGACGGCTGAGCTCCTCCCGCGGTGAAGGGTAGCCCGCCGCTGCTCGGTCAGCTCCGCGAGGTCGCCGGCCGAGGCGGCGCGCTCGGCGTGGATCAGCGACCAGGTGCCGGTCATCGCGAGGCCTGCGGCTCCGCGGTCGGCCGTGCGCTGTGCTTCTGCCCGAGCCGCGTCGTCCCGTCAAGCAGTTCCCTGCCAATGTCCAGGTGACCGCAATGCCGCGCGATCTCCTCGATCACGTGCAAGACAATCCATCGCACGTTCGGCGGCTCCGCAACCTGCGGGTCGCCGTGCTTGCCGCGCGGGGCCGCCGAGAGCGGCGTTACCGCCAGGATGGCGTCGGAGCGAGCGGAGATATCCCGGTACTCGGCGATGATGTCCGCGGACGACCAGTGCGTGACGAACGGCGCCATAGGGTCGTACGGCTCGACGTTTGCGTCGGCGGGCGGTGAGGTGTCCTCGCCAGCCACGACTCCGATGAACCAGTGAAACTGCGCACCGCTCAGATGCTCGATCAGTCCGGCCGGAGTCCAACCCGACGGCACGACCGACCGGTGCCATGCCCCTCCATCCAGGCCCGCCACGATATCCAGGGCCGTTGCGCGCTGAGCTGCCAGAAAGTTCAGCAGCATCTGATCCTCGGCAGGGTGGCAACCGGTCACGTCGTCTTGAACTGTGGCTTCGGCCATGTCCGTTTCCTCCGGATTTCGACGGGCGGCTGTCTGACGCTTTACAAGTACGACGATCTGGCTGGCGCCAGAAGGACAGCACTCTGGCACGGGCTGCGAACAGTAGAGGGGAGGCCTCCCCTTTAGGGAAGCCCTCCCCAAGACAATCTCGCTGGGCTTGCCGAGTATTGCGAGCATGCGCTCGATAAGTCTCGCCGCGGTTGCCGCGGCCACCGCCATTGGCACCCTTCTGGTCGCTGGTTGCGGCATTGCTAGCAGACAAGCATCCCTGGATGCGCACAGTACGCCGGTTCGGGTCACCGCCCGGACCGGTCATGCATCGGAAACGTCGCGGGCTGTTGTCGCGGCGTCAACTCCGCAACTCCCGATTTCGGTTGAATCCGACAGGCAGATGAAGGCTGCGGGCAACGACGGCCCGTCGTCTTCAATACTTCTGCCGACCTCGTGCAAGTTGACTGGCAGGACCGTAACGGCTGAAGGCACGTACGCAAATGACGGATTCGTTCCCAACGTATACGACCGGTACGGTGACGTCGTCGTGTTGTACGTGCGGGCTGGCGCTTCGCCTGGCTATCCGGCGGGGATGCAGCTTGGCGTGTCCGATGTCCGGGAGTCTCCGGTGGTGGGAAGCGGCGCACGATGGCACGTCAGCCTCACCGTCCCCCCGTCCGCGGGCATACCCGCACGATGCGTCGTGGCAGCACAGCCAACCCACGACGGTCAATTCGCTCCGGCACCGGCTCCAGCTACCTCGACCCCGACGACCACCGTTTCGCCAGGCGAGCAACTCCCGATTTCGGTTGAATCCGACAGGCAGATGAAGGCTGCGGGCAACGACGGCCCGTCGTCTTCAATACTTCTGCCGACCTCGTGCAAGTTGACTGGCAGGACCGTAACGGCTGAAGGCACGTACGCAAATGACGGATTCGTTCCCAACGTATACGACCGGTACGGTGACGTCGTCGTGTTGTACGTGCGGGCTGGCGCTTCGCCTGGCTATCCGGCGGGGATGCAGCTTGGCGTGTCCGATGTCCGGGAGTCTCCGGTGGTGGGAAGCGGCGCACGATGGCACGTCAGCCTCACCGTCCCCCCGTCCGCGGGCATACCCGCACGATGCGTCGTGGCAGCACAGCCAACCCACGACGGTCAATTCGCGCCCTAGTCACTGGAAAAGGTGACCGCAACGCCCGACGGTACCGCTCACGATGCAGGCCGGAAGCTGTTCACCACGGGCTGCCAGATGCTCGCGTACACCGCGCGCCACTGGCTGGCCGGGCCGTACAGCTCAATGGCGTAAGCGAGCTGGCCGGGCCGGACGATGAAGCCCCGGTCGATGATGCGGATGCGGATGCCCTGGTCGACGTTGGTGAACTGCCAGTCGGCGGCGTTGTAGCCGCGGTAGCTCACCCGGCGAATCGAGATCTGCCGATAGGAGGGATCAGATGCAGCCTTCCCGGCGGCCTGCTGCTGCCAGTCGGCCAGGGCATCAGCCTGCGGGTGTGTGTTCCACGCAACGACAAGGACAAACCCGGCGTGCGTCCCAGTGAACTGGACCTCGCCGGGCTCCCTCGAGGCCACGGCCCAGCCGGGCGGCAGACGGATAGCAAACCGGCTGGGTTGCCAGCGCGACGCCGACACCGCTCGCCCGGCCGACGTACCACCAGTGCCAGACGCATGAGCGCCAGTTGTGCGGCCTGGCTGAGCGAGAGTGAGGAACGCGGCGACCGCCACGGCAACGGCAACAGCCGCTGCCGCTGCGATCACCAAGCGCCCGCCACGCCTGCGGCCACGGACCACGCCGACCTCGCCGGTCGGCTCTATCGATGGCGGCAGTGCCAGGGATCTGGTAGCAGCGTGTTCCGCGCGAGCACCGCCGGATCGGCCGGGTGCGAGAGTGATTGCTTCTCCTTCGGATCTGCGGTGTGCTGCTCTGGTTGCGACGAGCGGTTCGGACGGGCCTACGCCGGCTGCGCGCTTGACCGCCGCGGTGAAGTCGCCGCAGCTGGCGTAGCGATCACTGGGTGACTTGGACAGCGCCCGGTCAAGGATCGCGTCCAGCTCCGCGGGCAGGTCGTGCCGGCGAGCCGACAGTGCTGGCGGAGACTCGGTCATGTGTGCGGTGAGGACGTCCATGAGGTTCTCGAAGGGGAACGGCGTCTGCCCGGTGAGCATCTCGATGGCGGCGCATGCCAGGGCGTACTGATCCGCGCGGCCGTCGACGGGCCGTCCCCGAATCTGCTCTGGTGCGGCATAGTCGGCCGTCCCCAGGAATCTCCCGGTGCTCGTCAGCGCGATTGCTCCTGATGTGGCCTTCGTAAGCCCGAAGTCGGCCAGGTAGACATGATCCGGCCGGTCCTTGCGGACGTCTATCAGCATGTTCCCTGGCTTGACGTCGCGGTGCACCAGCCCAGCGGCGTGCGCAGCGTCGAGTGCGGACGCCACCGATACAAGGATCGCGGACGCCCGATCAAGGCTCAGCGGCCCCCCGCGAGCTAGCAGCGACCGTACGTCGCCGCCGGCGACGTATCGCATGGCGATAAACAGCACTCCGTCCAATTCACCGGCTTCGAACAACGGGATGATGTGCGGGTCGTCCACAGCCGCCGCGGCCTTCGACTCGCGGACGAACCGCTGCTGGAATTCCGGGTCCGAGGCGACGGACGGGGCCATGATCTTGAGTGCCACCAGTCGGCCGAGCTGATCGTCACGCGCCCTGAAAACGACTGCCATGCCGCCGTGGCCGATCTGCTTCTCCAGCACGTACTTGCCGATCCGGGAGCCAGGACCGAAGTGGTTCTCCTCAGATGGCAAGTCGCTGACCATTCCGCCTCCGGCTGGGCCGCTGCCGTGTGTTCAAACCACGTCATTGTCGCGCATCAAGCGACTGGCCAGGCCCGAACGAGCAGGCAGCGTCACGCCTCAAGGGCGGCGGGTGATCATGCGCCGGATTCAGGTGCGATCAACGTGCGTACAACGCTCACGCTGCCGTCACGGATGGTGAGGATATCGACTCCGCGAGCCACGGGCTTGCCTGGCGGGCCGAAACGCCACGCCAGCGCGGCCATGTCGGTGCCAACGTACGCTGGGCCGTCCGCTGGATAGGGTCCGCTCTGCTATTGCCAGCGGCAAGAAACCGCGGTCAGTTCCTCCATGCGAGCTTTCCTGACGAACCCAGGGTTGTCGCGAGCGAGGCCGTCACCGAATCCCGGTGATTTGTGAGACGGCGTTAGCGTGACGCTCCACGCTCCACGGACAGGCGCCGGCCACCAGCCGAGCTGGCCAGACCCAGATGTTGCCTGCTGGGGCCTGCCCGCTGCCGGCGTAAACGCGGCCGCCTGCGGCCGCCGGGGTGAGGAGCGTGCTGGTCGGCTGCGCGCCCAGAGCTGCTCGCGGAGCAGGCCCGCAATGTCCTGTACGCCAAAGTCCAAGCAACCTCGCCAAGTAAGGGTCAGGGCAGACCGTAGGCGACCTTGTCTGGCGGCCTGGTTGCTGCTGGCGTTTATCGCGCGACGGCGTCCGATGGCGGCTGCAGCTCCGGGTACAGGTCAAAGCACTTCTTTATCGTCTTGACGGACTCCGCGGTCGCCGCAAGACGAGCGAGAATGTCGAGTGACGCATCGAGTTCTTCGTGCGGTTGGTCGAGGGGATCCACCTTGATTCGGTCGCACCAGTACCAGCCGGCGACCTCGGCTTTGTTGAGGGCAGCAACGTCATTTATCAAAGTGCCGCGCAATTCGTCCCATCCCCAGAGCTCTCCGTTCCCGTAAAAGTCCGGCATCGAAGCACCGCCTCGGCATTGGTCCCACCCGGTTACTCCATTCTGGAAGTCGTCACCGGTCAGGTCGCTGCGTCCGATCTGGGGGTCCGTGAGTCGCCAGCTGCCGCTGTCCCAGTACTCGACCACCCAGTGGTCGATCCACCGCCGCGCCTCGAAGTAACCAGCGAAGCCGCACCGCACGCGGGCCGGGGTGCCCGAGGCGCGCAGCAAGGCGCAGTGCAACAGTGCGAAGTGGTAGCAGAAGCCGACCATTCTCCGCTCGGCGGGCCGTTTGACGTCGAGGGGTCTCGGGTCGAGGCTGATCACGTTGTCCAAGATTGCTTCGGCACCGACGGTCTGCATATGCGACATGCGGTCGGCCGAGAATTGCAGGTCCCGGCGCGTCGCCACGAAATTGTGGATCAGGAGTCCTCGCACGACTTTGCCGAGCGCCTCGGCGTCGGCCGGGAGATCTAGCACGAGTTCCCTGTGGCGTCCGAGATCGGAGGTCGGGCTGGACCGCAGATAGAAATCGGTGATCTCGCTCATGAGGGGGAACGTACACCCCGTCACTGACATCGATTGTTAGTAAGTCCAGCGAAGCGGACCAGCTAGCGGTCGCCAGCATAAGATACCGGCAGGCCAGCGCTAGTTCGTGCGGGCGAGTTCTGCGTGGTCAGAGCGCACGAACGGACTGCCGCGCTTCTGCAAGTTGCTGGAAGTGGCGATGTGCCGACTGGACCGCGCTGGCGCCTTCGCCGACGGCCGCAGCCACTCGCTTGGTTGATCCGTGGCGGATGTCTCCGGCGGCGAACACGGCAGGCACGCTAGTCTCCATCGGGAGCGGGGACCGGGTGAGGGTCCAGCCGTCGGGCGGTCCACCGGTCGAAGTGAGGTCGGGGCCGGTCAGCAGGAAGCCAGCATCGTCTCGGGCCAGCGTTCCAGGCAGCCAGTCTGTGCGTGGCTGCGCGCCAGTCAGGATGAACAGCGCGGACGCTTCGACGTCCTCGGTGCGGCCGGCTGCTGAGTTGTGGAGAGTGACCTCTTCCAGGCGGCCGGCACCGCTCGCCGCGGTGACTTCGGTGTCAGTGCGCACGGTAATGTTCGGCAGCTCGCGGATCTGATTGATCAGATAGCTGGACATGGTCGCGGACAGAGCCTCACGGCGGACGACGATGGTGACCTGCTCGGCGTACTTTGCCAGATAGACCGCGGCTTGGCCGGCCGAGTTGCCCCCGCCGACGATGTACACCATCCGGCCGCGGGTGGCGGGCGCCTCGCAAAGCGAGGCGCCGTAGAAGACGCCAGCGCCAAGCAGCTCCTCAACTCCAGGCGCGCTCAGCCGCCGGTACTGCACTCCGATACTGACCACCGCCACGTCGCAGGTCACCTCGCTACCGCCAGCCAGCGTGATCACCTGCTGTCCACCGCGCGTGCCGAGTCCGATGGCACGATCGAAGACCATTTCGGCTCCGAAGTGCACCGCGTGGATCGGTACCCACTCCATCAGAGCCTTGCCGCTAACCCCCCACGGGAAGCCGAGATAATTACGGATCATGGAGGTGGTTGCCGCCTGACCGCCGACAGTGTCACTCTCCACGACCAGGGTGCGCAGCCCCTCGGAAGCACCGGAGAGCGTGGCCGACAGGCCAGCCGGACCCGCGCCGATCACTGTCATGTCGTAGTGGCGCGCGCCAGGCCTGCTGTGCAGCCCCAGCGCGTCCGCAATCTCCGGGATCGACGGATCGACCTGGACGCGTCCGTCGAAATACACGCATACCGGTAGCCGGGTTCCATCCTGACCAGCCAGTTCGAGCAGATGCAGACCCTGCGGCGACTCCGGCGCGAACCACTGAAAAGGGACGGCATTGCGGTAAAGCTGATCGCGTAGCCGGTGCGCATACGGCGCGTCGGGCTCGATGACGATACGCAGTGCGCACACGCCCGGTTGCTCGGTCGCCTGGACCCACCTGTCGAGCAGCATGCCGATGCGCGGATACAGCCGGTGATCGGCTGGATCCCAGGGCCGCACCAGGATCATGTCAGCTCGGCCGAGCGCCATCGCGTGCAATATCGACTGTTCGGCACGGCGGTCGAAGGCGGCACAGATCAGAGCGCGCCCGGCAAGCGGATGCAACTCGTGCGCCCGTTCCAGGAACTGCTCCCCGGCCATGCGCTGCAGCTGACAGGCCGCGATGATGACCGCCACCTGTTCGTCACGCTCCCGGAGCCGGCTGAGAACGGACATGCCGCGTTCGGGCTCAGTCTCCGCGACGATCTGATAGTCGGCGCCCAGTCTCCGTGCCAGCGCTTGCCGCAACGCTTCGAGCGCCTCGCGGTCGTCTTCGACTAGAAGGATGACCGGCCTGTTTGCCCCGTTCATAGCGCTGGCAGTCCTTCCCCTCGCTGTCCCAAACTGCATTGCTACCCCTCGACGGCGCCGGTCAACAGCTTGTTAGGCGGACCGATGTGCGAAATCACGGCAGGGAGCCATATATCAGAAGGAAACCGACAGCCGCGTTCGAGCAAGCCGGCCAGCCATGGAACTAGCCGCAATGATGATGTCGGTGACGGGGGCCGTGGTGACACTGAACTGACGGGAGACCGGCTCGAGGCCGGTGCTGCATGACGACAGCGCGCGCGGCTACAGACACGGTGATTAGCCGAAAAGGGGCCCGATATGGACATCGCGGTGCTGGGCATGGGACGAATGGGCAGCGCACTAGCCGTCAGGCTTCTCGACGGCGGCCACCACGTAACGGTATGGAATCGGTCACAGGGCAAAGGCGGCCAGGCCGTGTCCGCCGGAGCACGGGAGGCGGCAAGCGTCACCGACGCCGTACGGGACGCAGAGGTCGTGATTACCATGCTGGCCAATGACGACGCCGTGCGTGCCATCGCACTCGGGGAGCTGCGGGCCTCGATTAGTGATCAGGTCATCTACGTCAACGCGTCAACGGTGTCGCCCGCGCTCAACAGCGAGCTGGCGAGGGCTTTCCCTGGCCGCTTCATCGCCATGCCAATCCAGGGCAGTCCCGACAGCGTTCGGGCCGGCCAGGCGGTCTACCTCGTTGGTGGTGACAGCAGCATCGCGGACCACCTCGCCCCGGCATTGTCTTCGCTCTCCGCCACCATTCACCGGTACCAGACGCCGTCACTGGCTACGACCGCCAAGCTCGCAACTAACCTGCTCCTGCTCTCGCAGGTCACCGCCCTCGCCGAGTCATTCGCCGTAGGGCGGTCCGGGGGTCTGTCAGACGACCAGTTGCGCGAGTTGCTCGGCAGCAGCCCGATGGTCGCACCTGGGATCAGGAACCGTTTCGAGGCGGTCCTGACCGGGCCGCAAGACGGATGGTGGACGACCGTGCTCGGGGCGAAGGACGCAGGCCTCGCCATCAGCCTCGCTCAGGCAGCCAACGTCGAACTGCCCGAGGCTGAGGCAGTCAAGCGGGTATATGACCAGGCAGCCACGTCAGGTCTGGATCACGCCGACATCGCTGCCGTGGCCGACCTCTACCGGCGCCCGACCACAGCAACACGATGAGCAAGTAGCTCGCGCGCCGGGTAGTGCTGGCGGGTGGACCGGCTCTAGTCGCGGTCGATGGCTGTAGCCGACACCGGAGCGGGCTCCACGTCCGCGACGACGCACGTGACGTTGTCAGGGCCGCCGCCGGCGATCGCGAGCGCGATGAGGTCCTTCGCCGCCCGGTCGGGGTCGGCGGCCAGGCGCAGTACCGCAGCGATGGCGTCGGCGTCCGCGACCTCGTGCAGCCCATCCGAACACACCAGGTACCGGTCGCGGGCCTGGATCTCGCGCAACTGCAGGTCCGCGTCGTAGTCGCGGTTCGCAACGAGTGCTCGCAAGATCAGGCTTCGCTGCGGGTGCGAGGCGACCTCGGCGGGCGTGATCTTGCCATCGTCGAGCAGCGATTGCACCATCGTGTGGTCGTGGGTGATCTGGTACAGCTCACCGTCACGTAGCAGGTAGGCGCGTGAGTCCCCGATATGCACGAGGCCGAGATGCGACCCGGAGACCACGAGCGCGGTCAGGGTCGTGCCCATGCCCGCGAGCGACGGGTCGCTGGCGGCCATGTGCCGCAGTTTGCTGCCCGCCGTGCGCACCGCGTGGTCAAGCGCGTCGAGTAGCTCGCCGGCCGGTATCTCGGTGTCGAGGGGCCGGAGCGCGTCGATCACCGCTGTGCTTGCGACCTCACCGGCCGCGTGGCCGCCCATGCCGTCCGCCACGGCGAGCAGCCGGGTGCTGGCGTACGCCGAGTCCTCGTTGACGTCGCGCTGCAAGCCGACGTCGGACCGGACACTGTACCGGATGACGAGCTGTTCGTTGTTGGCGGACATGGACGTGCCCCTTCCAGACAGGTATCCAATGAGGAACGCGGCGAGATCTCGCCTGGCCGACATCTCTGCCTCGACCTGTCGCCAGTACTCAGCCAGGTCAGCCGCGACCGCGGCGCGCGGCATGCCGGTAACGGACTGGATCCGCGCCAGCGGCATACCGAGCCTCCGTAGCCACGCGACCAGCCTGGCCTGCTCGAGCTGAGCCGGCGCATAGCGGCGGTACCCGGTGACCGGGTCCACCTCCGCGGGGCTGAGCAGGCCGAGCTCGTCATACAGGCGGAGTGCCTTCGGGGAAAGCCGGGACGCGCGGGCGAATTCTCCGCTCGTCATCGACGCCACGTGTGCCTCCTTGCGCCGGGTTGTGGCCCGGCGGCAGCAGCATGCGGCCTGCCCCAGGGGCGAGGTCAAGCCACCATCTCTGCAGGCTAGCCGGGCTGATCCAGCACTCCGCCGATACGGTGGACAGCACCTGCACGTCCACCGCGTCAGCAAGGCTGACTGCGGGGCCGCACACGCAGGCGATGGCAGCGACATCGGACTCAGCGAAGGAATCCAGCGACGATGAAGGTGGCCGCTCTCAGGACCGAACTGATAACCGTCGGCGCTACCGAGTTGCTACCCCTGTTGGAGCGCATCATCGATGATCTCGAAGAGGGCAGCGTCGTCGCCATTACTTCCAAGATCGTCTCTCTCTGCGAGCGCAGTGTCATCCCCCTGGACCAGATCGACAAGGACGAACTGGTAGTCCGCGAGTCCGATCTCTACCTGCCGGCCAGCCTGAGCAAGTACGGCCATCACTTCACCATCACCAACAACACGCTGATCCCGATGGCCGGCGTCGATGAGTCCAATGGTGACGGGCAGTACGTCCTCTGGCCGAAGGACGCTCAAACCACAGCCAACCAGGTCCGGGCCTGGGCCAAGCAGAAGTTCGGGCTGAGTCAGGTCGGCGTAATCGTTACTGACAGCACCTGTCACCCTCTTCGCCGCGGCACGAACGGGATCATGCTGGCCTATAGCGGCTTCCGGGCGCTCAACGACTACGTCGGCCGACCGGACTTGTTCGGCAGACCTTTTACCGTCTCCCAGGCGGACGTGGCAGGCGGCCTGGCTGCGGCAGCCGTGCTTCAGATGGGCGAAGGAGCTGAGCAGACCCCGATCGCCGTTCTCACCGAACTGCCATTCGTCCACTTCCAAGACCGCGACCCCACTGCCGCGGAACTGGCGAGCGTCATCATTCCGCTGGAAGAGGATCTCTTCGCCCCCTTCCTGGGGAGCGTTCAGTGGCGCGAAGGAACGCGACACCGGCAGGCCGGGACATGAGTCAGGCCACGCCTTTCAGGCCAGGCGGGCCGCCGTGAGTGAGCGGTATCTCAGTCCCAGGCCGCGGTAGAGCCGGATGGCAGCATGGTTGTGCTCATCGACCATGAGGGCAGCGGCTCCATGCTTAGCGAGCATCTCTGCGAGTACGAAGCTGCAGACGGTCGCGCCGTAGCCCCGTCCGCGTGCGTCCGGATGTACGGCCACGCCCGCGAGATAGCCGAGGTCCGGTGCCGACCAGGCCACCGCCGTCACCGCCAGGATGCGGCCGTGCTCGTCGCGCACCCCCGCCCACCGCTCGACTCCGGGCGCACCTGGCAGGGCGTCGGAGTCCGGGAAACTTACCTGCAGCAGCGCCATAACGTTCGGCAGCTCGGCCTCCGGAAGCCAGCGCGCAGCGCCCGGCCGGAGCGGAACGGACGCCGGACTATGGCTGTCCATCCAGCCAAAGGCCGCTACCGGCGCGAGCTCCGGGATCCCGGCGACGATGTCGGCTATCAGATCACGGTCGCCGAGCGGCCGGAACGTAGGACCGACGATCTCCAGTACGCCACGCACCAGCGGGATCGCCGCCTCGGCGCGCCCGCGTACGGCGATCCGGTCGCGCGTCGACAGGTCGGGCCCGGCGACGGCGATTGCTGTCCCGTCCGCGCTGCGCCATGCCCGGCTCCGGTCGCCTGAGGTCTGTCCTGCCAAGCCCTGGGCTGCCCACAGGCACAGCGTGTCGCCGTCGCAACGCGCCGCCAGCTCGGCGTGGTCCGAGATCTCGATCACGTCCTTGTCCTACCAGCACCGGGCAGGTAGAGCGAATCAGGAGCGCGGTTCCAGAAGGCAACGAGTTCTGCGTATTCACACGCTGAGCAGGCGGACGCCGGGCTAACGCGCTCGTCCCGACAGCATCCTCGACCGAGGCGAAACCTGCCTCGCGAGCTCGGCGCGCGAGGCCACGATGCACGCGGTGCGGCCATAGGGGCCCGCCGTAGATAAAACCCGTGTAGCCCTGAAGCAGCGTGGCGCCGGCCCGAATCCGCTCCCAGGCATCGTCAGGCGTTTCGATCCCGCCTGCCGCCACGAGCACAAGGCGGTCTCCGGCTCGCGCCCGCAGCCTCCGCAGTACGTGCAGTGCTTGCGGCCGCAGGGGCGGGCCGGACAGGCCGCCGGCTCCTGCCGTCGCGATCTCAGCAGGCGAGCTGGTTAGGTGATCCCGGCTAATCGTCGTGTTAGTCGCGATGATCCCGGCGAGGCCGAGCTCGAGTGCCAAATCGGCGACTGCGTCGATGTCCTCGTCCGCGAGGTCAGGCGCGATCTTTACCAGCAACGGAATGTGCCGACGACCTGCCGAATCAAGGGCATCCTGCACCGCAGCGATCAACGTACGCAGTTCACTAATGGCCTGCAGATCGCGCAGGCCTGGCGTGTTGGGTGAGCTGACATTGATGACCAGGTAGTCGGCGCCGCGAGCGAGCAGCCGTGCGCTATGCGCGTAATCGGCGGCCGCCGCAGACTGCTGCGTGACCTTCGACTTGCCTATGTTGACCCCGACCATTACGCGGCAGCCAGACCGGGGCCTGGACGGGAGGCGCGCCGCAGCCGCTGCGGCGCCGCGGTTGTTGAAGCCCATCCGGTTGACCAGCGCACGGTCGGCCGGCAGCCGGAACAGCCGCGGCTTCGGGTTACCGGGCTGCGGCTTCGCCGTCACGGTGCCCGCCTCGACGAACGCGAAGCCTAGAGCACCGAGGGCATGAATGCCGACGGCGTCCTTGTCGAAGCCCGCCGCAAGGCCAAGCGGGCCCCGCAGGTCCCGCCCGAACGCGTGAACCCGAAGCACCGGATCGCGTGGTGCCAGCCGGTGCCCGAGCAGCCACGCACAACCAGGCACCGCGGCGGCGAAGCGGATCAACGCGAACCCGAGCTGGTGCGCGGCCTCGGCAGGCACTCGCCGGAACACGACGGAGAAGATCAGCTTGTACATGGCGTCCCTCACTCATCATCTGCCCCTGCCCATCCAGCCGCGGGACCACGGTGGCCATTGGCCGCCAACGTCAAACGGCGCTGAGCCGGGGCCGATTAGCATGGGCGGGTGACCCCGGCGGTGAAGCCACGACATACGCTCGGCCGCGACTTCTGGCTCTACTTCAGCGGGCAGCTGATCTCCCAGGTGGGTAGCTCTTTCACCCTTTTCGCGCTGCCGCTGCTCGTCTTCAAGCTCACTCACTCTGCGACCAACCTTGCCCTGACGACCGCGTCAAACATCTTGCCGTACCCGCTGTTCGGGCTGCTGCTAGGCGCCATGGTGGACCGGGTCAACCGCAAGCGGATGATGCTGCTCACCGACGTCGCCCGCGGGTGCGTAATCCTCGCGCTACCGCTGCTAGCCCTGTCCGGCACGCTGCGGGTCCAGGCGATTTACGCCGTGGCGTTCGTCCAGTCCACGCTGGGGATTCTCTTCGACTGCGGTGAGTTCGCGGCGATCCCCAGCCTCGTCGGCCGCGACGACCTGGTCGCTGCCAACGGGCGGATAATGGCCACCAACTCGGCGGGCCAGGTCCTGGGGCCGATTCTCGCGGGAGTTCTGGTCACCCTCATGTCGCCAGCTGACCTGCTCTTCTTCGACGCGGCCAGCTTTATCGTCTCGGCGGCGTCGCTCGCTCTCATCAGGCGCAGTTTCAACGCACCCGATCCGCGTACGCCCAACGCGGGCGTATCTGGCCTGCTCGCAGACGTCCGGGCCGGCCTGAAATACGTCTGGTCTCATCCTGTGCTACGCAGCATCTCGCTCATGATGGCGCTGATCAACTTCGTCGCGGCGACCGAGAACAGCCAACTCGTCCTGTTCGCTAAGCGAGTGCTTGGCGCCAGCGACAGTCAGGTGGCCCTGCTCTTCGCAGCCGGAGCGGCCGGCGTGGTGATCGTCAGCATGGCGGCAGCGCCGATCCGCAGGAGACTGTCATTCGCCGTGACCGCGCTCGGCGCTCTGGTCATCAGCGGGCTTGCCGTGACGGCGATGGCTCTCATCGGCTCTTACCCGGCCGCTCTGGTGTTGTGGGCCATGTCGGCTGGGTTCGGCCTGCTGCTCAACATCAATAC
>Ga0335072_10002204_pt1 | contig 30601 bp, 14 predicted proteins | sample Lox_Sample_21_FD_206725 | JGI IMG/M metagenome (GOLD analysis project Ga0335072, IMG submission 206725) | Soil microbial communities from Loxahatchee National Wildlife Refuge, Florida, United States - Lox_Sample_2.1 | ecosystem: Environmental > Terrestrial > Soil > Wetlands | place: USA...
GGAGCGCTTGCATCTCCCACGATTCCCCTTGCCGCGGGGGAAGCGACCCATAGCACAAAACAGCGCAGGCGAGGACCAGGTAGACATTCCACTCCGGTGCGGCAGGCAGTGATCCTGCGAGGGCGCGTGCGACGTAGGCGGCGAGTCCCGAGGCCGCGGCGCCGGCGAGCAGATAAGTGGCGCCGTGGAACTTGAGGGTTGTGCGGTCGAAACGCGCGCCAAGCAGGACGGCGGCAATGGCCGCCGCGGCCAGCCATGCGGCGCGCCATCCGATGGGGAGGGCCAGGAAGCTGCCGGTAAGGAAAAGCGCCAGGCTCCATGCGGCAAAGATGTGGTAGTTGCGAGGGGGCGGCGCGCCATCGAAGAGGATAAAGGTGGCGGCGTAGGCGGCCGCGGACAGAGTCAGGCACACGAAGCCGAAGATGACGGCTGCCTGGGAGGGGCCGAAGCAGCCGAGTCCGCAGCCGGCGAGCAGAAACGCAACCATGGTCTGAACTATCTCGAAGACTGTGATCGGCCTGCGGCGGACTGCACTGCTGTGGAGCAGGCCGGCGGCAAAGACGACAAAGAGCGCGAATCCCGGCGCAATCAGCGCCGCGCCGCCCAGGGCGGGGTAGTCGGTGCGCGTGGAGACCGGGCTGACGTAGACATAGATGGTCGCCCAGACGGCGGCGTCGGCGGCGAGAACAACGAGCGTGCGAACGCCGGGCTCGCGGTCGCGGGCCGCGGCAAACTCGGCGAGCACCTCCATGGCCAGCAGTACGGCGACGAATGGCTCCATCGCGTGCGAGGCCAGAGCCAGGCCGAGTGCGACGATGACGGCGGCAACGTTGGCGACCCAGTAGACCGAAGCGAACTTACGCTTCCAAGCGAGGACAGTGGCAGCGCCGGCGAACATGGTGAGAATGCCAGCGGCGGCCCACGGAGAAAACAGGTTGAAGCGGAGCGTCAGCTCCCACAACATGGGCGCCAAGATTAGCGCGGAGGTGCTGGCATAGGCGGTGCCGGCAAACCATCCGCGCGCACGTGCGGCCCACACAAGCCATGCAAGCGCGTAGGGAATGGCGATGGCGGCGGCGAACGCGCGCGGAACCAGATCAGCCTGGGCCGCGGCGCGCAGCACGTAGGCTCCCGCGACGCCCAGCATCGCGCGGCCGAGCACTGAAAAGATCGCGGCCGCGGAAAAGGAATCGACGGCCTCACTTCCTGCCAGTTGGTGGCGCGCTCCTGTCGCCGGCACCGCTTCCGGAGCTGTTGCCGCGGGCCGGCTTTCCAGCAGAGCAACACGCCGCTCCAGTGCGTCGATCCGCGCTGTCAGGCGCGCGGACGACTCTTCGGTGGTCCGGAGAAGATCGTTGGTCGCGGGAAGATCGTTCATGGCTTCCACCCGATCCAGTTCCTTGCGCCGCGCCCTCAGTCCGCGGCCGCGGGCGCGTGCAGGCCCTTCTCAGGCCATGGCGGCAGCAGCTTCAAGAGCGCCCACAGGATGAACAGCGGCAGAATCGTCAATCCCGCCGCGACCAGCAGCCCCTCGCGCGTCACCAGCGCCACCTTGTAGGTGGTGTAGCCCAGAAAGCTCTTCGAGAACAACTGGCCGCCGATCACCACGTTCCAGCGCATGGCGAAGACGCTGATCAGGATCATGCAGCTGGAGAAGACGTAAATCCGCTTGCGGACGATCTCTGGCAGCTTCACGATCTGGACGACAAAGAGCAGTATCAGCGGCAGGAGAGTGCCGAGAAATATCTGAAGCACGATCTGCGAGAAAAAGAGCTTGGTATGGACCATGAAGTCCAGGCTGCGGAACGACTCGTCCGCCTCGTAGACGCGGTGCACCAGGTCAAGCATCTCCAGGCTGAAATCGATCACGAAGATATAGAACATGTACATGGCTATGGTGTCGACGCAGTGCATGTCGATGGCCTCGCGCCGGAGTTTTGTCACCGCCATGTAGATGAGCATCACGGCGGCGATACCGGAGACCATGGCCGAAAAGATAAAGACCACGGGCATCAGCGGCGACGACCACCACGGGTTGGCCTTGAGCGAGCCGAAGATAAACCCGACGTAGCCGTGCAGCAGAAAAGCCGAGGGAATGCCGATGAGCGTGACCACCCACCCCACGCGCTCGTCGATGTGCAGCGAGCGCTCGCTGACGTTGCTCGAGCCGAGGGTCATCGCCTTGTAAAGCCAGCGCAGCGGGCCGTGCGCACTCTTTGAGAGCAGCACGATGTCGCGCCGGTAGTCGAGCCAGATCTCGAAGATGAGCACGGCCATCAGGTACCAGAGGTAAACGTAGCCGAACATGGCCATGGCCGATGTGCTGTGCGGCGTAAAGTACATCTCCGGCGAGCGCTCCGGGTGGCCGAGGTGGAACTGGAGCGGCAGCGGGGCCACCAGCAGAAACGCGAGAGCCGTCAGCAGCGCCAGGCGATAGGTAGGCCTTACCGCCTCGACGCGGAAGACGCGCTCGAGAGAAGCGAGGATGAACGCACCCGCTACCAGCCCCGTGATGTAGGGATAGAGCACGATCAGCACGCTCCAGTAGAGCGTGACCTCGTTCGGATACATATAGCCTTCAACGCCGGTCATTTTCCTGGCTCCTAGCTGCCCTTACCGCACCGACCCGTCCAGGTCGTTGTAGAAGACCTTGGCGCCGGTGGCCATCTGCGGCTTGAGCACCTGCACCTTGTGGGTCCTCAGAAACGCGTGAATCGGATCGTTTGGATTCTTGAGGTCCGCCAGCTGCCGCGCGCCCGTGGGGCAGGCCTCGCAGCAGGCCGTCGTCAGCCCCTTGGTGATGCGGTGATAGCAGAGCGTACACTTGTCCGCCACATGCTTCGTCGGATGAATGTAGCGGCAGCCGTAAGGGCACGCCTGCACGCAATAGGCGCAACCCAGGCAGTACGTCTGGTCCACCAGCACTACGCCGTCGGGGCTGATGAAGGTGGCGCCCACGGGACAGACCTGCGTGCAAGGCGAGTCCGCGCAGTGGTTGCACATCTTGGGCACGTAGAAGTACTCGCCGTCGGGATCGGGGGCGACAGACGGAAACCCTTCCTTGCCTCCGTCGGGCGAGATCACCTGGGGGCTCTCGAGATGCCAGTCCGAGCGGTGGTAGCGCTCAACCCAGGTGCGGAAGTAGCCGTCCGGCACGTCGTTCTCAGTCTGGCAGGCGCGGACACAGTTGCCGCAGCCGATGCACTTCGAGATGTCGATGAGCAGCCCCCACCAGTGCTCGCTCATCGCATAGTTGGGCGCGGTCTCTGGAGTGCCGGCCAGAACGTGTTCCCAGGCCAGGGCCGCCGCGGGCAGGAGGATCAGCAATTTACGACGTGAGATGTTCATTTTGCGCCTCCCGCCGCACTGGCCGACTCGATCGCCGGACTGTGGGGATTGTGGCAGGTCTCGCAGGCGATGCCGTTGGAGTGGGCGGCGGGATCGACCTGCGGGAACCCGCTGGGCTTGGCCGCCGTGGCGGTGTGGCAGCGGGCGCAGAGGACGGCCGTGTCGAGCTTGACCGGAACGACGCCGGTCGGATCGGCTACGTGGGCGGCCAGTGCGCCGTGGCAGGCTTCGCAGTTGACCGTTACGTGTTTCCCTTTGGCCTTGGTGCCGGCCTCGTCGGAGTGGCAGCTCTCGCAGGCCTGGTGGCCGGCAAATTTCACCGGATGAGCCGCGATCTCACCGATAGCGGCGGCACGGTAGTGGCCGTACTCCCCAAAGCTCTTCGGCACCACGTACCCGCGGATCACGAGAAAGACGAGAAAGGCAAGAACGAAAAGCCCGGCGAAACGAAAAAGATGTCCTGCATCCTTGAACATGCTCATCGACTGCAGTCCCCCTGGCACATGTCCGGGCGTCTGAGCTACGCGGGTATATGTGATCTGGAACTCTCTTGAGCCAGAAAATACCGCAGTCAGGAGTATGGTTGTATGTGAGATAACGCACATCCACGTGTGACGCTGAACACCCAGCGGGTGGATGCATCGAAGCCAGTGAAGGCCAGGTTCATCGGCAATTTGAAAGCGATTAAGGATTGCCTGAATGGAACACGGCTTAGGCCTCGAGCAGATGGAACAATCGGTCGCGCTCAGCACAGTCTACTTCGCACGATTGTTTCGCAAATCGCATCACAACCGTTGATTTTCGAATCCCTCTCCCTGCCATGTAATTTAACGGTGCTGAAGAATTTGCGAGCATAATTCACATGTGTGCCTGTTTAATGCCCACGTCGCCGCATCGATGAGACCAAGCACTCTATCGAGCTGAACCAATCGGTTTTGGGTGTTCACCGAGGATACCGGTCCCATCGATTCGACAGCTTGCTGAAGACTCAAAACTCTGAGGTAATGACCCGCGTCTTCAGGTTCCAGCCGCGCATGCCGAAGGCAAGTGCGCCGGCGCCGGCAGGAAATTTCACCGTGATCGAACGCTGCTCGCCGGGCAGCAGAGAGATGTAGTTGTCGCTGTAGTAGGCGGGCAGGATGCGGCGGCCGGTGGCTGCGTCCTGGAGCGTGAGCTTGATGAGGACTGCCGGCACCGTGCCGGAGTTGGTGAGGGCGACCGTGGCTTTGCGTTCGCCGTTTGCCGCATTCGCCGTTACCGATGCCTCAATCGTGGCCGGTGGCAGAGTATCGAGTTCTCTGAGTGAAGCTTCTGCCGCGGCCCACCAGTAGAAGTTGTTGCTCACGGGCGCACCCGAGGCATCGGTGACATCAAGCACGACGAAGACCGTGTGCTGCGCGGCCAGCGTGGCCAGGTCCAGCCTGGTGATGGGGGTGCGGTCGTCGGCTGCAGCTTGGACGTGGTAGATTCGGTCGCTGAGTGTTTTGCCCTCCAGGCTCACAACTCTGACGCGGACGTGGAACGGACGCGCCGCGCCGAGGTTGATCAGATCGACACAATCATCCGCGAGATTGAGCTGCGCGTGAACCGGCTCCAGCGCTTTCTCGGTGGCATAGAAGCTGGACTGGGTGTCGTGATCCCAACTCAGGAAGTTCCACTCCGTGCTTGGCCAGGCGGGCTGGGTCATCCAAATCAGGCGGCCGGAGTTGGGCTGCCAAAGGTGCGCGGCCATGCCCTCGAAGATGGCGCGGTAGCCGGCGTAGTCGAGCATCTGCGCCTTGCGCACAAAGTCGTCAAAGCTGGTAGGCGCTCCGAATTCAGTGTCCATGGCATCCATGTAAAACGAGACGCGGCCGCCCTGGCTCTGGTGCCAGTCATGGTAAGCCCAGTCGTCACTGATGGGCCAGCGGTCGGGTTCGGGAATAAAAGACTTGAAGCTCTCCAGCGTGGGCACGCTGGGCATGCCCAGTTCGACGCTGAAGCCGCGATTGATGCGGAAGTACGTCGCCGGCGGTTCCCATAAATACGGGCCTGACCCGCGCAAGTTCACCTGGTTCGAGCTGGGCGAGTAATAGCGGGTATGATCGAGCGTGCGCACCAGTTCGGCCAGTCCCTGATTGATGGGCGCCTGGGGAACGCCTTCGTTGCGTCCGCACCAGACCACGATCGACGGGTGATGGCGGAAGCGCAGAATGGTGTCGCGCGCATTTTTGAGAAACAGCGCCGGGTCCTGGGCTTCAAGGTTGTAGTTCTCGGTGGATTCCCAGAAATCGTTCCACACCATCAGGCCGTATTTGTCGGCGAGGGCGTAGAAGCTTTCTTCCGTGTTCTGGCCCATCCAGTTGCGGATGATGTTTACGTGTGCGTCGCGGTGCAGGCGGAAGAACGGCTCCAAATGGGCGACGCTGACGCGCTTCAACATGTCGTCCATGCCCCAGTTGCCGCCGCGTGCGGCGATGCGCACGCCGTTGACCACGATCACGAGGTCGGTGCCGGGCCATCCGCCTTCGACGGGACGGACCGACGGCGATGCCAATGCGCCTGCCTCGAGCGTTTGCGCCCAGGTGCGCGGAGCCCAGTCCTGGGGAAGCTTCTTACCGGGCGCAGGCAGGTTGGGCGTCTTGTCATCGATTTCGCGGATGCCCTGCGCAGTGTCGTTGATAAGGGGCAGCTCCTGGTCGTAAGTGCGGCTGGGGAAAATCTGGACGCGGCGCAGATGCCCAGTCGCATCGAGCAGCGAGAGCTCGTAGCTGACTTCGCGCATGCCGAACTCGATCTGCTGCGTGGAACTGATAGTTGGGCCGACGGTGAACGTGGTCCGCAAGGTGCGCAGCGTGGGATCGCCATAGCCGTTGGGCCACCACAACCGCGGATGCTGCACCTTGAGCTGCGGGAACTCCGCGGGCTCGAGGCGCACATCATTTTCGCCGGGAACAAGGCGCACGCGCTTCGTAACCTTCACGTCGTCGAATGCGGCAATGAGCACACCTTCGACGGGCGCTCGGGTGACGTCAGTTAACGGGACATCGATCTCAATGTCGGCTTCGCTGCGGTCGGCCTTAGGCAGCGTAGTAATCACGTTCAAGTCGCCGATCTGGGCCGGACCGGATGCGGTGAGCGTGACGTCCTGCCAGATGCCGGTGTCGCGGTCGCGGATGCTGGGAATCCAGTCCCAGCCCTCACTGGCAGCGAAGGTCGGGCCATCGAGCACCTCCACGCCGCCGTCTGAACCGGGGCCGGACGTGAGGGATTCTTCCTCCGCGATGCCGGCATGCGGGGGCGGCGAAACGCGCACAGCGAGGGCGTTTGGGCCGGCGCTTTTCACCAGTCCGGTAACATCGAACTTGCCGCGCAGGAAGGCGCCCTTGAAACCGCCCAGTTCTTGGCCGTTGAGCCACACCTCCGCGGCGTAGTTGACGCCCAGAAATGTAAGAGTGAGGCGGCGGCCTCGCGCGGCCGCGGTAACTTTGAACTCGACGCGGTACCAGTAGTCTTGGTGCGCGAGGCTTTCGGGAATGGCCATGTTGTTCAAGCCATAATCGGGATTAGGGTAGATGCCGCGGTCGATCATGGTGGTAAGCACCGTGCCGGGAACCGTGGCCACCAGCCAGTCTTTGTCATCGAATCCAGGTTGCGATATCTCCCCGCCCGTGGCTTTCACCTGCGGCGCAGCGGCGAGCCGCCAGCCGCCTTGGAGGGTCCAGGGATTGTCGCCGGTCATGTGATTATGAAGCTCCGCTTCGGTGAGCGGTTTTGCCACGGGCTTCTGGAATGGCGCCTTGCTGCGCGGCAGAGTGGAAGGATCCTGCGGCTCGCTCATGCCTGCCTGGCCGCGTGTTTGCACCTCCCAGTGCGGTGAAGCTTCTTCATACACGGGAAGGCTGAAATCCGGCGGCGCGCTAAACATCGCTTTGAGCTGATCGGCGCCGAGCGCTTGCCGGTAAATTTTGAGCGCAGCGATGCGGCCGCCAAAATGCGTCGTCGTAGGTTCCGGCGTGGGCGGCTGCTTGAGGCGCAGGATCTGCGACTCGAGCAACGGCAGCGGCCCGGGCGCAATGTGAATCTGCGCGGCGATCGTTCCCTGCATCAGCGGCCACGCAACCAAAGCCACACCGTCGGCGTAGAGGGTCACGTGCCGGCCATCGCTGACAGCTGCGGTGAAATGCCAGTTTCTATTGTCCAAAGGCATGCTGGCCGTGAGCAGATGGACGCTGCCTTGCGCGTCGCCGAGCCAAAGACCAAGGTGATTGTCCTCGACGCCGATGAAACGCGCGTCGGCGGCGAAAGGATCTCCAAAGCCGGCCAACAGTGTGGTACCGGAGAGCGGATCGGAGGAATGGAACCAAAACGACAGCGTCCACGGCGCCGCGCCGGCGGTCAACGGATCGGGCGGTTGAGGTCCGCGATAGCGCGGGTCGAGTGGCTCAGGCAGCGCGAGAGGCTTGGTGAGGCCGGGGCCGCCGGGAAGAGAGATGACGTTGTACGGCCCATAGGCCTCTTGCGGAATCTCTTGCGCGGAGATGGGCCGCTCAGCGAAAAGCGGCAAAACGACAATCACGATCAGCAGTACGAAGCCGCGGTCTTTTAGATGTCGAAGCGGAGACGCGGTATGCCTGAGGAGGTGTCGACGCATCATAGGATCCCTTTACCGTGCGGAGTTGAATTGCGATGGCGAGACTCACTCTCAGCGCCGGCCCACATGATCATCCCGCGAACAAAAGCGCAGGGAGCAGGCGGTCGCCCACAAATGCTAAATAGAAGACTGCGCAACGTCCCATCAGCTCCATAACGGTCAGAGATGAGATTCATCGATTTGGCAAATGAGTGCACAGCCTGCACTGCCTCCGGGTTCTTGTCAAGATATGACTGACTTGCTGCCGCATCGCGACCCCGGGACCGAAGCTTGTCGAATCGCGATGCGGCCAATCAATGCAACGAAACGTTACTTAGTTACCCGAGAGAACAAGCGTTACGGCTCCCCACGTGTACGAAGAGTAGTATCTATCTCCTGAATAGGTGGCAGAGATGACATGGGTTCCAGCCCCAGTTACAGTCACTGGGAGAACGGCCGTAACCCCATTTTCGCCGAGAGTAGCCGTGCCTAACAGGGTTGGGCTACCTCCATTGACACTGTCCATGAATTGAATGGTGCAGGCCGGGCATCCGGTTCCGGAAAGCTCCGGAGCTTCCATAGTGTCATACTCGGGACCTGCCTGGAGGGTTGCTTCCAACGTGATAGAGGCAGAGGAGCCGGAAAAGGTACAGGGCGCTGCCGCATGGCACTGTTGATTTGCGGACGATGACGTCTCCATCAACAGCTCTCCAACCAAAGGCTGAGGAGAAGCAGTGTAGGGGGCCACACATCCGCTTGTGCAGGCGGCGCCGCTAACCGTGGATCCAGTACCTGCAGCGAGTTGTGTCTGTAAAGTGGAGTTGACCGGGTTGGGTCCGACCGTAAAGGTTCCGTAGGCATCCCCACTCCATCCCGGGCTACAGCCTGGGGAGTTTGGACCGTTGAAACTCCCGGTCGCGGTGAAGTTATTAAATGTCATCGTGCCCTGGTTATTCGGACCCCAACTCTGGAACGACATGGACCCCGGCATAGCGCCCAGAGTCACGTTTTCAAAGAGAAAGTTGGTGAATGTCGGTGCCGTACCAGGACACGAGTAATATGGATACACCCATATCCCATTCCCCTCGTACTGCAAATACATTCCGTTATAGGTTACGTCGCTGACTGTGCCTGCATTGGTGCCGTCGTCAGGCGATTTGACCTTGATGCAGGAATCGCGAGTGGTGCTGAGCGTAATACCGGCGCCGTTGACGGTGGGCCCGCTGCAGAAGATCCCACTGTACGAGATGTTGTTGATGCCTCCTCCCGTGGCGCTGCCGATCGACAGTCCCAAACCTGAGTACTTGTGGATGTTGATAAATGATCCATTGCTCGTCGGGTATCCCGACGTATCCGACTTGATGGCGGAGTCGTCGTCTCCATTGCTGATGTAGCTGTCTTCCACTGTAAAGTTGCACACTCCCTTAATCGGATCAAACCCATCGGTGTTATCTGTGTCGAAGGGATCAATGATCTTGACGCCCCAGATCGTCAGACCGCTGGTAGAGCACGCACCGCCAGTATCCCCGCCTGACCATTGAATGCCAAAGCCGGGCATATTCTGAAGCGTGATTTTGTACAGCACCACATTGCTCGAACCGCTCGGGATGTCGATCGATTCCGGCGGACTGGAAAAGCCTCCGTCCCCCGAATCGTAACTAGAGGCTAGCGGCATTCCATACTCATTTGACTCGGTCTGGCCATGACTGTTCACAAACGCAGCGATGGTGTTGTAGTAGAAACCGCAGAATGCTCCGGAACTGGCTCCAGAATCAACGCACGAGGCGTTGCTGGTGAATTGCGCCCATCCACGGTAGTCGATACGCCCATATCCCATGAGGGCCGAGCCGTTACTCATGGTTATACCTGCCAGACAGTGGCTACCGTTGATTCCGCTTCCGGATATCAGCGTTCCGCACGTGCCTCCGTTGTTGTAAGTGGAGGGGTCGCGTGACATATACACCGTGACGCCTGCGTCCACGAGCAGAGTGGTATTTGCTGGGATCGTAAAGGGTGTCATGACGAATGCCGACTCTCCGCTGCTACCCGGCTCCAGTTCCACGCAGTTATTGGACGGGCTATCATCCAATGCGGTTACTACGGCGGCTCCCGAGGTGTTGTCATAGGTTTCCGAGGCAACATAACTCGACGAGGACGAAGACGGCTCAAAGTCAGAACCTCCAGTAGCCCCCAGGGTTCCTTGCGTTCCCGTGCCGCCGTTGGCCGAACCTGCTGTGGCGTTATATGGATCTATATTGACCGCATTCGTCCATACGCTATAGCGTGTGGCCTGCAAGACCGTGCAGCCACTCGGGAATTTGGGCTCCGTTACCGTTCTGCCGTCTCCAATTCGCGTGTAGCTGCTGCAAGTTGTTGCGCTTTGCGTATACCCGGGGGCGGTGGCATTTGCGCAGATGGTCTCTGTTGACGCGGGGTCGATGTAGATCGACCCGCTGTATGCGCCGGAGGGCGTGCACGTCCCGCTGGCGACATAGCACCAAAGAATAGACGCTCCGGAGGTGCCGTCTGTGATCGTCGTGTTCTGTGGCATAGGATACGGCCCTGAAGCCAAACTGATTGCGGGCGTAGCAGCCGGGGTTTCGGCTGTGTAGTAGTTGCATGCCGTGGCGCTTTGTGTGTAACCCGAGGCCGTGGCGTTGGCGCAAATCGTCTCTGTGGCTGAAGGGTTGATGTTGATTGTTCCGCTGTAAGCAGTAGACGGGGTGCACGTGCCGGTGGTGGCAAAGCACCAGAGAATGGACGCTCCGGAAGTGCCATCCGTGATGGTCGTGGATTGCGGCATGAGGTAGGAGCCAGAAGGCAGAGTGATGGTTGGCATAGCCGTCCGGGTTTCGGTCGTATAGTAATTGCACGTCGTCGGGCTTTGCGTGTAACCAGATGCCGTCGCGTAGGCGCAGATGGTCTCCGTCGATGCGGGGTCCATATATATAGATTGGGTATAGCTCGTGTTCGGAGTACACGTCCCAGTGGTGGCGAAGCACCATTTGATGGACGCTCCAGAAGTACCATCCGTAATGGTCGCGTCTCGCGGCATCACATACGTTCCGGAGGCAGGACTAATTGAGGGCGTTGCGGTGGTCTCAGCTTGAGCCATGGTTGCCCCAAGAAAACCACATATCAGCAGAACCGATAACAGTTTCATGGTCCTTCTCCTTTTGACCAGCCTGTGCGTCGTAGCAGTGGCTAGAGAACGGCGGCGAGATGACTATCCGCTCACTGCCGCAGTCGATGGCGCGCAAATATGGGGAGGATTCTTTGCTTTCCATCCAGTTACTCACAGGAAAGCTCGGTCATTACCGTAGCCAATCTCCACCTGGAGAAGTTCACTTGAGATCGTCATTGCGATCGTTGCAACATGGAAACAACCCTTTGGTTATGAACATCTGTCATTGCAAAAGCCAAGGTGCTTGGGAGTGCGCGGGCCCGCCATTGGCCCGACTTTCCGTAGTTGTACCTTCGGTGGGCAATCCTGTCGCCAGCCAGAGATCCGGTTGCGCATCGAGATTGGGAGCGACCGAATTACCCCGGAATTTCGCGGCAGCTACCGTCACATTCCATCCATCGAAGACGACCAGGGCATCTTCGCCTTTGAAGTCGCTCAGCGCTGCCTCGATGGTTATTGTTCGGGTCTCGTTGGGAACAAGAGATATGTAGTTATCGCTGTAATACACAGGCAGCACACGCTCACCCGATGCGCGCCGCAACTGCAGATGTGCCATGAGAGCGATATTCGGGGATGGATTGTGCACCGTGACGGTCACGATGCGCTCGCCGCCTACGTTCCGGCATTTCGCCTTCGCGACCAGCGTGACCACAGGAAGCTGGTTCAACGCGGTTAGATCGTCGGGATGGGTGGGCAGTGCGCGCCAATAGAAGTTGGTCGAGATCAGCTTGCCTTGTGCATTGAAGAGATCGAGCTTGATGAAGTGAACTGCCGATACGGACGCGGGGAACTCGACTGGGCCGAGATCGGCGGCCAAGTCGGGCTGGGCTGTCAGGTTGATCCGGTGCTGCGCAACCAGCGATCCATCGAGATTGTAGATGGAGATGCGGGCTGTTGCATTCTTCACTGCAGCGGGCAGATTGTTAATGACCTGCACGTGTCCGTCTGCCTGGTTGAACTGAATGTGCACCAGCTCAGAGGCATGCATTACGGCGAAGTAGGAGGCCATCGGCTCCAGGTCGTAGTGATAGATCTGCCACACGAAACTGGGCTGCGCGGGATTACTCATCCAGGTGATGACGCCGGTGGCAGGATGAAAGAGCTTTGCGTTGCGGCCCTCATACATGGCGCGGAAGGCTTCGTAGTTTGCCATTTGCGCCTTGCGCACGAAGTCGGCGAGGTTGCGGATGGTTCCGTAGCGTGTGGCGATCTGGGCGCGATAGCGATCTCCGTGCGCGCCGCCTTTGGCGAAGTCGTGTTCGGCCCAGTCGTCGTCGATGGTCTCCCAGTCTTTGCGCGGCATCATGCCGTGAATGGATTCCAGGGTGGGGATGGAGATGCTTCCGGTTTCGGTTTTGAAATAGTCGTTAGTGATCTTGTAGAAGTCGCGCGGCACACGCCAGTAGTAAGGACCGTAGGAGCGAACGCCGCCCCCGTCCGTGGAGCTGGGCTGATACAGGCGCGTCGGGTCCAGCTCGGCTAGCAGCTTGCGCAGCTCGGAATCAAGTTGTGGCGGAGGGTAGGCTTCGTTGCGCCCGCACCACAACAGGATCGACGGATGGTTGCGGTAGCGCAGAACCTTGTCGCGCACGTTGGCGACGTAAGTTTTCAGGTCGATCGGATCGGGACCGTTCTTGGAGTTGGGCTGAAAGAATTCGTCCCATACCAGAATGCCGTACTTATCGCACAGCTCGTAGAAATCCTCGCCGGTGCTCTGTCCTACCCAGTTGCGAATCAGGTCGAGGTGGGCAAGCTGATGCATGCGAATCTCGGCTTCGAGGCGCGCGCGCGGAATGCGCTTCATAGCCTCATCCAGGCCCCAATCGCCGCCGCGGATGAAGATGGGAACGTTGTTGACGGAGATGGTGAGCGTATTGGAGCCAGGGACTGAATAGGTAATCTTGCGCACGCCAAAGTCGAGGTCCCGCGTGCCCGAGACTTTGCGGCCCTGCTTAAAGTCGAGGTGAAGATGATAGAGATATTGCGATCCATAGCCGTTTGGCCACCAGAGGCGCGGGTGGTCGATGTGCAGCGCCGGAGTATTTGCGGCGTCAAAGCGAACGGTTTGGGTGCTGCGAGGCGCGAGTCGAACTGCGCGGGCGAATATGATCTTGCCGATGGCTCCCTGGAGCACACCGCGGACGGGCCGATCGCTCACATTCTCCACTGTTGCCTGGACCATGACATCGCTGGAGTCGATTTTCGGCAGCGGCAGGTCGGTGGTGACCAGTGGATCTTTGATGACTACGGGGCCGCTCGAGGTGAGGAACACCGGTTGCCAGATGCCGCTGTCGCGATCGTGGATGGCAGGGAGCCAGTCCCAACCCATCGTGCAAAGAAAGGTGGGGCCGTCGAGGGAACTATCGCCGCCGCTGTGGCCTACGCCGTCGCGCCAGTCGTGTTCGTGGGCCACGCCCGGATGGGGCTGCGGGGTGATCTCCACCGCGACGGCCGCTTTCTTGCCGGGCTTTACCAAGGAGGTGATATCGAAGATGCCGCGGATGAACGCGCCGCGAATCGTGCCCACCGCGGTTCCGTTTACCCACACCACGGCCGAGTAGTTGATGCCGTCGAAGTGGAGCCATACGCGGCGGTGACGGTAGGTTCGCGGCACCTCGACGGTGGATCGATACCAATAGGAATTGTGCGCCAGGCTTTCCGGTACGATGCTGGCGCGGTCGTTCTCGCCGTACAGCGGCTCAGGGTAGATACCGTCGTTGACGAGCGACGTCAACACGGTTCCCGGGACGGTTGCGTTATACCATCCGACAGTGTTGAAACCGGCCGAAGAGATCTGTGCTCCGGTCTGCGGTACCTTGGCTGCGTACTGTAGCTGCCACCCATCGGCCAGCTCTACGGAGCCGGAAGGTAGTGTGTACGCCATGGCGGCGACCGGCAATAATCCCGCAAGGATCAAAGCGATGCATGACGCAAACCGGCCGCCCCTTTTTTTACGCATGGAATGATTGCTCCTGAAATGTCCCAGCAACTCGAATCTTGAGTGTCCTGTCTCGCTCTTTACCCGGTCTGTTCATGGTCGATTGCGGGCAATTGCCAAAGCCGGCTTACGTCCGGAGCCTGAACGCAGTGATACCGGGGAGCTCAAGCAGTTGCCCGCTTGCGCCAGTTCACGCCCAACTTGCCGGCACCTCCGGAAACGAAGCTTCTTCAAGTTGCGAAAAGATCTCAAGGACCGAGGAGGCGCGGTGTTCTATTTGATTTTGGGGATTTACGGCGGGAGCTTCCGCGAACGCAGCCGCTGGCTGTAGCGGCCGCATTCGCCATAGCCCTCGCCGTGCGTTGGAGGTTAGAAGTTGAAGGTAAGCATGGCCTGTCCCTCGCGATTAGCGGCGCTGAACTTAGTGGTGACCTGACCGAAGTTGGAGGCGTTGATGTTGGTGGTTGGAAATGGAGCCTGGACACGGTTGAATGCGTTGAAATAGTCCATGCGCAGAGCGAAGTAGGCCCCCTCGGTGACATGGAAGATTTTTTTGGCGCTCAGGTTCTCGACCGGGTACCAGGGGCCGCGCACTGAGTCGTACACGCGTTTCGCATCGCCCAGCACATACTGGCTGCCGGTGTTGTTCCAGGCGTCGGTGCTGAAAAGCAGGGGAGCGGTCGCCAGATTGTGCTCAAAGAATTTCGTGATCTGGTTGTAATTGCCAGACCACATCTTGGCATAGGGGTTGATGTTGGGGCGATTGGTGCCATTGATGAAGCTCTCGCCGCTCTGCGAGATGGCCAGCGGTTGCGAGTTGTTGTAGGTGAGGATGGCCGAGATCTGCCAGCCGCCTGCCAGATAGCCGGTCCGACCGGTGTTGAGCCAGTGCTGGCCAGGTCCGAAAGGAAGCTCATAGACCCCGGCAAACTTGCTCTCGAACGTACCGGTGGAGTCCAATCCCCATTCAGGAGCCGGGTTGTACTTGTTCTCAACCGTGTCGAAGTTGTCAAATAACCTGGGCATTTCGACATTGGCGAGGAAGTTGAGGTTATTTGACAGGTGCTTGTCGGCCTGGAATTGGATGGCACTGAAGTACGTGGTGGCCGCCTGATCCCACGCCCGGGATACGTTGGAGTACTGCGGGAACGGTTTCAACGACTGGTATACCGTGGCGCCGCCGCCGAACTGTGTGGCGAAGTTCGCATAGGGAGCCTTGAAGCCAGCGTTCTGAGCCGCCGTGGAGTTGATGTTATCGGTCAACAGAGCGCCGTACTGCAGCACGGAAGGATTCGGTTGTTCGATGGGATTGATGTTGTAGCCGGACAAGTGCGTCGCCCGGTTCCCGGTATAGTCGACGGTCAGCAAGGTGTGCCAGGGGAGCTGCCGCTGAACGCTCAGGCTCCACATCTGCAGAATCGGCGCCTCGCCATTGTGGGCGTAATCGACGTAGTAGATGGTCTGGCCAACACCCAGCCCTGGGCTGAAGGGGGTGGGGCTTACGTTAGGAATGGGAACTGCCGTGCCGGATGAGGTGGACCACTGGCCGTAGGAGGACTGATAGCCGCCGGTTGAGTTCAGGGTGTAGCTGCCGCCCAGCAGGCTGGCCATGTTGGTGGGGCCGCTGTAAGCGCCTTCACCCTGGCCGTAGGCGCCGCCGTAACCGAGAGCCGTGAGAGAATATCCGCCCTGGACCACGGTATTCCGGTCAAGGCTGTAGGCGAAGCCCACACGCGGACCAAAGTACAGGCCGTGGATGGCGATCCGGTTGTAGCCGGCGCAACCGTCGCAGTTGCCGTACTCGGTGGCAGCGCCCTGCAGGTTACCGGCCAACGGGTTCGGAGCCGCGGCATTCAGGAATACGTTGTTGTTGGCGGCCATGGTGTAGGGCAGCATCAAGTCATAGCGCAGGCCGGCGTCAAGCGTCAGCCTCTTGGTCAGCTTGATGTCGTCCTGAATGTATGCCGAGAAGGCGACGGTGTTGATGGCTGTGGTGGTTGAGGCCGTGCGGGCGGCGCTATCGGGCAGGCCGAGCAGGAAGCTGGCGAAGCCGCTTCCCCACTTGGAGAAGTTGGGATTGGTGGTGTCGGGAATCGATGTCTCGGCATTGCTGAAGCTGAACTGGCCGCCGCTGTAGTTGTTGAGGATGTCGGCGTAATAGTGGTGGAACTCGCCGCCGATGTTGAAGGTGTGGCGTCCCTTGTTCCACATCCAGTTGTTGAACAGGTTCCAGCCGATGTTGTCGACGTAGTAATGGACGATGTCACTGTTGGCGTTGCCCCAGCCAGTGGGAGCTTCCTGGCCGCCGAAGCTGATGTGCGGCATGGTGATGCCGTTCGCGACGCCGGCGAAGTTCACGCCCTGGTTGGCGTTCACGTTGCTCTGCCACTTGTTCTGCGCGGCAAATCCGGCCGTCATCACCAGGTTGGGCGTCATGGCCTTGGAATAGTTCACCAGCCAGACGTTGGCGTTGTCGGTCAGGTCCTCCTGGCCGCTCAAGGGGTTGCTGGCCGGCACAATGGCGGCTTCCCCACTCCCCGTCTCAATCTGGGGCTCGTAGTAGTGATTGCGCCACCAGGTGAAGGCGATGTTCTGCGTGGGCGAGATCTGGTGATTCAGGGTGAGGCCCCAGGCGCGGTTCTGGATGCTGAGGGAATTGACCGCCGGCGCCTCGTTGTTCTGCAGGCCGTAGTTGGTCCCGGTCGCATTGGGCACGGGAATGTACTGCAAGAGCGTCTTCGAAAGGGGATCGATGCGGTTCGAGCAAATCACGTTCGGCTGGTTGCCATTGCAACCCTCGAACTGTTTGCCGGTGGTGGGGTCGTAGATGGGAATGAGGTTGTGGTTGGAATCGACAAATTGGCTGAAGTCACCTGAGGCCTCAGCGGGCGTGGGAACCGAGCCGAAGCTGGACTGGCCCTGCTTCCAGTTGAAGAGATCGATGCTGGCCAGGAAGAAGGTCTTGTTGTGGCCGTTGTAGAGATGGGGAATAACCACAGGACCGCCGATGGTGCCGCCCCAGTCGCTTTGCACATCCTCCGGCGGGACGGGTTTGCCGGCGCCGTTGGTCACGGGGAAGAAGCCATCCGAGTCGAAAAAGCTGTTACGGTCGATCAGGAAGCCATCGCCGTGCAGGTGGTTGGTGCCCGTACGCATGCTGTAATCGACTGCGCCCTGCACCATCCCGTAGCGGGCCGAAAACGTGTTACGAATGACACGGAACTGGTCCACCATTTCGTACGGCGGGTCTGAGTTGATGTCCGAAGCCGTGTCAAGCTGCAGGCCGTTAAAATAGTTGCCGGCCGAGTTGATCTGACCGGATGCGCCACCTTCCACCGTCACGCTGCCATAGGGACCGCTCCTCACGCCGGGCGCCAGCGTGGCAAAACTGGTAATCTGCCGAACGTAGCCGTTGATCTGAAGAGGCAGGTCGGCGACTTCCTGCGCCGGCAGCATGGAGTCGAGCTGCGGATTCGTGGTGTTGAGCCCGACGGCATTGAGCGACGACACCTGCACGGTTTGAGCGCTGCTGCCCAGCTTCATCCGGAAGTTGACGGTCGACTCGCCGCCGATTTCAACAACCACATGCGTCTGCACCACCCTCTCGAATCCCTTCGCATCTACAGTAACGTCGTAGGTTCCGGCCGCCAGGGGAGCGACATACACACCTACCGAGGTTGTTTCGAACCGGGCTGTGGTCTGAGTGGCTTCATTGGTGAAGGTCAATTGAGCCTGGGCAATCACTGCGCCCGAGGGGTCAGTCACCCTGCCGGTGAGGCCCTGACTGGCCTGCGCATGAAGAAGTTGAAAAGCCGGGCCTACCACCGTGAAAAGCAGCACCCACATCCAGATGGCGAACCCCTTACTCCGGAGCGCGCCGCTGGCCATTTTGCGATTGACTCCAAAAACCATATTAATTTTTCTCCAAAGCACTCGGAGCACCTTCCGGTCGGACGCGCATTCCAATAGAGGCCCGGGGTCCGGAGAACCGCGGGGTTCAATCAATCCGCAGGTAACGTCAAACTCCCGGAGACGCGGAGACTTCAGGAATGCTCCGTGGGAATCCTGGCTGATCTTCCGCAATCCGGGCTGCGAGGCCTAGGGCTTAGCGCCTGAAAACAACGTGTGATCTTGTGATTAACAGAAGATGGTCGGACTTACCCCGCGGCCTGACAACGTGGGCCGTGATTGGAACTCCTTGTCGTGGAAGGGATAAGAGTCGCCGAGGGCTACGCCAACCCCAAGGCCCCAGCAGCAGAGCAAAGCGATGGAGTTCCCATATTGCGGGATTATTTCACCGTTAATGGACGCGGCGTATAAAGGTATGTAGCTGTTTTGCCATGTTCCTTTCACAAGAGAACCTTGAACGGTCGCACACCAACGAGCCACCGGCTTCAGACTTTCACTCGGATCGCCGGTGGGCCACTATCGAACGCATTCTGCTCAGTCCCCCATTCCAAAAGTCATCGAATCTTCGTGCTCTTCTCTCCTACCTGGCCGAAAACTCGATTAAGGGAAGATCCGAGGCTCTGACGGAACGCCAGATCGGCATCGTTGTATTTGGAAAGCCTTCCGGCTTCAGCCCCATCGAGGACAGCACAGTTCGGGTCCATATGCGTCAACTGCGGCTGCGGTTGTACGAATACTTTGCCTTGGAAGGCAGCCACGCGCCCCTGCATGTGAAGGTTCCCAAGGGACTCTACGCACTAGAGTTTGCTGATGCGGAGAGCAGCACCACGCCGCAGCTCCCTTCCGAGCCAAAGCCGCAGATCGAAAATCAGCACAGAAACGGGCCATGGCAAGTCCTCTTCTGGATTGCGGCAGCCACGGCATTGTTATGCGCGATCGGGTGGTACCGCCTGGCGAAGGAGACTGTTCCAGCCGGTGCCCCGTGGCCGATTAGCAAGGTAATTCAACCAGGCCGGCAGACCAGGATCGTAGTAGCGGATAGCAGCCTGATGCTCCGCCAGTTGGGTGAGCAAGAGATCACCCTCGACGACTATCTGCGGCCTGATTTCCGCCAAGACCTGATTCCACAGCGCCTGCCGGAGAATTTTGACCGGCTGCTGCACTACATTGCAGGTTCGCAACTGACGTCGTTTGCCGATCTGACCACTGTATCGAGTCTGATGAAGCTGGCGGGTCCCTTGGGCAACGAGATCGTGCTAACTTCTGCCCGGAACCTTGAACTACGCGATCTCGATCGCGGGAACTTCGTGATTGTCGGTGGGCCCACTTCCAATCCCTGGGTAGAGCTTTTTTCCAGCAGGCTCAACTTTCAGATCGTTGAGCAGGGCGTGGCCGGGCGCATGTACTTCCGCAATCGCAATCCGCTCCCCGGCGAACAACAAGAATATGAGGGCTTGGCGAGTACTGGCTCCACGGGCGAGGATTACGCCACGCTTTCCCTGCTCCCGGGTCTGATGGGGCAGGGAAACGTCATGATCTTGCAAGGGATTCGCCAAGATGGCACCGAGGCTCTGAGCGCGATGCTGGCCGACGCCACCGACCGCGCCATGCTGGAGAGAGCCGTGCAGTTCAGTCCAGGAGTGCCTTCACCGTACTTTGAGGCTCTCGTCCGCTCTCAGACGATAGCCGGAGCGCCGGTTTCAGTCTGCATCGTCGCGGTACGCAAAATTCGACGGTGAAGCGCGCTCACGCATTGGAAGCCTGTTGTTGCGCCCGGCCCGCCGTAATTGCGGTGCGCGCTGAGGCTGCCGGAGACGCCTGATCGCCGCACAGCGGTTGCTCTTCTAATGAACAGGCTCGAAGCGATAGCGGCGAGGCAGGGTTTCTCCTGATCCCCGAGAATGCCAGACCGACGAGCGTGCAGTCGGCAGGCGTGCTAAACGTCTCCTGCCTATCCTTCATCGGGCTGCTGGACGAAGACGCCGTTCCGCATTGCAAGGTCGGCAAGCATCGCCGCATCCGCGTGGAAGCCGCGGGCAAATCTGGCAGAGGGTTCATCGTCAATCGTTACCGAGGAGCGAAGCGCAGCCGACCTGCAGAGAGCCCTCTGACTTCAAATGGGAACGCAGAGCGGGGCATTCACGTGATTGTTCCATTAGAGCAAAAACAGGGTAGGTGTATCCCGGAGCCGCCTCACTTAAGTCGACGCGAACTTAAGAAGCGGCGACCTTGACCGGTACTCAACAGGACACAGCAACCCTGGTTTGGCTCTAAGACCGCGGATTCGTTCCGATCTTCGCGGCAAACGCACTCAGAAAGCAGGCACGAACGCCGATATTCCGATACTCGAGCGCCATGACCTGCATGCCATCAGTTGCCTGGTAAAAATGCACGTTGGGAGTCACATCCAACTCAGTGCAACTCGTCGGGCCGTGATACTGGGCAACGCAGGGCGCACTAGCGTAGAGCGTGACGAGGAGGAATAGAACGGCAGTGATGGCTCGATAAATCGGGACCAAGGCTTTCCTCTGGGTGACGCTATGTCAGAATAGATGATCCGGCCCATGAGCGTCGCAGTTCCGGCAGAGTTGGCGGAGCCAGGCCCCGCCGCTAGGATCATCGCGAATTCGAATTCATCAACTCGAAACCGGACTTTCTACCGAATGACCGCCCAGCGTTCAACCGCCCCAGCATTCAGTTCGCAGTTGGTAGCGAACCCCGCTTGCGTACCAGAACTTCGCACCAGGGATGCTCTGATCCGCACGAACGTTATTTCGGAGGCACCGTCGACATTGCGGACCTCACGGCCACTGACGATTACGATGCTGGCGATGGAGGCGAAAAACGCACTCCAGACCGCAATCAACGATGAAGAATTCGCGATCGTCCATGGTCTTCTTGCTGACGAGTCGATTAACCACCACCTCACCACGTTGGAAGATCAAGCGACCTGTTCAGTCTTGCAAAAACAAGGGAACGCCTTTGCCGTCCGTAACTTGCTCGACCTCCCTGAAAGAGCCGGGCGCGCACATTCCGCGCCGTTGCGCAACTCGGCCCGGACGGTGCTTGGGGAATTCTTCTTTCCTGTTAACGGCGCTCCCCCATTCTTCTGCGATAGTAAATTGGGCCGCACCGGAGCGACCGGAGTGAAGAACCCCTTGACGGCGCGAATAACTTCTTCCAGAATGGTCGCCAATGGTCCCATGAGTGCTTTAGGCACCAGGTCTGACCGCGCACGCTCCGATTTCTTCCTGACTCGCACGGGTCTAAACCTCCTCGGTAAAGCGAGGAATTGATAATGTCCAACCACACCGTAGAAATGTTCGAAGCACCCCACAAGGCGACCTTGAATCCACAGAGCATCCCTGCCGACGATTCCAAAATCAAAGTGCTGATCGTGGATGATCATCCCGTAGTTCGCGTCGGTCTTCGGACTATGTTGGTGAGCGAGGGAAACATCGAAGTTTCCGGTACGGCGGAGTCCGCACAGGAAGCGGCGATGGAAGTCCAGAGAAACAAGCCGGACGTGGTGCTGATGGATCTGCGCATGCCCGAGGTTGATGGGACGCGAGCCATCATAGAGCTACGCCGCACCTGGCCTGATTTGCGGATTCTGGTTCTCACGAATTATCAGGCGGATGAGGACATACTTTGCGCACTTCAGGCGGGAGCGATGGGATATTTGCTCAAGAGCAGCCCTCAGGAGAGGATCGTTCAGGCGATCAAGATGGTTTACGAAAACATCCACTACGTTCCTCCCGATATCGAAGAGCGTTTGCTGCACATGATCAGCCGCGATAAGCTATCGGAGCGAGAGCTGGAAGTCCTTACGCTTGTGGCTAAAGGCAAGTCGAATAAAGAAATAGCCAAGCAGCTTTTCATCAGCGATAAGACGGCACGAAATCATGTTGCAAGCTGCCTTGTGAAGCTTGGCAGTGGCAGCAGGACGGAAGCAGTTACTACTGCCCTCCGACGAGGGCTCATTCGTCTTTCTGAATAGGGATCGATGCTCTCGCCGGAATTCCGGAAACGATATCTCAATGAGAAGGGCCAAGGGGTTCACACATCCGGCGGCGCCTTGCGGAAGATTTTCGTTATTTTCGACGATAGCCGCCTTCGAAGCCGCGTCTTCCCGATCGTCTTTTTGATCCGTACCTGGGTCCCGTGTCCGGGACTGCTGTTGATTTGCAAGATGGCGCCGATATCTCGGGCCCTCTTTTGCATGCCGAGAATTCCGAATCCGGCAGATTCGGGACGGAATTCGAAACCGCAGCCGTCGTCTTCGATGGAAAGCTCAAATCCTCCGCCTCCATACGCGAAGATAATTTTCAACTCCGTGGGACTTCCGTGGGTCATGGCGTTCGCGATTGCCTCGCGACCGATGTGCAGGAGCGCATCTGCACATCTCAGATTCAGCTTACTGGGAGTTCCGACCGACTGCGCCTTTGTTACTATCTGATTGTCTCCAATTTTGCGCGCGGTTCCCTCCAGTACCTTCAGGAGGTCCTCCGCAACAAGGGGAGCGGAAGAACCGAGCATCGCAATGGTCCGGCTCGCCTCGTCATGACAATTGCGGATAAGTTGATAAGCAACGCTCAATTGGTCGGTGATCTGGTTGTAGTCCGGATGTGTAGATCGGAGAATACTCTTCTTGATTCCCTGAATCTGATATCCGACACCCGCAAATCCCTGAGCCATCGTGTCATGGATTTCGTGAGCAAGGCGCTCCCGTTCCTGCGTGATCGTGTAGGTCTTCCACTGTCGAATCCGAAAGTAAATGAGCTGAGTGAGTAAGGCGACCGCCAAACTTCCAACAAAGAGCATTCCGACGTGCCAGGGAGTCCACCAGGGCGGCCCGGGGACGGCCTCCAGCCTCTCAACTGAACCCGCATTCCTTCGCAATTCCTCGTAGTCGTTCCAGGTGGCATCCCTTACGCTGACATTGCGCCACATGGCACCTGCATTCAAGGAACGCAGCCCAATTTGGCCAGCCTGCAGACAAGCTGATTGAGTGAATGCAATCCAGGCTGTTTGCAGCGTCGTGAGGTTCTGGACAGACGCCGCTATATGACAGCCATACGCCGTCACCTGAAGGCGGTACCACACGCCGGAATGAACTCCGCCGGGGATGTGAACTGGACGCGCTTCCGTCCAGCCAAAGGCGGCACGGCCAATCACCACCGTTCCGTCCAATGTACGGACGCCTATATAGTAGCCGTTGTATGTATCAGTGCCCTCTTTCTCGTCGCTCGCTCGGACGACCACGCCCATATCGGCATTGTCACCGGCAAAACTAATGTCGGCGCTCATTGTATAGTTTCCCCACGCGCTCGAACCAGTCAGGAGTTTTGCCCCGCGTTCGTACGAGTCGTTTCGGACTACTCCATCCGCGATCCTCCACTGACCGCCGATGGCGGTCCATCCGCTGAGCCCTCCACTTTGAAATTGGTAGGAACGCGAGGGCACGGGTCTCGCTGTGGAGTAAGCATGAAAGCGCCACACGCCGTAGGCCAAACCAGACAGAAGAAGCGCAAGTGCAAGAAGGCGCGTTGGGATAAGGCGCAATATCCTAATGCGGCCCATTTCAGAACCATGCCAAAATGTGCTGGATTCCTGCTGGTTGAGACTCATCCCTCCCCGCCGTCTGCGACAGGCAAATTGCGATGCGCCTGATCTCGCGTTTCTGCCGTGTCGTGATGCTAACGCGGCAAAGAAGAAAACAACAAGTAGAACGGATTGCGATGCTCCGGACGGGTGAAACCATCGCTTGCACGTTTTTGCCCGGTCGAACTCCTGTAGGCCATTTGAACCATTTCAAATTGAGTCTTTTTCCCCATTGCCTGGGGCATTCCGCTTGCAGGAAAATCTCGGGACTGAGGAGTGCGAGGTAATTTCCGCGACGTTGAAATCGTTTACAGTTGGATGCCGCGCGAGCCAACCAGAACCCGCAGACCGCAAAGGGCACCCCGGAACGAATTCAAAGGAGGTAGACAAATGAAGCAGAAGGTCTGTCAGCTCAAGGCCGTGCAGGATTGTGCTTCACGATGCACGAAGATCGTCGCTCTTTGGGCGGCGCTGGTCATTGTCCTTCTCAACCCAGTCTTTGGACGAGCGCAAAACATAACCACGAGCCAGATCAATGGAGCTGTCACGGATTCGACAGGCGCTGTTGTCCCCGGCGCGAGTGTTACCGTGACCAACTCCGCGACGGGCATCGCGTATAAGGCGGTGACGGACGGCGTGGGAGCCTATCATGTCACCGACCTGCTCCCTGGAACATACACGATGGATGTGGTCAAAAACGGCTTTGCACCCCAACACATTCAGGCGTTTACGCTTATCGTCGGCCAATTGTTCCAGCAGAATGTTGTATTGGCGGTCGGCACATCTGTGCAGACTGTTTCTGTAAACGCGGCTGCTCTGCTACTAAATACCGAATCTTCCCACGACCAGCAGCTCATCGAGAGCCAGCAGATCGACAGTATGCCCTTGAATGGCCGCGATTATCTGCAACTCGCGCAGCTCGATGCCGGCGTTGTGCCCGTTTCCGGGATCCAGGGCATTTCGTCTCCCGCCTCATCATGGGCCTCGGACTCTGGCGTCGTTGCGGTCGACGTGAGCGGCCTGAGAGAAGACGATAACAGCTACCTGTACGATGGAATAGAAACGCGCAATGCCTGGTACGGCGCCGCAGGTCTGCAACCGGACCCAGATATGGTGCAGGAGTTCGTGATGATCAATTCCGACGCACCTGCGCAGTACGGAGCGGGAGGCGCGTTTATCAATGTCGTTACCAAGTCGGGAACAAATCGTTTTCACGGAAGCGCCTACGAGTATGTCCGTAACAACGACTTTGACGCCCGAAACTATTTCGATGTCAGCCCGGGCCCTCCACCTTTTCATCAGAATCAGTTTGGAGCGAGCCTCGGAGGGCCAATCAAGAGGAACAAGATATTTTTCTTCGCTAACTATGAAGGCTTTCGCCAGCTAGTGCCGAACGACGATTACAATCTGGTTCCCAATGCCAACCAGGAAGCCGGCAACTTCAGTGCCGACACCCAGCAACTCTACAATCCCTACATCCTCGATTCGGCGTCGCCGAGCGGCTATGCGCCGCTGCAAAATAATCAGGTGCCACAATCCTATTTCAGCGCAATCGGGCAGAAGATCCTGGCGCTGTACCCGTCGCCCAACGGCTCCTACCTCAACGGCACGGCTAACCACTTCAACGTTGCAACTACGACCAATAACTGGAATCAGTATAGCGGCCGGGTTGACTACACGATCTCGTCTAAGGACACGCTTTTCGGCAGGTACACCGGCGAGAGTCAAACCGCCATTGCGCCGGGCATGACCTCGTACAATAGTCAAACCTTTCCTTCGAGCCCAAAGAATGTGGCTATTGGATGGACCCACACCTTTTCTCCTCGCCTGGTCAATAATGTTCGTTATGGCTGGTCTCACACTGCAGTCGGTCTCGAGCGCAGTGACGGCTACGATACCAGTCTTGCCAACCCCTTGGGTCTGGTTAACGAGACCGACTTTCCAGGATCGGACGGCCCTCCCAACATAGGTGTGAATGGATATGGAAATCCGGGGTCCACAAATGGTACCGACATACTCAGGGAAGGATTGAACATGTGGACGGAGTCCCTGATGTTCCAAATGGGAAAGCATCAACTGACTGCCGGTTTGGACATCCGGTACGAACCAATCTACTCCTATGAAGACTGGTCGGCAACCAGTATCGGTTTCAATGGAGCGTACACGGGAGATCCCGTCGCCGACCTCTTGATGGGCGTTCCCTTTACAACCAGGACTTCTCTCGGCACCGGCCCCACTGAAAACCTGCGCACGTGGTATCAGGGCTACTACGTGCAGGATAACTACCAGGTCAATCGCAAACTGACTCTCAACTATGGTTTACGCTGGAATCATCGTTCGCCTCCGATCGAGGTCAATAACCGCGTCGGCAGTTTTGACATTGCCACTGGTCAGGACCTCACCTATCCTGCCACCAGCGTCCTGGGGCTGGGTAGAAACATGGTCAAGCCGGTTTGGACGAACTGGGCGCCGCGGTTCGGCTTCAACATATTCCCATCCGATAAGCTCAATGTGGATATCAAGGGCGGAATCGGCATGTATTATCTGCAACCGAACATCAACCAATATCAGGTCGAAGTCGATACCACGAAGCTTTATGAGGTTGACGACTTTAATCAACCCCCTGCGGGCACACCCTTGGTGTTCAACCTGGACGGAACACAGGGCATACCGGGGATGTACTCGACAGCGATGACCAACGGAAACTTCTCGGGGGGCGGTCCCACGGTATCCTTCATCCAGCCGAACGCGCCGACCCCCTATGCCTACGAGTGGAACCTAACCATTGATAAAACAATCGGGGACTGGCTCTTCGAGGCTGCCTATGTCGGAACCGGGGAGCGCCATTACGAAGAGCGCAACGAACTCGATCCTCTTGGCACGAACGGTCTGCCAATTCTCTATGACACTTGCGGAACGAATGGTAATGTGGGCTGTTATAGCGGCGTTCAGCAGAATCAGGAGACAGGAACTTCAAACTATGACGCCCTGGTTGCACGCGCGGAGAAGCGGTTCAGCTCCGGGTTTTCGGCAGCGGTCAACTACACGCTATCCAAATGCCTCGGCACTCCGTATCAGGATGAGTTTGCATGGCACGTTGACATGCATCTTGACTACGGCCACTGCACCGAGGATATCAACGATATTTTTACGGCCAACGGCATCTATGAGCTCCCCTTTGGGCGTGGGAAGATGTTTTTCAATAAGAGCAGCGATCTCACGAACGCGGTCGTGGGCGGCTGGAAACTTGCCGGGATCTCAACTCTTCGTACCGGACCATGGACGACGCTGGGAAGCCAGCAGAACATTGGGTTCTTCGATGGTGCACTGCCCAATGTCACCGGCTCCATCAATAACCATTCGCTGCATGGGGGGCTGGGCAGAAATGGCAGGCTTGGTCCCTATTTCAACACTCAGAATATTGTCAACATCAGCGCCGTAGGTGTTCAGGGTGATTCAGGAACACACAATGTTCAAAACCCAGGCTACCAGGATTACGACCTTTCAGCATACAAGAACTGGAGTTTCGGCGAACAGGCCAACTTCACCTTGCGCGGAGACTTCTTCAACGTGTTCAATCGGGTCAATTTCGGACAAGTCAGCACCTACGATCTTGCCCCCAATTTTGGCGATGTCTCGAGTGCTTATGCGGCACGGGAAATTCAATTCAGCGGGCGCTTCAGTTTCTGATCGTTTGGTTGAAATCTGGGGCGCGGTTAGCGCGAAACTTGACTCATATCGGCACCTTCCCGGCAGGTTGGCTTCAACGCAGCCTGCCGGCAAACGTGGCAGGGGAGTGAATGGCAATTCGGCAAGCGGTGTTACCTCACCGGCGATGGGACCTCGCTCACATGGTTTCAACACATTTCCACCGTCCCATTGTTACACTTTGGCCGCGCAACGGACTCTGGCGATGTTCCAAACGTGAACATCGCTCGCGACAATCAAGTAGATCTGCAGCTCGACTTCCAGTCGCGCTGCGAATTAGATTGGCTGATGATGTTCAATAAGAGCCTGGTGTTGGTCGCCGCCACTGTGTCTGTTTGTGCATGCATCAAACTCCTAGATGCAGCCCCGGCGAGACAAGCAATCCCCGAATCCACGACCGCAGATGCTTCCGGCAAAGTGAACGTTTGTTCGTCGCGGTCGGTCATAGAGGCGGATCTTGGCAAAGCTAGCCAGTCATTGGAGCAGGCGCGGTATCAGGATGCTGTCGACACATTGAGGTCTCCATCGTTGCTCAATTGCGACCCCCGCGCTGGTTTGCTCTTTGCAGCCGCTCTCGAAGCAGAAGGCAACTTACCGGCGGCAGAGCAGTCTCTTGAGCGGTCTCATGCGCTTTGGCCATCCAACGACAGTATTGCTGCATCTCTCGCTCGCGAATATCTCAGCTCCGGCCAGACAGGCAAGGCGGTCCAGGCTCTTGCCCATTTTCATGCCACCTCATCCACCCGGCTGCAAGAGATGCAAATGGCGGCAGTAGTTTATTTGACCGCAAATAGGCTTCTCTTGGCACAAGCGATAGCTGAGACGGCCTATGATACGTATCCTTCTCTGGATACACTTTTGTTGCTCGCAAATGTTCTCCAGTTAGAAGGAAAATACCCGGCCGTGATTCGCTTTCTGGGGAGCAAGCGGGCAACCTATTCTGCTTCAGCAAGGTTTCTCATCACCCTGGCCGAAAGTGAATACGATTCCGCGATGTGGGTCTCGGCCCGCAGAGATATAGAGGGTGCTATTGCATTGGATGGGTCCTCATTTCAGGCTCACTATATCCTGGCCAACGTTCTTGTCAGGCAAGGCGATCTGGATCGAGCAATTACGGAGTATCGCAGCGCCATTAGCCTGAATCCAGGCGAACCGCGGACCTACTATCGCCTCGCTCTCGTCTACCGCACCAGGAACAACGCGGTCGGCGAAGAACGGGCATTGGACCAAGCACTTGCGGCTAATGGCCAATACGCTCCCGCACATTGCGAGATGGGGAGAATGTTGATCCAGGAGGGGAAGTTACAGGACGCCGTGAACCATTTGAAGCTGGCAGTGCAATACAACCCGAATTCTGAGGAAGCGTATTTTTTGCTCGTGAGGGCGTATGCGAGGTTGGGCGAAAGGAACCAGGCGGAAGCAATGGTGAAGCGCCTCGAGGCGGTGAGAAAGGAAAATCATCGCGGCCAGGGCAGGTGAATGTACTGGCGGACATACCCGCTGCAGTGAAAGGACCTCAGGGCCATTCCACACACCGGGGATACAATTTTGTGTCGGGGAGTGCCTGCCATTGCCTGGGGATGTGCCATTGCGTAGTGCTGCACTGATTGGAGATAGCGCAGAGTCCTTCAGGAGAAAGAGAGTTAGTAAGTGATACGTGGATTGTCAGGATGGGGAGGAAGGTTCGCATGAATTCATATCTCAAGGTGTTGCGCTTCAGGCGACAGCAAGCTTTCCTGATCTGCGCGACGTTCTTGTGCGGGAGCAGCCTTCTGTTCGGACAGCAGTGGACGGAGGCGCGGGCTAACTCGTGGTATTCCCAGCAACCGTGGCCAGTGGGCGCCAACTTTCTTCCGTCTACGGCCATCAATCAGCTGGAGATGTGGCAGGCCGCAACTTTTGATCCCACGACGATCGACCGTGAGCTGGGCTGGGCGCAAGGTATCGGGATGAACACGATGCGCGTGTTTCTGCATAACCTGCTCTGGCAACAGGATCCCGCTGGATTCAAACAGCGCATCGACATATTCCTGACGATTGCTGCACGACACCACATCCGGCCGATATTTGTCCTGTTCGACTCGTGCTGGGATCCGGATCCACGGCTTGGTCCGCAACATCCTCCCATCCCTGGCGTGCATAATTCCGGATGGGTTCAGAGTCCCGGCCGCGCCATGCTGGAGAACTCCGCAGATTATCCGAAATTGAAAGCATACGTCCAGGGTGTGGTCGGAGCCTTTGCCAACGACCCGCGCATACTCGCCTGGGATGTGTGGAATGAGCCGGATAATACAAATGGTGGCTCATACAACAAGGAGGAACCGAACAACAAGGTGCAGCTGGTTCTCGCGTTGCTTCCGCAGGCCTTCGCATGGGCACGCGCCGAAAACCCCAGCCAGCCGCTTACAAGCGGGGTATGGAGAGGCGACTGGTCGGCGCCTGACAAACTCGACGCGATGGAGCGGGTGCAGATCGAGAATTCCGACATTGTGACCTTCCATAACTACAGCTGGCCGGAGGACTTCGAGCGGCGCGTGGAGGAACTGAAGCAGTTCCATCGCCCGATCATCTGTACGGAATATATGGCGCGCGGGGCTGGAAGCATCATCGACACGATTTTACCTCTCGCCAGGAAATACCATGTGGGAGCGATCAATTGGGGCCTGGTGGCAGGTAAGAGCCAAACTTATCTGCCGTGGGACTCCTGGCAGCACCCTTATGTACTCAGTCAGCCGCCTGTGTGGTTTCACGATCTCTTTTACCCCAGCGGCTTGCCCTATCGCAGACGTGAAGCGGAGATTATTCGCGATCTGACCAGCGGCAAGCCCTCTCCGGAGTAACCAGCTTCGATGGGACCGTGCCTTGCAAAAAAGCGCCCGGGCTGCGGCAACACCAGGGTAGGTGTATTTCGGAGTCGCCTCACTTAAGTCGATGCGACCCTAAAGAGCGGCGACCTTGGCCGATCTCAACAGGACACAGCAACCCGGGTTTGGCTCTAATCCAAGGAGCTTTCTATGCCAATCACGCATTTTCGAAATGAACGGTGTAGGCGCGTCGGCCCATTATGGCGGTTTTACCGTCCTGTGCTCGAGGCGTGGTTGAGAGACGCTGCTTGAGCCTCGGTGGTCACCCAAAACCGGCCATAAATGATCGGGTTAAATCCGGCCATAGGGAGGCTCTTCGGCAAATTTGATGAAGGTCATACGCACCTTCATGGCTTAAATCTGAAATGGTGAAAAATCAAGCGGCCAGCACGACGCGCAGGCGCAGCAGGTCGAAGTTGGCGCGGCCGTACATG
>Ga0335072_10002206_pt1 | contig 30581 bp, 26 predicted proteins | sample Lox_Sample_21_FD_206725 | JGI IMG/M metagenome (GOLD analysis project Ga0335072, IMG submission 206725) | Soil microbial communities from Loxahatchee National Wildlife Refuge, Florida, United States - Lox_Sample_2.1 | ecosystem: Environmental > Terrestrial > Soil > Wetlands | place: USA...
ATGTGTAGATCTCGAGGAGGATTTTCGGCGTGTCGGGATTGCGCTTTTCGCTCATGTATTGGATCGCGCGCACCTGCAGGTCCGGATTGCCGCCGCGCGCGATCTGGACGAGCAGTTGCTGCGCCTGGGGCGTGCCGCTCTCCGCGATCACGTAGAGCGCGTTGCGCTTGAGCTTGGGCGAGTGCGAGCCCTTCAGCAGGTTCTGAACCAGCGGGAGCGCCTTTTCGGGGTCCGACTGCATCAGGCCGTTGAGCGCCAGCAGCTTCATGTCGTCGTCGTTTTCCCCCTCGGGCGATACCGGCCCCTTGGTTTGTTTGACTTCGAGCTCCAGCGCCTTGGCATCGTCGAGCCACCGGCTGTTGGGATAGCTTTTGCGCAGGGTGTCGATGGCTGCCTGAGCCTCGGCGGTACGGCCGAGCTTATTCAGCACGTAGGCCTTCCAATAGAGCGCACCCTCGGCGCGGACGCCGGCGCGCGACACCACCGTGTTGAAACTGGAGAGCGCCTGCTCGTACTGATGGTCGTCGATGGCGCGGAGTCCGTTGTTGTACACGCCGTCATCGCTGCCGCGCGGACCGCCAAAAGAAAAGCCGCGCGCTTGCTGCATCGCGAAATTCTTATTGAAGTCAAGATTGAAATTGAATTTATCGGCCGACCTGGCGTAGACTTCAGCCGATTTGGCATAAGCCTGGGCCGCTTTTTCATTGGCCGCTGCCACCTTGTCCTGGATATCATCCTGAATTCGGCTGTCGGCCATGCTGGCGGCGGCCGCGGCAGCCTTTTCGCGGGCCCTGTCGATCTGGTCCTGAATGTCCGGCCAGTTCTGGCTCAGGTTATCGAGCTGCAGCTGAATGTCGGGCGTCACATTGATATCAAGATCCACTGGAGGAATCGGTGGAATGGGCGCCAGAGGAGCCATCGCCGGCATCGGTGCCATGGGCGCAACCGGAGTGGGCGCGGCCATCGGTGCGGCCATCGGTGCGGGCGCCGGAGCGGGCGGCGTGGGTGGAGCGGGAGGCGCCGTCTGCGCCAACAAAAGAGAGGCAGCGCAAAACCAGCCGCCGATCGTCGTAAAACTGCGATAAGTCGTCATAGGTCCTTCAATCCCCTTATAATTTCTGCCGGTCGGGCCGCCCCACGGGTCCGGCCGATTCCTGCTTTTGCTTTACCTTCGTCCCCAAAACCCGCACTTTGAAAAGAATCCCGGCGGAATCCATGCGATGCTGCAAGGCTTCCAATTCCGCCGGCTTCATCTGCGACGGTTCGTGCGCGATGTCCACCAGAGTGCGCTCCAGATCGTCGAGCACGCCCGCCATGGCGGTGTCGCCCTTCTGAAGCGCGGTCTGGCGGTACAAGCGGTTCTCGCTCGCCAGGTCCGCCGCGCGCTCCTGCTCGGCCGAAATGTCCAGTTTCTCCGCGGGAGTGGCGTTACTCAGCTCGATCAGCACCATCTGGGAGCGCTCCAGCAGGTCGCCCACGGCCACCAGCAGGACGCGATCGCCCGCCTGCTTATCCGCGGCGTTAGCGGCGGCTGTCTCCACGGGTGCGGCTTTCGAACCAGCTCGCGGGAACGTGCGGCCGGCCAGGAACGCCGCCACCACCAGCGATGCCAGCGCCGCCGCGGCGCCCGCCCAACGCCATGGGCTTTCCAAAACCCGCCAGCGCCGGCGTCCCGGCAGCCGTCCCTGGATGCGCCGCCAGACTTCGCTTCCGTATTCTTCGGCCCGCTCCGGTACGGGCAGGGTATCCACCACGTTGAGCACGCGCTGGAGCGAGCTGTAATGCGCCCGGCACTCCTGGCACTCGTCGAGGTGCTGCTCCGCCGCGAAGGCGTCGCCTTCCTCGCCGTAGTAATGCAAAATCAGTTCTTCTTCGCTCAAGTGGTTCATGGTCTGGCCGCACTCACCACGGGCTCGAGAGCCCGCCGTAATTTCTGCACCGCGCGGAACACGCTGTGCTTCGCCGCGCCCGGCTGGCAGCCCAGCACGCGGCCCACATCCTCGATGCACATCCCTTCGAAATGGCGCAGCACAAACGCCGACCGTTCGGTGGCGCTCAAATCGCCCATAGCGGTGGTCAGCCGCTCGCGCACTTCGCCCGACAGCGCCATGCGCTCCGGGTTCGGACCGGGCGAGGGTACCGTCAGCACCGGGTTTTCCAACTCGGCATCCCCCTCCGGCGCCAGTACCTGGTTTTGCGACCGCCGTTTCCGCGACCGCACCAGGTCGAGCGCGCAGTTGGCGGCGATGCGGTAGAGCCAGGTGCCGAAGCTGGCCCGTTCATCGAATTTGCCGAGTTGTTTGTACGCGCGGAGCATGCTTTCCTGCACCACGTCCTCGGCGTCCTGTTGGTTTCCTGTCATACGAAAAGCGAGACGAAAGACTGAGCGGCTGTGACGTTCCACGAGCACGCGGAAGGCGTCCGAGTCGCCCGAACGCGCCCTGGTAACGTACGTTCCATCGCTCAGGTCCATCGGCTGTTCTTTAGACTGTAGGATTTGGAACTGGTTAGCAAGCGGAGGGCCAGGGGACAGGAGGGGAGCGGGCGGGCAATCCCGGCCAGGACTGCCCGCCGCATGGGAGCCTTAGTGCTTGACCGTCGCCGTCAGCGGCGTCGATCGCGAAGAGCCGCCCACGAAGAACCGGTACTCGCCAGGGAGCAATTCCCAACCGTCCTTTTCTTCGTTGAAAATAGAGAGGAATTTGGGGTCGATCGCCAGGGTTACGGTCTTCGATTCGCCCGGCCCCAGCGGAATCCGCTCCCACGCCACCAGGCGCTTCGGTGGTTCGTTGGCGGCGGCAGGCAACCCCGCATAGACCTGCGCGATCTCCGCACCGGCGCGCTTGCCGGTATTCCGCACCGTGAAAGTCACGCTATCGGTGCCGGCTTTCAACCCGCTATAGGCATAAGTGGTGTACGAGAGCCCATAACCGAACGCAAACAGCGGGTCCTTCTTCTCGGCGTCGAACCACTTGTATCCGACCTTGAGGCCTTCGGAATAAGGGATATCGAATGGCTGCATGGGGCCTCTGGCGCGCCCGGGAGCCTCCATGCCCGCAATCTCGGGATGCGGCAGGTCGGCATCGGTTTTCGCGAAACTCACGGGCAGTTTACCGGTCGGGTTGACATCGCCGAACAGGATATTGGCCAACGCCACATCGCCCCGGATTCCGGGATACCAGACCTCGATGGCGCCGCTCACCTGGTCGATCCACGGCATGGCCGCCGCGCCGCCGGTTTCCAGCACCACAATCGTGTGCGGATTAGCCGCCGCCACCGCGCTCACCAGCTTATCCTGGTCGCCGGGCAGTTTCAGCGTGCGAAGATCCGCGCCCTCGCTCGTCGGTTGGTTGACGAACACGATCGCCACTGCCGACATTTTCGCCAGCGCCGCGGCCGCTGCCGGATCGGCGCCATCGTTGAATTCCACCTTGGCTTGCGGCGCCTTGGCCCGAATAGCTTTCAAGGGCGGCGTCGGAAACCAGACCGGCCTTCCCCACGGGCTCGGCCCGCTGCCGGGAGCATCCACCTGCGCCGAACCGCCGCCGGACATCATGCCCGTGTCGGCATGCGATCCGATTACCGCGATCGATTTCACCGTTGCGGCGTCGAGGGGAAGCTGGTTGCCGGAGTTCTTCAGCAGAACCATGGACTGCTCGGCGATTTCCTGCGCCGTATCGGCGCCGCGGAACGGGTCTACCACGCGGCCCCTCGGCGGGTCGTCCACGATTCCCAACGCGAATTCCGTCCGCACGATGCGATGAACCATGTCGTTCAAGCGCGCCATCGGAACCTCGTTGCTATCCACGGCCTTCTTCAGCGCCGCGCCGAAGAACATGCTGCCCGGTTCCTCGTTGTCGAGCCCTGCCAGGGCCGCCTTGGCGGTGCTGTGCGTGCCGCCCCAGTCGGACATCACCAGGCCCGGGAATCCCCACGCTTTCTTGAGCACGTCGGTGAGCAGGTAGCTGTTCTCGCACGCCCAATCGCCGTTCATCTTGTTGTAGGAGCACATGACCATTCCCGGCTGGCCTTCCTTTACCGCAATTTCAAAGGCCAGCAGGTCGGTCTCGCGGGCGGCGCGCTTGCCGATCAAAACATTGCCGATATTGCGTCCGGTTTCCTGGTCGTTGAACGCATAGTGCTTCACATCGCCGATCACATGGTTGCTTTGCAGCCCTTGAATGAATTGCGCCACCATCTTGCCGGCGAGCACCGGATCTTCGCCCTGGTACTCGAAATTGCGGCCGTTGCGCGGCTCCCGCGTGATGTCCACGCCGCCGCCGAGAGAGACGTTGTACTGCTCATCGCGCAATTCGCGTCCGATCACATCGCCTTCGTCCCACGCCATTTTCGGGTTCCACGTCGCCGCCTCGCCGATTGTCGAGGGAAGGAGCGTGGAGTACCGGCCGCGCTCCGCCGCCGAGCGCACGCCCACCGCGGAATCCGCCAATTGCAAATCGGGAAGGCCCAGCCGCGGGATTCCTTCCACCACCCCGGCGCCGCCATTCGAATGCGCTCCGGCCCGGCCGAATCCACCCATGCCATGCACCAGCGTAATCTTCTCGTCGAGCGTCATCTGCGCCAACACCAGGTCGGCGCGTTGGTCGGGGCTCAAGCTCTTGTCCATCCAGGGACCATTAGCCTGAGGCGCGCCTCTCTGCGCCAGCACCGGCGCGAGGGCAATGACGCCGGCTAACAAGGTCACCTTCTTCATGGAAAAATGAGGGTTCACGTCCACACGTTATCAAATCTCACGGCTAAGATGAATCATGCAGATCGGCCTGATCTCGGACACTCACGGCTTGCTCCGCCCGGAAGCGCTCCGGGAACTCGCCGGCGTCGGCCGGATCATCCACGCGGGAGACGTGGGCAAACCGGAGATCCTCGCAGAGCTGGCGGCGATCGCGCCGGTGACAGCGGTGCGCGGAAATATCGATCAGGACCCGTGGGCCGCGCGTTTGCCGGTGACGGCGAAGGTGGAAGTGAACGGCGTTCGAATTTACATCATTCACGACGTCCATGATTTGAAAATCGATCCCGCCGCCGCCGGCTTCGCCATGGTCGTCAGCGGCCATTCCCACAAGGCATCGCGCGAGGAGCGCTCGGGCGTGCTGTATCTCAATCCGGGAAGCGCGGGCCCGCGCCGCTTCCGCCTGCCCATCACGCTCGCCCGCGTGAATCTCGCGCCGAGCCCGTGGACCGTGGAGTTCGTCCACCTGGAGTGAGCCGCGAACCGCGAGGAGCAGTGCATTTAGTAGACTCTTAGAACGTGAAACTTCTCACCCGTCTCCTCTGGGGCGCGATCGCCATCACCGCGGCTGTCTGCCTGGCCGCCGTGGCGCTCATTCGCGGCGAGCATATCAATAGCATCTGGCTGGTGCTCGCCGCCGCGTGCACCTACATCACGGCTTACCGTTTTTACGGTAGATTCGTCGCCGCCCGGGTGATGGCGCTGGATGACAGCCGCGCCACTCCCGCCGAACGCCTCCGCAACGGGCACGATTTCGAACCAACCAATAAGTGGATCCTCCTGGGCCACCACTTCGCGGCTATCGCCGGCCCGGGACCGCTGGTAGGGCCGGTGCTCGCCGCTCAATTCGGCTATTTGCCGGGCACTTTGTGGATCGTGATCGGCGCCGTGCTCGGCGGGGCCGTGCAGGATTTCGTCATCCTCTTCGCTTCCATGCGGCGCGACGGCAAGTCGCTCGGGAAAATGGCCCGCGAGGAGATCGGCAAAGTGGGCGGCTTCATCGCGCTGGTTACGGTGCTCATCATCATGGTCATTCTGCTGGCGGTGGTCGGGCTGGTAGTGGTCAACGCGCTCCGGGGCAGCCCGTGGGGCACATTCACCATCGCCGCTACCATGCCGGTGGCGCTGTTTATGGGACTTTACCTGCGCTACTGGCGGCCGGGCAAGGTGCTGGAGTGTTCCGCCATCGGGTTTGTGCTGGTGTTCGCCAGTGTTCTCGGCGGACGGTATGTCGCGGCGTCGCCGAGCCTGGCGCCGGTGTTCACGTGGAGCGCGATGGCGCTCGCGGCCGTGATCATCCTGTACGGTTTCCTGGCCAGCGCGCTTCCCGTCTGGATGCTCCTCGCCCCGCGAGATTATCTCAGCACTTTCGTGAAGCTCGGCGTGGTCTTGATGCTGGCGGTGGGCATCCTGTTCGCGCGTCCCGAGCTGCAACTGCCCGCTTTCACGCGATTCGTTGACGGAACTGGCCCGATTTTCGCCGGCAAGATCTTCCCGTTCTGCTTTATCACGATCGCATGCGGCGCGGTCTCCGGCTTCCATTCCCTGATCTCCTCCGGCACGACGCCCAAAATGATCGCTAAGGAATGGCACGCCGTGCCGATCGGGTACGGCTCCATGCTGATGGAAAGCTTCGTGGCCATTATGGCGATGATTGCGGCGTGCGTGCTCCAACCGGGCGTGTACTTCGCGGTAAACTCGCCCGCCGGCGTGGTGGGCGCCACCCCCGCCGCGGCTGTCGCCACCATTTCGCATTGGGGATTTCCGGTGACTGCGGCCACCATGGCGCAGCTGGCGAAGAACGTCGGCGAAAACACGCTGTTCTTCCGCACGGGCGGCGCGCCCTCGCTGGCGCTGGGAATGGCGCACATTTTCGCGCGCACCGGCGGCGGCGCTTTGATCGGATTCTGGTACCACTTCGCCATCATGTTCGAGGCCCTCTTCATCCTCACCATCATCGACGCCGGCACTCGAGTGGGCCGTTTCATGCTGCAAGACCTGCTGAGCCATGTGGCGCCGCCGCTGGGCCGGATGATGTGGATGCCGGGCGTGATCCTCACCAGCGCCATGGTGGTGGCGGCCTGGGGCTATTTTCTGATTCAAGGCGTGCGCGATCCGCTCGGCGGGATCAATTCGTTATGGCCGCTATTCGGCATTTCCAATCAGCTGCTGGCCACCATAGCGCTCTCGGTGGCGACCACCATTCTGCTGAAGATGCATGGCGCTCGATACGCCTGGATTACGTTCGCTCCGCTGGCCTGGCTGGTGACGGTGACGTTCACCGCCGGATGGCAGAAAATATTTTCGCCCCTGCCGGCGATCGGTTTCCTGGCGCAGGCGGACAAATTGGCCGCGTCCGACACCGTCAGCGCCGCCGCCCAAACCCTCATCTTCAATGCCCGCCTCGATGCCGCGGTCTGCGGTGTCCTCATGGCCCTGGTGGCGGTTGTGCTGGCGGATTCGGCCCGCGTCTGGATCGGAATCCTGCGCGGCACCGCGGACGCCCGCGTGCGCGAAGCGCCGTTTGTGCCGTCGCGCCTGCAAACGGAGGAACTATGACGCGTCTGCGGCGTTTCGGGCAGATCGTCCTCGCCATTCTCCGCGAATTAGCCGATGAGAACGCGTACCGGCGGTACCTGGCCGCGCACGGCCGGGAACATTCCGGCGCGGAGTGGCGGCGCTTTTCCGAAGAGCGCCAGCGCGCCAAATACGCACGCCCTAAATGCTGCTAGCGCCTGCCTCTATCGAAGAATGGAAACCCCACGCGGGGTCGCTCCAGGCGGATCTCGATGGCCTCGCCGCCGTTCTCCACGCCGCAGTGCATGCCGGCGCGATCGTGAGCTTCGTCTTGCCGTTTTCGCTCGCCGCAGCGCGCGCATTCTGGCGCGAAAAGATTCTGCCCGGCGTCGAGGAAGGAAAACCCGTCGTCTTGCTGGCGCGAAGCGGCGGCGAAATCGTAGGGACGGTACAGATGATCCTCGACTGGCCTCCCAACCAGCGGCACCGGGCCGAGGTCGCCAAGCTTTTGGTGCTTCCCAAAGCCCGCCGCCGCGGCGTGGGACGCGCTTTGATGTCGGCCATTGAAGAGGTGGCCCGGCGCGAGATGCGAACCCTGATTACGCTCGACACGCGCACCGGAGAAATGGCGGAGCCGCTCTACTTATCGATGGGGTATGTAGCCGCGGGAGCCATTCCAGGGTACGCCAGCGATCCCCGTGGAAAAAAGCTGGAGTCGACCACAATTCTGTATAAGAAGATCTAGGTACCAGCCCCATCCCGAATCAAGGGCTTGCGAGGGCGATGCTTCGAGACACGCGGAAATCGATCGTGCGGTCGCGGCGCTAGCCTTCCAGGAGCGGGTTCACTTCGCGTGCCGCGGGGGTGTCTTTGGTAAATCCGAAAGTTCCGCGCTCCCACAACTCCCGAGCGGCGCGCAGGAACGCGCCCTGCGCCGCCCGCGCCAGCCAGCCGCCGGTGCTCACGCGCTTCACGCCGATTGCCGATAATTCAGCCAGTGACAGTGGCGCCGGGCCGAGCCCTCCCAGCACATTGAGCGGGCGGTCCACCGATCGGATTACCTCCGCGATCTCGTTCCTCGACGTGAGCCCCGGTGCATAGAGCACATCCGCGCCGGCCTCCTGGTATGCCTGCAGCCGCCGGATGGTATCGGCCAAATCCGGCCTGCCCACAATGTAATTCTCTGCGCGGGCAGTGAGAGTGAAGCGAAACGGCAGCGCGCGCACGGCCTCGGCCGCCGCGCGGATACGTTCCGCGGCGTGCTCGGTTTCATAGACCGGCTGAGTGGCGCCGCGAGTGGAATCTTCGATCGATCCGCCGGCAAGCCCTGCCGCGGCTCCCAGCCGGATGGTCTCCGCGGCGTCTTCCGGCGCGTCGCCGTAGCCGTTCTCGAGATCGGCGCTCACGGGAAGATCGACAGCGGAAACCATCGCCGCCACGTGTGCCAGCATGGCCGCGCGCGAGACCGCTCCGTCGGGCTTTCCCAGGGTGAACGCGAAACCCGAACTGGTGGTGGCTAGCGCTTCGAAGCCCAGATGAGCCAGCACCCGCGCGCTGCCCATGTCCCAGGGGTTGGGAATGAGGAACGCGCCCGCGCGCCGGTGCAGCGCGTGGAACGCAGCGCCTTTTTCAGCCTGCGTCGTCATCCTTTCAGTCGCCGGAAGCCTCCGCGGGCAGCATATCCGGGGCTTGGCGTTCGCGGTGGGCGGTTCGCAACATCATGATGGCGGTATACGTGACCACAACCACCACCAGCCAGTTCAGCGCGGCGGTCGGCAGGGTTTTCACCAGATAATATGCCAGCAGCACTCCCGGAACGCCTCCGATCGCCAGCCCCATCGCGGCCTTCAGATTATATTTCCCGGCCCGCACGAAGCGCGCGCTGCCGACCGGCATCAGGAACGCGCAGGAGCCCATCATGATGGGGAACGCGCAGAGCTTGTTCATTCCGAGGAGGTAAACCAGAATCATGCACGGCGCAAAAAGGCCGATACCGAGGGTCATCAGCGCACCCAGCAGCGCGTTGCCCGCGATGCCGATCAGCAGCCGCGTTCCCGACAGCCCCATGGCATTGCCGGCTCCGGGCACCCAGTTCATCTGGTTCAGGACAATCATGGCCGCCGCGCCCAGCAGCACGCTGCCCATGCCGATCTGCACCTTCCGCCGCGACCAGGCGGAAACCACACCCGCTCCCAACCACGCCCCCAGCACCGACGCCCCAATCATCGTCACCAGCGTCGTGATATCCACCTGAACGAAACCCAGAAACAGAATGGCTTCCATCACCGTGGGAAGCGTGTGGCCCACGTTCAGGGTTCCCGGAATCTCCTCGTCGCGCACCAGACCACCCAGTTTGAACAGCGAACTGGTGGTGGCGAACGATCCGACCCCGAGAGTATCCAGGAAATTGGTGAACAACCCGATGCCGATGCCGAGTGGCGTTGGTTTGCGCGACGGCTGGCTGCTGTGGCGCGCCTGCTGGATCCAGACGATCAGATAGCCGAGCGCGAAAATACCCAGGCCGGCAAAAAGGGCAATGAGCATAGGGTTGGATGCAGTATATCTCGAAAGGCCGGTGCGGTGCAGGCGAGGAGGTACCGGAGGGAAAACGCAGGAAGGAGCGGGCATGACTCCCGTTAGCCGGGAGCCACACCCGCCAATAGCTGACTTACTTTTGACCCTGCAAGTTCGCGATGGAGGCCTGCAGCAGGCCGACCGCGTAGTCGAGGTTGTGGATTCCCTTGCTGCCGTCGTTGTTGACGAACAGCCAGTTGTACGCCGCTTCCAGCTGCGGCTTCGTCCAGGTGGAATCGATGGTGAGCGAGCTCTTCACCAGGCTGTTGGGCGGAAGCATCGTGGAAAGCTGGTCGAGCAGCGACTGTACCTGGTCCTGCACGCCGGCAAAACCGCTGCCGCCGGAGAAATTGAAAATCGGGAAGTTGAAGCTGGTGAGGTCCGTGCCGTGGCAGGCCTGGCAAGCGCCAACCAGATCCTCGGGCGCCTGTCCCGCGGGAGCATAGGTGGTGCTGAAGGTGTGGTCGCCGGCTTTCATGAACGCCGGATCGGTGCTGGCCACGGTCTGCATGTGGCAGTCAATGCAGGCGTTGGTGGTGACGTACTGATGCGCGGAACTGGTGATCGTCTTGCCGTACGTGTAGCCGTTGGTCCCCATCAGCATGTCGGCCTGCGGGCCTTCGTGCGGTCCGAAATGGGCGCTTCCGGTAGTGGTGTCCACGGCCGATGCCTTCAAGCGGCTCTGGTGGCACTGCATGCAGAGAATGCCTTCGCCGACTACGGAACTGGTTACCTTGGTCCCATCAGCCAGCGTCACCGACGCCATGTTGCGAATTAGGTGCGAATCGCTCGAAGGCTGCGTCATCCCGTGTGGCTCGTGGCAGGCCGAGCAATCGATGGAGTGGTACGACGTGTCGGTAATCGGGTTCTCGCCGTTCATGCGGGCGATGAAGCCGGTCCCGGTGTGGCAGCCGACGCAGCTCGCGTTGCCGGCCGGATCGGTGGTGGTCACGGCATGCATGGAAAGCGCCCAGGTAGTGCCCTTGTAATGATGAGTCGGCGCGTCATGGCATTGGTTGCATCCGCCCGTGTTGGTCGGGATCGCCACGGCGATCACGTCGCCGCCATAGTAAGCGTGCTCGCTGCCCGGTCCGTGGCAGTTTTCGCACTGAATATTGGCCAGATTCTGGAGCGCCTGCGGCATCGCCTGGAAATCGCCGGCCGCGTCGGTGGTCGGGAACGTCCACTTCAACTGGCTGGCAGTGTAAGAGAAGCCGCCGTCGTTGACCGTCGAATGGGCGTCATAGCCCACCGTATGGCAGGCGGCACAAGACGCGCTCTCGTTCTCTCCGGCGACAGTGCCGTTGATGATGTTGGTGAAGATGCTGGCGTGAGCCGTTTGCGACCACGGCGCCACCATCGGCTGGGCAAGGCCGCCACCGTGGCACTGCGTGCACACCGCAACTCCCACATACGTGCCCGCGATATACGATTGGTACAATTGCGTCGCCGTACCGTTGATTGTCACTGTCGCGCTGATTACATAAAGACCGTGGATGTCCGGAATGAACATCTGCCGTCCGGCCACCTGATAAATCAGGGCATCCGACGGCTCTTTGATCGGTATCGTGCCGAGCGGGCTGGCTGCCAGCGCCGCTTTCGAGCCGGACGGCGACTCGCTGATTGCCCAAGTCACGCCACCCAACTGGCTTGCCGGTAAGGTGATGTCTACCTGCACTTCCATATACAGTGGCTCGCCGAGCCCGACTGTACTTAATCCACCCGAGACCTGCGTCGTGGATGGCAGCTTGTAGGTCGAAATATCGCCCGGCGTTACGGCACGAAGTGCAAGTCGCGGCGCCTGGAGCGTTTGCGCATTCATTGTGGTCGTTGCGGCCACAGCCATCAGCGCCACTGCGGAAAGTCCAGCTAGCGCTCGAGGAAGTCGTTGATCCATTTTGACCCCCATCAATCAAACTCCTAATTTAAAAGTCCCAAAACCAGGGTAGTCCGAAACCATTATATTCGGACTTTGAGGTCTTTTACTATAGTTTTTTAAACATCCTGCTCTGCAATGATCTAAAGAGAGTGGGGGTTGTTGACTTATTCTACGGTAATAGGGGACTCACCTCGGGTCCTCGAAGACCGCCGGTCAGCAATGCGCTTGGAGGATAGGCTATCCTCGGGAACCAATTCTAACAGCAGTCCCGTCCATCAGAGTGAACTGAAAGCCGGAAAAATCTTCCGCGTAGGTATCCACCAAGTCCTGGAGAATGGCCATCGCCACTTGTTCGCCCAGCAGAAATCCAGCCTCGGCGTCGCTGCGGTAGTGGATACCCGCAAAATCTCGCCCCATGGCCACGTTAAACCCGAGTTTATTGATCTCGCCGCCAACCGTTAACGCCGGCCCGGTGTACGGATTCAGGGACAGTCCGTCGTCGCTTGCCACCACGCAGTTGGTCACGATCTGGGTCTCGTCGAAAAAAGCCTTCAGCATCGCCGTGCAAGCCCCGGCCACCGTACCATGTCCCTGCGGATAGGAAGGGTGCAGCGGACAGCCCTCCGGGAATGCTTGTGGCAGCAGGTAGCTGCTGTTCGCGGCATACACCATCGGCAATGCCGCGGAGTTCATCAGGTCGGAGTGAATCGGATATTGCGCCGCGCCCGTCTTGGTCTGCTGGACCCGCCCGCCGAACTCCTCCGGCCGCAAGCGCCGGTGTACCATCCACTTCTGGAACCAGGCCGCGTACAAAGCGGCAATCGTTACGGTTCCCAGAATGCTACAGATGTGAGGCGCCCCGAAACTGCCGAATCCGGTTTCTACCTTGGTTGTTTTGTAGGGGTTAGTGGGACTCAGATAAGGATTGGTGTCGAGAACCGTGTCCGGCGACTGGTTAAGTAGGATCAAAGCCGCGTTGTGGTATGCCTGATACAGGAAGTCGTAATGCACCCATTCGCCCAACCCACGGCCGTTAAAGATGTAGCGCGGTTGCGGATCGGGAGTCCACGCCAGGAACGGCGGCACTCCGGTCTGGAGGGCGAGCCATTCACTAAAGTTATTAAGATAGTCTAAACCTGCCGCGCCTTGTCTATATAATTGGACCAGATTAGTGGAATTGACCGGCACGGGCTGCCAGAAAAATTGCGAGATGAACGGTCCGGTCAGGCCGCCGGTCACGTTACCGCGAAACAGCGTATCGGTTGTGACCTTGCCGCCGGAGGTCGGACCGGCAAAGGAGGAAAGCCGGTTGAGATCCTCGACCGCGGCCGCGGTTAAAGCAGAGGTGTCGTATTGCGTAAACGGCACGTCGCGGCAGAGCGCCTGCCAGTAGAGTTCCACCATCTCGCCGGCGGCGGCGGCACTGGAGAAACCCGGCGGCGGCGCGGTGCCCCAGATGTGCGAATCGGCGCCCTCCATTTGAAAGGCGTAGCCGGAAAGCGGATTGACCAGTTTGGCGCCGGATCCCCGCTGAATATTCTCGATGGCCGTTTCCGTGCCCGTCTCCAGGGCAGCCAGCAGGCTCTGGTAGGCGCTGGGCTCTACCTCGCCCAGTTGAGTATGGGGCAGGCCCTTAGTGAAACTTGCGATGTAATTCGGCAGCGAGGTCTCGTCACCATTATTCGGGTGGCTGGCTTGCGGCTGCCGGCCTTCGGCTAAAGCGGCAGTTTGGCGTAAGCGCGTTGCCATTTCCTGCCGGGTACCAGGAAAGGTATTTCCCGGTCCGGCAGTTGCGCTTGCCGGAACGGCAGCCAGACCCGCCATTTTCCACAAAAACGAACGGCGATTGCCCGAGATCATTCAACCCGCCAGACAGCCAGAATGTCTGTAATAGTAACACCAGCGGGGAAAAATCTGCCACTAGCCCGAACCGGGCGGTGTAACATTAACGGACTGAGTGGGTTCGCCGGCGAACGGCAAACCGGACCAACTCCGCGGGCGGCTCCTGTTCTACGGTTGGCGATCCCTCGATTCGATAAGTGGTGCTGCCGAACAACCGCTCCCGGACGGCCTCGACTATTCGTTCGAGCGCGCCACAGTTCGCGCATCCCACCGTTCGGCATCCGGCCTCGTGATCCAGCAGCCCGCGAAAATATTCCGCAATTTCGAAATCTTCGGTGCTCATGGCGTACCCGATGCCCTCCTTGCCTTTTTCCGTATTCTCGGCCCGTTCGCCACGGCGCACAATCCTTCCGTACGTCAGCACCGGAGTCTATCCCGAGAGAGAGCATCCACTGGAGATGAGAGTACCGCGACCGGGCCGGTTGGCTGGTAGACTGAATGATCCGCGAAAGCGAGGGCGGTGAGATGAACCGATCGGCGGTAGCAACCATAGCGGCAGTTCTGTCGATAACTCCGGCGTGGGCAAGATCGCCCTTCCGGTACCGGGAAGTCATGATCCCGATGCGCGATGGCGTTCATCTGCAGACCGTGATTCTGACGCCCGTCAACCAGCATGGCGCGCTGCCGGTTTTGTTGCGCCGCACGCCGTATGGCGTGCCTGCGCAAGCTCCCGAAAAGTTGGCGGCGAATTTACAGGAACTGGCGGCGGACGGATATATCTTCGTCATCCAGAACTTACGAGGCCGGTTCAAGTCGGAGGGCACTTTCGAACTGTCTTCGCGGGTTGACCTGAGCGATCCCAAATCCGTCAATGAAGCCACCGACGCCTACGACACCATCGATTGGCTGGTCAAGAACGTCCCCGCAAACAACGGCCGCGTGGGAATCTACGGCGTCTCGTACGATGGCTTGACCGCCGGACTGACTCTGTTACTGCCACATCCCGCGCTCAAGGCGGTAAGCGAGCAGGCATCGCCCGTGGACCAGTGGATGAACGACGACGACCATCGGTACGGAGCGCTGCGCCTCAGTTATAACTTCGAATATGCCGTCATGGAACAGGCGGACAAAGCGAAGAATACGCACTTCGAGTTTCCGATTTACGACACCTATCAGTGGTACCTGGAGGTCGGTCCGGTGGCGAACCTGAATGCCCGTTATCTCCACGGCTCGATTCCCTACTGGAACGCCAACGTGGCCCACCCGGACTACGACGATTTCTGGAAACGCGAGGCGTGGGTTCGCGAACTTCACGGCTCGGCAGTTCCCACCCTGAACGTGGCTGGGTTCTGGGATCAGGAAGATCCGTGGGGTCCCTGGCAGATCTTTCGGCACGAAGCGGAAAAAGACGGCGGCCACGGCGATTTCATGGTCGCCGGTCCCTGGCTGCACGGCCAGTGGCAATCCGCAAAAGCGGAATCCATCGGCGTCTACCACTACGGCGGCCACGATACCGCCAGGGAATTTCGCGCCGAAATCGAAGCGCCGTTTTTCCGGTATTACCTCCACGGATCGGGCGCCGCGTTCGCCTGGCAGGCAAAGACCTTCCAGACGGGATCGAACACCTGGCACACGTATGCGTCCTGGCCGCCATCCGGCGCGAAAGCGACGAAACTCTATTTACAATCCGATGGGACCCTCGCCTTCGAGCCCCCGAAAGCCGGTAAACCCTACCGCGAGTATGTATCGGACCCGGCCAACCCCGTGCCATACCGGAAGCGGCCGATTTCGCCGACCTACCCGGGCGGCGACTGGCGCGCGTGGGAGGTGGACGATCAACGGTTTGTCGATCACCGGCCCGACGTGCTGACCTACATCAGCCGTCCGCTGGAGAAAGATCTCGTCGTCACCGGCGAGGTGGCGGCCAGGCTGTACGCTTCCACGTCCGGTACCGACAGCGACTTCGTGGTGAAACTGATCGACGTGTATCCCGAAGATGCGCAGAAGAACGCCTGGAACCCGGATGCCGGCCCGGCGCCGGGACAGTATGCGCAATCCATGAACGGCTACCTGCTGCCGGTTGCCATGGAGGTGCGGCGCGGCCGCTACCTGAAAAGTTTCGAGAAACCGGAAGCCTTGCCGCCGGGCGTTCCGGTCGATTGGGACTTTCCGCTGCGCGATCGCGATCATGCGTTTCTCAAGGGCCACCGGATCATGGTGCAGATCCAGTCCACGTGGTTTCCGATCATTGACCGCAATCCGCAAAAATTCGTGCCGTCCATTTACGCGGCGAAAGCCGGAGATTTCGAAATCGCGACGCAGAGGGTATACAGCACGCCGGAAATGGCATCGTATATTTCACTACCGGTAATCGGATCGTTGCCATGAGAATTCCAGCTCCCGGGAGCCATGGTTCCCGCGGTCGCGGCTTCACCGCGGCGCCCTTGCGAAATTGCCCGAATTTGCCAGTGCCTCGGGGGCAGTACCAGGCGCATTGACAGATATTTTCCGCGGCCTGTATACTCTTTCACGCGGAACCACACCGCCTGTTTGTACCCCGAGATTATTTCAAGCCGCACATATGAGAGGAGAAGCAGGTTAATAAACCATGAAGAAATGGACTGCCGTTGAATACGATTTAACCAAAAAGCTGATTGAAGGAGCGCAACCCAAACGAGTTGAGCTCAAACCAGGGATGAAGCTGGAGCTCATCATCGAGCTCGACGACAAAGTTTACGCCAGGTTGGCCAAAGACAATGTCTGGATACACCGGATGCAGGAGAAGGCCAACGAGAAGGCCAAACCCGCCATCGAAGCCGCCGTCCAGCTGGTCAAAAAGACCGATGAGAAGGCCCAGAACTTCGATGAAAAGACCGCCAACATCTTCTCCAAAGACCTGGAATCGGCCATCAAGAGCAAGATGGAAACGGCCGGCACGGAGATGGCCAAGGAGGTGGACAAGCTCTTCGAGGAGTACAAGAAGGGCCAAAAGGATCTCTCCACTTTCCGCATCAAAAGCGCCGGCAAAATCACTCTCAACGTCATCTCCATCGGCGGCCACATCGCCGTGGCGGCGGCCAGCCATGGCGCGCATGTGCCGCTGGCCATTATCGGCATCATCCGCAATGCCAATGCCATCGGCCAGGAATGCATCAAGTTGTTCCTCAACGCGGACCAGTTCGCCAAGATTATCCAGGGCGAAATCAAGGTGCTCGAGACCTTCATGCAGAAGAATCTCGACACCACACGCCAGAAAGTTTCTCAGAGTATCAAAGAAATAGGGTTGAACCTGATCAGCGGCGCGCTGGGCATCGAAACGCCGAGCCTCAAGAACTGTGAAGAGCACATTAAGGTGCACTACATCGATATCCAGAAGCTCGAAAAGGAATCCCATCAACTCGGCCAGACCGTAAACGCGGCTCTGGATAAGGAACGGGAGTGGCACAACAAGGTCCAGGAGGCGATCAAGAAGGGCAAAAACTCCAAAGAGATCGGCAAGATCGTTTTAAAGAGGGAAAGCGCCGAAAAGGCGCTCGACAAGCTGCTGAACTCGATCTTCAAGATCAATGAGGGCATCAATCGCGCCAAGGAGCGGCAGGACTTGTTCGAGAAGACCCTCAAAGCCATGAAGGACGGCGTCCCGGCTTGGACCGGTTATGCCAAGACGGTTGGTTCGCTCGCCATCGATATCGGTTTATCCATGGGCGATGTCAAGGAGGCCCTGGAGACGGCCGTCGAGGTGATCGGCGAACTGGAGAAGACCACCGCCGAGGTGGTCATCGAAATGGATTAACCGGGGCGGGTCACCCGACCAAGGCCCGCCACACGATCCACGATTTCTCCCAGAGCGGCAGGCGGACCCTTCGCCGGAAAACGTCGTAGTTGCTACCCTCGATTCGCTCGAGCAGCCGGGAATAGATCGCAATCAGCGCCCACAGCGATGCCCGGCTGCGCGGGTGAATCAAATCGAGCAGTGGGCGCGATTCGTTATAGTAGGCGCGCGCGCGCTCCGCTTCGAAGGCCATTAGCTCCAGGAACGGCTGGTTGCGATGGCCGGCGCACAGGTCCTCTCCCGTTACTCCGAAGCGCCGCAGATCTTCCTCCGGCAGGTAAATCCTCCCCCGTTCCGCGTCTTCCCGGATATCGCGAAGAATGTTGGTGAGCTGAAACGCCACCCCGCATTTTTCGGCCAGCGGCAGCGCGCTGCGCGTATCGAACCCGAAAATGTGGATGATGGTCAGCCCTACCACGGACGCCACCTGGTAGCAATAACGATAGAGCTGCGAGAAAGTCTCGAATCGCCGCGGTTCCAGGTCCGACTGCACGCCGTCGATCATTTCGCGGAAATACTGGTGCGGGATGGCGAAGCGGCGCACGGTGTGATAGAACGCCGGCCACACCGGATGGTCGCTGAAGCGGCCTTCGAGGGCGGCTTCCATCTCGGCCCTCCATTTGTCGATGGCGGCGCGGGTGGCGCCCGGTTCATCGCTCAGGTCGTCGCAATAACGCATGAATGCGTAGATCGCGCACATGGCGTTGCGCTGCGGCCGCGAGAGCAGAACGAACGAGTAATAGAAATTCTTGGCGCGGCGGCGGGCCACGCGCCGGCAGTATTCGTACGACCGTTGCGTGGCGTTCATCATGCCGCCCGCGAAAACGCCAGCCGGCCCAGCGAGCCCAACAGCAATCCCACGCGCTCGGCTTTCGAAATCGACGGCCTCGCCGCCAGCACGTTGTAATCCCGCGCGGCGATCTTATCGAGCACCCGCAGTCCCCCGCGGCTGAACAGATCGAGATCGAGCGCCAGCCGGCGGTTCACCATTCCGACAAGCGGTAGCCCTTCGTGGAAGAGATCGCGCGCTCTCTGGACGATCTCGCGCATCACTTCGCGGAACGCCGGCGTGAAACGGTGGGCGAACAGTTCTTCCACCGTGTATCCGTGACGGTCCATGATGTCGAGGGGGATATAGACGCGGTCTTTGAGCTGATCGACGGTCACGTCCTGCCAGAAATTGGCCAGCTGCAAAGCGGTGCAGGTGGCATCGGAGAGAGATTGCCTGCGCTCATCGGAATAGCCGCACAGATACAGCACTAGGCGCCCTACCGGGTTGGCCGATTTGCGGCAATATCCGAACAGGTCGTCCCAACCGCGATAGCGCGTCACGGTCTGATCCTGCACGAAGGCCTCGATCAGGTCGGCGAACGGTTCGCGGGGAATGGCGTGCCGTTCCACGGTGGAGCGGAGCGCGGAGAAGACCGGGTGGTTCGCGCGCCCGGCATACATGGCGTCCAATTCGCCGCGCCACCACGCGAGCAGGCGCAGACTTTCGGCGCGGTCCCCGGTCTCGTCGCCGAGATCGTCGGCCCAACGGCAATAGGCATACACGTTGAAGAAATCCTGGTGCAGGCGCTTGGGCAGCAGGAAACTCACCACGTGAAAATTCTCGTAATGATGGGTTGCCAGCCAGCGGGTGTACGATTGCCCTTCTTCGGGCGAATAAATCTTCGCCATCGCGTGGGGCGAGCGGACAAACTCGATCGGCGGAAGAGGCATGTCGCGCCCTTCCTAAGGCACGATCGCCGTTTTGAGGTGCCCGTTATGGCTCATGAGGTGGCGCATGACCTCCAGCAGGTTCGCCAGGGGCTCTTCGCGATTTACGAAGAACGATGCGGTGATATCGCCGGCGCAGATGAGTTGCAGCGCCTTCTGAATATATTGCGGCGTGTGATGAAAGGTGGCCTTGCAGGTGATTTCGGAATAATGCAGCAGCGCGGTATCGAGATGGACGCGGCTATCGTTGGGGCAGCCGCCGAAGAAATTGACCGTGCCGCCGCGCCGCGCCATTCCCGCCGCCCATTCCCAGGTTTGCGGCTTGCCGACGGCTTCGATGGCGATATCCACGCCGCGCGAATGGGTGAGCGCGCGCACTGTCGACACCGGGTCCTGATGGTCGCCGCCGGTCACGAGTTCGTCGGCGCCGAGTGCCGCGGCGCGGTCCAGTTGCGTTTTGCGGCGTCCGATGGCGACCACACGGCAGCCGCAGAGTTTGGCCAGCTTGACGAACATCAAGCCGATGGGCCCCAGACCGATCACCGCAACCGTATCGCCGGGACGCGGATGCGTCTCTTCCAGTCCACGCAACACGCAGGCCAGGGGTTCCACCAGGGCGGCATCCTGATAGCCGACATGCGCCGGGATGATGTGGGTGTTCCGTTCCACGATGCGCGCGGGGATGCGAATGTATTCGGCGTAAGCCCCATTGTTGAAGAGCAGATCCTCGCAGAGGTTCTGTAATCCGCGCCGGCAGAAGAAGCATTCCTCGCAGGGCGCGGAGTTGGCCGCCACCACCCGTTGGCCCACCGAGAACCGGCGCACATCGTCTCCCACCGCCACCACATCGCCGGCGAGTTCATGTCCGAACACCGCGGGGGGCACGATCATACGTGCGTGATATCCGCGGCGGAAAACCTTGACATCCGTCCCGCATGTCAGCGCGACCTTAACCTTCACGAGGACGTCGCCGCTTCCGATTGTGGGAACGGCCACCGGTTCCACTTGCAGGTGCTCTTTTCCATACAGCACCGCGGCCATCATCTGGTTATTCACTATGCGACCACCTCTGTGGTTGAACGATTATTTTCAACGATTTAGGTCCTGGATGCAATGCCAAATCAATGCCTGAGCCAATTTTGCCCAAGGGTAGCCGGTGGGTGATCAACTCCTCCACCGGCATTTCACCGCCGAATACCAGAGTTGCAGATTCCTTTTGTAGCTCTACTGATGCACTATAACACCCAAAGAGAATCCGCTCACCTACACAGATGTCGGCTCCGGATGCTTCGATTCGTTCCGCGGCGGAGGTTTGAGCGAAAAGCAACACCCGCGCGCCGGGGCGCGAGCACGCCATCGCCTGGTCCACAATACCCGGCACCGAGGCTGCGACAATCACGAGATCGGCGCCGCGGCCTGAAGTCAGCTTCTTGATTTCGTCGGCGACCGCGACCTCGCGGGGATTCCAGGTGAAATCGGCGCCGCAACGCGCCGAAACCGCGAGCCGCTCGGGGATGGTATCGGTGGCGGCGACGCGCGCCCCGGTGCGGTGGACGAGCATGGTGAACATCAACCCGATCGGTCCCTGCCCCAGCACGGCGACGAATTCCTCGGGCTGCGGATCGCACTGCACCACGGCCTTCAAACATGTGTTGACCGGCTCAACTAAGGTGGCGCGCTCGAACGGCACGCCATCGGGAATCCGCTCCACGCCGCGCGCCGCAATCCAATCCATCACCCGCACGTATTGCGCGAACCCACCGCCGGCGGGCTCGAATCCGGCGGTGATTCCGACTTTTTTGTAGACCGGGCACTGCGCGTAAAGTTTGCGGTGGCAGTAGAAGCAATCGAGACAGGGGATGTGATGAAAAGCGACCACTCGGTCGCCCGGCCGGTACGCGGTGACGCCCGCGCCGGCCGCAGCCACCACCCCCGCGGTTTCGTGGCCGTAAATCCGCGGCGGCGCGAGCAGGTTGTGCTCGATCTTTTTGAGATCGGTATGGCAGATTCCGCACGCCTCCACGCGGATGAGAATTTCACCCGGTCCGATCCGCGGGGTAGGAATTTCTTCCACGCCGACGGTGCCCTGCCCGCGATACACGGCAGCATGCATGGTTGTGGGCACAGCACTCGCGTCAGAATCGACAGTCGGCAATGAACTCCCCCAGCGAACGTGCGGCCAGCATGCACCGTCTCTGCAAACGAAGCAGTTCCGGCAGCCGGACCCACGGGTGGCGCAAACTTGAAGCTAAGAGATTTATTGTATCGAACTGGCCGTCGGGGCGCAGTACTGCATTGAAATCATTGGCCATGGTCTCGCCCGCGAGGTCGGTGACGGATTTGATACAAAAGAATGGCACCCCAAGCTTTTGGGCCCGTTGAGCCACCCCGGCAGCCTCCATTTCGACGGCGATCATGCCCGCGGAGTGCAGCAAATTCTTCTCCCCCGCGGTTCCCACGATGTGGTCCGAGGTACAAACAGGACCGATGCGATGGGGCGAGGAGGCGATGGGGGGTTCGGCGGGGAATACCCGATCGCCGGCGAAGATGGTGCTGCCCACGACGATGTCGGCAATGTTCAGGGACGGATCGAGCGCGCCGCAAAATCCCATGCTGACCATGGCGTCGGGATGGAAGTTGGCGAGGACCTCGTCGATGCCGGCCGTTGCGCGATGGGCGCCGGCTCCCTTGGCGACGGTGCGGGTTTCGTCGTGCGGACGGCGCAGGTGGCGGAATTCCATCGGCATGGAGGCTACGAAGAGGAGCTTCATCGGGTAGCTACAGACTGATGGTAGCTTAGCGGGGCGGCCGCCCCACAGGCTCAAAATTACGGCGCGGGTGGTAGCCGCTCCTACCTCTCGTGAACGTCTTCCAGGTACGTGTACCCGTGCAGGCCCTCTTCGTAAAAGTGAATCAGCATGCCGCTCTCTTCGTAGGTCAGCCGGCCTTCGCGCAGCGCCGTTTCTACGTCGCGCCGCAGGGTGCTCACCAGGCCGTCCGTCGAGAATTGCACGTAATTCAGCACCTCGCGCACGGTATCGCCCTTGATCACCGAATCGAGGATCACTTCGCCCGTCGGCCCCAGGCGTACGTGAACCGCATTGGTGTCGCCGAAGAGATTGTGCAGGTCTCCGAGAATTTCCTGGTAGGCGCCGAGGAGAAAAGCCCCCAGGTAATAATCGCCGCCGGTGAAATTGTGCAGCAGCAGCGTGCGCTTCACATCGCGGCGGTCGATGAAGGCGTCCACTTTGCCGTCGGAATCGCAGGTGATGTCGCCCAGCACGGCCGGCCGCACAGGCTCCTCTTCGAGCCGGTGTATCGGCATGATGGGGAATAGCTGCTTGATGGCCCAGCTATCGGGCATGCTTTGGAAAAGCGAAAAATTGCAGAAGTAGGTGTCCGAGAGCATGGCATCGATGCCTTCCAGTTCTTCGGGGAAGTAATCGAGTTGCCGCGCCAGCGTCTGAATCTTGCGGGAAATCGTCCAGTAGAGGTTCTCGGCGATGCACCGCTGTTCGAGCGAGAGATAACCCAGGCTGAACAGATTGAGGGCCGAATCGAGCGCCTGCTGCGAGTCATGATAGCTTTCAAGCAGGTTTTTGGCGGTCAGCCCGCGGTAGGTTTCCTGCAAATCGATGAGCGGCTGCTCGGCTTCCGCCGACACCTCGGGCGGCACATCGGTGGATTCACCCATTCCGGCCACGCCCAGAACGTTGAACACCAGCACGCTGTGATACGCGGCAATCGCGCGCCCGCTCTCGGTGATGATGGTCGGGTGCGCCACGCCCACCTCGTCGCACACGTTCTGCGCGTGATAGATGATGTCGTTGGCGTATTCCTGGAGAGTATAGTTCACGCTCGATTCGAAATCGGTCTGCGAACCGTCGTAGTCGATGCCGAGGCCGCCCCCCACATCGAGGTATTTGAGGCCCGCGCCGGCCCGCGCCAGGTCGACATAGACGCGGATGGCCTCGTTGACCGCCCCCTTGATCTGGCGAATGTTGGTGATCTGGCTGCCCAAGTGGAAGTGCAGCAGGTTGAGGCAGTCGGCCATCCCCGCCTCGCGCAGTTCCTGCAAGGCTCGCATCGCCTCGGTCACGGAAAGCCCGAACTTGGAGCGATAACCGCCCGACGACTTCCAGCGGCCGGAACCGCGGCTGGCGAGCTTCACACGGAGTCCGATGCGCGGACGCACTCCGACCTTCTGGCTGTATTTCAGGATCAGGCCGAGCTCGGTATACTTTTCGACCACCGGGATAATGTGCCGGCCCACTTTCTGGGCGAGCATGGCCATTTCGATGTACTCGTCATCCTTGAAACCGTTGCAGACGATGGGCGTGTCGTTGTCGGCCAGCGCCATCACCGCCATCAACTCCGGCTTCGACCCGGCTTCCAGTCCGAACTGGAACGGGCGTCCAAATTCCAGCACTTCTTCCACAACCTGGCGCTGCTGATTCACTTTGATGGGGTACACGCAGCAGTAGCCGCCCTGGTAGCGATGCTCGGCGATGGCGGTTGCAAACGCGCTGTGCAGTTCGCCCAGCCGGTGTTTGAGGATATCGGCGAAGCGGATCAGGATCGGCAGATTGATGCCGCGGAGGACCAGGGTGTCGACCAGTTGCTTCAGGTCGATCGAGCGGGCGGTATCTTTCTCCGGGTGCACCCGAATGTGCCCGTTTTCACCCACCGAGAAGTAGCCTTTGCCCCAGCTGGCGACGTCGTAGAGGTCGCTGGCCAATTGCGGGGTCCATCGTTCCGTGGGCTCCATGACCAGGGAGCCTTTGCGGCCATTTCGTTCCAATTCTTGCTTTCCCCCTTGCGGTGCTGAAACCTTTAGTTTGCGATGAAAAGCCGCGGGGGGCAACAGAAATTATGTTACGGCCGGATCACGCGCCCCGAATGCTTGCTTCGGTGCATGCCCGGGCATAGAATTTCGAATCATGAACCGGCGGCACTGGATGATGCTTTCGGGAGCGGCTGCCGCGGCAGGAACGGCTTCCGCCCAGATCCATCAGGACGCGGAGCACGACACGCCCGACAAGTTCCTGCTCAACGATTATCGCCCCGAATCCATTTATAAGATCCCCAGGACCGAGCCCCTCAAAGCCCGCTTTCCCGTCGTGGACGCGCATTGCCACGGCGGCCGCAGCGCGCAACAGGTGGACGCGATGGTGAAGCTCATGGATGCGGTCGGCGTGGAGCGCACCGTGATCTTCACCGGCGCCTCGACGCCCGAACACTTTACTGAAATCCGCCGGCTATACGCCGCGCACCCGGGCCGTTTCGACCTCTGGTGCAGCTTCGATCTCAGCGGCGTCCACGATCCGGAGTTCGGGCCGCGCGCCGTCAAAGCCCTCGAAGACTGCCGCCGTTTGGGAGCTTTGGGCGTGGGGGAAATCAGCGACAAGGGAAGAGGATTCGGAGCAGCCGGATTGGCCGGCGGGGCTCCGTCGGGTTATCCGGGCAGGGGCAGCGGTTTTTTCCCGCCGGCCACCGGTCCAGCGGGACCTCATCCCGACGATCCACGCATGGACTCGCTCTGGGACCGCTGCGGTCAGCTCGGCATGCCTGTCAACGTTCATGTGTCCGATCCCATCTGGTCGTACCAGCCGATGGATCGCGCCAACGACGGCCTGATGAACGGTTACACCTGGATGATCAAAGTGACGCCCGGCATGCTGGGACACAACGAACTGATCGAAAGCGTCGAGCGCGCCGTCGCCCGCCATCGTCAGACTACATTCATCGCCTGCCATCTGATGAATCTGGATTACGACCTCGGACGGCTCGGCCAGCTCCTCGACCGCCATCCCAACCTGTTCGCCGATATCTCCGCCCGGTTCGGGGAACTGGCGCCCATCCCGCGATTCGTCGCGCAGTTTCTGGGGAGATACCAGGATCGCGTGCTGTACGGAACCGATATGGGATACAGCCAGCGGATGTTCAGCTTGACTTTCCGGATTCTGGAGACGCAGGACGAGCACTTTTACAATCGCGAATTCTTTAACTATCACTGGCCGCTGCATGGGTTCGGGCTGCCGGATACGGTACTGAAAAAGCTCTACGCCGGCAACGCGCGGGCAATTTTCGGTCCCCGGTAACTACTCTCTTTTCTCAGTCAAAACTACTTCGAACGAGCTATTTCAGGCGTTCCGGCATCGGTGTATTCTTGATCCAGAAGGCAGGACAGCCCCTGGCGGCGCGTTCTACCAGGGAGGGTGACAATGAACAAGACCCTGAGATTGGCGGCACTTACGGTGCTGGCCCTGGTCCTGACGTGCATGTGTCTGGCCCGGCCCGTTCACGTTCACCGCGGTAGGATGCCGCTTACGGGATGCGTCCTCGGCTGTGGCAATTATTGCCGCGCCTTTGGTCTGCTTACTTATAAAACCTGCAACAGCTGCTATTGCTACGCACCTACACCCGTCGTGGGCTGCGGCGGTTGTGCCGGATATTCCGGCTGCACCGGGTATACGGGTTGCGACGGCGGCTACACCGGCTGCAACGGCGGCTGCAACGGCGGTTGGGGTGGTTGCGGCGGCGGCTGCGGCGGAGGCGGTTGCGGCGGAGGCTGCTAACCCATTCCAAGGCTTCGGGTTATGACCAAGCTCGAAACTGCCACTCATGTCTTCCTGATCGCTCTGTGTTGTCTGGCGGGCGGTCTGCTCATCGAACAACGGTTCTTTTCGCAGCCGGATGCGGGAGCCCCGGCGCCTGCCAGCGTGGTCGGACGGGAAATCCGGCTGCCCGGAGCCGATTGGCAATCGGCGCCGGTTTCGGTGCTGCTCCAGATCAGTTCCACCTGTCACTTTTGTAACGACAGCATGCCTTTTTACCGCCAGTTGATGGCGGCGCGGCAGGCATCGCCGGCGAAAGTCCCCGTCATTGTCGCTTCCGCGGATGCGGTCGCGGTCATCGAGCAGCACCTCGCCGACGAAAAACTGAGCGTGGATAAGGTCCTGCACTCCCGTCTGGAGGGCTTCGGCGTCGTCACACCCACGGTTTACATCGTAGATTCAAAAGGGATGGTCGAGCGCGTGTTCGTCGGCGAATTGGATTCCGCTGACCAGAAAGAGCTGCTCTCCATCGTCGCGCGTGGAAAAGTATAAACAAGGAGCCAGAGGCAGGAAACCGGAAGCCAGAAGAACAGCCGCTCCCGCGCTGGCAGCGTTTGCAGTACTCGCATTTTCGTGTTTTCTGATTTCCGCCTGCCGGCACGGCGGCGGCCACTCCCCGGCTAGCCCCGCCCGGCTGTTCGAAGGCATGGGCGCTATTCATCACCCCATCGCCACCAAAAGCGCCGAGTCGCAAAAATACTTCGATCAGGGATTGGCCTTGGTTTATGCGTTCAATTTCGGAGAAGCCGTGAATTCCTTCCGGCGCGCGGCCGATCTCGACCCCGATGCCGCCATGCCCTACTGGGGAATGGCGCTGGCGAACGCTCCGAATTACAATTCGGCCACCCTCAGCCCGCAGCGCGAGCGCCGCGGATTCGATTTCATCCAGACCGCCGTCGGCCTCGAGCGCGCCGCGCCCGAACAGGAGCGCGCCTACATCGATGCCCTGGCACAGCAATTCACGGACGCCGCAACCCCCGATCAGCCAAAACTCGACCGCGCTTACTCCGACGCCATGCGAGACGTTTACCGCCGTCATCCGGACGACGCCGACGCGGCCGCGCTCTTCGCCGCCAGCCTGATGAACATGAACCCGTGGCACCTCTGGAAAATCGACGGCCAGCCCGGTCCCGATACCCCCGAAATCGTGGCTGTCCTCGAGGACGCGCTGCGCCGCTGGCCGGAGCACACCGGGATCAATCATTTCTACATCCACACCATGGAAGGCTCGCCCCATCCCGAGCGCGCGCTGCCCAGCGCCAACCGGCTGGCGGCCCTCGCGCCGCTCGCCGGCCACCTGGTACACATGCCCGCCCACATCTATCTGCGCACGGGCGATTATCGGGCAGCCGTACAGGCCAACCTTCAGGCCATCGCCGCCGACCAGGAATACCGCCGGCAGCAGCCCGCCGAACCACCCGGCGTCATGGGGTACGCCAACCACGACCAGCACTTTCTGGCTGTCTCGGCCGGCATGGATGGCGAATTCGAAACCGCTCTCGAAGCCGCGAAAGCGCTGCCGGCGCACGGCCCTAACGAAGCCATGGCTGCCATGTACACGCTGGTGCTCCTGAGATTCTCGAAATGGGACGACATCCTGGCCGAACCCGCTCCCGCCGCGAACCTGAAGGGCGCCACCTTCCTCTGGCGGCTGGCTCGCGGCTGCGCACGCGCCGCCAAAGTCCAACTGCCGGAAGCCGTGGCGGAGCAGACGGCAATGGAGCAGGCGTTCTCCGCGCTTCCCCAGGGCCGCGCTTTCGGCAGCTTTTTCAACGATTGGAGCACCCTGCACGCGCTCGCCGACGACGAGCTCGCCGCGCGCATCGCCGCCGCCCGCGGCGACCTGGAAGCCGCAATCGCGCGCTGGCGGCACGCCGTCGAAGTGCAGGATGGTATGAACTTCGACGACGTGCCGGACTGGTATTATCCGTTGCGCGAGTCCCTGGGCGCGGCGCTCCTGCGTAATCGTCAGGCCGCGGAAGCGGAGCAGGTCTTCCGCGACGATCTCCAACGCAATCCGCGCAACCCCCGCTCGCTCTTCGGATTGTGCCGGGCGCTCGAAACGCAGCAGAAGGCGTATGAAGCGGGAGAGGTGCGGCAATCGTTCCTGGCTGCCTGGGGAGGCAAAGACCAGCCGCGCCTGGAGGATCTATGAGACTCGCCCTGCCGGCGGTTCTCCTGGCGCCAGCCATGCTCGCGCAGCCGGCAGCGCCGCGCCTCGCGTTCGAGAAAGCCGACGTCGGCATCAGCGCGCCGGGAACGGGCGAGCAAGGCGGCTTTCTTCCCGAAGGCCGCTTCGAGTGCCGCGGCACTACCATGCTGCGGCTGATTTCGGTGGCCTACGGCGTGACCGTCAGACAGGTGGTGGGAGGGCCGGAATGGCTGGCCACCGCCCGGTTCGACATCGCCGCCAAGCCGGCTTCGCGAAAGACATCCCAGCCCGAAGTGCTCGAAATGCTGCGGACGCTGCTGGCTGATCGCTTCGGACTGGTGGTCGAACCGCAGCAGAGGGAAATCCCGGTATATCTTCTGGCAGTGGCTCCGAAGGGGTTCAAGCTGCGCGAATCCGAACATCCGCAAACGCCCGATTGCCCCAGCGCCGGCGGCGACCCGCGCCTGAACCATCGCGTCTGCCACGATGTCGGCATGGAGGACCTGGTCAAACTGCTGCCCGAAATCGCCCACAACTATATCGACCGGCCGATTGTGGATACCAGCGGCCTCCGAAGCTTTTACAACTTCCGCCTGGATTGGATGAGCCAGCCCACCTATCTTGCGGCGAAGGCCGATGGCTCCGGGGCCGTCTCGCTCTTCGACGCCCTGGAGAAAGTGGGGCTCAAACTGGAGCCCGCGACGCGACCGATGCCGGCCATCGTGATCAAGCACGTAAACCCCACCCCCTCCGCCGGGCCGGACAAGGGCATTCCCCTGCCTCCGCGCTTCGATGTGTCGGAGGTCAAACCGAGCCGGGCATCCGCCGGGCGGCAGGGGCTCTCGGCGCTCCCCGGCGGCCAGGTGGAAATCCTCGGCTACACGCTGCGCGACTTGATCGTGCTGGCATACGAAGTGAAGACCGGCCGGGTGGCCGGCGGGCCGGGCTGGATCGATTCCGACCGCTTCGACGTGATTGCCAAATCGCCCGATGTTATGTCGCCGCACGCTATCGCCGGCATGCTGAAGACGCTGCTCCAGGAGAAATTCGCGCTTCAAACTCATAGCGAAGACCGGCCGCTGCCGGTGTTCGCGCTGGTGGCGGGAAAATCCAGCCCTACGCTGCGGGCGTCGAATGGGGCTGCGCGTTCCGAGTGCGATCTCGTGGTCTCCGACCAGGGCCGCTCCTACACTTGCCGGAATACTACCATGGCACAGTTCGCCGGCCGCCTGCCCAGTGTCGCGCAAGCTTATTTCACGCTGCCGCTGGTCGATCTGACCGGTCTCGAGGGGGCCTACGATTTCACTCTGAGATGGACGCCGCGGAATCGCCGCTCAGACAACCGCGGTCCGGATGTGAACGCGCCGGCATCGACTCCGCCGGGCGGGTTGACGGTCTTCGAGGCGATCGAAAAGGAACTGGGGTTGAAGGTGGAAGAGCGCAAACATCCGATGCCGGTGATCGTGGTAGACCGGGCGGAAAAGCCATAGCCGGTTTTCAATTTCGCAGCAGAATCGCCATACTCACGCAGTTGCGAATGCCTTTTTCGGGCAGAATCTTCAGCGCCTGTCCGGAGAATGAAAGGTTATGCTCGAATGCCTTCGTTACCGATTGCACCGCCGGGATGGCATTCGCCGGACTGAAGTTCGCGCGGTGGAATGCCGCCTGGCCGATCAGCACCGTCTGGATCACGCCGTAATACACCAGCATCAGCAGGCAGTGGTCGCGAATGGTCTCGACCTTGTGATCGATATGCGGGTCGCCGATGCCTTTCTGCGGACCGAGCGGAAACAGCGTGCGGTGGGCGTAGTTGACGAGGTAGTGTTCCAGCAAGTGGCCGTGGCGCTCCAGAAACGGCGCGAAGTCGCGCGCGTAAGCCGCGGCGTACCGGCGGCCGATCTCTTCCATGCTGGATTGGGCGGTCCACAGGATGCCGTCCTTGAACTCCCGGTAGCACTCGAGAAAGCGCGGCGCCACATACTCCGCCGTAATGCGCGCCACAATCAGTTCCAGCACGATGCCCAGTTGCAATACCGGTTTGGGCGAGTGCTGCTGGATGGCCGCGTCGAGCTGATTGCCCGCGACGGCTTGCCGGAACCACTGGATGGCGGCGGGCACTTGCGCGTTCTGCCCGGCTTCCGCCAACTGCTCCAGCTGATCGCAAAACGAACCGAGGACCACGAGCCGCTTCCATAAAGGATACGCGCGGTATTGCAGCAATTCGATCAGAAATGCGCGGATCTCGCGAAAAAAAGCGTACGGTTTGGCCGACCCGGGGTCGCGGGTGGTGAGTTCGCATAACTCGCCGGGCCGCAAATCGGCGCCATCGTCTTCGTCGAAGGCCATCGGGCCGGGGTCCAGAAGCATCAGGCGGGCGGCTTCCGGGCAGGCCAGGTCGAGCGACCGCTGCACCACATCGTCTACCACGTTCCAGACGCGCGGATATTTCGCGCAGGTGATGGAAAGATAGGTGTCGCCGAGGCGGTTTTGCACGCTGCACAGGCCATGGTCGAGAAACGGACAACTGGCGCCGTCGAGCCCGATTCGAGCAAAGCTGTTGCTGCTTTGGCTCACCGGGTTGATGTTCACCAGTTCGCGCAGACGGGGTCCCATCTCGGCGTCACCGCAGCGCTGGTACAACTCATACGTATCTTTATCGACGTTGACCAGCCATCCCGAACAGCAGGTGTCTTCGCAAT
>Ga0335072_10002207_pt1 | contig 30580 bp, 32 predicted proteins | sample Lox_Sample_21_FD_206725 | JGI IMG/M metagenome (GOLD analysis project Ga0335072, IMG submission 206725) | Soil microbial communities from Loxahatchee National Wildlife Refuge, Florida, United States - Lox_Sample_2.1 | ecosystem: Environmental > Terrestrial > Soil > Wetlands | place: USA...
GTTTCGTCGAAGGGCGATTCGTCGACGGCATCGCCGATTCGTACGACGCGGCTTTGGATCGCTATGCCGGCGCACTCGAGAAAACGGCGCGCGACGCTGCCGAGCGCAACCCGCGCCGCAGTCTCGCGCGCGCTCGCGCGTTCCAACACGTTGCGCATGTCGTCGTGCGCGTACTTGATGCCTCCGATGCGATCGGCATGTCCGGGACGCGGTACGCTGACGACGCGGCGCGAGCAAACGCTTCCATCTTGCGGCTGTTCGGCCGACATGATCTCGTTCCACGAGCGCCAGTCGCGATTGTCGATGACGAGGCCGATCGGGCTTCCGAGCGTCTTTCCGAAACGCACGCCGGCCAGAATGCGAATCTCGTCGGTCTCGATGTTTTGCCGGTTTCCGCGTCCGTAGCCGAGCTTTCGGCGTTTGGCCTGCGCGTGCAAGTACGCGCTATCGAGTGCAATGCCGGCCGGGATGCCTTCGATGATGCCGAGCAGCGCTTGGCCGTGCGATTCACCGGCGGTCAAATAGCGCAAGCTCATGCTGCGAGTCTCTCCAGGCGCGCGCGCGCAGCGCCGTCGATTTGCGGCCGAAAGCCGAACCAGGCATCGAAGGTTGCCAGCGCTTGCTCCAAGAGCATCGTGAATCCGCCGATCGCCTTCATTCCTCGGACCCGCGCTTGTTCGAGGAACGGCGTCGCTGCCGGCCGGTACACGAGGTCGAACGCCACCGCCGATGCGCGTGCGTTTTCGGGTAGGAGATCGCACGTGGGCTGACCCGTTTGTCCGAGCGGCGTCGCATTGACGTACAGCTCTGCCGGCGGCAGCGCAGCGTGCATCTCGAGCGGTGCAAACGTGGTGGCGCGATGACGCTTGGAAGCATCCTCGCAGAGCGTGCGCGCGCGTGCCAGCGTCCGTGCCACGATCGTGACCCGCGCAGCTCCACGCTCGCCGAGCACCGTCGCAACCGCGCGCGCTCCGCCGCCGGCTCCGAACAGAACGGCGGCTGCACCGCGCGCTTCGAATCCAAATGCGTCGAGCGTCGCCGCGATGCCCGCAACGTCCGTGTTGTCGCCGACGAACGCATCGCCGTCGCGACGGACGACGTTGACGGCCGACGTGGCGCGCGCTGCGCCCGTCGATCCGTCGAGCAGCTCGATGATGCGCTCCTTGTGCGGCATCGTCACGTTGCAGCCGACGAATCCCGCGTCGTCGCGCCACGCCGAGAGGCGTGCGGCGAGCGCATCGGGATGGACGTCGACGGCCGAATAATCGAGATCGACGGCCGCAGCCCGGGCAAACTCGGCGAAGAGGGCCGGCGAAAGCGAGTGCGCGATCGGGTGTCCGATGACCGCGGCACGAAACTCAGCCACGCAGTGAATCCAGCGTCGAGAAGAATTGCGGATACGAGATCGCAACCGAGTCGGCGCCCGATATCTCGATCGGAGCCGGCGTACCGAGTCCCGCGATCGCAAACGCCATTGCGATACGATGATCGCTCATCGCATCGACGGCACCGCCGCTCAGCGATGCCGGTCCGGTAACGGAGAAACCATCCGTAAAGGCGTCGATTTGCATCCCGATCCTGCGTCCTCCGCGAACGATCGCGTCGATGCGATCCGATTCTTTGTAGCGCAGCTCTTCGGCGCCGCGCACGTGCGTCGTCCCTTCGGCGAACGATGCAACGATCGCCAGCAGCGGAAGCTCGTCGACCAGATCCGGGACCTCGGCACCTTCAACGGTTGTGCCGTGCAGCGGCGCATACTCGGTGACGATCGAGCCGGCCGGTTCTGCGTACGAACCGTGCGGTACGAGCGTGATCGCGGCGCCCATGCGCCGCAAGACGTCGATGAAACCGAGCCGCGTCGGATTCAGTCCGACGTCCGTGATTTCGACGCGGCTGTTCGGGACGATCGTCGCCGCCGCGATCCAATATGCTGCGCTCGAGAGATCTCCCGGAATCGTCAAGGTTTCGCGCAAGGCGCGCAGACGTTGTCGCCCCTCGAGGCGCAGCGCTCCGTCCGCGACGGAGATCTTGCCGCCGAATGCAGGCAACATGCGTTCGCTGTGATCGCGGCTGCGCAGGGCACCTCGCAGGGTCGTCGGTCCGCTCGCATTCAAAGCGGCAAAAATAAGCGCGCCTTTGACTTGCGCGCTGTTGACCGGGAGCTCGTAATCGAATCCCTGCAGCCGGGACGTGCCGCGGATGCGTATCGGGGCGTGCAGCCCCTCGGTCAGATCGACGCGCGCGCCCATTTCCGTCAGCGGCGTCGCGATGCGCCGCATCGGCCGCTTGCGCAGCGACGCGTCACCGTCGAGCGTGACGTCGAGGTCTTGCGTCGAGAGAATTCCGGAGAGAAGCCGCATCGTCGTCCCGGAGTTGCCGCAGTCGAGCGCGGATTCGGGTTGCCGGAACGCACCGCCGTGCCCTTCGACGATAACATCCTCGACTTCGTCGGCGATGCGGACGCCGAGCGCTTCCAGACACCGGCGTGTCGAGCGGACGTCGTGACCGTTCGGAAGGCCGGCGATGCGCGTGCTGCCATGCGCCAGCGCAGCAAAAAGCAGCGCGCGATGCGCGATCGATTTGTCGCCCGGAACCGTTAGCCGGCCGCGCAGCGCAGCCGATGCCGGCGCAACGGCGAGATCGCTCACGCCTTGAGCGTCGCCTCGTCGGCGCGCACTGCATCGAAGATCGGAACGCGATCGAGATCGGATACGATCGCGCGAAAATCTTCGAAGGTAAGGGCTTGGTCCTTGTCGCTCAGCGCTTCCGGCGGATTCGGGTGTACCTCGAGAATCAAGCCATGCGCTCCCGCAGCCTTCGCAGCCCGGCACATCGGCGCGATCCAGCGGCGCACGCCGACGCCGTGCGACGGATCGACGACGATCGGCAAGTGCGTTTTTTCGCGCAAAACCGGGATCGCCGAAAGATCGAGCGTGTTGCGAGTCGCCGTCTCGAAGGTGCGGATGCCGCGTTCGCACAGCATGACGTTGGGATTGCCTTCGGCGAGAATGTATTCGGCGGCGGCGATCAGCTCTTCGATCGTCGCCGAAAGGCCGCGCTTGAGGAGCACCGGCTTTCCGGTGCGGCCGATGGATTTGAGCAGATCGAAGTTCTGCATGTTGCGTGCACCGATCTGAAGGACGTCGACTTGTGCAGCCATGCGATCGACCTGTTCGATGCTCATGACCTCGCTCACCGTCGGCATCCCCGTCGCGCGGCCCGCTTCGCATAGATGCGTGACGCCTTCCCAGCCTAAGCCTTGGAATGCGTACGGGTTGGTGCGCGGCTTGAACGCGCCGCCGCGCAGCATCACCGCGCCGGCGTCGTGGACGGCGTGTGCCGTTTCCAGAACCTGTTGCCGCGATTCTACCGAGCACGGACCCGCGATGATCGCAAAGGTTCCGTCGCCGATCTCGACGTTGCCGACGCGCACGCGCGTGCCGGTCGGGCGCGAATCACGCGCAGCTCGCGGCGTGCTCGAAGAGGCTGAGCTTTTCGACGGCTTCTGCGGAACGAATGCAGCTTTTGGAAGCACGTCGCGCAACGCCGGTATCGGCGGAGCGGCGATCCCGGCCGGTACCGCGGCGACGTGCGCGTTGGCACGGTAGCTGCCGATGATGCGCAGATCGAGCGCCGCCTTGCGCAATTCAGCAAGGGCTGCGGCGTGGTCGGGGTCGAGAAGATCGCTGTCGATGTCCAAATAGAATTCGGCTTCTTGCGGTCGTCCGAGCGTCGGCTTGGATTCCAATTTTCCGATGCTGATACCGGCCGATGCGATGACACCGAGGCAGCGTGAGAGCGAACCGGCGGCGTTTGACGTTACGAGAACGAGCGAGGTTTTGCGTGGACCGTCGCTTTCATCGACGGCAAGCGCCGGATGACTGTCGCCATGCGAGCGGAAGACGATGAAGCGGGTGAAGTTCTCAGGATGATCTGCAACGCGAGGCGCGAGCTCGACGAGTCCGTAGCGCACGGCCGCACTCGGCGGCGCAATCGCAGCCAGACCGGTGTTGCCGGCGCGAGCCACCTCACGGGCCGCGATGCCGGTGTCTTCGCACGGCACCGTGCGCGCGTGCGGAAGGCTCGCGAGGAATTTTCCGCACTCGGCGATGACGAGCGGATGGGCGAGAACCTCACGGACGTCCTCGAGCGTCGTGCCGGGTGCGCCGAGCAGCCGATGATCCATGCGCCAGACGATCTCGGCGACGGGAACGAGATCGAACTCGAGCAGCAAATCGTAACCGTCGCGAACCGTGCCGGCGATCGCGTTGTCGATCGGGACGATTCCGACGTCGGCTCTGCCGGCGGAGACGGCGACTGCAGCGGCGCGAAAGCTCGGCGCGCCGAGCGTCGTTGCATCTTCGGCTCCGGACCGCGCGCGAAAATAAGCCTCGAGCGCAAGCTGCGAATGCGCGCCGTCGATACCTTCGAATGCCCCGATCATCGTGCTCCTCCGTTCGTCCCGTTTATAAAAGGAAAAACCCCCCGCCGCTCGGCGAGGGGTTCGCGCTTTCGCTTGTTCAGCGATCGTTTCTCATGCGCGCACCTACTCAGCCGAGCGGCGAGTCCACCCAGTAAAAGTAGTACGCATAAAACGACGCCGTTACCAACATTGCTTTTGCATCCAATCACAGGTCTGGTAGAAGTGTCAAGCACAGGACGCTCTGGGAGCCCTCACGAACGAGGCTCAGCCCGCCGGGCGGGTGTGATGTAATGGTAGCCTGTCAGCTTCCCAAGCTGAACGTCCGAGTTCGATTCTCGGTACCCGCTCCAACCTGCCCAAGCGTGCCCACGCCTCGACGGTGCCCAGGTGGCGACGTAGCCAAGTGGTAAGGCAGAGCTCTGCAAAAGCTCCACTCCCCAGTTCGACTCTGGGCGTCGCCTCCAAATGATGTCTGACCCCCGTCGTGCGAAGCAGCGCTTTGCGCGGATCGGGACCGGCGGCGCGGTCCTGCTCGCAAGCCTGATCTTCGTCGTTTCCGTAATCGCGTTGGTCGCCGGCCTCGTTGCCGCGCGTCAGCTGCGTGACACGGCCCTCGAGCAGAAGCTGCTCTTCGGCGTCCAGGAGCAGGCCGATCAGCTGGTTCGGATGCAGCTCGACGAAGAGACTTCGCTGCGCGGATATCTGATCTCGAGAAGCTCGGCGTTTCTGGAGCCGTATCTCTCGTCGCGCGAGGACCCGTTCGAGGATCTCGGGCGGACGCTGAACCAACGGCTTGCCGCGAGCGACCTCACGGCAGGGCGCGCGCGGCTCGCGCTGATCTTGAAGTGGCATCGGGCCTGGCGCAGCGGCGTCGCGGATGCACTCATCGGCAATCCCTCGCCGTCGAACGTTGCGCATCTCGAGGCCTACGGAAAAATTCTCGACGATCGCATTCGGCGCGAGGCGGCCGCGTTGCGCGACGAAATCACGACGAAGAACGATGGCGTCTCTGCCGACCTGGAAGCGAACATCAGCCGGACGGTCGAGTTCGCCGTCGGATTCGTTCTGATCGTATCGCTCGGCGTGCTCTATCTTGCGCTTGCCCAGCATTCGACCTCGGCTGCGCTCGAGCGCCAGCATTCGATTGCCGGTCATCTGCAAGCCGCGCTCGGTGTAGGATGGCAAGCAATTCCGGGATCGACGGTCGGGACCGCGTACGTGTCTGCCACCAGCGAAGCCGAAGTCGGCGGCGACCTGTTCGCGGCTTGGAATCTCGACGACGATCACGGCGCGATCATGATCGCCGACATGAGCGGCAAGGGCATCGATGCCGTCGTGAACACGGCGTTCTGCAAATATTCGATTCGTGCACTGCTTCAAACGTACGGCCGGCCGGATCGCGTGATGACGGAGTTCAACCGACTCTTCGCAAGCACCGTGAGCGATCCGTCGATGTTCGCTGTGGCGTTCCTGGGCGTGCTCGACGCGCGAAGCGGGCGCTTCGACTACGTGTGCGCCGGAGGCGAGCCGGCATTTTATCGCCACGGAGATGCCGCGCGCGTGCTCGATGTCGGCGGTCCGATCGTCGGGCTCTCCAGCGACTCGGTCTATGTCGAGTCGGCGATCGTGCTTGCCGCAGGCGACATGGTCCTTCTTGCAACGGACGGGCTCACCGAATCGCGCGACGCGTCCGGTGAGATGCTCGGGTCCGAGGACGTCGCGAAGCTGATTGCCGGCGCACCGAATGAGCCGCAAGGTTTGTGCGATGCGTTGATCGAGGCGGTTCGCCAGCGCAGTGCCGGCGACGTCGCAGACGATTTGGCATTGCTGGCGTTGCGATTCGAGGGAATCGCCGCACACGGCGGGCAAACACGCGCGTTCGCCGAAACCACCCGACCGTGATCGCACGGCGCATCATACCATGCCTCGACATCAAGGACGGGCGCGTCGTCAAGGGCGTCCGTTTCGTCGATTTGGTCGACGCCGGAGATCCGGTTGCGCTGGCGCGCGCATACGAGGATGCGGGTGCCGACGAGTTGGTGTTCTTGGACATCACCGCAACCGTCGAAGGCCGGCGCGCCACGCGCTCGGTCGTCGCGGCAGTCGCAGCCGAGCTGACGATACCATTTGCCGTCGGCGGCGGAATCAATGGGATCGAGGATGCGCGCGATCTGTTGCGCAGCGGCTGCGACAAAATCTCCATCAACAGCGCCGCCGTACGCAATCCCGAGCTGATCGAAGCAGCTGCGGCGGAGTTCGGCAGCCAGTGCGTGGTCGTTGCGATCGATGCGCGCCGCAAGGGCGAATCGTGGGAAGTCGTCGTCGACGGCGGACGAACGCCCGCCGGGCGTGACGCGATCGAGTGGGCGCGCGAGGCCGCGCGGCGGGGCGCCGGCGAGATTCTCCTCACGAGCATGGATGCCGATGGAACCCGCGCCGGTTACGACGTTCCGCTGACGCGCGCCGTGCACGAGGCCGTCGACGTCCCCGTCATCGCATCGGGTGGTGCGGGAACCGTTCAAGATTTCATCGATGTCTTCGAACGCGCGCACGCCGACGCGGCGCTCGCAGCCTCGCTCTTTCACTATGCGATCTTGGACATCGGCGTGCTCAAGCGCGAGCTCTCCGAACACGGTCTCCACGTCCGGCCACGTGCGAGCGCCGCGCAATGAACGTCGATCAGCTCACGTTCGATCCGGCAGGCCTCATACCGGTTTGCATTGTCGATGCGCACACCCACCGGCTGTTGACGCTTGCCTACGCGAATCGCGAGGCAATCGAGAAGACGATTGCCACGAGGCAAACGCATCTTTGGTCGCGCTCGCGTAAGCGGCTCTGGCGCAAGGGCGAAGATTCGGGAAACACGCAAGACGTCGTGGAAGTCGTCGCGGACTGCGACGGCGACGCGCTCGTGTACCGCGTCGTGCCGCACGGTCCGGCCTGTCACACCGGCGCCGACTCGTGTTTTCACGATCCCGTTTTTGCGGTGGAGGGCCGGGAAAACGTCGGAGCGTTCGCGCGTGCGATCGAGCACCTGGAACGGACGATCGCGTCGCGCCGCGGTGCCGACACCTCGCAGAGCTACGTCGCCAAGCTGCTCGAGGGCGGCGTCGACCGCATCGGAAAGAAAATCGGGGAGGAAGCGACCGAGCTCGTCATAGCCGCCAAGAACAAAGCACGCGGCGAAATCGTGTGGGAAGCCGCCGATCTCATCTTTCACACGCTCGTGCTCTTGGCGGAGGAAGGCGTCACGCTGGACGAGATCGGCGGCGAATTTCAGAGACGAGCGCGCTGAAGACCGAGTCGCTCGAAACGCTTGCCGGTGTGGGACCGGCGACGGCGCGCGCACTGCGCGAGATGGGCTTGGAAGATCCTCGCGATCTGCTCGCCCACCTCCCTCGCGACTACAAGGATTGGCGCCAGCCGCGTCCCCTGGCGGCAATAGCTGCCGACGCTCTTCGCTCGCCGGATGCGACTGAAGAGATCGCCGTTGCGGAGGTGACCAGCGTGCGCGATATTCGCGCGCGCATCGCTATAACGAATGCGGAGCTGCGCGACGAAAGCGGTACGCTGCGGGCCGTTTGGTACGGACGGCGCGGACTCAGTGGCAAGATCCGTCCGGGTATGCGCCTGTTCGTGCACGGGCGTGTCGCCGCAAAGCGCCGGCGCGGCGCCGTCACGATCGAGCTGAACGTCATGCATCATCACGTCCTCGACGAAGACGCGGCCTTCAGCGGCGAGATCGTCCCGGTCTATCCGGCCACCAAGGACGTTTCGACCGGCGCATTGCGTACGATCATCTCGCGCAACCTGTCGCAATTGCTCGAAACCGTCGAGGAGCGCTTGCCCGACGACGTCGTGCGCACACACCGTTTGATCGCTGCGCGGAAAGCCTGGCACGACATTCACGTCCCCAAGGTGCCCGCAGACATCGGCCCGGCGCGGCGGCGCATCATCTACGAAGAGTTTTTCGCGATCGCCCTCGCAGCCGCGTTGGTTCGCGCCGAGCGCAGGCGCGAAGGCAATGCGATTGCGCTGGAGGTCGCGCCGGATCTCCTGCAGCGCTTCGAGGAATCACTCCCCTTTCGATTGACGAACGCACAGCGGCTCGTCATCGAAGAGGTTCTGGGCGACATGCGTATGCCGCACGCCATGAACCGTCTGCTGCAAGGCGATGTCGGTTCCGGCAAGACGCTGGTCGCGGCAGCGGCGATCGTCGCCGCTGCGTCGCAGGGCGTTCAGAGCGCGCTCATGGCGCCTACCGAGATTCTCGCGGCGCAGCATGCGCAGAAGCTAGCGCCGCTCCTCTTGCCGTTCGGTGTCACCGTCGAAGCCGTGTTCAGCAGCTTGTCGGCGCAGTCGAGGCGAAACGCCAACGACCGCATCGCCGGCGGTGAAGCACTGCTTGCCGTCGGCACGCACGCGCTGTTGACGGAGAGCGTTGCGTTCAAGCGCTTGGGCCTCGTCGTCATCGACGAACAGCACCGCTTCGGTGTCGAGCATCGCGCTGCGCTCCGCGCGAAGGCGGTCGGCAGCGTTCCGCACACGCTCCACATGACGGCGACGCCGATTCCGCGCACCCTCGCCCAGACGCGCTATGCCGATCTCGATCTCTCGATCATCGACGAGCTGCCGCCCGGGCGGACCCCGATTTCAACCTTCGTCGTCCGCGAGACACGCAAGCCGATCGTCTATGAATTCGTCCGCAAGAACGTCGGCCGCGGACAGCAGGCGTACGTCGTCGCACCGGCCATCGAGGTTTCCGGCTACGAGAACGGACCCCGAATTGCCGCGCTCGACGAGGCGAGGCGCGTCTCCCGCGAAGACCTCGCGGGCCTGCGTGTCGACGTTTTGCACGGCCGCATGACGCCGCGCGACAAGGAGGCCTCGATGGCGCGCTTTGCCCGGGGCGAGACCGACGTGCTGATCGCGACGACGGTCGTCGAGGTGGGCGTGGACGTCCCCAACGCCTCCGTGATGGTCGTCCTCGACGCGCACCGGTACGGCTTGGCTCAGCTGCATCAGCTTCGGGGGAGGGTCGGGCGCGGCGTGGCACGCTCGTTTTGCGTTCTCGTCGCTCCCGACGACGTGGCGGAGACGCGCCGGCTCGGGATCCTGACCGAGACCGAGGACGGCTTTAGGATCGCTGAAGAAGACCTGCGTCTGCGGCGGGCCGGCGACATGGCTGGGACGCAGCAAGCCGGTATCGGCAGCGGAACCTTTGGGGACCTCGTGCAAGACTTCTCCGTGTATCTCGAGGCCAAGCGTGAGGCCGACCGTATTGTCGCCGGGGATCCCGCATTGGAACACCCGGAGCATCGCGCGTTGCGCGGGTTGGTCGAAGCGATGCCGGCTGCGCGGGCCATGCTCATCTCGTCATGAGAATAGCAATCGGCTTCGATCTCGACCACACCCTTGCAATCGACAACAAGCTCGAGCGTACCGCCCTAATCGACCTCGCGAAAGAGCTCGGCGTCGTCATCGGCGCCAACGACATCGCGCGGCTCGCCCAAATCGATACGCTGCTGCAAGAGATGCGCTCCGGGCGGCTCGATCTCGACCACATGATCGCGCGCTTCGTTCACTCGATTCGCAAAGATCACAAGGCTCACGGTATCGGCGAGCGCTTTCGCGAGATTTGTCTTGCGCTGGTGCCTCATCACGTCGTGGCCTTGCCGGGAGTCAACGAATTGTTCGCCGGGTTGGATTCGCGCGGCATACCCCACGCGATCCTCACGAACGGTTGGAGCCCGCTGCAAGAAAAGAAAGCGGAGGCGATCCGCTACAACGGAACCGTGCTGGTTAGCGACGAGATCGGATTTGCCAAACCAGCTTCGGAGGCGTTTGCGCTGCTGGCCGACACGTTCCCAACCGACGCGTGCGTGTGGTATGTCGGAGACAACCCGGCAAGTGACGTGCGCGGCAGCATCGACGCCGGCTTTGTCGGCATCTGGTATCACGAGCATTCGGGCGTTTCGTATCCGAGTCATATTCCGGCTCCGTCGGCAGTGATCGATCAACCGCTCGATCTGCTCGAGCTCGTCGACGCCGCGGATGAAGCCGGCATGCCAGGTCGCCTGGAGGCGATGCCGAAGACATAAACCCGAGATGTTGGTGCGTGGCCGCTCCGTTTGGAGTGAGTGCTGGTGCGACTAACCGGAGGAACACTACGCAGCCGCCGGTTGCCTAACGTCCCCAAGCGCGGTGTGCGGCCGACGCCGGCGCGAGTCAAAGAGTCGCTGTTCGCGATCCTTTCGACGCGCTCCGACGAAGCCGTCGTCCTCGACCTCTACGCCGGAAGCGGCGCTCTCGGCTTCGAGGCGCTCTCGCGCGGTGCGAGCTGGGTGACGTTCGTCGAATCGAATCCCGGCGTTGCCGATTTGCTGCGTGAAGCCGCCGGTGATCTCGACGTACAGGATCAGATAGAAGTCCTCACGATGCGCGCCGAACGCGCCGTCACGCGGCTCGAACGCAAATATGACATCGTGTTCGCCGATCCGCCCTACGAGATGGGATTCCCCGAGCAACCGCTCGGCACGCTACGGACGCGCGATTTGCTTGCCGAAGACGCAGTCGTCGTCTACGAGCACAGCGGCCATTCGTCGCCCCAAACGCCCGGTTTCGAGGTGACGCGCGAAGAGCGATACGGCGACGTCGTGATCGCGTTTCTGAAACCCCAGGCGCGGACGTGAACGGCGGCTCGCACGCGGTCTATCCCGGTTCGTTCGATCCGCTGACCAACGGACATCTCGACGTCATTCGCCGTTCGGCGGCGGTCTTCGACCGTTTGACGGTCGCCGTCGTCGTCAACCCGCAGAAACGCGAACCGCTCTTCACGCTCGAAGAGCGTCAGGCGATGATTCGCGAGTGCGCGGCGTCGATGCCGAACATCGAGGTCATGGACTTTCGTGGGCTGCTGGCGGATTTCGTCAAGCAGATCGGCGCGGACGTGATCGTCAAGGGCTTGCGTGTCGTGTCCGATTTCGAGTCGGAGCTTTCGACCGCGCTTATGAACCGCTCGCTTTCCGGTATCGATACAATGTTCCTGATGTCGGATGCAAAATACAGCTTCGTTTCATCGAGCTTGATTAAAGAAGTGTTCTTCCTCGGCGGCGACGTGAGTGGGTACGTTCCCGAACCCGTCCTGCGCACCATGAATGCGCGAAGAACCAGTCTACACCGCTAAGGAGGCCGCATGTCCATTTACCGCGTGATCGATCGTCTCGAAGCCTACGTTCGGGAAGGGACTATGCTCCCGTTCCGGCGGCGTATCCTGAGCGAGGAGCGCATTTTCGAGTTGATCGAGAAAATGCGCTCGACGCTCCCCGAGGAGGTCGGCCGCGCGAAAATCATCGCTAAAGACAAAGATCGGATGCTGCGCGAGGCGCAGGAACGCGCGCAAGAGATCGTCAGCGAAGCCAGCGAGCACCACGCTCAGATGGTCGACAATCATGAGATCGTGCAGCAGGCTCGCGCGACGGCTGACGCCGTCCTGCGCGATGCAGAAGAGCGCGCGAAGAAGATCCGCGACGGCGCGGATCAATACGCCGCGACGGTTCTCGGGGATCTGCAGAATCGGCTTTCGGTCGCGCTTGCGTCCGTTCGAAAGGGTCAAGACGCACTCGGCGCCCGCCAGGTCGTGCAGTCGGCATCGATCACCGAGGCGGCAGCCGAAAGCAAGCGCGCCGCCTTCGACGCGCAAGCACCCGACGCCATCGAACGCACCCACGTGATGGTTGAGACCGCCGAGCTGGAAGAGATTACGTAGCGCTAAACCGGGGGCGCCTGGACGTTATGTGCAAAGGCCGAAAGCCGATCACGGTCTAGAGCCCGCACGCGCCCGCGATCGAGCTCGACCGCCTTCGAGTTCTTCAACCGAAGAAGGGCGCGCGCGGCCATGTCGCGTACCGTGCCGGCCGCCGCCGCAATCTGCGCTTGCGAAAGGTTTTCGACGCCGGGCAGGCCGCTCGCCATCCCGGCCGTGTTGGGCGCGTACGAGAGCAAGAATTTCGCGACGCGCTGCAGCACGTGCGCGAACGCAAGATCCGCGATCGTGTCGATCGAACGGCGCCGCGCCTGCGAGGCGGCTTGCAGAAATCCGAGCGCAAGCTCGATGTCGCTGCGCACGGCGGTTTGCACGGTTTCACTCGGAACGAGCACGAGCGTCGCATCCGTCAGCGCTTCCGTTCGTGTCGTCGCGCCGCCGCCGTCGAAGACGCCGGTTTCATTGAGCGGATCGGAAACGAGCCGCTCGCCGAGCGCTTGTGTCTTCCCATCGGCGGAGAGCAGCGTCAGAACGACCTTGCCCTCGCGCACGAAGCCGAGATAAGGCCACTTTTCGCCTTCGTCGAAAATCGTTTCGCCGTGTTTGTAGCGCCGCTCCGTCGCGACCGCTGCGAGCTGGCGAATCGTCTCGGCTTTGGCGGCGCCGAACGGCGGGCAGTGGGAGAGGAACGTCTCGACGTCGGCCCGCTCGTCGATGCGCTCGAGCCGGACGGTCCAGTGACCCGATCCGAGGTTCCGAGCGTCCCAGGCAAATTTTCCGGCGCGGTACTGCGCAAACTCGTTACGCAGGGCGCGCGGATCGCTCTCCTCGGAAAGCTCGAGGACACCGCCGATCGGAAGCCGGTCGAACGCTTCGAGAATATACGAGCTGCGCTGCGCGGTTGGAATCGTCCGCGCGTCGAGCGTGACGGTTGCCGGTTTCGTCATCGTCGTCATTCCTGGCTTGGTATGCGCGCTCTGCGCCGGAAACTCCCCGTCCTCCTCGAAGGCCAGCGCGTGAACCGCCGTTTCGCGAGGATCGTCGATCTCGCCGCGATCGCGCTGATCGCGCTGGCTGCCTGGAAATTTCTGGTCGCTCCCCACTTTTTCGCGCCGAGATTCGTTCCGATCCCCGCGCCGGCGCTGACGCTGCCGCTCGAGGGCGGCGGCACGTTCGATCTGGCGAAGGCTCGCGGAAAGGTCGTCTTCCTCGACTTCTGGGCCTCGTGGTGCGAGCCGTGCAAGATGTCGATACCGCTGATCGAGCAGTACAAGGCAGCACATCCGCAAGCGCTTGTCTATAGCGTCGATGCCGGCGAAACCGAGTCGGTCGCGGCCCGCTACGCGCAGCGCGCGAAGATGCGGCGCGTCGCATTCGATCCGAACATGAAGGCTGCCGACGCCTTCGGCGTCGACGTATTTCCGACCATGATCGTCATCGGACGCGACGGTAAAGAGCACGCCAAATGGATCGGGTTCAATCCGCTGATCGAACACGACATGGCGCACGCCGCCGGCGAGTTTTAAACGCGGACGATGATTTTCCCGAAGGTCTTGTCCGACTCCATCAAGCGGTGCGATTCGGCGATTTGATCGAACGCTAAGACCGTGTCGACGACCGGACGCAGTTTTCCGCTCTCGAACTGCGGGACGACCAGACGTTCGAAACGCTGCGCGACGGTGATCTTCTCTTCGATGGGACGCGCGCGCAGCGTCGTCCCGATCCATGCGACGCGCTTGCGATGGAAGAAGCCGATATCGATCTCGCCTTTCGATCCCGCCAGCGTTCCGATTTGTACGATGCGTCCTCCGACGCGAATCGCCGAAACGTTGCGCGCGTACGTGGCGGGACCAATGAAATCCAGAATCACGTCGACGCCGGCGCCGTGTGTGTGCGCGCGCGCGAGCTGATCCCAATCGTCGTCGAGGAGCGTGCCGTCGGTCAACCCGAACTCGCGCGCGCGCTCGAGTTTGTCACGCGTCCGCGACGTGCCGATCGAGATGCCGCCTCCCGCCGCGACGAGCTGCACGGCAGCTGTTCCGACGCCGCTGCCGACTGCGTGAATGACGACGGAACCGCCGGGCTCGAAACCGCCCTGTTCGAGCGCATCCCACGCCGTCATGTACGCTTCGGGAATTGCCGCTACCGATTCGAATGGCATGCCTTCGGGCGCGCGTACCGTCGTGCGCTCGTGAACGACCAGCATCTCGGCATACGCGCCGGCGCCGGTGATCCCGCACACGCGATCTCCGATCTTGCGCTCGCGCGCGCGCGGCCCCAGCGCCTCGATCTCGCCCGCGTATTCGAGACCCGGGATGCGCGCATCGATCGCATCCGGCGGAGCCGGATAGAAGCCGCGCCGCTGCAGCACGTCCGCGCGATTGATGCCGAACGCGCGGACGCGCACGCGGACCTCCTCGCCTTGCGGCTCGGCGATTGCAACGCCCTCGCTGACGCGAAGAATATCGGCGTCACCTTTACCGTCGAGAACGACTGCGCGCATCGCGCTCAGGCGCCCGTGAACGCGGCCTTGCGTTTTTCCAGAAACGCGGCCGTGCCTTCGGCGAAATCGCGCGTCGTCGTTATCGCGCCGAAATGCAACGCTTCGATCTCGATCCCCTGATCGAGCGGGACGACGGCGCCCGAGACGATCGCGCGCTTCGCGCCTTCGACGGCGAGCGGCGCTTTCGACGCGATGATGCCGCCGATACGTTTGGCCTCGTCGAGCAAACCGGCCGGCGGAACGACCTTTTGAACGAGTCCGATCCGCAGTGCCTCGTTTGCGTCGATCATCTCGCCGGAGAGACAAAGATACATCGCCGCGCCGAGTCCGCAAAGGCGCGTGAGCCGCTGCGTTCCGCCATAGCCCGGGAGCAGCCCCAGATTGACTTCGGGCTGACCGAAGCGTGCATTTTCGCTCGCGATGCGAAAGTCGCACGCCAACGCGAGCTCGCAGCCGCCGCCGAGCGCGAAGCCGTTGACGGCGGCGAGGACCGGCATGCGCATGGATGCGATCCGGGAAAAAGTTGCTTGTCCGCGCCGCGCGAAGGCAGCGCCCTGGACGGCGCCGTCGATCGTTTTGAACTCGGCGATGTCGGCACCGGCAGCGAAGGCCTTTTCGCCTGCTCCGGTGATGACGAGCGCGCGCAGGCTGCGATCGCTTTCGATTGCGCTCAGGGCATCGGAGAGCTCGGCAAGGAGCGCCGACGAAAGCGCATTGAGGACGCTTGGACGGTTGAGGGTGATGACGGCGACACCAGCGGCCGCTTCGACGATGAGCGTTTGATACACGAGATTCGGGTTGCGCCGCATGGATGCAGTGCCCTGCCCGGAGTGCTATACTCACTTTCGGCATGCGAACCGCTTATCATGAAGCCCTGGAAAATGCTCGCCTGGACGTCGTCCGGCTTGCTGCGCTCGCAAGCGATGCCCTGCACTCAGCGGTGTCGGCACTCGAGGAGCGCGACGTCGATCTCGCAGCGCGCGTGATTGCGGGCGACGACGAGATCGACGCGCTGCGCCGACAGATCGAGCGCGAGTGTATCGAGCTGATGTGGAAACAGCAGCCTCTGGCGGGCGAGCTGCGTCAAGTCGCGGCTATGCTGCAGATCAACGTCGACTTGGAGCGTATCGGCGACTACGCCGTCGATATCAGCAAGAACGCGGTCAAGCTCGTCGACGCCCCCATCCGCCCCGCGCATATCGAAATCGGCCGGATGGGACACGAAGCACGACAGATGGTCGTCGACGCGATGCGCGCGTTCAGCGATCGTTCGGTCGAGCTGGCCGACGCCGTTATCGCGCGCGACGATCAGGTCGACTTGCTGTACCATCGGGGCATCGAAAAACTTCAGCAGGAGATGCAATCCGATCCGGGCGTGGTGCGGGCCGGGACGCTTTTGTTATTCTCGCTTGCGGTGCTCGAGCGCGTCGGCGATCGTGCGCAAAATATCGCGTGGCACACCAAAGAGATGGTCGGGTCTGCGTAGGGTCGTCCTCGCGGCAGCATTCGCCGCGAGCGCGCTTTTCGTCATTTTGCCCGTGCGCGCCGCCGATATGCGCGTGAGCTTGACGCTCGACGGAAGACCCATCTCGACGCGTCCCTCCGTGGCGCTGATGCGCAACGGGGTTTTATTCGTCGATGCGGTCGACATAACACGTGTTTTCGACGGATTGCTCACCTTCGAACGGCACGGCGTGCGCATCGGCGTCCGCGGTCACGACGAGTCGTTCGTAATCGGAAGACATCTCGCCATCGTGGACAAAACGCGCGTTCCCCTGCGGGCTGCGCCGTTCGAGTACGAGGGCGACATCTTCGTTCCGATCCAACCGATCATCGCAGCCGATCCGGCGCTGCATCTCACCTGGATAAACCGGCATCACGCCGACCTCCACGTGCAAGCTTTCTCGAGCTAGGCGCCGCCCTCGCGAACGACGCACGGCGTCATGACGGCGTCGCGCATCCCGTGAATGAGACGCTTGTCGGCCGGCGCAACCGTTGCGAGGACGCCGCCCAGCTTGGCGTGCCCGTCCGCGGCAAAATAGTAGGGCGAGAGGCGAACGCGTCCATCCATCGACTTGATCGTGTCGTCTTGCCGATCCCACCACGCGACTTCGACGCGGCGGCCTTTGCGGAAGCGTTGAAGGATGTACGGCGTCCTCGCGTACGATGCGAGCGCCTCGTTTAGCGCGGCCGCCCACTCGTCGCGCGAGAGATCGTTCGCAATCTTGACGCCGCGCGCACCCCACGCAAGCTCCGAGAAACCGGACGGCTTGAGCACCAATTCGCGCTCCGATTTGCCGAGTTTGGTCAGCGCGTCCCAGTCGCTTACCGGCTTACCCCCAAGCACCAGCGAATGGATCACGGCTTGCGGCGGCAACGGACGCGGATCGAGGATCCACGTCTGCGGCATCAGTTGCCGCAATCGCTCGAAGGTCGGCGCGTCGAGCTCGGCACGCCAATACTCCTCGAGCAGCGGATGATGCAGGAGCGCAAAGGAAAGTTTCTCTTCGAGTTGTGCCTTCGGCGGCGGCGTGACGTGCACGCGATGTTTACGCGCAGCGTAAAACATCAGCTCCCACTTCGGGACGTTCAACAAATCGAACATCTCGAAGTTCCGGTAGAGGACGTCGATCTTCTCTTCGCGGCCGTCGGGAAGACGAACGAAAAGCGCCTGCTCGGTAAATACGATATCCTGCGGTCCGACGCAATAGACGGTCGCGATCGTGGACGCGGTGATTCGCTGCGCAAGCCACGCGAGCTCGGCGCGATAATCGGCCGACTCTTCGGAAACGACGATCGCTGCAACGGGATGTGGATATCCCGCCAGGTCCGTGAACAGCGAAGCGAGGCCTTCCGGCATTCCGGCGACGCCGCCCAGCGTTTCGAAACCGATGCGGCAGTATTGCTCCGCCATCGCGCCGACGAAACCCATCCCGCCGGGAAGACTGTCCAGCTCGGTTGCGACGAACCCGTCGTCGGTGAGGATCAGATCGGGACGAATCACGCCGATCAGATCGCTGCGGAAGCGATTTTGCCGTGCGAGCTTGATTACGTGCTCGGGCTTACCTTGATCGAGGTATTCGGCGACGAACTGCGGCGCCGTTCCGCGCACGCTGCGCGTGTAAAGACCGTTCAGCGCGCGGTAGAACGCAAGGAGATCGTCCCCCAGCGTCTCGAGCGCGTTTGCGGTTGCGGGAGAGAGGGCGAAGGGTTCGGGTGCGATACGCCATGCGACGCGCTCGTCGCCGCCGTCGGCGACGCGGAAGAGTCCAGCGGGTAAATTCTCGTCGATGAAACGTGCCTGCTGGGCACCCGACATCCCGGGCGCGATCGCCGTACAGCCCATTACGGACGTTTGAACCGACGGTCGACGCGGCCAGGTTGCACTCGCCGAGGCTGCGACTTGGGAAGGAAGGCTTGCTAGGAGCGTTGCCCGGCGTTCCCGTACGCCTACACGTCAGCATTATGTCAACGATCGATTTGATCGCACTCGACCTCGACGGCACGCTCCTCAATTCAAACGAGCATGTCTCGCTTCGTAACAAGAGTGCCATTGCGCGCGCCCTCGAGCAAGGGATTCGCGTCGTGCTCGTGACGGGGCGCGGCGTCGAGACCCCGGTGCGCATCTCGCGTGACCTGGGCCTCAACCTTCCGGTCATTTGTTGTCATGGAGCGTTGACCAAGGATTTCGGCAGCAACAGGACCCTCGTGCACATCCCCGTGCCGCTTGTCTACGCAAAACCGATGATCGAATACGCCGAAGCGCACAAGCTCCAGGTTGCGGTGTATGTCGAGGAGTACTTCTATCGCATCATCGGCAGTGAAGTCTTCATGGCCGACATGAGCGGTCCGGCATGGCGCGAGGTCGCATCCTTGCGCGAGGTGCTCACCGAGGCGCCCACGTTCATACGCTTTCTCGGCCCGCAGGCCGTTGCCGCAATGGACCGCGAGTTCGGTTCGTTCCCGCTCAATTTTCGCTACGAGACCTGGGGCAAGTTCGTCGAGTGCGCAGTCCTCAGCCGCGAAGCCGGCAAGAAACAGGCCCTCGTGCGCCTGTGCGCGGATTTTCAGATAGCGCGCGAGCGCGTCCTGGCAATCGGAGATTCACGCAACGACGTTCCGATGCTGCAGTGGGCCGGAACCGGTATCGCGATGGGCAACTCTTTGGACGAGGTGAAGGAATCGGTGCGGATCACGACCGCGAGCAACGACGAGGACGGTGTCGCACTCGCCATAGAGCGATTCGCTTTGGGCCGCGTCGCATGATCCGGGTCGTAGCCTTTGCGCGCGTGCGCGAGCTGCTGGGGTTTTCGGAACGTGAATTCGCACTTGCCGATGTCCCGACCGTCGCTGCGCTGCGCGCGCGCTTGCAAAGCGACGTTCCGGCGCTGCTGCCGCTCCGGGACTCCACACGGATCGCACGCAACGGGCACATGGTCGATGACGGCGCGACGCTTGCGGAAGGCGACGAGGTCGCACTGCTGCCGCCCGTGGGAGGCGGATAGATGCTCGTGACCGGATCGCCGTTCATTGCGCTTACGGCGGAGCCGATCGAAATCGAGGCGCTGGCGGCCGGCGTGAGAACCGACGCGTGCGGGGCCGTCGCCGTTTTTCTCGGCGTCGTGCGCGATCAAAACGACGGGCGCAGCGTGAGCGGGCTTTCGTATGAAGCCTACCCCGCGATGGCACTCGAAGAGATGCGCGAGATCGCGCGCGAGGCCATCGCACGTTTCGGTCCGTGCGAGGTCGCAATCGTGCATCGGACCGGCGACCTCGCGATCGGCGAAGCCAGTGTCGGCGTCGCGGTCGGAGCGCCGCATCGCGCGGCAGCGTTCGATGCCTGCGAGTACGCGATCGACGAGTTGAAGCGGCGCGTCGAGGTGTGGAAGAAGGAACACTACGTCGACGGGGATGCGACCTGGGTCGACAATCGCACGGGGCGGCATGGCTAGTATCGAACTTTGCTTCACGCAGACGCCGTCGCATCGCATCGCATACTTGGCTTACGAGCCGAAGCGCGCGCGCGGCGTCGGTCTCGTCGTCGGTCACGGCTATTCGAGCAGCAAGCAGAATCTCGATCTACTCTGCAATTTCTTGGCGAGCCACGGTTTTGCAACGTTCAGTCTCGATTTCCCGGGACACAAGCTCGGCACGAGCCTCGGAACGTTGCGCAGCTTGAACGATCTCCTCGACGCCATGCATGCGGTCGTCGAACGTGCTCGCGAAGCGCTGGGTCCGCACGCGCCGATCTACACGATGGGCCATAGCATGGGCGCCACGACGGCGCTGCTGACGGCGGCCGGCGACGAAGAAATTGCGGGGGTCGTTTCGATCGCGACGGGCGTCGGGCGTATAGCGGCGCTCGAGGCTTTGGCGACGCGCGGCGCAACCGATTTGCGCTCGGCGTACGTCGAGGGTTTGGCTTTGCCGGAGCTTGCCGCGCAGGTCGAGCCGCGGCTGGTTCCGTCGCTCGCAGCGCTCGCGGGACGCCCCCAACTGTACGTCGCAGCCGATCGCGACATGATGGTCGCGCGCTCGAGCGTCGAGAGTTTGTTCGCGCTCGCACCGGAACCCAAAACGCTCGAAACGGTTTCGAGCGATCACACCTACGCCGGCGAAGCGTCACGAAGCGTGATCCTGGGCTGGCTGAACGCAATGCATCCACGTGCAGTCGCTGCGCAGGTATAGCCGTCATCTCCTCATCCCCGAGGTCGGCCTCGCGGGACAAGAGCGGCTGGCGCGCGCACGTGTCCTAGTGGTCGGCGCAGGTGGTCTCGGTTCGCCGGTTCTGGCCTATCTCGCAGCTGCGGGCGTCGGGCGAATCGGGATCGTCGACGACGACGTCGTCGACCTCACGAATCTGCAGCGTCAGATTCTTTACCGGACCGCCGACGTCGGCTCGAAGAAGGCCGAGCTTGCCGCCGAGCGTCTGCACGCGCTCAATCCCCAGATTTCGATCGACGCGATTCCGATTCGCTTCGACGCCTCGAACGCACGCGAGCTGGTCCGGCTCTACGACCTCATCGTCGATGGAACCGACAGCTTCGCGACGCGCTATCTGATCAACGATGCGTGCGTCCTCGAGAAGAAAGCTGACGTTTACGGCTCGATATTCCGTTTCGACGGACAAGTCTCGGTATTCGGAATATCGGGTGCGCCGTGCTATCGCTGCCTTTATCCCGAGCCCCCGCCGCGCGACACCGTGCCGACCTGCGCCGAAGGCGGCGTTCTCGGGGTGCTTCCGGGAATCGTGGGAACGTGGCAGGCCAACGAAACGCTCAAGCTGCTGCTGAACATCGGCTCGCCGCTCGTCGGCCGCCTCGCGGTGATCGATGCGCTTTCCGGACGGATGCGCGAGTTCAAGATCGAACGCGATGCGGCGTGCGCGCTATGCGGCGATGCTCCCACGATTCGCGACGTACGCGACGTCGACGACGGCATGCGCGTCGTACCGCGCGACGAGCAAGAGATCGAGGCGGCAAAGCTCGACGGATTTCTGCAGAAACACCCCGGGGCGCAGATCCTCGACGTGCGTGAGCCGCACGAAGCGGTGCTCGGCTCGCCGCCCCGCTCGATCCCGATGCCGGCCAGCAACCTCGAAGCACGCATGCACGAGCTGGACACGGCGCTCGATTATGTCGTCGCGTGCCGGGTCGGGACGCGCTCGCTGTGGGCTGCGCAGCGTTTGCGTGAGGCCGGCTTCGGACGAATCTGGCACCTGCACGGCGGATTGCTCGCGCTCGCTGCCCGCGACGAGTCGTTCGAATTCTTCTAGGCGTCCAGTAAGTTGCGATAGATCTCGGCGCCCGCTTCGTCGAACGAAACGAGCACGATGCGCGACGGCGGCCCGCCGGCCGCAATCCAATCCCGCGCTTGCACGATCGCAATGCGCGCGGCGCGCTCGCGCGGAAACGCATAGATGCCGGTGCTGATCGCGGGGAAGGCGATCGACGCTGCGGCGAGATCGCGGGCAGCTTCGAGCGCGCTGCGATACGCCGACGCGAGCAACGCGTCCTCGTTCCTCGACCCACCGTTCCAAACCGGGCCGACGGCGTGGATCACGTGCCGAGCCGGAAGCCGGAATGCCGGTGTCACACGGACTTCACCGGTCGGGCAACTCACGTATGCTTTGCAGGCTTCGAGCAGCTCGGGGCCTGCGGCCCGATGAATCGCACCATCGACGCCGCCGCCTCCGCGCAAGCGCTCGTTCGCGGCATTGACGACCGCATCGACGCGGATCCGGGTAATGTCGCCGACGACGACCTCGATTGGCATGATCGCTTGTCTTCTAACGCCAAGCTTCGCTCCATGCTGCGTGTCCTCGATACTCGCTTCCCGGAGGCGAAGCTGCTCGAGCCGGACGTTTTCGGCGACGAGCGCGGCTTCTTCAAAGAGACGTACTCGCGGAGAAAATACGCGGACGCCGGCTTTACGGAGGCGTTCGTCCAGGACAACGTGTCGCGTTCCGCGCGCAACGTGCTGCGCGGCATGCATTACGACATGCGCGTCTCGAAGCTCGTGCAGTGTTTGGCCGGTGCGATGTACGACGTCATCGTCGACGCGCGCGAGGGCTCGCCGACCTATCTCGAGTGGGAAGGCTTCGAGCTGACGCAAGACAATCACCGGCAGATTTATGTCCCACGCGGTTTCGCGCACGGATTCCTTGCGCTTACGGACCTCGTCATCGCGTCGTACAAGCAGAGCGAGCACTTCGATCCAACGCAGGAGCGTGGTTTGGCGTGGGACGATCCCGCGATCGGCATCGCTTGGCCGCTTAGCGCACCGCCGGTCCTCTCGGAGAAGGATCGAGCCTGGCCGCACATCGTTCGGGCATAAGGCAACCGATGGACTTTCGCAAGTTCGGGACAACGGGTAAAGACGTCGCGCGGATCGGGCAAGGTACGTGGAACATCCCCGAACGCGGCGCCGCCGCCGACGGCGCGAAACGCGCGCTGCAGCGCGGCGTCGAGCTCGGGATGACGCACATCGATACGGCCGAGATGTATGGCGACGGACGCGCCGAGGAGCTGGTCGGCGAAGCGATTCGTGAAGGGAACCTGCGGCGCGAGAACCTGTTCATCGTCAGCAAAGTCTTGCCGTCGAATTCGAGCTATGCCGGAACGCTGCGCGCGTGCGAACGTTCGCTGCGGCGCCTGGGCACCGATTATCTCGACTGTTACCTCCTGCACTGGCGCGGGTCGCAGCCGCTGCGCGAGACGATGCGCGCGCTCGAGAAGCTCGTCGACGACGGGAAGATTCGCTCGCTCGGCGTCAGTAATTTCGATCTCGACGATCTCGAGGAGGCGAAGGCGGTTCTCGAGCGTCATGCGCTAGCCTGCAATCAGGTGCTCTATCATCTGCAAGAGCGCGGGATCGAGCATCGGATCCAACCCTGGTGCGCTCAGAACGGCGTCGCGGTCGTGGCTTACACGCCGTTCGGCCGAAGCGGAGTCCCAGGCGACGCGACGCCGCGCGGACGCGTTTTGGCAGAGATCGCGCAAAAGCACGAAGCCAGTCCGCGGGCGATCATTCTCGCGTTTCTGACTCGCGAACCGAACGTGTTCGCGATTCCGAAAGCTGCATCGATCCCGCACGTGGAGGAAAATGCGCGTGCCGGCGACATCGATCTCGGCGCGGACGACATTGCACGAATCGAGGAGGCGTTTCCACGCTCGCGGTCGGTCGAACTCCGGATGCTCTGAGGGTGCTGCGCACGCGCCTTGCCGAGCGTGCGCGCGACCTTGGAGTCAGCGGCCTGCGCGTTGCCGACGCCGCGGCCGACACGTTGACGCGCGAGCGCATGCGAGAGTCGTTTGCGCGCGGGGATCTCGAGACGTGGGGCTACGACGACGCCTACGCGACGGCAGCGACCGACGGCCAGACGTTGCTCGCGGGCGCACGGCGCATCGTTTGCATCGCGGTTCCCTATCGAACCTGCGATGCGGCGGCGCGCGGTCCTTTGCGCGGACGTGTGTCGAACTACGCGTGGTCGCGTGATTATCACCGAACGCTGCGCGCGATCCTGACCGAGCTCGCGGCGATGATGGACGAGTTCGCCGGAGAGACGGTCGCGCGAATCGCGTGCGACACCGCGCCGCTCGCCGAGCGTGCCGCTGCCGCGCGGGCTGGGCTCGGTTGGGTCGGAAAACACACCGGACTGATTGCGCCCCGTGCCGGTTCGTACGTATTCCTCGGAGAGATCGCAACGTCGCTTTTGCTCCCCGTCGACGCGCCGCTCCGCAAAACGTGCGGAAGCTGCGCGCGGTGCGTGACGGCCTGCCCGACGGGTGCGCTCCGCGGCGACTATACGATCGATGCGACGCGCTGCATCGCGGATCTCACGCAGCGAACCGATCCGATCCCGCGCGCCTTGCGGCCTCTCATCGGCGACTGGGTTTGGGGCTGCGATATCTGCCAAGTCGTGTGCCCGCCCAATGTGCGAGCTTCGGCTCCGGTCTCGGACGCATTCGCGCCCGAGGACGAGGTGGCTGCATCCCCGGATTTGGTCGCGCTTCTACATCTAAGAAGCGCGGAATACAAACACCGCTATGCGAAGACCGCCATGGGTTGGCGGGGCGCAGCCGTGCTGCGGCGCAACGCGGCCATCGCGCTCGGGAATCTCGGCGACCGCAGCGCGGTCCCGCGGCTTCGAACGTCGCTTGCCGAGGACCCGCATGCGATGGTGCGCGGCGCCGCAGCTTGGGCGCTCGGCCGTATCGGTTCGCCGGCCGCCCTCGAGGGGCTGCGCACGGCTGCCGGTTCGGAACGCAACGAAAGCGTGCGCCAAGAGATCGCCCTTGCACTCGGCGAGGCAAGCGGAACCGCGTGGCAGGCTGCGCCGTTGGAGCACCTGTGAAGCTCGCAATCTTTCGAATTCTGGTGCTCGGCATGCTGGCGCTCACGGGCTGGGATTCGGCCTTCGCAGCCGCGGCCAACTCGCCCAGCGCGCTCGTGCAACGCATGGCGGCGGTCAACCCGAACTTGCAAACCTATACGGCGAGCTTGCACGTCGTGATCGTGCTGCACACCTTACCACTCAGTCCGACGCTCGACGGCAACTACTATTTCAAGCGGCCCGACAAACAAGCCGTCATCTTCAATACGGTTCCGGTGCTGGCTGCGCAATTCCAAAAGATCTACCCGAAGATCGATCCACCGTCGACCTGGCAAGATCTCTATGACATCTCGGTTCTGGGCGAGAACGGCGGGACGACGACGTTGCGGTTGACGCCGAAACGCGCCGGTCGTGTCGAGCATCTCGACGTTGCCGTCAACGACGCAAGCGCGATGCCCTCGTCGTTTACTTGGACGTACGTCGACGGCGGGACCGTCTCGTTCGATCAGCACTACGCGCGGGTGGACGGCAACTATTTGGTGCGCGCCCAGAGCGGAAAGGTCAATCTGCCGAGCTACAACGCCGACGTGACCACCACGTTCTCCGATTTCCGGCTGAACGTGCCCGTGCCGGATACGGTCTTCGGGACGTAGAAGCTGCTCAGGTGGCTGCCAGCATCGATCTGATCGGAACGGCCGCGCCGCTCGTCGACACGTTCAACCGTCCGATCACGTATCTTCGCATCTCGGTGACGGATCGCTGTAATCTGCGGTGCGTGTACTGCATGCCGGAATCCGGTTTGCCGTGGATTCCCAAGCCCGAGATTCTGACGTACGAAGAGATCGCGCGAATCGTCGAAGCCGGTGCCTCCGTCGGACTGCGCTCGGTGCGGCTGACCGGTGGGGAGCCGCTCCTGCGGCGCGACCTCGTGCGTCTGGTCGATATGCTGGCCCGCATACCCGGGATCGACGACATCTCGCTCTCCACGAACGGCTTGCTTCTTGCCGAGCGCGGCAAGGCGTTGCGCGACGCCGGATTGCGCCGGGCCAACATCTCGCTCGACACCTTACGCGAAGATCGTTTCTTCGCGCTTGCGCGGCGCAACGGTCTCGATCGCGTCATCGCGGGAATCGATGCGGCGATCGATCTCGGCCTGGGGCCGATCAAGCTCAACTGCGTCGTGATGCGCGGCCAGAACGACGACGAGCTAGCCGAGTTCGCGGAGCTGACGCGCAGACGCGAGATCTTCGTCCGTTTCATCGAGCTGATGCCGGTTGCGGAAAACCTGGAGATGCAGCCCGGCTCGTACATCTCGGCAGGCGAGATCTTAGATCGCTTGGGAGAAGTCGACGCGCTGACGCCGGTTGCGGGTCCAGGCGGAAACGGGCCGGCCCGCTACTTCGCCTTTGCGGACGCGCGTGGAGCGGTCGGCGTTATATCCCCGCTGTCGCACGACTACTGCGAGCGATGCAACCGCGTCCGCCTTTCCGCCGATGGGAGGTTGCGGCTCTGTCTGTTCGGCGACCATCACATCGATTTGCGCTCGCCGGTACGCGCAGGCGCGTCGCGCGACGAGCTGGCCGGTATCTTCACCGGCGCGATGCTGATCAAGCCTGAACGTCACCATCTGGAGATCGGCCGGACCGCATCCGCCATGCGGGCTTTTTCCGAAATCGGGGGGTGATTGCCTCAGGCGGCGTGAGAGCGTACGGTGCGCGTGCGCGCGAGTACGCCGCACATGTCCGCGACGTCCCGCTCTTCATCGTTTCCGACGACGCCCTCGGTGCTCGCGACGAGCTTCTCGAAGTGCGGCGTAAGGGCGCAGACGCGGCCGTGATGCTTCTCCTCGACGAGCCGCGTGCAGATCTTTCGCGCAAAGCCGCCGCGGACGTCTACCGTCAGCTTCCGGACTACGACTTGCGACGAGCCTACCTGGAGTCGATTCAAAACGGTTCGATCGACGTGGCCGGTGCGACGCTGCTGGAGCGTTGCACCTTCGACCCGGTGCAAATGGCGCAAATGCAGCAGCTGCTTTGGCTGGCCGGGACGGTCGTCGTCCGTTCCTTCGAAGACCTCCGGCGCGTTCGTGCAAATGTTGGCTCAATCCGTTGCAATATCGTCCGGTGGTTCCCGGAGCGGGAGATTCCTAGGGTTGAGTCTTCGCGGGCGCGCACGACGATCGTGCTCTGGTGTCCCGAAGACGAAGGCGATCTGGCGGCAATAGGCGCGTTCGCGTTCGAGCAGCACCATTGGGAGGTTGTTATCGTCGCGCGCAGCGCCCCCAGTTTCCCGACGTCGTTTCGGTTCGTTCAAGCGAGTGGCCCGGATGTCGCCGAGGTGCTTGCGAGCGCGGCTTGCATCGTGGATCTTGGGATCGGCGACCCCTCGTGGTCTTGTGCGTTTGGGCGCTTAGGTTTGCCAATTGCAGCCGCGTCGACGAGCGGAGCGCTCGAGATGCTGGACGGAGTTTCGATCTTCGAGCCCTGGTCGTTCCGCTCGGTTGCCGAAGCCGTAGCCGAAGCTCTGGGCCGAGGCCCTGCGCGCTTGCGCGAGGCGCCGACTACATTCGATATCGTTCGCGGCCTCGAGACGTTCCAAGTCGAACCGCCGATGCGCGAGCCTTTGGTTTCGATCGTCATTCCGACGTACAATCGCCGCGCGCGTGTCGAACGCGCCGTGCGGCGTCTCTGTTCGCAGCAGTATTCAAATATAGAAATCATCGTTTCCAACGATGGCGGCGAGAACGTCGATCACCTCGCGGCATACGACTCGCGCGTTCGGGTGATCGACGGTAAAGTAAACCGCGGGCCTGCAAGTGCGATAAATGCCGGTTTGCGCGAAGCGAAGGGCGAATACGTGGAGTGGGTGGCGGACGACGATGTTCTCTTTCCGGACCATATATTACGTTGCGTCGAAGCGGTCGAAAGGACGGGAGCGCGGGCCGTGCACACGGATACGCTGCTGTGTTCGGCGATGGTCAATGAGGACGGGGTCGAGACCGTCGTGTACAACATGGACCGGTTCAACCGCACCGTCGACCCGACCGAAGCCTACGCCTACCACCAGATTGCGAGGTTTCTCATTCGGCGCGAAGATCTGCTCGCGCTGGGTCTGCTCGCCGAAGACCTCTTCGCTTGCGACATCGAGATCCTAATCCGTATCGCCAAACGCTTCGATTTCGTTCACGTGCCGGCATTTACGTCCGAGACTTGGCTGCGACTGGGCGAAGAGCAGTTCTCGACCCAGAAAGACCGCGATCACGCCGTCGAGATGGAGACCCTGTTTGCGCGCCATCCGGCTCCCGGACGGCCCTATGTCGCCGCCTTGCGAAAGCGGACACTCGAAAATCTTCGAGCCGGCGCCGGAAAGGTGACGGGCTTCTGAGTCCTAGATCGCCTTTCGGAAGAACGCGAGCATGCCGCGCTTTTCGGGCATGATCCGGAACTCTTCGAAGCCCCAGGCTTTCACTTGCGCGACCGCCGCAGACTGATCGAGTGAAATGCAAAATGTGAGCGTCTTCACACCGCGTTTTCGCGCCAAACCTTGAACTTCGTCGACAAGCTTGTTGGCGATGAGCGCGCTTGCGCCCCGGCGCATTCGCAACAACTCCATCATTGCAGTGTCTGCGCCGTTGGCCGCTTCAGGATCGTGATAACCGTCAGGCAACTTGAAGACCAGCTGAATCGTGCCGAGAATGCCTTTGCCGTCTTCAGCAACAAGAACAAGCCGCCGTCCGGCTTGCTGTTCGGTGAGCCAAAGCCGGGCGCGATTTGCCCATGTTTGCCCGGGGGGAAGCGGTCCGCCGACGATACCCTCGCTGATCATACGTTCGGCATCGCGCGGCACCGCGAAGCGTATAAAGACCTTCGACGGCACGGAATGAGTTGTGCGACCAGGGGGGCCTCAGTTCCCGCTCGCGAGAAACCGTAGCCCTCCGATGACGGCGATTCTGCACTTCACGCGGGACCTTCGTCTAGAGGATCATGCCGCGCTCGCTGCGGCATCAAAAGAGACGCGGGTGGTGGCCGTCATCGTCATCGATCCGGCGACGACCGGACGTTTGCGCAGCTCGCCGCGTCGAGCCGCATATTATTGCAGCGCAGTTGCGGCGCTCGACCGTGCCATCACGGCGCGCGGCGGCCGGTTGATCGTCCGTCGCGGCCGCACTGCCTCGACTTTGCGTGCATTGGCACGCGCAGTCGGTGCGGCGAGCGTCGTGTGGGCCGCGTCGTACGATGCGCAGGGTGCGCGCGTCGATCGTGACGTCCAAGCCGCACTCGAAGAAGCTGGGCTTCGGGCGAGCGTCGTCCATGACGCTACGGCAGTCGCGCCCGAGGAGACCGCAACCGAGCGACGCGGCTACCGCTCGTTTGCGGCATACTTCGAGCGGTGGATGCAACAAGACGTCGTTCCCTACGACACGCTGGACGTACGTCTCGATGCTCCCGAAGTCGCGAGCGAAGGACTGCCGGCTGCAGCAGAGTTTGGCCGCCCGAGCGAGCTGGAAGAGGAGGTCAATTTCGATTTCATCCGCGCACGCTTCGAACGTTTTCTGGAGGCCGAGGTCCTTCACTACGCAGTCGCCCGAAATGTTCCGGCCGATGGTCAGACCTCGGAACTTGCCACACCATTGTCGTTCGGCGTCGTCGCCGCGCGCAGCATCGTAGCCGCGGTGCGCAACCGGCGCGCCGACCGGTTGCTGTTGACCGAAGAGCGTCTTTCAATCGATTTATTCTTGCGCGCGCTTGCGCACCGCGATTTCTTTCTACAACTCGCACACTTCTACGAGGCGATCGACGAGATGCCGTTGCAGGATAAAATGCGGCGCTTTAGTTTTTCGCGCACGCATCCATCGCTGGACGCTTGGCGCGCGGGTAAGACGGGCTTCCCGCTGATCGATGCGGGCATTCGGCAACTTCGTGCGACAGGATGGATGCATCCGCGCGTGCGCTCGATCGCGGCGTCGTTTCTTTGCTTCGATCTCGGCGTGGATTGGCGCGTGGGACGCGAGGAGTGGGACCATTGGCTAATCGAAGACGATCCGGCGCTCGCGACCGGAAATTGGCAATGGATAGCGGGTGTGGGTGCAGACTTGGCTGCCTATCCAAGGATCTATAATCCGCTCACGCAAAGCCGCCGCTGCGATCCGGCGGGGCGTTATATTCGCCGCTGGATACCAGAGCTCGCATCGCGGAGCGATCGTGCGCTATTCGATCTGGGCGCTGATGTGCGCAGCCCGCAACTTGCGCTCGCGCTGTTCGGTGACGACGGCTATCCTGCGCCCGTGCTCGATCACGAGACGGCGGCGCGCGCGTTTTTGGAGCGCTACAAACGCGAAGTCAGCGTTTCGGCTGAAGACTCGTAGAGGCTCGGCGCACGATCATGCTCTTCGCGGCGTCGAGAGCTGCCGAGAATGCGCTCCGACGATAGTCCCAGCGCGGGTCGTCGTCCGGCATGAAGATGCCCATTGCGCCGTTGGCTTCGAAAACGACGACGTCGCCCCTCTTATCGATGCCGAAGTCGATCCCGCCGTAGTCGAGATCCATCGTTCGAGCGATCTCTTCGAGTGCGCGTACCGCGCGTTCGCCGATAACGGAAGCCGGATCGGATAAGTACTTGGCCTCCTCTGCTCGAAATTCGGCGGAGTCGCGCATCAGTGAAGACGCGTAGTGTACTTTCCAATTGCCGGAAACGGCGAGGTGGATCGGATAGAGGACCCCGTCGACGCACATCATCCGGTACTTGCGCACCATGCCGTCGGCCGAGCGCGTATCTTGAAAAGAGATGACGAAGACTTCGTCTCCGGGTAGCTGTGCCGCGACCGACATCAGCTGATCGGCGCGCTCGACGGGCTCAAAGAAGAATCCGTTATGGAAACCCGGACTGCGCAACAACATCGGGAATTCGAAGCCGAGATCGCTGACGAACGACTCGGCATCCGGCCGGCACAAGCGCTCCCGCGCGACGGGGACGATGTGCGACGTGCGTACGCCCTCGATGAGTCCGAGCCGAAGTGACTGCTCGACTCGCCCCGTGCGTGCCACTCGCTCAGGT
>Ga0335072_10002208_pt1 | contig 30573 bp, 23 predicted proteins | sample Lox_Sample_21_FD_206725 | JGI IMG/M metagenome (GOLD analysis project Ga0335072, IMG submission 206725) | Soil microbial communities from Loxahatchee National Wildlife Refuge, Florida, United States - Lox_Sample_2.1 | ecosystem: Environmental > Terrestrial > Soil > Wetlands | place: USA...
AATCAAAAACACAATCCTTGAGGCTGCTCGAAGATTCGACGCTGACGTGCTGATAATAGGCAGGGGGCCCGGAGCGGGCACTTATGGCAGGTTGCGAGATCTAACTTATGCCGTCGTGCGAGACTCCCCATTTCCAGTGCTAAGTGTTTGAACTCCCACAAGTCTGATCCGCCACAAGGCCGGTCGCGCCGGGCGAATTCCTGCTCACCAGTAAGGCGTTCCGTCAACCTGCAGCCGAATCCTTCCATGCCGAGGTGACCGACCTCCTGGTGTTCCGCCAAGAGGTCTTCCGTTCCATAAGCACCTCATTGTAAAAGGAGTTGTCGGGTCAGTGGGCCGAACCACCGCCTCACTGGTGCCCCGAAGCGGTTTTCCCAAAAGCTAAGTCTCAGTCGCAGCGTGGCTTACGAAAGTTGGGGAATCAGATCTTCCTAATGTGTCGCAACTTTCGTAACGGAAACCGGTTCCAGTGGCCGCAACGAAAGCAGCGCGAAGTTACTGAATCTTTTGGAGATGAAGTGGTCGGGGCGAGTGGATTTGAACCACCGACCTCCTGGTCCCGAACCAGTCTGGACAAGACCAAATCCTTTGAATTGACGGCATTTGCCTGTGCGTTCCCTCTGCTTATTTGGGCTACCTGGGCTACAAATATCGACGGTCTTAGTTCGGGATGGTCAAAACGAAACGATCAGCTTGACGCTTGATGGTAAGGGGCCGGGTCAACCCCAGCAATCAGCATACGAAACTGAGGGTGCGTCAGTTAGCATGACGTACTGGCATTGTGGCCCGGGTTAGCAGCGTTATGTGCATCCGCATCTTTCTGAGCGTCTTCTTCTGCCGTAGCTCCCGTCCTAATAGGACCAGTCCAGCCCGTCGATCCGTGCGAGGGATCGGCACAAATAGCGAAACACGAATTCATCTCTGACATTATTCACCTCTAGGAGCTTTGAGAATTCGATTACCAGCTACCGTACTATAACAGCCGGACCAGCATCGAACGGAGATCTTAAGCGCTTCGCGCACCCCTGGTCTCAACCGACATCGCGGCCGCAATTCGTCGTAAGACCGTCAAGTTTCCCGCAAATCGATCGAGGTCCACATCAGTCCCGATCCCCGGAATTGATCCTTTCCAGCTGTATTGCCAAAACGTCCATGCAGTCCAAGGCAAGGGGTATTGTGGCGATGGGTTCGATGTCGGATAAGCGATCCACAGAGGGCACTCGACGAACGAAATGCCGTTTGCTGCATCCGGATTCCCTAGCGATCCCCATGATCCGTTGTCTGTGTAGATGATAGGAAGCTTTCCATATTGCTGTCTAATTAGAGAGATTATCTGCCCAATTACGGGGACGTCTCCGGGTTTCAACGGATAGCTCGACGTATTTTCGATATCGAGGGTAATCGGGAAATCTCCTGGATTAGTTATCGCGCCAGTTAGCGCTTGGAACTGTTCCTGGGCCCCGTGAAAGTTTCGAAAAAAATGATATGCGCCAGTCTTCACGCCCGCGGCGCGTGCTCCGGTCCAGTTCGTTTGAAAATTCGGATCGGCATCAACGCCATCGGTCGCCTTAATCAAGGCGAAGTTAATACTTGAGGCAGCCGAGTTCCAATCGATCGTACCCTGATCGGCACTAACGTCAATCCCCGCCACAATGTCGACAGCTGAGGCCGCTTTCGTCAGGCGCAGTGCGGCTGTCACGGTCCTTTTGAGAACCTTCTTCTTGGGAACCTTCTTCGCACTCCTCCTTCTTTTCATAGTCACTTTGCCTCCATTTTTCCCAGCCCGCTGCGCGACTGCCAACGACTACCAACTATCCTCGCCTGTAAACAAGTCAGCGTAAACAATCGACTCCTGTGGTTGGCTGCCCTGGGGGGGCAGAATGCGTCTCACTTCCTTGACTGCGATCTTCCGTGGTCCGGCAGTCGACGTGAAATGATCCTGGAACCGCACAGTGCCGCTCCAAAGGCTTGGCCCTTCTGCTGTCTCAGTCTGCGGCCCCGCTGGTGAGACGACGGCTTCATCGTCAACGACCCATCGGCGAGGACCGCCATGCGATTGCTTGAAAACTAGGACCTCCATGGTGTTTCCCAACGCATAACCCGACCTCGGGTTCGGTTTGCCAGAAATGGTCACTGAGAGAGTGCGGGAGTCAGTTCGCCTCACAACGATCGAGCGGTCGTTCGAAAGCTGGGCAAACTCAATACTGGCAATGGCGGAGATGTGACAACCTTCAACCGACGAGGGCTGGAAGCGAACCAACATCATCTTTAAGAATGAGCCGTAAGTAGGCACTCTGTTGAGAACAACGTCGAAATACCAAAGCTTTTGCCCCGGAAAGGCTTCGTGAACACGCGGATCATAACCGATTACGCCGACTTTCTGTCCGTTTTCTTGGAGCTGAACTTCATCAGAGTAGGCCGCATATTCAGAGAAATCCTGTTTGAGTGGGATGCCGGAATCAACTGTTTGTGCGGCGCTGATGGGGTCTGGAGCGAAGCGCGTAATAAATGGCAAGATCTTGCTCAACTCTGGACTTGGTGCGCCGCATGAGCTTGGAGCGAGCGCCGAGGGACAAATGGTTAGACCATACAATTCGCCATCACCCGTGTCAAAGCGTTGCGTATCATCTAAATAGATTCGAATAATCCCCCCCTTGGTGAGGCGACTAATAGATCCGTCAGATTGCTTGCAATAAATCCGGTCAAATGCTGGTACAGCGTACAAGAGCTTGGCGGGAACAGGAGTTCCAGAGTTTAGAAGTTCAATCCGTTCAAGCTTCACCTGCTGCGTGTATTTGTCTTCGGGATTTTCATCCGACGTCGGTGGATAAAATCCTCGAAAAGACGTCTCACCCGTCGCATGGACAGTTAGCAGGCGATGCTTGCTAGAGCCAGCGTCGAACAGACACTTGAAGACAAAAGCTGCAGGGGCGTTGGAAGTAGGTTGTCCAGTCGTTTCCTCCCCAATGTGAACCATGCCAGGCTGTGAATCGACTCCCTCAGGCCTTTCGAGGTTGGGCATGGGGTCCATCCAAGTGGCATCCATCTTGATCTTGCCCGTAGACCTGTAATCAATCGTCATCTCCGCTTGAAAGACGGTCTTCGTCTGCCCGCGAGACCGAGATGTTGCCGCGGATCTCAATTCAAAGTGGAGAGGCTTTTCAACAGCGTTTGTGATCACGATCGGGTGTGACGGACAGATAATGTCGTTTAATCCCGCAGCCACATCTTCTAAGCCTCCCACGTCCATCCACTCAGCCAATCCGTGGGCTTTGATGTCGTGTGCGGCTAATTCCGATTGATTTCCAGGTAGCGATGCGAATGTGCAGCGAAGATCAACCGTAACAACGTGTGCTTTCGGGACCGAGACCGTAATGAGCGAGGCGTCGGCGGTGATGCCTGCGCTATCTGCATTGCTATCCGTAGCTTGAAATTTAACCGGGCGCAGATTTGTCGGCCACCAACCTTCTTCTACGTAGAGTTCAACGGGAGTTATTCCCTGGGGACCTTCTGCCAGGGGATCATGTAGTTCCGCGTATATTCGACGCGCCATCGGATCGGGGTAGTACGTTGATCCGGGCTGACCGGGGCGAACGTAAACGGGCACATTTTCTTTCGTCCTCCAAAAGTCTCCGTCGTCCTTCAAACGGATTCCATCGAAGCCCTCAGGGGTGTTTCCCTCGCCTGAAAGCAACCAGTCAAACATTCCGTGCCATTGAGCGAAATAAAAATCTACCTTGGGCGGGATGAGCCACCTAATATTTTGGCCGTCACCGCTCCTCAGAACAACGTGATCTAAACTCTCTCCATTAGTAACTTGGAAACCTGGCTCGGCTAAGACATTCGGTGGCGAAAGAGGCTCATAGCGAAGCAGCTTCTGTTTTATTGTCGCGAGTTCAGATCCCACCTCTACAATTTTCTGCAAGTCCCATTGCAAGTTACCTGCTAGGTCCATAACGGGGAAAGCAAACTCGTACGTAAACCCAAATCGCTTGCCGAGAATATCGCCTACCGCTTCTGACACTAGCGTGACTTTGTGGTAGTCGGTCGGAGGTGTGGTGTTCTGGTTGTCGGTTTGAAACTGACTTGGTTCGAGCACGGGGTCATCGTCTTGAGCAGCTGTCAGGTGTTGTTGTTCAATAGTCAAAATGTCCTCGGGGAGTTCCCGTGAATCTGGTGGAGTGGCCTGTGCAGTAGTCTTGTCACGTGGCTTCGTCGGCAGGAATCGGATTGTTCCCTGCTGAGGCTCTGACGGGGACCATGTGATTTCGTTAGGACATTGATATCGTTCCCGCCGTTCACAAAGGGACATCCAGCTTCCAGATGTGCCATCTCTTCTGCTCTTTATCCGTCCATAGACTACATAGCCAAAGCGGAGATCGTCGGCCGTGTATTTCACATCCTGGTCTGCTGAAGCTGATATCTCAAGCGACCGGTCCATGTCGAGACGCGCCTGCAATGCACGGTCGCGCATGTAAATGTTAATGCCTGTCGATTTGAGGCTCGGCGGACGACTTGGCAAAACATCATTTGCGGCAAATTTCGGTTTCGAGACATTCGCGACAGATAAATCGCGTTTAGCGTTAAGCGTGCTAACAAAAGCAACAGTCTTGAAAGCTGCGGCGACTAAATCGAGTGTCTTGCAGTGTAGCCTAGTCGAATTCAGCATTCCGTTCTGAACCAATGGCCCCAACGTTCCGTTCGATGATTCCTTTAGTCGGAACTCAGTCTTGGGCGCATGAACGAGGGTTGTGGGCGAATGATTCTCAATTGAGCCGGGCACGGACCACGAGGGTGCAACGGAAATCGGTAGATCATCATCACCGGATAAACTCGATACATCAATGTTAGTTACGTCCAGGACGAGGCCAAGGGGACGCAGGAGCGCCGGAAACTGCTTGATCATAAGAATCCGCTGAGCACAGGTAATCTGTGTTTCTGGCGTTCGTGAACCTTGATTTTCGGCCTCCGTTCTTAGATCAGCATCCGTGTGTGCGAGTCCAAGCCTTGGAACGCGCGCATACATCGCATAAATACGCGCTAGTTGTGTCGAAAAATCGCCGGATTCCAACCGACCTCGCCTGGGATCAGTTGCCTCCTTATGAATGGCGTTAAGAGCGCTTATTAACGAAATGCTCAGTTCGCCGAGCGGATCAGGAGAGAAGCGGGCGAGCATGCGGTCATAAACATCCTGATGCGCGTCTCCAGCGATGAGCAAGGTGGCCTCCGCCTTTGCTCCATTGAATCGAAACCAATCGACAGTGGGAAAGGAACTAGCGGGAGCACCCGAGAACAGCGAACTGCGCGAAGAACCGCGCCCCGATGATCGGGTCAGCAGTGTTCGATAGATGTTTTCAAGAGAGTCGAACCAATCTTGAGTGGAGTAAGTGTGGACCGGCGTGTTTTGAATATCCACTAGGCTGCGTTCACTGGAACAGCGCATCACTGCCTGAGCCTGCGCAAGTGCTTCCGCAGATTGAGCAAGTCGATCCGCTGAGGGCAATCCGAACACCGCTTCCCATAGCTCCGGCAACAAAGGATTTGTGTCTGCGGTAACTGACAGCGGCGGATTCGATCCGACGAGCAATCGGAATTGCCCACGACCATTTTTTACGACAGTCGTCCAATGAAAAAAAGGGAACCCGGGATCCTGTTCCGCATTCGGGTCAAAGATCGGGCTTACAAGAATTGACAAAGAAGCTCCGCCAGAGGTGAGACCGTTTGGCACAACGATCCAACTTATCTTGGTGCTCGCCATATGGTGACCTCAAATAGCCAATCTATGACGGTTGGCCATAAAGTGCTGTTCGGGTCTTGCGGCACTTCCTGCACGAACAGAGCGACTTGCCGAATCCGCTGTGCTTGAACCTGCAAACTCACGGCGGCAATGGAGTTCAACGGTTGTACTGAAAAACAGGATATCGATCTCTACACAAACGGTGGCTTCACCAAACACCATCGAAGCCCCGTTATAGACCTGGTATGTAAACCCCATATAGAAGGTAACGGATACCGTCACGATATGAATGACATTGAGTGCTCCTCCAGCGCGGAGGTATCCCGATAAAATGATCTTGCTGGGCGTCTGCGAAAAATAGATGCCGGCAACGACGTACGCTTGCCCGGAAGCAAGTGCGACATCGAGTTCGACATGGGCGCCGAATTCGAGAGCTGCCTCGAACATATGGACGCCATCCAGGCCAAGTTCAATGGCCGCAAACGCGCCGCCTCCAAACGGGCCGACGGCCAAAAAACAAGGACGCTGGCGGCTGCAGAAAGCAAATCGGAAGGCAGCAGGCTGATCTATGAATGGCAGTACTACGGTGGCCGTGAAGGCGAGACCATACATGTTGAAGACGCCACAGGGGATCTTGTCCACCGCTAATTGAAACCCAATTTGCACGCCGGTCGGGGATATGTCGACCGCGAGTCCCGGATTTTTAGAAAGGCCGATACGGTCTTTTAGGTCTCGTATGAACTCAAGCACACCGTGGAATAACACCTCACCGCTAGGAATAGAGACCCGAACCTTCGTTCCTTGTCCCGAGCCAGAGGAGACACTGAGTTCTTCGAACGGGATAGTAATGAAATGCGCTCCGGGGAGTAGCTCGACTTTAAAATTCTGCAGGGAGGCTTGAATTTCATATGTTGGTTGGGGCAGCGTAACCGACGTCAAGTCGAGGTGTTCGTGTATTTCACTGTGCAGGTCTAGAGTCGAATTGTTCCCGTTGTAGCTAGCAATGAATATCGGATCTCTCGAAGGTCCGTCATGCATTTCTGGATGCCAATCATACGTGTACACGACCTCCGTCGAGAGGTGTGCCAGCAGCTCCTTTAAAAGTGCATCCTTCTGTTTTTGTAGATCGTTGAGGAACTGTGTGACAGTCGATGGATTTATTCCTTTGAGTGAGGTGATTACACTGTTCAGAGAATTCAGATCCTGTTCAATCGGTGCCACGTACTGGCCGAAACTAGTGTTCCAGAATGCATTAGCTTCATCTGTTGCGGATTTCACTACCACGTCAAGCTGAGCCTTTGCATTTGTGTACTGTTGGTCGATGTAAGCGTTAGCGTCGGCCCGTGCTTGGTTAATGGCGTCAGTGACTGCCTGTTTACAGGAGTTGAATTGATTTTGTGCTTCCCGAATGCGGTCAACCATGTCGTTTACGTACTGCACGCCTTCGGCTGTGGTCTGAGACAGTCGGTCCAGTTCGCCATAGATTAGGTCGATGTCTCGTACAACCGCGCGTACATTTTCAACTGTGATGCTGCTGTTGAGAGTCTCATTCAGCTGATCTTGGAGTTTAGTCAACTGCCCTTGCGGCAGCGTCAAATCCGCCAATTGTGTGGCGACTGTTGTTTGGAGTTGTGAGACGTTAGTATCTATATTTGGTTCGAATCGATTGAGGAGCCCATCGAGTTGCGACTGGCTGGTACCTGCCCGCGCAGCGATATTCGCCAATTGTCGCCGGGCTTCTGCAATTCTGTTGTTGATGTCTCGTCGGACCTGCAAGAGACCGTGTGAGGCGGTCTGCGCAACTGCATTTTGCAGGAGTGTCTGGGCTTCAATCGCCTTTGCCCTGATAGCAGATACTTCGTCTTGGACGGGCTGCTGTAGCTGGTTAACCCATCCTTTTATCTCGGCCCAAACTTGGTTGCCGAGTTGTGAAACGTCACGAAGCGTGGCGAATGTCTCGGAGACGATCTTTGGTATCGCGTCGGGCGCGACGAGAGCGACAATTGCTGAGACAATATCCTTGAGACTGACTCCACCAAGCAACCGCACGTCGAACTTGGCAAAAAAAGTGGAGGGCTGAAAGGTACCTCGCTGAGTGTTTTGTATGTCGCTTACCGGGCCGAGTTGCCGAGAGATGCCCTCAATGGAAATCTTTGGCGCGAGCATCGCTCCGGCATTTTCCTTCGGAAATGGAAGGTCTGGCGGAGTGACTGTCTCCAGAAATGTCTCACCCTGGAAATCTGCAGCGCTTGTCGGATGGCTCGCGGGTAGCCCGTACTTTAGGTAAGCATCGTTCCAAGACACGGAAGTCGAATCGTTTAAACCTGAAAAAGCATTCCCCGCGGAGATGCGGATTTCAGCCGCGATTTTGTCTCGGCCCGAGAGAACGGGATAGAAGGAGCCGCGTTCGTCGGTGGCTTTACTCAGTGGCTCCGCAAGGAAATGCAAATTCACAGCCTGAAGATCGGTGTCACCTTTACGAAAGACAGGCGCAAAGGCAATACGCTGGTCGGCCGCAGGAACGATTCGTTGCGCACTAGCCGCATAAGCATCATACACAAGCTGCATCGACGCTTTATCGTCGACAATCAGATTGCTTACGAAGATTTGGGGCATCGGGAGGGAATGCACCTCCCCCGCCATATCCTTTCCAGAAATATCGAATCGAACATCAACCTTGCCTACTCGCGGCCAAAACGCACAAGGGTACTCTGTCTTTGGATCTCCAGATTGAACCACCCCCGAGTCTCCGGGCCAATCTAGCGGGGCAGTATTAGGCGGTTTTAGGTCAAGCTGGAGAAACGGAATTCGTCCGTCCTGAGGCGCTGAGGCCTGGTTGAAGGGAAGGCTTTGTGGGACTCCAACAATGTAAGCTCGCTGAATCGTGTAAGCTGGCGCGCAAAGTGTGTCGTCTGCGGTCTCCCTGGAGGTGATCACTACCAAGGTCACGGGAAAACCCGAAGGGCAGAGGTAGCCATAATGATGAACCTCAACCCAGTTATCTCTGGCTATTCGAGAGCGATAAACAATGGATTGGAGATCTAGCCTATCGCCGCGAGGCCAATCACCGGTTGCCTGAAGTGACGCACCAAGGGAACTAACAAAGAACTGTTGCACCTCTATAGGGGCCGTTTGCTTTACGTTTCTAGCGTGAGCACGCTTGGAGTCCGTCGTCAACAAGACCAGTTGCTGGCGGTCCGAGTTCGCGAGCGGCATTAGAAAATCATCATTATCCGTTGCGGTTCCATCAACTGGCTTCGGGTCGGCAGGCTTGCACGCAGGCTTCGCGGGGTCAGTAGTCGGTAGAGCATTGGGATACCCCGGCGTCCATAACGCTCGCAGAAAAGAAGGCTTGCCCAGTTCGGTTCCGAGGCGTGCGTGCCATAACGCCACCCGCCGTCTCTTTAGCGTCTGATCGCAACTAGGCGGTTTAACCTCGGAATGCTCACGGTCTTCGACAATTTGCTGATATACGGCGAAACGCGCGTTTGGAGTTGGTGACACGAATAGCTTGTACGGATATTCAATTGCTGTGACTGTATCTATTCCGACCTGTGAAGCTTTCTGATAGTCAGCGGGTTCCACCTCGGGGGGCTGTTGGTCCTCGGGCGTAGCCAACATCGAAACTGACAAGGGATATTTTCCCCAGGAGAGCAGGTGTCCGAGATCGTACTTTGTGTATTCCTCATCAACTCTGAAAACAATTCTGCTCTCACCTGCCGCCACTGCTCGTGCGGGTTGCCTGGGTTTCGCATTCGGGAAGCCCTGAGAATCACGGAAAAAGGACTCTTCGCTAATCCCCTGACTAGGTAGTTCCACGATGATGTAGCCAGGAACGGTGGTGGATGTTCTTCTTAGGATTCGTCCGAAGTCGTGCCATTTCAACGCAAGATTTACAAACCGAAAATCCAGTGCCAAGAGCTGTTCTGGATCGACAATGTGTAGGCCGACACCAGTCAGATCCAGATCCGGTACCTTTGCACCGCAGTAGACTCGGAAGAGACACAGCGCATTCCGGATAAATCCGCCAAAGCCTGCATGTGTACGGGTTGCGAAGGGTAGCGTGACGGTCTCGATGAGATCATCGCCAAGCCCTATGTGAGCCGTGTCGTAGAGAGCATCGAGTTGATCTTGTGAGGCGCGTAAGTCTGTGGCATTTACACGCAGAGCTGCTCCCGTCGAAAGCTGTAAGAAAAGACGACGGGACAGCACCAATGCTTGCCGTGATCGTTCTGTAGAACGTTCCTCTTGCGACCTAGAGATCACCTTGAGAGCCGAAACGAGCGCATTTTGAAAGCGCCGCATGATACGCCCCCTAGGACTATTGGCACAGACACCGTGCAAAAACGTAGCCGCGCGGTTTTGGCGTGAAACGGCGCACATTTTGAATATGCGTAATGCTGAAGTCAATTAATTTATCTTCAGTAGCCAACAAATAATGGCTGTGGAAAATCTGGGGAAACCAGCTGTGACTTGGGTACTGATTGGCGGGCGGTAACCCGGCGCCCCAAAATGTTGACTCAGGAAAATGCCGACTCACGAATCTAGGTAGAGCGCCTGCTCAGCAGGCACGCTTTCTGTCAGCCGACAGCCGATTCCTTCCGCGCTGAGCTTAATAATTGAAAATAAGGACCGACTTCTGGTGCTTTGCCAGGAGGTCGCACGTTCGATAAATTGGTGACGACAAAAGGGTTGGTCGGGGCGAGTGGATTTGAACCACGATCCTTCTGGTCCCGAACCAGCCAGGTCCAGCCCAAATCCGTTGAATTGACGGCATTTGCCTGTGCATTCCCTCCGCATATTTGGGCTACCTGTGCTACAAAGAAATCGATGGCCTCAGTTCGGCCAGGCGGGCTCTGGTTGTCAGTTCCTCGTTGCCTTTGCAGGAGGTAGGTAACCAGCGAAGCGGAGATGCTCAGCATAAATTCTGCTTCCTCTCGGCTGGTACCCGACCTTCCCGGACATGTCTGGCGACTTCTGAAGCGTGCCCCCACATCTTTTCTATCGCACCGTCCAATGGCCTCGGGATGCCAAGTTCAGCCGCACGTCGCTGAATAATTTCGCCCAAAGTCGCTCGCTCGTCTTTGGATATGTGGCGAGCAACGCACTCAGGGTGGCGGCGGACACCTGAACCGTGTGCTCCATGCCGTCCACATCGAGGATCGCGACTCGGCATGACCGAACGGGCATGGATCCCAGGATAGCATTTCGCTTTATGTTCGCCATTTCCCTTTGGCCGACATATATCCGCTGCCCGGGTCCATCGCTTTTTATCCCACAGAAATAGGCGTAACAAAGTCGTCTCTCATACGGAACGCAGCCGAGGAGCCATTCTCCACAAGCGTGTCGAGGAGGAACAGAACCTCGTTGCGGATGCGGGGATCGGATTTCAGCTCTAACGGTTTACCGTAGACGTACCGCTGGAGAAGGACTTCCAACATGAACACGGTATTGGTCCGCTTCAGAAGGTCTGGAGCGTTCCCAGCCTTCAGACACTTTGCGACACGAACAAATGCTTCGGGCAACGACTGCTCGCCGATGTGGTAAAGAAAGCGAACATAGTCATGCAACGCGCTTGCGGATGGCTCTAGTTCCTCGAATAAGCCGTCGATCAGGTGTGCGTACTCTTCGAGACTCTTCCAGTGCCTGACATTCGCTTTCCAGTGGGGTCCCAGGAAAATCGCCGAGAGAGCCGCACCGCCGATTGCGTATTCATCATCGATTTCGTTAAGCCATGCCGCTTTGCGAAGTTTCACCGCGAAAAGTTGCCAGAGGAACCAGAACTGCGCCGTATTTGGCCTTGCATCCTCGGCCGATATCAGGCCCTGAATGATCCAGTGAACTTTATCTGGATGCCTGTCAATGGCATCGAGGATCGGTTCCACGACAAGCTTGGCCCCGTCACGTGACGTGCGCAAAAGGAAATCCTGCAGAAGGCGAGAATGAGCGGTCTCGGCGTCATGGTTGCGTTGACGCCTTTCGTCGTCGCGTCGGTTGGCATGGTCCGTATCCCACGCTGTAACGAGAGCCTTCGCCGTCCGACCAAATGCAGAAACGGCCGCGGGTTCGGCGGGCGCCTGACCAAGGATCGTCAAGATGTGAGTGTTCGCCTCCGCACCGAACCATTCGCCTACATCGAGCCTCTCAGACGCCTTTGATGAAATCGAGTCCGGCATCCAGAACTTTTCACGGACGGCCGAGGCCGCTTCTCGTCCGAGCTCGTCAATCGTCCGCCGCTTGTCGTAGGACCGTTTTTCTTCTTTGCGTCGCGCCTGATCGATGAGTGTCGCTTCGGTCGCGAGCGCGTTGACCACCCGCAGGGTCAGCGCGTGGTCGATCGACCACAGGTGGGTCGCCACGCCCCAGGCCGCATGAGACCGCACCTCATTTATAGGATGGGTCACGGCTGTGACAAACACGCGCTGGACTTGCTCTCTATGCTGCTTGGTAAGCTCTTTGGTCAACAATAGAGGAACAACCGAAGCGCAAGGTCGATCTGCGGACATGGAGAACATCTGTAAGCGAAGCCGGTAATCCCAGACATCCGCTTGGGACAGGACCTCCGAGCAGACCCTAGAAATGCACCAATTCCTTTCCTCCTCCGACATCTCCTCCCAGTGATCGCGGACGCAAACCGCGGCCACAACGCCCGGCCCGCCCGCGATTCCGTAAAGCTTGTCATCGGCCCGAGGCAAAGATTTAGGCGACCTAGCCTCGTTGAGCCTTTCATGCCAGCGCGACGGGTCGTACCCAGGACCCTCTTCGTATGCGAAGACTTTGAGCCCCCACATGAGCAGGCTCGCCCTCGAATTCATTTCTCCGTACTGCGCGGCTGTCTTCTCCATCATCTCCTTAACGTCCGGGTCCGGGTCGTTTGGCTCCAGGCGAATGTACTGCGCCGCACGTGTCGAAGATGTCGATCCGTCCGATTCTGCCTCGCGTCGCTCTTCAGCGGCCGTGTATTGGCGCAGGTCCATGCGGTGCATCGCGAGGCGCCGGGCTCTATGCTCATCATCTTGTTCGGAAATGTACTGAACCTCCTTCAATTGTGATCCTCTTCCCACGATTTCGGGAAGATTCACCGGACCTTCAGGCACTCGCCGAGTTTCTCTGGGTTCAGGCCGTGAATTACGTGATTCCGCTTCGACTGCGACAGCGCGCCAAAGAGAAAATCGTCGAGAGTTCGACGGGCGGTGATCTCTCTCACGCCAACGAGCTAATTCAAAGAACGCGGCGGACGTTCATTGATTTCAATAGGAAGCACCCGTACCGGGCGAGCGAGGTCGGAGAGCTCTTGGCGTACTTGATAGCGTTGAGATATCTCAAAGCAGTGCAACTCGCATCCAAAATGGCGCTCAAGACCAATAGTAATATGCCAGTTCACGGCCTCGACGGAATCCATGCGACGTTTTCGAACGGGATAATGACGCTTTATTTCCTCGAATCGAAGCTTGCGAAATCCGCCAGCGCGGGATCGGAGGACTACGCCGAATCAGTGGCGGGTTTTGGCAATCACCGCAAGCAATATCTGCTCGAATACACCATAATCAGTGATATGAGCAATCTGGACGCACTGTCTCCCACGGATCGAGATGCGGCATTGGAATACCTCGACGTTTATGGTGCGAAGAAAAGCGAACGGATTGAGCGATCTGTCGGCGTCATTTGCTACACGGACAAAACAATATACTCGGAAAAGTTAGCAAAAAACGAGAAAACGCCGCCCGCTGCGCACGAATCCGTGCTGGCTGATCGACTTTCAAAAGAGTATCCCTCGGTTCGCCAAGGGCTCTCCAGAGCGTTCCAGAAGCACGGCATTGATCCTTTGGCGTGCAAGGTATTTTTCATCGCGTTTCCGGACACGGACGCTTTGCGGGAAGCGTTCTACGAGGCTATGAATGGCTGAAGAGTTCGGCGGATTGCTCGCAACCAGAATCAGATCGCACGAGCAGTTTTGGAGCGATTTCGGTTCGCTTCAGGCAGCGGCTGTTTGGTCGCTTTCCGTGGGGAAATCGGGTTTCAACGGTCGGACATCTTCCGATGCTGGAGCGCTCTCCCGTTTGATGTACAGCGCATCCGTTTTTGCTCAGGCAACTGATGAGGCAACTAGAGGATTGGCCCAATCTATTGCCCTTTGCGCGCTGATAACAAATCCCGAACCAAACGTCGTGGAGAGATCGAAGTCCATTCTAGCGGGCATTGGAAACTACCCGGCGGTGGGTTATCTCGAAACGCGGTTTAGCAGAACCTCCTCGACCTTCCTTTCTGAGCTTCGGATCGAATTGCTGAAAGAACTGAATTCAGTTGAGATTGCGGGTACAAAGACCCCGCTTACCGAGTTTCAATACGACGTTTGGAAAACTCTTCCTTCAGCATCTTCGGCGGCGGTGTCGGCTCCGACTTCGGCAGGTAAATCGTTCTTGGTAATTGAATATCTCTGTACTAGGGCGACGCGGGAACCGAAATTTACTGCAATCTTTCTCGCACCGACGAGGGCATTGCTCTCAGAGGTTCAACACAGGATTGAAAAGCGATTGGAGGGCAATCCCGATGTAAGGGTTTCTACAGTTCCAGCACTCGACGCGCAGGGACGAAATAGGCAGATATTCGTTCTCACGCAAGAGCGGCTCCACGTCCTGTTATCCACCACAAATTTGGCTGTAGATCTCGTTATTGTCGACGAGGCTCAGGGGTTGGCCGATGGACCGAGGGGGATGATCCTTCAAGACTGCCTTGAGCGACTCCGATCGGAAAATCCGAAAGCACAAACAATCCTCCTTGCGCCCAGTGCCGAGGGGTTCGTAAGTGTCGGCGAACTCTTAGGAATTCCGGGAATTGTAGTTAAAGAGACCGAATTATGCCCTGTTCTGCAGAACCGTGTTCAAGTAACCGTCAAAGAAGGAAATCCACACGAGTTCCATTTGTCGCTGTTGACGCGCACAGGAGCAAGGGAAATCGGAGTAGTTCCGACAGAACGAGGAGTGTCGGACCCGGCGACTCGTCTAACCGTGGCTGCTCTTGAGTTGGGCAAAACAGGGGCGGCGCTCGTATATGCAACTGGGCCTGCGCAAGCCGAAAAAGTGGCGGCCCAATTTGTTGCCGACCGGCCGATCATGGAATCTGAACCTCTGCTCCAGTTAAGTAGCTTCATTAAACAGCATATCCATCCTGACTACGGATTGGGAGCAATGGTGCGGCACGGCGTCGCTTTCCATTACGGCCACATGCCGAGATTACTTCGAGAGGCTCTCGAAGATGCGTTTCGCCAAGGTAATCTCCACTACCTAGTGTGTACAACCACGCTATTTCAGGGCGTCAATTTGCCAGCCCGCAGCGTCTTTATTAACACTCCCACGAGAGGTAAGGGCACACCGCTTGAAGCAGCTCACCTCTGGAATTTCGCTGGACGCGCCGGGCGCCTCGGACAGGAACTTGCCGGGAATGTTTTTCTAGTCGATTACGAAGACTGGGCCACGAAACCCATGAATGAAAGCTCTAAATTCAAAATTGTTCCCGCGTTTTCCGAAACCGTGTCAGATGACTTCGACGCCGTCTTAGACGCCGTAGCCGGAAACATGCCGAAAACAAGCCTTCGCGATCCGCGTCCTGCTCAGATTCGGGCTGCTGCCGGCCTCTTGCTGGCAAGAGCGTCAACAAACCGTGCGTCTAGCGTTCTGAATCGACTCGTCACTCTTACCGATGTACAACGTCAGACCATTCAATCCGCGGCGACTAAGGCGATAAACGATTTGAAACTACCGAGTGCTCTCATTGAAGCAAATTGGACCGTTGATCCTTACGGGCTTCGGCGTCTTGCCGACCGAATGTCAGAAAAGATCCACGAAGGCGATCTGGAAGAGCTGATCCCAGTACACCCCAGCCATCCGAGAGCTTTCGAGCGCTACCCCGGAATAATAAACCGAGCGCTTCGCGAACTGTGGGGCATGCGGTCGAGGCAGTATGGAGGGCTCGTATCGTCATATGCTGTGCCTTGGATGCAGGGCATCCCCTATCCGGTGCTCCTCAGTAAGTGGGTTGCTTATCGACGCAAGAGCAAGCCACAGACACAAATCAACGACGCGATTAGGACTGGGTTTGAGTTTTTCGAGCAGGTTCTTCGGTTTCAAATGGTTCAGGTCGGCAAGGCCTATCTGGATGTTCTCCATTACGTGCTAGAAGCACATAACCTCGGTGAGCGGCGTCGCGAGGCGTTCGATTTTTCCCTTGCTCTGGAGTTAGGTGTGTCCAGCACTACCGGACGGTCGTTTGTCGAACTGGGCGTCTCCCGAATCGTGGCAACCGTTCTAGAGAAGCTCTTCCCGAATTCTGAGCTCGGTCCGCAGGAAGCTAAACGAAAGGTTCGCGAACTCGATATTCCCGCCGTAGGCCTGTCACCTGTCATCGTGGACGAACTCAAACGTCTCGACCTCATCGCTAATTGAGCCGCCCGCTCGGCCCGAATAAGGTCTGGCGCCTAAGCCCCCCTAAAACAGGCCACCAAATTAACAGAAAGCGGACGGCCTTTGCGTCCTTCGATTCCCGGCCGCTTATCCGGGAAACCTGACTTGCCTGGGAGTTTTTTTGAAACTTTTTTCTGAGTTTTTCCCGAAAACTTGCCTCATAGCTATGACGGGGAAATTCGGAATTGGCCGCAGGGAGGAATCGTGGCGCGAAGGGCTGACGTGCACTACGCGCAGGTCTCTCTCTGGCTGCTCGCGAGTCTCCGTCAGGAGCCGAATACCGATGCTAAAGGAGAACAATTGCTGCTGTGTTGTATGCCAGGTTGAGCGAAATCTGCTCAACTCACTAAGCACACAAATAGCCCGAACCCAATTCCAAGCATTTGCCCTGAACCACCCCATTCTGAACCACTTCGATTCGCCTGCCGACGTGATTGCGCAGTTGCACGAGCACGAGCGAGTCGAGACTGTAAACCACAAGACTTGGAATGGAATCCTGCACGCGCTGGTCGATTCCATCGCGGACGGGACTGCCGAAGAAATCGGGCAGCAATTGCTTCTCGCAGCGTATGCCCCCGCTATCCACAAGGTTTATCGGGAGGTCTGCCAAAAATTCCCTGGCCTGTGTCCCGAGGATGTCGCACAACAGGGGGCTTTGTGCTTCCTGGAGACCGCGAGGTCACCGGAGATGCAGACTCTCAATGGCCATTTGCCTGCCGCGCTGTCGAGACGGTTTCGTCAGAGCCTTTTTCGGTGGGCAATTGGCGAACTGCGGCAGTCACTTCCTCTGGAGCAGATTGCTGCCAACGTTCCAGAAACCCAAGCCCGCAATTTCGAAGAAGCAGTTATCCTAGGACAACTTCTATCGAAAGCGCGGCGGATGGGTGTCCTCTCGGCAAGCGAATGCGAACTCGTTCGTAAGTTCCATTGCGACGGGTTTCATCGCAACGAGTTGGGCAGTGGAGAAGGCGGGCCGTCCGCCCTCGCGCTCTATTTCCGCGTGTACAGAGCCATCAACCGCTTACGTCGCCTTGGTCGGGGAGAACAGCAGGTTCAAGGCACCCAAGCGGCCCTCAACAATACAAATTCAAAAAATTCTTCTTCGGATGCGCAAACTTTCTCCGGCGAGATGTGCATTAGGGATAGTGAGAAGGGAATCTCACCGGAGCAGAGCCACCGTGGCCCGCAGCTCGAATCTGACGTTCCGCCCATCGCGGCGTGACTCGGATCAACGAACTGCGAGACTCGTAAATAGAGCGCTGATTTAACCAACCGGGAGCAGGATTCTCAGCGAACGCCACCCTCCCTACTGCTGATCCTGCTCCCAACTCCTTTGCTCCGGCAGGCTCTAATTTGTTGTCGTTAAGGAGGAGCGTGATGTTTCGAGTCATCCGGCGTAAGCTTCGAAACGAACTGCGTCGTTTCGCCCGCGCAATCGAAGCAAGTGTCGTCTCGCTGTTGCTTGCCTCGCCCGCTTTCGCGCAGATTGGCGGCGACCGCGTCAGCTCGTTTCTCTCAAATACTCTCAGTTATGCTCAGGGCCTCGGCATTTTCGGCGCTGGGTTCCTGGTCATCTGGGCAGTGGCAAATATCGCCCGCGAACGGCCCAGCGGAAAGCAGTGGGCCGGCGCTGGTGGTGCACTGCTGTTGTCTTCGGTTCTGCAACTTCTTCGCACTTTCGCAGGTTGAGCCGTGCCGCTTCGACTCAAACCCGTCGCGCGCTCACTCTCGGTTCGAGCTGAGTTCCTCGGACTCGAACTGGAGGATTGGGGACTCGTGATCGCGTGGGCAATCGTCATGCGGCTGATCGGCGATCACATCCATCGAGTGTTTCTCGGATTCCTGCCCGTCTCAGCCGTGATGACCTACGGCTCGGCTGCCGTCCTGGTTGTGTTGATTCGGTGGGCGAAACACGGCAAGCCGCGTGGATATCTCGTCGCGTGGGTTCAGCACTACTTTCGCCCGAAATCGCATAGTGCGCGGTGCGGCACTCCGAATTTGCCCTATCTGAGCGAGGACCAGCAATGATCGAAACTTCGACAATTCATCTCGTCGCTGCCCTCATCGGCGCAGTCGCAGTCGCGATACTCGCGATGGCGGTCTTCTTGCCGCAGGTCGCCGATTCGGCGCGTCGGCGCTCCGATGCGGAAAACGACTCGAAACTGTCCTCGCTCGCTGCGCGAGTCCCAACCTCAGAAATCCGCGACGGCTTGATCGTGCGGCGCGACGGGTCTTTCTGTGCCGGATGGGAATGTTCTGGAGTCGCTACACAGTTCACCGATGCCGAGCGTCTGGAAGCGCTGAGCAGCGCCCTCGATGCGTTCATCAAGAGCATTCGGCATCCTAACGTCGGGCTTCAATTCCGCTATGTCATCGACCACGAGGCACCACGGCTGCTCGAAGACCGAAAAGCGTTGGGCAATTGCCTGAATTCGCCTGCAGCTTGGCTCGAAGAGAACCGTGTCTCATTCTGGCGCTCGGGCATTGATGCCGGCCAGATGCGCTCGATCAGGCTTCTCGCGCTCCTCTCCTGGAAACCAAAAGACGCCTGGGAGAGAAGCTCTGCCGCATCGCGTTTTGCTACGTCTCTCTGGCAAGGACTTGTACACGAGGGGTTCGGAAAGCTCCCTGCCATTTTGCGAACCGCGCTAAATGAAAGTCGCACGAGAGGACTCGTCGAGCGGAATCGAGGAGAGCACAACCGTCTGGTCGCCGAATTTAATCAGGTCCTCGAAACGTACCGGCTTGGGCTCGAAGCGATCACTCCCGTTCGCCGACTCAGCGAAGCCGAACTCGTCGAACTGGTCTATCACGCACTGAACCCAGCGGATCGGCAGACCCCGAAAATCAATACACAATGCACATCGCTGATGAATACGGACTGGTTCGAGGGAGTACGCTTCCTCGATCTCGGCGGCATCTTGAAAGCTGTCGTAGCCCTTTCGGAACTGCCGGAAGCCACATTTGCGTCCTTGGTCCGACCACTCACGGCGCTTGATTTCCCATCCGAGATCGTTTTGAACCTACGCGTCCCCGATCAAGCTGCGAAGGTTCGCAAGCTGCGCGTACTCCTGAAAAAGAGCTTGGCTTTCCAACTTCGAAAAGACGGTAGCCGCCGTCGAGACTTCCACGCGGCCGCGCTTGAGAAGGACACGGTTGATACGCTGGCGTCCGCCATCACGTCATCGCAACGCATCGTCGAGATCGAACTGGCGGTAATCGTTTCAACTTCAGCGGCGGCACGAACCTCGACCGAACGTGAGAAAGCAGAGCAAGACCTGGCGCAGCGAGTTGAGTCTGTTTTGCAGGCGTTCGGGCACATGAACGGAGCGCGTGGTTATCGCGAAGAAACGGCGCTGTTACCAACTTTCATTGCTTTTTTGCCTGGCGTCCACGGAGCACGCAAGACGAACCGTGATTTCACGCTGCTATCCGGCCAAGCCGCCGATTTCGTCCCGATTGAGATTCCTTGGACCGGAACCCGGGGCAAGCCAGCGTTTCTAAGCCGGACACGCGAGGGGACCTTCCTGCGCTTCGATCCGTTCAGTTCCGAGCTTCCGAACGGAAACATGCTGCTGACCGGCAAGACTGGCTCGGGAAAATCGTTCCTGATAAAGCAGCTCCTTCTCCAGTTGCAGGTGTCAAATCCGCGGATCGCCATTGTCACGAAGGGTGCCGATTATCGTGCTCTCGTTGAGCTGCTTGGTGGACAGTACCGAGAAATCAGCCTCCGCACAAATCTAGTGAAAAACCCGTGGGATCTCCAACAGCACGGCGCAGAGCCAGACTCAGCGCAGATCGCTGGGGTCGCGTCGCTTGCGGCTCACATGGCTGGCAAGACCGGGTCCGACGATGCGATCACGCTGAATTTTCTGGAGAAGACAGTGCGGATGACCTATGACCGTTTGCTGGCCATCGGCAAAACGCCGCGCTTCTCCGACCTGAAATGGACGCTGGAGCACTACCCGGCCGAGAACGCCGTCATTGAGCAACTGGCACACTTGGTCGCTCTAAAACTCAACCGCTGGACGGGTGAGGGCGTTTACGCACAACTGTTCGACCGCGAAACGAGCCCCGAACTGGCCGGGGCCGAAGACATCATTTGTTATGACATCGACGGCCTGAAAGAGTCGCCCGAATTGCAAGCGGCCGTTGCCTTCACCATCGCGCGAGCGATCGACCAACAGATCGGGCGCAAGAACGCGGACGGTAAGCTTCGGCCCACGATAGCGGTCTTCGACGAAGTTTGGGCAATGCTTGCCGATCCGGTGCTCGGCTCGCAGATTCTCAACGCCTTTCGCACCGCTAGGAAACGCTACGGCTCAATCGTCGCCGCAAGTCAGGGAATCGAAGACTTTGTGGGCACCTCCGAGTCGCCGCATACCGTAGGGCTCGCGATCCTGCAGAACACCGAGGCCAAGTTCATCTGCGCCCAGTTGGGGGAACTCTCACGGCTGCGCGATGTGCTGCACCTCTCCGAGCCAGCCGTCGAGGTGGTCAAACAGCTTCGGAACGTACCGGGCCATTTCGCCGAGAGCTATCTGCTCGTAGCCAATCAACCAGAATCGAGCACGGTAATCCAACTGACCGCCACGCCATTCGATTATTGGGCGAGCACGAGCAACCCGATTGAGACCGACTTTCGACAGAAGCTTGCGAAGGAGCACCCCGAACTCTCGGCGCTGGAAGTCATCTACCGGCTCGGCATAGCCCATCCCAAGGGATTGGCAACAGCGCCGAAACGAAAGGAAATCTATGCGACTGCGTCATAAAAAATCAGCGGTTTTGGTTCTAGCAGCCACGTTCATTCTGCTTGTGCCGCTCACTGCGCGCGCCTTTATCGGCACTATGCCAGTCATTGACTGGACAGCAATCGTTCGCATCGGTCAAGAGATTGGCATCTCGCGAGGCACACTGAACACGCTGGGGCTGTACGTCCAGCAATACAGTCAAGTCAACGCTGGCGTTCAGAACGGAATCAGGCTGGTACGTGGCCGACAGCTTGAAGGGATCTTGAACCAGACAGTCGGCAGCGAATTTCCTCAATTCCAGCAACTCCAGCACGATTTCAATAGCGCTCTCGTTGATCCCGCGATTCTCCGGGGCGATCTCGAAGGAACCTATGGCACGGCTCCCGCTACGAATTTCCCACTCGAACGCAAACAGAGGATCGATGCCACCGATGCCACAGCGACCCTAGGTTTACTAGAAGCCTCGCGCGCCGAATTAGTTTCTCAGCAGGAGGACCTCGATGCGGACGACATCGAGTCAGACGCGGCGGTAGCCAGTCCGGGCGGCGCAGCAAAACTCTCCGCCGCAGCAAATGGGGCGATGCTGCGCTCGCAGGCTTACAACCAAAGACTGATGGGAGAACTGATGAGGCTTCAAGCGCTGAACATTGCGCGCGAAAACTCCCTTGAAAAAGAGCAGGAGCAGATTCGGGAAGGCCAGGTTAGCGCTGTTTCGAACCTGGTCGGCAGCATGCAACTGTCGTATGGCATCGGCGATTTGAGGGGGCAGTGATGGACTTGGGAAGCATCAGCCGGTTCCTGGCGGCTCTAGGTGGGCTGTGGGGCCGTGCCGAGCAATATCTGCCGCTCATCATCGGAATCGCACTCCCACTCGCTGCGGTCGTCTTCACGTTCAGCATGTTGCAGTCGTTCTTTCAGGATGCACCTGAAGAGGATTATTTCCGTATCATGGCCCGCTTCGGAATCACTCTCGCCATTCTCGGCGATTATCGAAGTCTTTTCGATCAGTTCAACCAATTGAGTTCCGACTTAGCGCGTCGCTTTGGCGACCCGAACAGCTTTCAGGCTTTCTTCCAGCAAATTCAATCGCAATTTTCGAGCCTCGGTACCGTGCTGGCATTCGCTGCAAACATGTCGGGAAGCATCGTCACGTTGCTGACGCTCCTTGCGGCCATCATCCTGGTTCTCGCCTACCTCGGTTTGGTCGTGGCGCAAGCTCTAGCTGTCATTCTGCTCTACATCTTCGGCCCACTACTGATCGCAGTTCTCCCGAGTCGGCAGCTTACAGTAGTCACGTATACCTACGTCAAAGCCCTGCTGCAGGTGCTCCTGTGGCCCGCCATCTGGAGCATTGTCTTTGCGCTGTTCACCGGGGCGCTGTTGCAGGTTTTCTTAACTGGCCCGGTCGTCAACCTAGTGCCGGCGATACTGCTCATCTTATTGGCCATTCTGCTGACGCAAATTCCGCGCTTGACGGGATACGTAACCAGGGGTGCTTTGAACGCAGTAGGAAGTGCAACCTCGGAACTGGTTACGGCCGGGCTGGCCTACATGACTTATCGAACTGTTCAGACTGGGGCTTCCGGGGCCATGGCGTACGCGACGGGAGGCGCAGCGGTTACGATCCCGCAAGCCGTCGGATATTTCGCGAGAAGCCGGAGCGGGGAAACAACGTCTGTTCCACCGCGAACAAATTTCCGAGCGCTTCCGCCACCAGAAACAACATGAAGGGGTGAGGCATGGCGACGACTACGCTGACGCTTGAGGAAACTCAAAAGGCCAAGTCTGACCTTGGCGACTACACGGAATTCTACAGTCACCTGGCGATTCAAGCGCGCCGCGCCTCGCGAGTGGCGCTGGTTGCGTGCGGCGTTGCGCTGGTCGCGCTCGTGTCGGCAATCCTTGCGCAACTGCGACCTCCCATTCTCCTTCGGGTACAAGACGGCCAGGTGTCGCCACTTGAAGGATCAGGCGTTCAGGTTGCCGAGACCTCGACACAACAGCAGCCCGATAACGCTGAAAAATTGGCGTTCGTGAATACGTTCTTAAATCGATTCGTGAATATGGACCCTCTGACGGTGAAGCGCGATACCACATTGGCGCTGAATCAAATGACTTACAGCCTGCGCCAGCACGTGCTGATGCAGCTTAATCAAGAAAACTTCGTCGATACCGTGCGGGAAAACAATCTGACTTCCACTCTGACGATCAAGTCCGCGGAGTTGGTGTCGGGCGATCCCTACACCGCGATTGTCTTCGGACGAAAGCGGATGACGACGCTCATTAATGGTCAAGAGAACGAGAAAAATCTCCTGGTGAAGTACACGATCCGGCTGGCCCCTGTACCTCGCGCCGCCGCTAACGGATGGACGGGCCTAGAAATCGCTGATTACAAAGAAGAGGTTCTGCAATGAGAAACCTAGCTCGAATCGCTTTGCTGGTGACACTGATCTGGATTGGCTGCTCTGCGTGTCTCGCTCAGTCGCACACGATATCCGCTGTCGCGCAACCCTCAAGCGCAGCCGACAGCGGAGTCGTGCCACTCAGCTTTCCATACTCGATTTCGACCGAGCCCCACTTTGCGATCTTCGTGGAGTTTCCGAAGGCAGATTCGATTCGGCGAATCGCCTTGGGCGACAGCAATTATTTTCTCGCAGAGGCCGACAAGACAGACCCGCACTACGCGATCATCAAGCAAATCGAAGCACCAACTGCAAAGGGAAAGCCGCCGATTGAAACGAACATGCTCGTGTACATGGCGTCGGGTCGCGTGGTCAACATCACTTTGAAGGCCGGAGAGTTGGACGACACAGCCTATTCGATTAATTACCCGGTTGCGATGGCTCAGCCGAAGGATGATTCGCCGCCCGTTCCAAAAGAAGAGTTGGAAAAGCGCCTCCGAGATCAGGAACGCTCGGAGCTCGCGGACAAGATGATTGGCGAGGTTGAGCAAGTCCCGAAGTCGCAGCCGGGCGTAATGGCCGGTGGCCTCGACCTGCGGTTTTACGCCGTCACGCGCCTAGGTACTCTGGCTTTGGTCTCCTTTGACGTGGAGAACACATCCTCGGGCGTCATTGATTTGGAAGATCCGCAAATCAACCTTGTCACCGCCAATGACAATCCGAAAGACCGCAAGAAGGCGCCAGCAAAAGTAGAGCCGGTGGAGGTCATGCAATCGATTGTCTCTCCCAAACAGCTTGCTCCTGGCGCTCGCGCCGCGTGTCTGGTCGAGTTCAACCCGCCTGTTCACGACTCGGATCAACAGGTCGTGCTTTCGATTGCAAACCGCGCGATGGCCGATAAGCCTGTGAACTATCGCCTTGAATAGAGGATAGAGTGGCATGGACAACGATTACAAAACCGCAGTCGTCGAGCCCGAGAAGAATGTTGCCGTAGTCGATGGCCACGAGCCGGATGACGAAGTCGCGGCCAAAGCCCTTGAAGAGATTCGCAGCACAGAGCGGCTCAGTGGATTTGGGAGATTCGCAAGAAGACTGCAGCGGCTGTTCCAGGCATCAAACACTTCCCAATCGAAGCAAGGAATGTCGCATCTCAAGGCAGCTCCGATCATGATGTCCGCTGGTCTGTTACTGCTGCTCGCGACGGGTGTGCTCTTCCTGCTCTCTAAACCCGAAAGCGCCGTACCAGGTCATTTTCGCCAGCCGACGGGACTCGTCGGGAGCAATCATCAGAGCAGGCTTGTTACTACCCCGGCCGAACCGCCGGTTACCGAGGACGAGCTTGCCGGTCAAGATGCAAGCGCGGGTGCTGCAACGGCGAGTAGCACCGCGAAAAAAGGAGCGACTCAAACTATCTCTTCCCATAGCTTTTCGTTTGCGGGCAACGGAAACTCGCCCGCGCAACCTGGCGTGCAGAGCGGCCCGAACGGACTCGGCACACCTGCGACCGTTTTTGTAGACGATCCATCAGCTAGTGCCGTTCTGAGACCGAACATTACTACGCCCACATCGCCCCAGGCAGTTGTTGAACTTCCAGAGGGCACTGAAATTATCGCGCATACGGCGAATGCCATCAGCAGTGGACTGGAATCTCCGGTTGTGGCTGTGGTGGATCGACCCATTCAATTGGGCAACACGACGGTGATTCCCGAAGACGCTCGGGTCATCGGGCAAACAGCGGGAGCAGTGAAGGATCGAGTCAATGTGCGTTTCACCTCAGTGGTACTGCCGAACGACCGCGAAATGGTGATTTCGGGCCTAGCACTGATGAAGGATGGCAGCGCGGGGTTGGTAGGGAAAGTCAAAGGAAAGCGCAATCCCGTACTTGCTGGCGCTGCACGCATCGGAACGGGTGCGGCTGTGGTCGCAACCGAGTTTGCCGGCCAAGGCTCGTTGGACGCGCCATTTTCTCAGTCTGACTATCTGCGTAACCAAATGGCCTCTGAGGTCGCATCTCAGGGCAGCCAGCTTTCCACCCGCTGGCAGCAGCCGTTTGGTGTTCCGATTGTCGCGGTCGATGCTAATCAGCCGATAACAATTTTTCTCTTGGAGCCTCTAACCGTTTCCGGTAAGACGATTCAGAGTGCAAGCGCGGCGTCGCAGCCTCCCCAAGCCGTTCCTAATGCGGAACACAAGCAACCGTCGGACCAAGCCTTGATCGAGGCGCAAACCACTTACATCCAGGCTCTTGAGGAGCAACTGACTGAGAGCAAGGCCAGCGGTGGAAAGAATCCAGATGAGCACCAGTAGCACAGTCGAGTTGGCTGTTTCCTCTGCGGGCGAACTGCGCAAGCTCCTGACCGAATACGGCTACGTCGCCAGAACGGAGATGGCCAAAGTGATATATCTCGCACTTCGGTTAGGCAAGCCGCTGTTGCTCGAAGGGCCTCCTGGGGCAGGGAAAACGCAGGTTGCCAAAGTTCTTTCGGAAGCACTCGGGATACGGCTGATTCGTTTGCAGTGTTATGAGGGGATTGACGAAGCCAAGGCGCTATACCAGTGGAATGAACCGCTGCAGCGCATGGCGCTTGAGTTCATTCGCCAGAGCTCCGCGACGAGGCCACAGGAAGAATGGTCAGCACTAAAGCGGAGACTCTACAGCGCCGATTTCCTGATCCCCGGCCCAGTTCTAAAAGCTCTTCAATCCGAAACCGATACGGTTTTGCTGATCGACGAGGTAGACAAGACTGGTCCCGCATTCGAAGCGTTCCTGCTGGAGATCCTCTCCGATTTCCAGGTTTCGATCCCGCAATTGGGCACCGTCGTGGCGAATCACCGTCCAGTCGTGGTCCTGACTTCCAATGCCCAAAGGAAATTGACCGAAGCCCTGCGAGGACGGTGCTTCTTGCTCTGGATGGATTACCCCTCGCTCGAACTCGAAGCCGAAATCATCATCCGCTCGCGCGAGAGCGAGTCTCGGCTTAGCTTGCAGGTGGCACGCTTCACGGCCGCAGTTCGGCGGTTGGGAATGACGAAACCACCGGCAATCCGTGAATCTCTCGATTGGATCGACGCCCTGCGTATCCTCGGTGCGAGCGAGTTGACCGCCGAAGTCGTTTCAGACACCTTGCCCGTGCTTTTGAAGACCCGCGAGGACATCGACCGCGCTGCGGGAAACGTGGCCTTGCTGTTGCAGCGAGCTTGTTAGGATTTCCATGTCTTCTACGCTGACAGCTCGATTTCAGTGGCTTCCCTACCTAGTGGTCGGGTGGATGTTGCTGGCTGGCCTCTCGCTCGCTGCACCTGATCGGCTGTTCCTAACGCGCAGAGAAGGGCTTTGGCTTGGCCTCGGATTCGTCGGAGTTGCCCTGATGCGCGGAGCGCAGCAACTGGGGCGAGAACTACCCACTGAGATTGGCAGTCTGCTGCTTTCGCGCTTGCCGCAGCAAAGCCAAATGCAATATTTCGGGCACGGCTTCACCTGGGATGCGCAACACGCCAACGAGGTGCTGGCCGTTGAACGGGATAGCAAGGTTGCCGCACGCAAGCGGAAGCCAGGCGATTCTGGCGGAGTTGCCGCGATTCACGCTGTTGGCTCTCGCGAGGAAGCTCCTATTTTTCTCCCCGTCAGCGATCTCGAAGGTCACATGCTGGTATCGGGAGCAACGCGCACCGGCAAGACGTATTACTTGCAGCTTGATCTGGTACAGGCGATTGAGAGGGGCAATGAAGCGGTCATATTCATTGATCCCAAGGGTGATCTGAGCGTTCTCCACCGAGCCTACGATGCCGCCGTCCGCGCTGGCCGCCAAAAGGATTTTCAATTTTTCTCGCTGGCGTTTCCGCACGTCTCGTGTACTTACAACCCGCTGCACAATTTCGTACTCGGGATGGAAATGCCGGACCGGCTTTCCGGTCTGCTGCCTGGGGGCGGGCAATCGGAGCCATTCAAGGCGTTCGCCTGGGAGGTTATCAACGTCATCGCTCAAGCGATGTTGCTCGCCGGGGAGCGTCCGCTGCTATCGAAAATAGCGCGGTACGCGAAAGTGAACCGCAGTCTCGAAGAACTGCTACCCAAAGTTCCCGAGCACACGCCGGAATGCGAATACCTCCAGGGCCTCATTAAGCATCCGCCGGACCACTATGACAAGATGGTCTCCTCGCTCAAGCCCATGCTTTCGAAGCTGGACACGCCGGATTTCAGAAACCTTATGTCGGTTACGACGCCGGAGCTCGACTGGGATCGCGCGATTCGGCTCAAGAAAATCGTCTACATGTTCATGGGCTCGATGATCGTCAAGGAAACCGCCTACGCGATTGGTATGTTGGCCTTGCAGGACCTGTTGAACTTTATCGGGCGAGCCTACGCCTACGAGCCGAGCAAAACTCCGATCCGCCTGATTGTGGATGAAGTCGGCCGGCTGGCTTTTCCTGGATTCGTGGATCTCCTCTCACAGGCTGGCGGGCAAGGCTTGATGGCAGTGCTCGCCTTCCAGAGCGTGGCCGACCTCGTGAGCGGGGTCGGACCAGCCGGTGCGCAGCAGATTCTCGATAACACAAACACCAAGCTCTGGTTTCGCGCGACAGATCACACGACGGCAAAGACTTTCGCGGACATCGCGGGGCAAGGCCCCTTGTTGACCCGGCGCGAGTCGGCGGCTTATCGTCCAGTCCTTTCTGGCAAGCCTGCTCGTAACCGCCTCGCCTTCGACGCCACCTTCGCCCAGCAATCGACCGAAGTCGTCGAGAATCTCGTTCGTGAAGACTGGTTGATGAAGCTGCCGCGCGGACACGCTTTCCTATACGCGAGCGGGCAGACCTACAAAACGCGGTTCCCGCTGATGCCTGAGCCGAAGCACCGCTTCCCGCTGGAGGCGGCGGCATGAGATTCGTTTGGGTTGGCGCACTGCTCTTGCTTATCGCGTCGGTGGCGAGTCTGATCTCGAATCGCCAAAGCGGCAGGCTGATCGACGAGAGCTGGACAACCGCAAGCCGTGTCCTGCCCGAGTCAGAACTAGGCCAACTTCAACGAGCAACTCCGGCTTACACGGCGGGGTTTTTCGCTCGCTTACCTGAACCACTCCGCGAGAAATTTGCCAGCAAGATGTGGCAGGCCTTGGAGCTGATGATCTTCCGATCCCTCATGCTGTGGCAGGTGGTACCGGCATTCGTTATTGCCGTGCTCGCGGGGTTGCTCGAAGGCCGGTGGGCACGGGCGAATCAGAAAGAATTGGTAAAGATGCACTCGCCGATGCGCTTCAGTCTGGCACTGACGAGTTTGGCGTTAACTCCGGTTCTGGCCCTGCTCTGGATCGCTGCGCCCGTAGCCGTGCCGCCCACTCTGCTGGTTTTCGCACTCGGTGCGGTCGCGATCATCGGTACCCGCAACCTGGTCGTCCACGCACCAACACAGTTTTAGCCATGAATCGCCGCTCACAAAAGTTCGCTTCCGCTATCCACAGCTACTACTTCATAGGAGTGTGGATATTCGTGAGCATTCGCTTTTCGGAACGGCTTCTGCTGTTGGATGAACGAAGCAACGATTTTCTGAAAACGCTGGTTTATCTCGGGGGCTACTGCACCATCGAGCAGGCACAGAGGCTCGGCCTCGCCAACTCGCCAACGCGTGTGGTTGCCCATTTAGAGGCACTCAAGAAGCTTGGGTTCGCGAGACAAATCGCCCGCTATCCAGTGATTTACCAGGTGACGAAATCCGCCACCCGTCTAGCTGGGTCTGACCTAATGGCTCGCCGTCGGCAGTCGCAGCTGACGATCCGTCTCAAGCTGCTAGGCGTGAATTTCTATCTGGAGGCGAAAGCCTGGCCAGCCGAGTTCACCCTCCCGCACGCTGAGAAGATCGCACTACTCAAATCCGCTGGCTGCTCCGGCGAGGCCCTGCCGCACTTTCGAGGCCAGCCATTCCTGTGGCAAGAATTCGTCCTGCGCCGAGCAGACGGCACGATTCGCGTGGTCGCTGTAGACCGGGCGCACAACACGGTGATGTACCAGACGGCCACGCTAGCCCGGCGCTATGGAAGGGTTCTTGAGCACCTGTCCTCCCAGTTCCGATTGATTGTGGCCGTCGCCAGCAACCACCGGGCGGAGCTATACCGGAAATGGGCGGCCAAACCCATCGCATGTCCGTTTACCCACGAGACGCTTCAGCCATATCGGGTGAAAGCGCTGCTCCCACAAATCCAAATTTCGCATGAGGAGAAAATGGGATGAAACTGACAGGCACCCGCCGGAGAAGGGAGCCCTGCTCATGCGGTCATCGCAAAGATCGATCGCATGAAAACCCGTCAGGGCGAATCTCTTTTTCTCAAGGTGGATGTCGGTGGCGAGACGGTGCGCGTGTTCGGCCGTCCCGAAGAGCTGGCGGAACGTCTGGAAGCGAGTGGTTACGACATTCCAGCGAGCGAAATCGAAGCTGGTATGGAACTCCACCTTCCCTGCCTGGTGAAAGTCGGTAAGGGCAACAACGGATACAAGACCATCGAAGAGTTCTTGCCCGAAGCTGCCGAATGACCGGCTCGCGCCGCATCCACCCACAGTTCCGAGTCAGGGAGGTCAACGCCTCTCTGACTCGGATTCTTAATCCTCGTTGAGGCCACGCCTTGTGACTCCAACGAACGGTGCTATGCTTTCGCGCGGTAGTCCCCGGGAGTTCAGCCATGACGAAAGACTTCGACACAATATGGCAACGGATCGTGGAGTGTGCAGGTCAGCAATTTTCGACGGCTACAGGCCTCAAATTTTCCTACAAGGTGAAGGGGCAGACGTTGCGGCCTGATCGCGCACGATACAATTTAGCTCGCTCGCAGTTCGAAAAAACCTGGAAACTCTTGCCTTCCGCCAATCGAAGCCAACTCAATCGAGCCGTGCGTGGCCCATCTTACGTGATCGCGATACTGAGCGATCCTCGCGTCTCGCTGGGCGATGGGCATTAGGAGAAATCGGGTGCCAAAGCCCGCCGTAGCCTTGATTGTGGGTGCAGGGCTTTCGACCGAGGCCGGCTTGCCTTCCACCGACGAGCTGTCGGCACAATTTCTGGACACTCCTCCAAATGGTGCTGTCCCACCGCAAGTGGAGCGAGAGATCAGCAGGCACCTTAAGAGATTCTGGGAAAGCGTTTTTCGTTTCACGAATGGCAAGAAGCCGCACCTTGAGGATCACTTCACGGTGATCGATCTGGCCGCCAACACAGGGCACCATTTAGGGCCTTC
>Ga0335072_10002209_pt1 | contig 30567 bp, 26 predicted proteins | sample Lox_Sample_21_FD_206725 | JGI IMG/M metagenome (GOLD analysis project Ga0335072, IMG submission 206725) | Soil microbial communities from Loxahatchee National Wildlife Refuge, Florida, United States - Lox_Sample_2.1 | ecosystem: Environmental > Terrestrial > Soil > Wetlands | place: USA...
GACCCGCGCACTCCATGGCATCTGCACCGGTAAACCGTACTGGCGCTGGCCGCAGTCAGCAAGGACGACCCCGGCGGATGGGCGAAGCGCCGCCGCGCGTTTCAGACGGCAGTTCCTCGACGGCCCGCAGGAGCCTTGCTGGCGCCGTCGGACACTGGCGTCGTCATGCATTCATGCAGGTTAGAAAGTCCAACGTGGTGACGGTGACGAAGACAGTTGGATGTACTACGTTCTGGTTATGACTCCCGAGGTTGAGGCTGCGATCATTGCGGCAGGCGTCGGCATTCTCACCTTTCTCGGCGCCGTCTACGGAAGTCGCAAGACCAGCCAGGACACCAAAGACGCACTCAACGAGCAGCTCGCACAGCAACGAAAGCAGTTGGCGGAGACGTTGCAGGCGCAGAGCGACCAACTCGACAGGACGCTCGCTGAGCAGCGCACTCGGACGTTGAACGAGCGCTTCGCCACGGCAGCCAGCCAGCTCGGCGAAGACAAGCCCGCGGCCGTCCGACTGGCAGGCGTTTATGCCATGGCAGGCCTTGCTGATGACTGGCAGGAAAGTCGTCAGACCTGCATCGATGTACTGTGCGGCTTTCTGCGCATGCCATACGAGCCCGCCTTGGGCAGCGAGGTTCCGCTGGCGGACTGGCTCGTCTTCTCCGCTGGCCGTGAAGTCCGCCACACGGTCATCCGAGTGATCACCGCGCACCTCAGAGGGGGTGCGGAACCGTCCTGGCAGGGCCTGAAGTTCGATTTCAGGGGCGTGGTATTCGATGGCGCGGACTTCGCCGGTGCCACGTTCTCAGGCGGCATGGCGGACTTTACCGGCGCCAGCTTCTCAAGCGGCACGACGGACTTCACCGATGCCACGTTCTCCGGCGGCATGGTCGATTTCACCAGTGCGACATTTTCGGGTGGAAGGGTGGACTTCACCGGCGCGACGTTCTCCGGCGGGAAGGTCTACTTCGGCGCGACCTTCTCCGGTGGCGCGGTCAAGTTCGCCTACGCCACGTTCTGCGGCGCTGATGTAGGCTTCAGGGACTCCATAGTGTCCGGCGGCACGATTGACTTTGAAGGCGCTACAGTCACCAAAAGCTCCGCGTTCTCTGGCAAGGTATGGTTCGGTCACAGCACGTTCTCCGGCGGCAGGATTAGCTTCGCCCGCATTACGCTGTCAGGCGGCGCACTCGGCTTTCGTGGCGCCGCGTTCTCGGGCACCGTGCTGGACTTTACCGGCGCCAAGTTTGCCGGCGGCCTAGCCGACTTCAGTTCCGTCACTGAATGGTCCCATCCGCCTAGGTTCGATTTCGACCTGGCTCACTCGCCATTTGAGGTCAAGCTTCCCGCCGAAGTTCAGGGTGAGACCCGTAAGGCGCGCTAATTGTTCCGCTGCACGTTACGGGCGCGTAAGGGGTGAGCCGGCCTGTAGGCCGGGTCTTGTGCTTGCGTCTCCCCGACCTGTACAGATACGCCTGGCAGGCCGTCTGACCTGCGGTTGGGATCACGGCAGTTCTCAACGTTTCCGGGCAGTTCTCGCGCTCATGCGCGCCCGATGCGCCCCGAAGCCCTAGGACGCAGGCGAACCCTTTTGCTCATGGGCAAGGATGGAACACGACAGCGGGCGTGCCGCCATGATCTACCTGCACTCATCCCGTGAGCGCCAGCGTGCCCTGGCCGACGCGGTGGGCGAGTCCGCCCGCGCCGAACTGGCAAGTTCGAAGAAGGCTAAGACAACGAAGTCATCTGGCACGCGAATGGCACGAAACCGCCGTGCGACCGGTGAGAGTGGTGAATGACCAGCGCCCCGACCGCGACTCGAACGCGGAACCTACCGCTTAGGAGAAGGCCTGCGACCATTGGGGAGCAACTCAGCAGTCAGCGTCTTTAGCCCGCTCCACCTGCGAGAACCGTTTGACACCACCAATCCTATCGCTGCGGCCGTGCCGGCGTGTGCCAGATAATGCCGTTTCGTCCGTGGGATTCGTGTGGGGATCACCAACGAGAGCCCGGACTCGTGGGAATTCTGTGGGAATGGATAGTGGCATCTGAGTCCCTGATAGCGCGGCTGGCGGGCCCTACATCCCGCGAAGATGGTGCCGTGGGCGATGGACGGTCGTTGTGCGCAGCCCATACAGGTCATGGTCGGCCCGGAGTGGGTCAGCATAGGTAAGGCGGAGACCACGCTCGCCTGGCTTATACCTCAGTAGCCGAACAACGTGCTCGTAGGGGATCAGCGGCACTGGAGCGGCAGGCAGTCGCCTGCTGCCGTGCAGGGTAAGAAGCACATGGCCCAGGGCAGCCCCAGCCGCATAGCTCTGTAGTGCGCTTCGCACGCTCAAAGGCAGGTTCAGGCGTGGTAGCCGCTAGTTCCTGCGCGAGAGAGGATGATCCTGGGTATGCAGGTTGTCCGGCCCAGCGAGAGCAGCATCCGGACGATGGCGACTATGTCATCCACAGGGATCATCGTCGCGACGGGGATGGTGTCGGTAGTCCAGGCGGACATGTCCGTGGCGACGTATCCCGGTGCGATGGCGGTCGCCATGACGCCGTTGCCGGACTCTTCGGCATTGAGCGTCTCGGACAGGGATATCAGTGCGGCCTTGGATGCCCCGTAGGCCGCGAGCCCGGGTTCTGCGTAGATCCCAGTAATGGAAGCCAGGGCGATGATCCGCGCGGCGTGACTGGGGTCGGCCTGGGCCGCCGTGCGAAGCAGGGGCAACGCGTGCTGGATCAGCGTGAGCGCTGATGTGAAATTTACTTCCAGTGTCTTGTCGGCCCTCCTGGTATGCATGGTCGCAATCGGGCCTGCTGTCCCGACACCGCCGCTGAGCAGTAGGGCGTCCATCGAATGGAAGGTTTCGCGATGCTGCGCGATCAGCGCTGGCAGGACCGTTCGGTCGGCTAGGTCAGCCGCGTGGCACACCACCTTGCCTGCCCCAGCTTGGGCGAGCGCGTCGGCCAGCGCGTCCAGGTCGGCAGAGGAGCGGGCGGAGATCGTCAGGCCGAAACCCTGGCGGGCCAGTTCGACCGCTATGCCGCGCCCGATTCCCCGCGATGCACCAGTGATCAGTGCTGTTCTCACGGACGAGCTCCTGGGTTAGGAGAACAGCTTTCTCCGGTGGCCTCGTCCGCTGCCGCTTCGGCGGTCTTCCGCTGCGGTCGTCGCCAGAAGACCGCGAGCTGGCCTGCCGCACCGCCGATTCCCAGGCCAGCCGTGAGCACCGCCCGACGCCAGGGCTTCCCGATGTTGTCTAGCCCTAGCATGCGGTCGGCGCTGAGCCGTCCCGGCCCGAGTGCGGCAAGCGCGACGGCGGACGCGCTGATGAACCCGACGTATTCCCAGCCTTCGGCGGTGATGAAGTACCCGTTGGGCCGATGCACTGTGCGGTAGGCCACGGCCATCGTCCCGATGACGGCGGACGCGGCCAGGGTAGTGGCGGCGCCGCCGACCAGGGCGGTGCCCGCGCCGACCTCGACCGCGGCGCTGAGCTGTGCTTGCAGCCGGGGCTGGCGGAATCCGATGGACTCGAACCAGTTCGCCGTGCCGTCGAGCGTCCGCGCGTGCCGAATCCCATGGGCGATCATGGTGCCGCCCAGGATTCCCCGCAGCAGCAACTGCGCCAGTACGGCCGTCTCGTGGTCGGCGCGCTCGCTACTCATCACTTTTCTCCTTCAGCCCGGACGGAAGGCGTCGTGCGGATCGTAAGCATCTCAGCCGTCACGCTGGGCGTTACCGAGCCCAGTGACGGCTGCGATAACGGGGCAGGTCGTAGTCAGTGAGTCGGACAACGAGCGCGAAAGATGAGGTATCGGTGAGCGAGGACAGCAACGACCTGGTCGACCGGACGCGGCGGTTCATCGCGGATCACGTGCTCGGGACCGATGACGAGTTCGACGGGGACGTGAACGCCTCTGGCGGTGACGGGCTGCGGGTGAAGCTGCAAGAGGCGGCACGCGAGGCCGGGATCTTCGCCCCGCACGCGCCGACGGACTACGGCGGCCTCGGCTTGAACATGACCAGGCGGGCCCCGGTCTTCGAGGAGGCAGGCTATTCCCTGTTCGGGCCGATGGCGCTGAACATCGCCGCCCCGGATGAGGGAAACGTCCACCTGCTAGACCAGGTCGCGTCGGCCGCACAGCGAGAGCGGTACCTCGCCCCGCTGGCGCGGGGCCTAGTGCGGTCGGCGTTCGCGATGACCGAGCCCGCGCCCGGGGCGGGGTCCGACCCGTCGGCGCTGCGAACGATGGCGGCCCGGGTGAGCGGCGGCTGGGTGATCAACGGGCGCAAGCACTTCATCACCGGAGCGGACGGGGCGGCCTTTTTCATCATCTTCGCCCGGACGTCCGGCTTTCCCGGTGACTCAGGCGGCGCGACAATGCTGCTCGCGCCGGGCGACCGCGAAGGCATCGAACTGGTCCGCCACCTGGGCACGCAGGACCGGGCCACGCTTGGCGGCCACTGCGAGGTGGCGTTGACGGACGTGTTCGTGCCGGATGAGGACGTTCTGGGAGAGGTTAACGAGGGCTTCCGGTACGCCCAGGTCCGGCTGGGCCCGGCCCGGATGACCCACGTGATGCGGTGGACCGGGGCGGCCCGCCGGGCCCACGAGACGGCCGTGAGGTACGCCGCGTCCAGGGAGGCGTTCGGCGGCCGGATCGCGAACCTGGGGCTTGCGCAGCAGCTGATCGCAGACAACGAGATCGACCTCGCGGCGACGAGGGCGCTGCTGCGGGATGCCTGCGCGGAGATCGACGCTGGCGGGCGGGCCGCAAAGTCCACGTCCATCGCCAAGGCCTTCGCCGGCGAGGCGCTATACCGGGTGGTGGACCGCTCAGCTCAGCTGTGCGGTGGTCTGGGGATCACCCGGGACCTGCCGGTGGCCAAGGTTGCCCGGGAGATCCGCCCGTTCCGGATCTACGACGGCCCGAGCGAGGTCCACCGGTGGTCGCTGGCCCGTCGCGCCGTCCGCGAAATCACCAGCCAGTGAGTGCAGCACAGGCCCATGCCCTGACCGTCGCAGAGCTCGCGGCGATCGCCCAGGTGATGAAGCGTGTCGGAGCCGGGGTCCAGGGGCCGCTGCTGGCCAGTCTCATCGCGGGCGGCAAGTCAAACCTGACATTCAAGCTCTCCGACGGCGTCTCGTCCTGGGTGCTGCGCACCCCCCCGAGGACCGGCCGCACGCCCTCAGCGCACGACGTCGCCCGCGAGTTCCGGGTCACCTCCGCCCTGTCCGGGACCGACGTCCCGGTGGCCCGGCCCGTCGCCCTCGAGGAGGACGAGAGCCTCATCGGCGGTCCCTTCGCGATCGCCGAGTTCGCCACCGGGCGCACCATCCAGACCCGCGCGCAGCTCGACGAGCTCGACGAGCGCACCATCAGCGCGGTCGCGGTAGAGCTGGTCACGGTGCTGGCCACGCTGCACCAGGTGGATCCGGCGGTGATCGGACTCGGGCAGTTCGGCCGCTTCGACGCCTACGCGGAGCGGCAACTGAAACGCTGGGCCGGGCAGTGGGAGCTTGTCGCGCCGCCTGGTCTCACCGAGCGCGGGAATCGCGTCGCTGCGCATCTGGCCGAGCGGATACCGAGGCAGCTCACCGCCAGCGTCGTGCATGGCGACTACCGGATCGACAACACCCTGCTCGCCGCCGACCCGGCCGGCGCGTTGCGGGTAGCCGCCGTCGTGGACTGGGAGCTGTCTACGATCGGTGACCCCGTCGCGGACGTCGCCATGATGTGCGCCTACCGGGAGTCGGCCTTCGACTTGATCATCGGGGCGCCGAGCGCCTGGACCAGCCCCCGCCTGCCTGGCGCGCTGGAGCTCGCCGCCCGCTACGAGGCGGTCGGAGGGGAGCGGCTGAACGACTTCGGGTTCCACCTCGCCCTCGCTTACTTCAAGATCGCCGCGATCGCCGCCGGCATCGACTACCGCCTGCGCGCTGGCGCGGTATCAGGAGAAGGTTTCGCGACCGCCGGTGAGAGCGTCCCCGTTTACCTGGAGCTGGCGGACCGTGCCCTGAGGAAACGGTTACCTCGCCGGGGCGCGGCGCGGCGGCCGCGCCCCGGCGAGGTAACCGGCCGCAGGCGGCGGGTCAGCCGAGCGCGCCGGACTCGCGGAGGGCGCCGATCTCGTCGGGACCGAGGCCGAGCAGTCCCGACAGAATGCGGTCGGCATCCTGGCCGGGCTTGGGGTAGATGTGCAGCGGCCCCTCGGCCACCTTCGACAACTTGATCGGGTTCCCCGGCAGCACGACCGGCCGCTCCGTCCCGACCGGGGTCTCGATCAGCATGTTGTGCGCCCGGATGTGCTCGTCGTCGCTGAGGTCGTCCATGGTGAAGCACGGGCCCGCCGCGATGCCGGCCTTGGCCATCTCGGCCGCGGCCTCCAGCCGCGTGCGCTGGCTCGCCCACGCCTCGATCACCGGGCGGAAGATGTCGTCGATGCGGTTGGACCACTCCGCCCGGTCGGCGAGCCGCGGGTCGGTCACCCACTGCGGCTGGCTCAGCAGCGTGGCGAGACGGGCAAGCTGATGCTCTCGGATGACCGAGATCAGGAAGTCGCCGTCGGCGGCACGGAAGGTGGCGAGGATGCCCGTCCCCCGGCCGGTGCCCACCGCCGCGGGCAGCCCGAGCGACCACAGCTGCGGGTACATGTCGTTGGTCGCGAGCATGGAGTCCAGCATCGACACGTCCACGTGCTGGCCGATCCCGGTCTGGTCCCGGTGCCGGAGCGCGGCGAGGATGCCGATCGTCGCGTACAGGGCGGCGGTGTTGTCGCCGAGCGCCCCGGCTATCCCCGGGCGCAGGGCCTCGCCGGGGCGGCGCCCGAGTTCGTACAGTCCGGCCATCGCCTCGGCCACCGGGGCGTAGGCCGGCCAGTTCTGGTAGGGCGAAGGCGTGCGGCTGCCGAAGCCCGACACAGACACATAGATGATCCGCGGAGCCACCGCGGCGACGTCCTCATAGCCCACGCCGAGGCGGTCCATCACGCCCGGCCGCATGTTCTCGGCCACCACGTCCACCTGGCCGGCCAGCCGCAGGAAGGTGGCGCGGCCCTCGGGGTTCTTCAGGTTCAGCACGATGCTGGACTTGTTGAGGTTGTTCCGGGCGAACGTGCCGCCGATGGTCGAGCCGTCCGGTTGCGGCACGATCGGCCGTGCCGCCCGCCCAGCCTCACCGCCCGGGGGCTCGACCTTGATCACCTCGGCGCCCAGCATCGCCAGGAGCTGGGTACCGAACGGAAGGGCCTGCATGTGTTCCGCGGCCAGGACGCGCAGCCCGGCCAGCGGTTTGCCCCATTGCTCCCGCTCCTCGTTGTACGTCGTGCCTAGCTCCATGGCGGCCTCCACTTCAGGGGTCAGTCGGTGATGATTTCTGCTTGGCGCAGGGCGGCGATCTCGGCGGCGCCGATGCCGAGCTGCTCGAGCAGGGCGTCGACGTCGGCGGCCGGAGTCGGGCCGGCCGGCTGCTTGTCCAGCCCTGGCTGCCGCAGCGGCCGGCCCTCGACGCTTACTTCGAGGGTGAGCGGGCGGTGCTGCAGGTGCGGGTCGCGCAGCACCTCGGCCGGGGAGTTCACCGGGGCGACGCAGGCCACCGGGCCAAGCACGCGCAGCCACTCCTCGCTGTCGCGGGTGGCGAAGGCGCGGCTCAGCTCCTCGCGCAGGACGTCCTGCCGGGCGGGGTCATGCTGCTCGCCGATCCGGTGCGTCAGGCCGAGTTCCCGGCACAGCGCCGCCCAGAAGTGCGGCTCGACCGCGGCCACGGACAGCCACCGTCCGTCGGCCGCCTGGTAAACGTCGTAGCAGGCCCGCCCGCCGGTGAGCATCGCGGTGGGGGTGCCCGCCTCGGCGTCCCCGGCCAGGTGCCCGTCGATGACGTACTGCATCACCCGCAGCACGCCGTCGATGACCGAGACGTCGAGGTACGCGCCCTGCCCCGTGGCCGCCTTGCGGACCAGTGCCGAGAGGATGGCGACGGCGGCCGAGTAACCGCCGGTGGCGTCCGCGACCACGGCGCCGGGAAGCGACGGCGCGCCGTTGGCGCGCCGCGACCCGGCGTGCAGGAACCCGCCGAGCGCTAGCCAGTTGAGATCATGGGCCGGCCACTGCGCGTACGGGCCGCTCTGCCCGAAGCCGCTCACCGAGCAGTACACGATGCCCTCGTGCCTGGCCCGGACCTCGTCGTAGCCGAGGCCCAGGCGGGCGGCGACACCGGGCCGGAAGCTCTCGACGAGCACGTCGGCCCGCCGCAGGATCCGCTGCACGAGGCGCCGCCCGCCGTCCTGCTTGAGGTCGACGTGCACCTGCGGCATTCCCCGGTTCGCGCTGTAGCTGTACCAGGGAGCGTCGAGCATGCGGGTCCCGCCCGCGGGCGGGCGTATCTTGATGACCCGCATTCCATAATCCGCCAGGAGGCGGGTGCAGCGCGGGCCGGGGCCCATCGACGAGAAATCCACCAGGGTGCAGCAGTCCAGCATTGCGACCTCGTCCCTCCAGCAGCCGGGAAATTCCGCCGGGAATCGCCGATCCGCGGGCATTGGCAAACGCCACGCCAGTTTTCTGGGCCACGCGTTATCGGCGACGTTAATCGTCGGCGGTAACCACTCCGATAACACGCTTCCTTTCACTATTTCTGCCATGACGCGCCTGGCTGAGCCGCCGGAATTCGACGTGATAGTGATCGGAGCGGGCGGCGCGGGCCTGGCCGCGGCGCTTGGCGGCCGCCGAAAGGGGGGCCGGCGTCCTGCTCGCCGAGGCCGCCGGGACCCCCGGCGGCTCGACGGCCCGGTCCAGCGGCACGTTCGTGGCCGCCGGCACGCCCGTTCAGGCCGCCGCCGGCTTTACCGACAGCGCCGAAGCGTTCTTCGATCACTACCTCACCGTCAACCGGTGGGCATGCGATCCGGCGGTCGCCCGCAGGTTCTGCGACGAGGGCTGGCCGACCATGAGGTGGCTGAGCAGGCACGGGGTCAGCTACCCCAGCGGCGGGCTGTACCGGAACGGGCTTGAGCCCGTTCCGGTACAGCCACCAGCCCGCCGGCGGCGGGCAGGCCGTGACCGCAGCGTTGCTCATGGCGGCCAGACGCGCTGGGGTGGAGATCGCCCTCGGGAACCGCGTGACGCGGCTCCTGGCCGACGGGGGACGGGTCCGCGGCGTGGAATCGCGCGGCGAGCACCTGTCCGCCTACGCCGTCGTCCTGGCCAGCGGCGGCTTCGCGCACAGCGAGGAACTCCTCGCGCAGTACTACCCGGGGTTTGCCGCCGAAGCCGGGCACTGGTCGCCCGCCGCCGAGACCAACGTGGGCGACGGGCTGCGGATGGGGCGCGCCGTCGGCGCGGCGATCGCCGGCTGGAATCCCGGCGTCGCTGTCCTCACCCCCGGCCTCAGCCGGGACCGCGACCCGTTCCCGCCTGGCTGGCTCGTATACGTCAACCAGCACGGGCAGCGGTTCATCAACGAGTGCGCGCCGTACTCGGTCATCGCCCTGGCGGCGGCCCGGCAGCCCGGCGGCGTCTGGAACATCTTCGACGAAGCCACCAGGCGCGACGGGCCAGTTTCCCGGGAGCCCACGCTGAGCGGCGGCGTCTGGACGGCCGAGGCGATCGCGGACGGCGTGCGCCTGGGACGCATCATGCGGGCGGGCACCCTTGCGGACCTTGCCCGCCAGGCGGGCATCGACTCCGCGATCCTCGCCCGGACGATCGCCCGCTACAACGCCGGCTGCGATAATGGCGGCGACCGGGAGTTCCTCAAGGGCCCCGCGGTCATGCGGCCGGTCCGCGAGCCCCCGTTTTACGCCGCACAGGTCCGGCCGCTAGCCATGTCACTGACCTGCCACGGCGCGAAGATCCACCCGGACGCCCGCGTCCTGGACACCCGCAGCGAGACGATTCCTGGCCTGTTCGCCGCGGGCGAGGTCGTCGGCAACCTGATCGGGGAGCATTACCTCGGCGGCGGGAAGGCCGTCGGCGGGGCGCTGACGTTCGGGCGGATCGCCGGGCGTAGCGCGGCCCGGCTTGCGGCCCGGCGGCTATGAGTCGGCTGCGTTACCTGCACCTGGACGTGTTCGCCGACGGCCCGGCCGGCGGGCACCCGCTCATCGTCCGCCTGGACGAGTGCCCCGAGCCCGCGATGCCAGGCCTGTCCCACGAGTTCAACCTCGTCGTAGCGTTCCGGTCGCGGACTGGCCCCGCACGGTACTTCCTGCGGATCTTCGAGCACGGGCACGAGCTGCCCTTCGGCGGCCAGCCCACCCTCGGGGCGGCATGGTCGCTCGGGCCCGGGACGTGGCGGCAGGATAGCCCGGGCGCCACCGTCACAGTGCAAGTTACGGCCGGCGGTGCCCGCATGAGCGTCCCGGACCCCGTCCTCGAGCCGGTCACGGAGGAGTCCCTCCTGGTGCGGATCGCCGGGGTCCTCGGCACCGGTATCGATGGCGCCTACCGCGCCACCTGCGGCGGCAACACCCACCTGGTGGTGCCGGTTACGGCGGATGTTGCCGGGATCACCGTGGACTCCGGCACTGTGGCGGAGGTCTGCGCGGCGGCGGGCATGAACACCCTCGCACCGTTCTGCTGGCGCGCGGGCGAGGTGCACCAGCGGGTCTTCGCCCCCCGGATGGGCATCCCGGAAAGCCCTGCCGTCGGGACGGCAGCGGTCCCGGCCGCAGTGCACGCCCGGCGGCGGTGGGACGCCGGGCCCGACGTCGGGATACGGCAGGGGCACGGCACCCGCCGCAGCAGCCTGCTGTCGGTGCACGCGGCCCCCGGAGCCATGACCCTCGCCGGTGCCGTCAGGAAGTTCGCCGAGGGTACCTGCGAGCTCCCCTAAGCCGCCCGCAGGCACCGTGTCGCCGCAGGCACCGTGTCGCCGCAGACGCTGTCGTGCCCGGACTGCCCGGCGTGCTTCAGCTCAGTGCCGCCCGGGTGGCAGCTTGCGGTGATCCCAGCTCGTGACACGCTCTACTTCGACCGTGACGACGCAGCGCTTGTCCGCCTGCCGCCGGAAGTTGGCCAGGTCGGCCGGCGTGACCGGGCCGGTGTACTTCTCGGACAGCAGCCGCGCGGTTCGCTCGATGACCGCCGGGTCGAAAGCCACGCGGGCGTGGCCGCCCAGCAGCACCCCGCGCAGGTTCCGGTAGTCCGCGCCGTCCTCGACCAGGCAACTCACTCGCGGATCGCGCCCGATGTTCACGATCTTCTGGGCCCCGCGGTAGCTCCAGAACACCGGGTTCCCGCCGTCCATGACGTAGAACATCGCCACCTGGTGGGGGAACCCGGCCGCCCCGTGCGTGGCGAGGACCATGGTCAGCGGGTTGTCCAGGAAGCCGGCCACCTCGGTCGGGGTCATCTGAATATGCTCTCGTCGCCGGGGACCGGCTGAGTCGGGGCTCATTCAGGCCCTCAGGCTTTCCGCTGTGCTGGTGCTGGCTGGTCAGCGGCGGTTACGGCGGAGATGCCGACGGAACTCGCCTGCACCTTCGCCACCGTGTGCCGGACCTGCAGTTCGGTGAAGGCCTCCATGCCCCACTGCCCCATCTCCGAACCCAGGCCGCTCCATCCGGTGCCAGCGGTGGGCTGGAGCGGCCAGAGCGAGGCGCGGTGACAGTTCACCCAGGCGGTGCCGCTGTGCAGCCGGTCTGCGACGGCCTGGGCGCGCTCGGTATCCGGCGACCAGATCGAGCCGCCGAGGCCGTACATCGACTCGTTCAAGCTCCGGATCACGTCGTCCAGGTCGGCGTACTCCACGACAGGCAGTGCAGGACCGAACTGCTCCTCGGCGACGAGACGGGTGGAGTCCGTGACGCCGTCGACGATCGTAGGCCGGTAGAAATAGCCGGGCCCGTCGATCTCGTAACCGCCGACCGTGGCGCGCGCGCCGTGCGCTTTCGCATCCTCGACGAGATTCGAGACGACCGACCGCTGCGCCGGAGTGGTGAGCGGCCCGATCTGCGTCGCGGGATTCATGCCGTCACCGACTTGGACGGCCTCAGCCAGCGCCGTGAAGGCATCGACGACCACGGAGTGCAGAGTCTTCGGGACGTAGACGCGCTTGACGGCGACGCAGGTCTGGCCGCCGTTGCCGAAGGCGGCCCAGAAGATCGCCTGGGCGATCTCGTCGACGGAGGCATCGTCGAGGATCACGGCCGGGTCGTTGCCACCCAGTTCCAGGATCGTGCGCTTGAGGTCGCGGCCGGCCGACTCCGCGACTAGCTTGCCCGTCTGCGGCGAGCCCGTGAAGGTGATCAAACGCGGGGTCGGGTGCGACGTCATCAGCGCGCCGAGTTCGTTCCCTCCGTTGACGACGTTCATGACGCCGTGCGGCATCACGTCATTCAGGGCCTCGGCCATGCGCAGGGTCGAGAGCGGTGTGAAGGGCGAGGGCTTGAGCACGACGGTGTTGCCGACCGCCCATGCGGCACTCAACTTCATCCCGGCGACGAGGACCGGAGAGTTCCACGGCGTGATCGCGGCGACGACGCCGACCGGGCGATGCCGCACGATGACCTCTGGATCGGCCGGTGAGAGGACCACCGGTTCGAGGCGCTTACCGGCGAAATGCCGCAGCGCCAGCGCCATACCAAGCGGCTCCATCCTTGCCTCGGCCAGCGGCTTGCCCTGCTCCAGCGTGATGAGTTCGGCGATCTCGTCGGCGATGGAGGTGATGACGTCGGCTGCGGCGCGCATTGCCTGATCGCGGCCCGGGCTGTCGGCCGCCCACCCCGGCTGGGCGTCCGCCGCGGCCGCGAAGGCCTCGTCGAGTTCCGCCGGGGTCGCCGCCGGAGCCTGCGCGATCACTTGGCCTGTGGCGGGGTTGTCGACCGGCAGCGTGGCACCGCCGCTGACAAGCTTGCCGCCGATCACGTTCGCGAAATCACGCATGGCACTCTTCCCTTGTTTTCGGTCCGATGTGGCCCTGACGCTGCCCGAATCTATTGGCGGCCGGGTTACCAGGGCCGTTATTCGTCGGCCGGCTCCCATAACGCGCCGGGTAACGATCCGGCGGCCACTCTCGCGTCCGAACAGCCGAACAGCCGAGCAGCCGAGCAAGCCTGCGACGCGACAAGAAGGTAGCCAGGTGACGAGAGCGACGACGGCCGCGGGGCCCTTAGCGGGCCTGAAGGTGCTCGAACTAGCCGGTGTCGGCCCCATCCCCTACTGCGCGATGCTCCTCGCCGACCTGGGCGCCGACGTACTGCGGGTGGACCCACTCCGGGCTCGCCGGCAAGGTGAAGATGGCCCGCGATCCACGGAAAGAGATCTTGAACCGCGGCCGTCGCTCTATCCAGGTCGACCTCAAGCATCCGGACGCCGCGGAATTCGTCCTCGCCCTCGTCGAGAAAGCGGACGTTCTCTTCGAAGGCAACCGCCCAGGCGTCACCGAGCGCCTCGGTGTCGGCCCCGAGGCCTGCCTCGCCCGCAATCCGGCGCTCGTCTACGGCCGGATGACCGGCTGGGGGCAGACCGGGCCGCTGGCCGCGCGGGCGGGCCACGACATCAACTACATCGGCGTCTCCGGTACGCTGGCGATGGTCGGCCGGGCCGGCGAAGGGCCGGTGCCTCCCGCCAACCTGCTCGGGGACTTCGGCGGCGGCCTGCTCCTTGCCTTAGGCATCGTGAGCGCGGTACTCCACGCGAAGGTCACCGGCGTGGGGCAAGTCGTCGACGGCAACATCGTTGACGGCACGGCGTCGTTCCTGGCGATGCACCTGGGCTTCCTCCAGACGGGGCTCACGAGCGACGAGCGCGGCACGAACTCCTACGACGGCGGGGCGCACTACTACGACGCCTACGAGACGAAGGACGGCCGCTACATGGCCGCGGGTTCCGCCGAGCCCGGCTTTTACGCCGCCTTCTTGAAGGGGACAGGGCTCGATCCGGAGAAATATGCCGACCAGCCGAACGGGGAGCGCTGGCCGGAGTGGAAGACGGGGGTCGCCGCCGTCTTCAAGACGAAGACCCAGGCTGAGTGGTGCGCGATCTTCGACGGCGTCGACGCCTGCGTAACACCCGTCTACTCCCCGCTCGAGGCTCCCGAAGCGCCGCACAACAAGGAGCGCGGCACGTTCGTCACGGTCAACGGCGTCCTGCAGCCCGGTGCCGTTCCGCGCTTCAGCGCGACGCCCGGCGCGGTGCGCGGGATCGGGATCCCCGGCGAGGGGGGCGACGAGGCGCTGGACGAGTGGGGCATCGGCGCGGCCGCTGTGCAGACGGCAAGGGAGCAGGGGCTGCTCCTTTAACGCCGACAAGGGAAAGCAAGGGAAGAGGCCGCCGGGCGAACCCGGCGGCCTCTCCTTCGCGCCTCAGTCGGCTTCTTCGCGCCTCAGCCGGCGCGTTCGGGCTCAGCGCTTGTCGAAGAGCAGTTCAAGCGACATCGGCTCGCGCGCGACGCCTGGCTTCCAGGCGATGTCGGTCACGCCGTCGGGGAAACGGATGTTCTGGACCCGGGGCATCAGCTCCTCGAAGGCGGTCTTGATCTGCAGGCGGGCGAAGTTGGAGCCGATGCAGCGGTGCGCCCCCGTCGCGAAGGCGACGTGCGGGTTGCGCGCGCGGTTGAAGTCGAGTTGGTGCGGGTGGTCGAACTTCGCCGGGTCATGGTTGGCGGCGTAGTAGTGCAGCATCACGCGATCCCCCGCGTGCAGCCGCACGCCGCCGAGTTCGGTGTCGGCGGTAACCGTCCGGGCCAGCCCGGTGACGACCGAGTCTAGGCGCAGGAACTCGTCGAGGTCGCTGCGCGTCCAGCGGGGATCCCGTAGGCGGTCTTCCAACTCCGGGTTCTGCGCGCAGTGGCGCAGAATGCCGCCGATCATCGACTTGGTCGTGTCGAGGCCGCCGAGGAAAAGTACCAGCACGACGCCGAGCTTCTCCTCGGCGGTGACGTCGCGCCCCAGTACCTCACCAGTGGCGATCGCGTCGAAGACGGTGTCCCGGCCCGTCGGCTTGTAGTTGGTGACGAGGTCGTTGATGAACCCGGTGATGTTCGCCCATGCTTCCGCTGAGTTCGTCGCCCCGATCTGGTTGACGAGCTTCACCGCGTGCTTCTCCTGCGCGGGGTCGTCGAGTTCGAGGATCACCCGGCATAGCGCCCCCGCGACGATCGGCTCGGCGAACTCGTGGACGAACTCGGCCTTGCCGTTGTCGATGAAGGAGTCGACCGCATTCTTCGCCAGCTGCCGCACGGCCGGCTCGTGCTTGGCGAGGCCAGCCTTCGAGAAGAAGCGATTCAGCAGTTTGCGGAAGGCGTGGTGCTCCGGGTCGTCCGAGTCGATCGGCGGCATGTCGACGGTCTGGACCGGGGGCAGCGACTTACCGCCCTTGGAGGAGTAGACCTCGGGCGTCGCCAGCGCGGCAGCGACTTCGTTGTAGCCGGTTATCAGGTAGTAGCCGCCCTGCTGATCTGTGTGCAGGACAGGACACTTGTCCCTGGTACGGTCGGTGACCTCGTCGAGAACATACGGCAGTTCGGGGTCGTAGAGGTTGAAGTGATCGGCGAGGCGGTCGACGGCGGCGGCATCAGGAACTACCACGGTGGTGAACAGATCCGATTCAGAGTTGTGCGACATGTCTCCTCATCCCCCCAGGGTGATGATCTGCTCGGGGCAGTTGCCCTCCGCCTGGCGGGCGGCGGCTTCGAGTTCGGGCGGGACTGTATCGGAAAGGAGGACCACATAACCCTCCTCATCGAGGTCGAAGATCTCGGGGCAGTAGTTGGCGCAGCGCCCGTGTCCCTGGCACTTCGAGCTGTCGACGATGACTTTCATGTGACCTCAGCTCTCGTGGGCGATGACGCCGCGGATGTTCTTGCCGGCGAGGAGGTCTGCGTAGCCCTGGTTAACCTCATCAAGCGGATACCGGGCGGTGATCATCGTGTCGAGATCCAGATGGCCCAGCTGGTTGAGCCGGAGCAGCTTCGGTATGTCCGACTGCGGGTTGCACCCGCCGAAGGTGTTGCCGCGCAACTGCTTCTGCCAGAGCGTGAACTGCTGCAGTGGCAGCGTCACGGTGGTCTCCGACGACGGCGTGACGGCGGTGATGACGCCGCGGCCGCCCTTCTTCACGAAGGCCATCAGCGGTTCGATCATCGTGCCGTGGGCCACGCCGACCGTGAGGATGGCGACGTCGGCGAGGCGGCCGCGGGTGCGGTCGATCACCAGCGGCAGCGCCTCTTCCATCGACGCTGCGACGTCCGTGGCCCCGAGTTTCAGTGCCGTCTCGCGCTTGAAGGCGACCGGGTCCACCGCGATGATCTGCTCCGCGCCGGCGAAGCGCGCCCCCTGGATCGCCGACATGCCGAGGCCGCCGCAGCCGACGACCACGACGACCTCGCCGGCCCGGACCTCGCCGACGTAGACCGCCGAGCCCCACCCCGTGGCGACGCCGCAGCTGACGACGGCGGCGTATTCGAGCGGGATCTCCTCGTCGATCTTCACCAGGGAGTTGTGGTGCACGGTCGAGTAGGTGGAGAACGTGCCGACGAGCGCCATCATGCCGACGTCCTGGCCCCGCGCACTGACCCGGTAGGTATCGTCCACCATCGCCCGGCCGGTCATGACGGCGTAGCCGTTGTCACAGAGGTTCTGATGCCCGCCGGCGCATGAGGGGCACTTGCCGCAGGCGGGGATGTACGAGGCGGCGACATGGTCGCCGGGCTTGAGGCGCGTGACGTTGGGGCCGACCTCTTCGACGATGCCGGCGCCCTCGTGGCCGCCGACGACGGGGAGCGCGGTCAGCATGTCACCCGTGCGAGCGTGGTCGTCCGAGTGGCACATCCCGGAGGCGACCCAGCGGACCATGACCTCCTCCGAACGCGGCGTCTGGAGGTCGATTTCCTCGACGCTCCACGGAACGTTGCGCTCCCACTGGATGGCTGCGCGAGCTTTCATGCTGTCTCACTCTCTGTATTCGTATTCACGGCCGACCGCGCAATGCCCGTGCCAGCCGTGTAGCCGAAGGTGATCCCCGGGCCCAGTGTGGATCCGCTGGCTGGCGCCGCCTCGCCGAAGAACGTCGTGGTGGCGTTGCCGGCCGCGTAGAGTCCCGGAACCGGCGTGCCGTCGGGACGCAGCACGCGGGCCTTGCCGTCGATCTTCGGTCCGCCCGTCGCGCCCGACGCCCCCGAATAGACGCGGGTCGCGTAGTACGGCGCCGTCGCGATCGGTGCCAGGGTGGTGAAGCCGCCCTCTTTCGCCGAGTCGCCCCATCCCCGGTCGATCGCGCCCTCGCCGCGACCGAAGTCAGGGTCCTTGCCTTCCGCGGCGCCGGCGTTGAAGCGCGCCACCGTCGCTTCGAGCGCGTCAGCAGGAACGCCGATACGCGCTGCGAGTTCGGCGAGGCCGTGCGCCTGGTGCCAGTGCTTGTCGCTGACGTCGAGTTTCGGGCCGAAGGCGCGCTCGCCGTACGTGTCGAGGTACTGCTGGTCGACTATCAGCCACGCCGGCAGGTTCTTCGGGTCGCGGCTGGACAGGGCGCGGCCGACCTCCTGGAAGACCGTCGCCTCGTTGACGAAGCGCCTGCCAGCGGCGTTGACGAATATCGAACCTGGCAGGTTCCTCGCCCCGCAGTCGTCGAAGAGCGGCGCGCCGTCGTAGGTGCCATCCGTGAGCTTCAGGTGCGGGTACCACTGCCCTTCGCCAAGGCCATCGAGTGCGGCGCCGGCCTGCTTGGCCAGCCTGATCGCGACGCCGGTGTTCCCCGGGTTCGCCCACGAACCTTCCAGGATGCCGTCGAGGTACTCGTCGACCAGCTCGGGAGCGAACTCGTAGCCGCCGGAGGCGATGACGACGCCCCGGCCGGCGAACTCGACATCGCCCGCCGGAGTCTTCGCGCGGACGCCGGCGACCGAGCCGTCGGCCGCCAGCACAAGGTCGGTCACCGCGGTCCTGGTGCGATACTCGACGCCAACCTTCAGCCCCGCGGCGACGAGGCTGCCCACGACGCTCGCGCCGCTGATCCACGGGTTCTCGTCCGGGTCGCGGTACGGCGAACGGCGGATCTTCGCCGCCCACTCCCCGAGCTCCGCGGGGTCGAAGGGCTGGGTGCCGAGGGTGTGGCCGCCACTGGCCGCCCCTGGCTTCTCGGTGTAGTAGTCGGGGATGCCGGTAAGGCGGAACTGGACGCCGCCGGCGGCGAGCGCGTCGACCGCAGCGGGGGCGGTGTCGAGGAACGCGGTAAGCAGCTCATCCTTGATCGGCTTGCGGGCCACGGCGCCGAGGTAGGTCAGCACCTGTTCGCGCGGAATGTCGATGCCGGCATCGAGGGCCAGTCGGGAACGTGGCGCGTAGATGAGGCCTCCCGACAGGGCGGTGCTGCCGCCCATCTTGTCGGTGCTCTCCAGGACGACAGTGCGCAGACCGGCCCGAGCCGTGACGAACGCTGCCGTGAGCGCCGCCCCCCCGGAGCCGACGACGATGGCATCGAAGCTCTCAGAAGATCCCATGGTGCTCAATCTGCCGAGGCCGGAGTTATGGCGGCCATTACGGAAGCGGACGGGAGACTGTCATGCGGCATCCTTCGACAAGACGGTCATGGCGCCGTCGAGGAAATTCCCCTCGGTGACGACGGCGACCGTCGAGACGTTCGCGATCTGGCGGGCCGCAGGCACCTCGCCACGGAGTTGCCGCACGGCCTCGGCGAGGTGATTCATGCCGGAGACGTGGCCTTCGGACATCGCACCGCCGTTGGTGTTGAGCGGCAGCCGACCGCCGAGCTTGATGTTGCCGTCTTCGACGTACGGACCCCCTTCACCGACCTTGCAAACGCCGATCGCCTCGAGCGTGCCGATGACGAACCAGCTGAAGCCTTCGTGAATGTAGAGGCCGTCCAGGTCATCGACAGTGATGCCAGCCATGTCGTACGCGCGCTCCGCGGCGCTCTGCAGGGCGGGGATGAACGCCAAGTCGGGCTTCTGCGTGATCGACGTTGGCGGGTAGCCGTGCGATTCCCCGACACCCGAGATGTAGACCGGCGGCTTCGGAAGATCGCGGGCCCGTTCCGCGCTGACGATGACGGCCGCCGCGGCGCCGTCGGATTCGAGAGAGCAGTCGAGCAGGCGGAACGGCGTCGTGATCATGCGCGAGGCCTGGTGATCGGCGAGTGTGATCGGCTTGCCGTACATCAGGGCCTTGGGGTTCAGTTGCGCGTGCTCGCGCATCGTGACGGAGACATGCCCCATCTGCTCGCTGGTGGTGCCGTAGAGGTACATGTGCCTCTGGGCGCACTGCGCGAACCACGTGGCCGCGGTCGGACTGCCGTAGGGCACTTCGAACTCGAAAACGTCGTCAAAGACATGTTCACGGACGAAGTTGCCGGTGGAAACGCGCTCGCTCGAATACCCGAGCCGCCCGCCGGAGACGAGGACGCAACTCGCCTCCCCGCTGCCGACCGCCATGACCGCGTCGTGGATCGAGGCGATCATGCTGCCGCCGCCCATGTGCTTCGTGGAGCTGAACCGAAGGTCGCGGATCCCGAGGTTACGGGTGAAGTCCTCGACAATGCGCCCGGCGCTGGCCGCGGGCATGATGCCGTCGACGTCGGCCGGGGTGAGCCCCGCGTCCGCAAGGGCCTTGAATGAGGCCTCGAGATGCAGCTCGATCGCCGACTTGTCGGTGCCGCGGGTGTAGGCGGTGTTTCCTACTCCGGCGATCGCAGTGGCGTTGCGTAGTGACATCGCCGGTCAGCCGTAGACGCGCTGCTGGATGTCCTTGTCGAGATCCAGGCTGAGCATCCGGATCGCGTTGCCCCGGAGGAACTTGTACGTCTGGTCCTCCGTCAGCCCGGCGGTGATCTTGCGCGCCCACCCTTCCGTCTCGGGAAAGGTCGAGTCGGTGTGCGGGTAGTCCACCTCGAACGTGATGTTGTCTTCCCCGACGTCCTTGAGGTTGCGCAGCGCGAAGCTGTCGTGCACGGAGCAGACGTAGACCTGCTTGTAGTAGAGCTCCGACGGCGGGGTCTTCATCGTGACGCCCACCCAGCCGCGGTGCTCGCTCCAGACGACATCCGCGCGCTCCAGCTGGTAAGGAATCCAGCCGGCTTCGCTCTCCGAGTACGCCAGGCGCAGGCCAGGGAAGCGTTCGAGGACGCCGGAGAACAGGAACTCCGCGAGCGAGCCCATCGAGTTCAGCGACGAGAGAGCGGTGCCGACGGCCGGCAGCGCATCCGGCGAGACGGTCGCCATCTTCGAGGATGAGCCAATGTGCATGCAGACGGTGCCGTTCGTCTCTTCGCATGCCCTGAAGAACGGATCCCAGTAGCCCGAGTGGATGGACTGGAAGCCGAGGACCCATGGGTTCTCGCTGAAGGCGACGGCGTGCGCACCGCGGGCCGCGTTACGGCGCACCTCGGCGGCGGCGAGTTCCGCATCCCACAGCGGGACGATCGTCAATTGCGCGAGGCGGGCGCGGTCGGTGGCGCACCACTCCTCGTATATCCAGTCGTTGTAGGCCTGGATGCACAGCAGGCCGAGTTCCCTGTCCGCGATCTCACTGAACTCCTGGCCGCAGAAACGGATCATCTGCGGGAAACACAGCGAGACCTCAGTGTGGTTCGCGGTCATGTCCGCCAGGCGCGCGTTCGCGTCATACACGCCCGGGCGCAGCGTGTCGAAGGAGATCGGGTTGAGGTCCATCTCCTCGCGCTGGAGGCCGGCGGCGGCGATGTTGCGGCGGATCGGCTTGACGACGTCACCGAAGACCCAGACGTCGTGTTCGGCCGCGCTCTCGTCCTCGATCGTGATGAATGACCCCTGGCTCCACTTGGTCGTGCCCACTCGGCGACGCTCGTAGTGCGGAGCGGCGTCCTGATACTTCTTCGGGAGGCGCTCGGTCCACAGGGTCGGCTTCTCCAGGACATGGTCGTCGACGCTGATGAACTGCGGCAGTTCAAGGCTGGTCTTCGTTTCCGCTGACATTCGGGTACCTTCCTCGCGATCACGGCACGCCCCAGTGTTGCGGGAGCGTCATTACCAGCCGCATTACGCTCGGATGGCGGCGAGGTGTGCGTCCGAGCCGGGGATGACGGGCAGGAATGCTCCGCTCCACAGTGGCGTCGAGTTCGTCAGCGCCCCACGGCTGAGGCGATGCCCGCGGTCCTGTTCGCTTTGGCCGTCGGCGCCTCGGTGACGAGCGTCAGCACGAGTGCGACGCGTAGATCTCCACCCCATTCACACGGAACGGTTCCGTGCTACGCGCGGTCATGAACATTTCCCCTTAGACAAGGGCGCTCGCCGGCCCGCGCACTCTTGACCAGCTCAGGGTCGATACCCCATTCGGCGAGGGCCTCGTCGCCGTACTGCCCTGGGGTGGCGACCGGGCGCACGCTGGTCGGGGTGCCGCTGAAGCGCGGCGCCGGGGCCGGCTGCAGCACGCCGTCCACCCTGACGAAGGCGCCCCGCTCTCGGTTGTGCGGGTGGTCCGGCGCCTCACTCGGCCACAAGACGGGAGTCACGCAGCAGTCGACACCTTCGTAGACCGCCACCCACTCGTCCTGCGTCTTGGACTTGAAGGCTGCTTCGATCTCGCGCTTGTAGTCCGCCCAATGCCGCGGATCGGTCTGCTCGGCGAAGCGCGCGGGATCCAGGCCGAGACCGGTGAGGAAGCTGGCGTAGAACTGCGGTTCATTAGCGCCGACCGCCATGTAGCGTCCGTCTGCGGTTTCGTATACCTCGTAGTAGGGCGCGCCGGTGTCTCCGATGTTGGCTCCCCGCTCCTCCTTGATGGCGCCCATGGCCAGCAACATGTGATGGAAGGCGGTCACCACAGCCGCGCCTTCGACCATCGCGGCGTCGATGACCTGGCCCGTCCCCGTGGACCGGGCGTGGAGCACGGCCGCCAGGATGCCGAGCGCGAGCATCAGCCCGCCGCCGGCGAGGTCGCCAACGTAATTACTCGGCGGGACCGGCTTTTCCCCGGCCCGGCCGATCGTCGCGAGCGCGCCCGAGAGGGCGATGTAGTTGATGTCGTGACCGGCGCGCCGCGACATCGGCCCGGTTTGCCCGAAGCCGGTCATGCGCCCGTAGACAAGGCGCGGGTTGCGCGCCAGGCAGACCTCCGGTCCGATCCCGAGCCGCTCCGTCACCCCAGGGCGGTTGCCTTCGAAGAGCACATCGGCTTTTTCGACGAGGGCTAGGACGAATTCGGCGGCCTGCGGGTTTTTGAGGTCGACTTTGAGGGAGCGCCGGCCACGCGCCAGGATGTCTTTAGTGACGTCAAGGCCGAGGCGGGCCGGCCCGATGGCGCCGGCCGCCCGATCGATGCGCAACACGTCCGCACCGAGGTCGGCGAGCATCATGCCGCAGAACGGTCCCGGGCCGATGCCTGCGAGTTCGATAACCTTCAGCCCGTTGAGCGGGCCGGTGGGCGCGTCAGGCACTGAGCCGCCCGGCCAGCAGGTCGCGGTGGTAGTTTCCGTCGCCCAGGTATATCTCTGAGCTCTTCGCCCGACGGAAGTACAGGTGCGCCGCGTGCTCCCAGGTGAAGCCGATCCCGCCGTGCAGCTGGATGCAGGCGGCGGTGGTGCGGAAGTACGCCTCGGAGCAGTAGCTCTTGGCCAGCGACGCGGCGACCTGAAGGTCGTCGTCGTCGGCTGCCGCCCGGCTGGCGGCGTAGTAGGCGATGGACCGGGCCGACTCTACGTCCAGGAGCATTTCCGCGGCCTTGTGCTTGACCGCTTGGAAGGCGCCGATGGGCTTGCCGAACTGCACCCGCTCCTTGGAGTAGCGGACGGTCAGGTCCAGGACGGCCTGTGCCCCGCCGGCCTGCTCGGCGGCGAGCCCGATGGCAGCGAGCTGCAGGACGCGCTCCAGGACGTCCCACTGGTCCCCGGCGGTCCCGAGCGGCACCGCGGGGGTGCCGGTGAGGGTGACGGTGGCGAGCCTGCGAGTGAGGTCCATCGGCTCCTGGGCGGTCCGCTCAAGCCTGGGGGCGCCGTCCTCGACGGCGAACAGACGGACACCGTCCCCGGCCTGGGCCGCCACGATGATGAGGCTGGCGGCCAGCCCGTCGATGACGAACCGCTTCACTCCGCTGAGCCGCCACTGGTCACCATCCTTGGTGGCGGTGACGGTGATGCCCGCCGGGTCCCACCGGCCCGAGTCGTCGGTGTGCGCCACGGTGGCGATCAGCTCGCCGGCGGCGATCGGTGGCAGCCAGCGTTCCTGCGCGGCCTTGTCGCCGGACAGCAGGAGCGCGTTGGCCGCCAAGACCACGCTGGCGAAGTAGGGAGCCGGCAGCAAGACCCGGCCGGCTTCCTCCAGCACGACGGCGACCTCAATGAAGGTCGCGCCGGCCCCGCCGAACTCCTCAGGGATCGCAAGTCCCTGCAGGCCGAGGTCGGCCATCTGGTGCCAGGTGCTCTCGTCGTAGCCGGAGTCGGTCAGCAGCAGCCGCCGGACCTCATCCTGCGGCGACTTGCGCTCGAAGAACGTCCGGGCCGCGTCGCGCAGCGCGTCTTGTTCCTCGGTGAAGGAGAACCTCATCGTCCGCTCCCGTTCCTAACCTTTGATGACGCCCTCGTCGGCGAGCCGGGCGATGGCGTCGTCGCCGAATCCGATTTCCCGCAGCAGCCGGGCCGTGTCGTGGCCAACCGGCACGAGCCTGGTGCGGCGGTCGGGCAGGCCCTTTACCCAGACCGGGGACGACACCACGCGGGCCGGTTTCGTGAGGCCCTCGGCCGCCCCGAGCATGTCGCGTGCCGCCACGTGTGGGTCGGACAGGATCTGGGACTCGGTGAGCAGCGGGGCGGCGGCCACGCCGATGCCGCCGAGGGCCTGGGAGGCTTCCAGGGTTGTGAGCTCCTTGGCCCAGCGCTCCACGGCGGGCCGGATCTCATCGTCGAGGTGGAGCGACCACTCGTCGCGCTTAGCGAAGCGGGGGTCGGTGAGCCAGCTGTCCGCCCCGATGAGCCGGGCGAGCCGGGCCAGGTGCTCAGGGCGGAACATGGCGATGACGAACGAGCCATCTGACGCGGCGAACAGACTGACGACGCCGTTCTTGTCCGAGCGGCCCATATCGGGGGACATGCCGACGGACGCGAGGCTCACCCTGTGCTCGTTGAGCTGCAGCGCCGTGTCGAACAGGGAAACGTCGACCCGGTAGCCGCGCTTGTTCCTTGGCCGACCGTACAGGGCCGCGATGATGCCGATCGCCGCGTTCAGCCCGCCGACCTGGTCGATGATCGCGCCGAACGTGCTGGTGCGCGGAGCGTCGGCACTGCCGGCCAGGTAGGGGAGCCCGGCCATCGCCTCGGTCGCGGGCGCGAACGCGGGCCAGTCGCCATAGGGTGAGCCGCCCTCGTTGCCGTAGCCGGACACCGAGGCGTAGATCAGGTCCGGGTTCACCGCCATGAGATCGTCGGGACCGAGGCCGAGCGCGCTCGCCTTGCCGGCCCGAAGGTTCTCCGCAAACACGTCCACATGCCGCACGAGCCGCTTGACCAGGTCGATGCCTTCGCGCTGCTTAAGGTCCACGGCGATGCTCGACTTCCCCCGGCTGTAGCGGACGAAGGCAGAGCCGTATGCCTCGCCGTCCTCGCCCTCGATCACCGGGAAGGACCCGCGGCCCTGCTCTCCTTCCAACGGCTCCAGCTTGATGACCTCGGCGCCGAGCGCGGACAGGGCGTTGGTGCCGGTAGGCAGCGCGATGAAGTGTTCAAGCGCCAGCACCCGGACCCCTTCCAGGGGAAGCACGGGCGCGGGATCGTTCGTCCCTTGGCTCATCGGGGCAGCTCCAGGATCTTCTCGGCGATCGCATTCTTCTGTACCTCGCTCGTCCCCCCGCCGATCGAGTCGGCGGGGCTGCGCAGGAACACCGACACCACGTCCTCGTCAGCGTCCAGCGTGAGCGCCTCCGGCCCCCTGGCGTGCAGAGCGAGTTCGGCCAGTGCCTGCGCGTTCGTCGCGTTCTGGAGCTTGGCCAGTGACGCCGGCGCGAAGCTGCTATCGGGCTTGCTCAGGTTCGCCGCGCCACGTAGCGCGTTGAGCCGCTGCGCGGCGACCTTAGTCCACATCGCCGTCCAGCGCCGCCGCAGGTGGGGGTCGTCGCTGCGGGCGACCTCCGCGCGCAGCTGCTCGACCTTCTGGACGAGGCTGGCGTAACCCGCGAGGCCAAGTCCGGTCCGCTCGGCTGACAGGAGAAGGAACAGCGAGGAAGCGCCCTGGTGCAGCGCGCCGACCACGTCGCCGCGCCGGGCCGGCACGTCGTCGAGGAAAACTTCGTTGAACTCCGCGGCCCCGTTCATCTGCCGGATCGGGCGGATAGTGATGCCGGGGGCGGTCATGTCGACGATCACCAGTGACAGCCCGCGCGACCGCTTGCCCTCCGGGTCGGTGCGGACCAGGGCCATGGAGTAGTCGGCGACGTGCCCGTACGATGTCCAGATCTTCTGCCCGCTTAGCCGGATAGTGTCGCCGTCGACGACGCCCTTGGTACGCAGCGAAAACAGGTCCGAGCCCGCGCCGGGCTCCGACAGCAGCAGCGCCCAGCGCTCGCGGCCCATGAGGATCTCGGGCAGGTGCTCCTTCTGCTCCGGCGTGCCGATGGACATCAGTACAGGGGCGATGAGGTACAGGCCCGCCATCAGGACCTTCGCGTCAGTTCCGGTCTTCGCGAGCTCCTCGATCTGGGCGAGCTGGTGCCCGATCGGGCGTCCCGCCCCGCCGTACTCCGGCGGCCAGTGCAGGGCACCATAGCCCGCTTCGGCCAGGGACTGGTGCCAGGCGCTGTAGGTGTCAATCCAGGCCCGGTCCACGCTGCGGGGTCTGGCTGGCGCGGGGTGGCGGGCGAGCCATTCCCGGAACTCCAGGCGGAAGGCGTTCTCGTCCTCATCGAACAGCTCATCGCCAGGGAATGTCGGCACGGTCATCGGGCGTCGCCTCCTGGTGGTTCCACGGCCATGACCGCAAACTCCGGCACGGCTAGTTACCTGGCGCGTTACCGGCGCGGCGGCAAGTTCGCTGTAACGGCGGGAGGCGACGTTTACCGGCAACGCCCGTAACGGCACGGAGGACAGCGATGCCAGACGCTGCCGCAGCGGGTGAAGCGCCTGCTGCGGGACAGCCCCGACCGGATCGCCATCCGCTCGGCCGAGCACGGTGACCAGACCTGACGGGAAATCTTCGATGCCTCCGTGCGGTGGGCGTGCGCCCTTCGGGCGACGGGGGTAGCGAGCGGCGACGTCGTGGCCACGATGCTGCCGCAGTCGCTGGTGCCGCATCATGTCTGGCTCGCGTGCGGCTGGCTCAAGTCGGTCGAGACCGCGATCAACGTCGATTACCGGGGGGACTGGCTGCGCGGCGCACTGGAGGTCACGCGGCCGAAGGCCATCGTCATCCACGCCAGATACCTGCCGCAGCTCGCGGCCGTCCGGGACGCGCTGCCTGCCGGGGCGCTCGTCATCGTCGCCGGCCCGCCCGGTGAGCCGGGGGTCGGCGGGGACACGCCCGGTGACCTGGGTGCCGTCCCAGTCGCGGAGTTCCTCGCCGCCGCGACCGTGGACCAGGCGGTCGCCGCGGACCCGGCGCGGCTATGGGACCCGGCGAGCATCGTCTTCACCTCCGGCACGACAGGTGCGTCGAAGGGGGCGCTGCTGTCGTGGGCGCAGATCGAGGTGCACATTTTCGAGGAGGCGCCGTTCGACCGGCCGCAGGACCAGGTCCTGTACCTCCCCTACGGTGTGAACCACCTGTCGGGCAAGGGCGCACTGCAGCGTTCAGGCTCGCCTGGGCGCGGAAACCGCCGGCGAGATCGGCGAGCAGGGCGAGCACCGATATCCGCAGCACCTGCCCGTCGCACAGCTCAGGATAAGACGTGAGCACGAGTTCGACCGGGTCGGCCGCACCCAGGGGAAGGCGGAGCGCCGCAGGCAGGATGCCCGCCTCCCCGGCGATACCACCGAGGGACACTACCCGAACAGATCGGGGGAGAAGGGGCGTACCGCCGCGAGGTGATACGCCTCAAGGCACTCCAGTGACATCGCGCGGTGCTGCTCGGTGTTGGCTGTCGTGCAGTCGGACAGCACGGTGACCTCGTAGTCGCGCATGGCGGCCGCCCGGACCGAAGTCTCCACGCACGCGTTGGTGATCACCCCCGCGACGGCGATCCGCACAACACCCATGCTACGCAGCAGCGTGTCGAGGGTCGTGTTGTAGAAGGCGTCCAGCCGGGCCTTGTCGACGACGAGGTCGCCGGCACCGAATTCAAGCTCGTCGATGATATCGGCGTCCCAGGTCCGGGCGAGCAGCCCCTGCCTCGCCCGGAGCAGCTCGCAGAACTGCGGGAAGAGCGGGCCGAAGTCGGCGTGCCCGGGCTGGTACTGGTGCCGGGTGAACACGACCGGCAGCCGCGCGTCCCGGGCCGCCGCGACCGCCGTGGCGGTCGCCTTGACCGTCTCGGCGATGTCCGCCAGTTGGGCACCGGTCCCCTCGTACATGACTCCGTCGGGATGGCAGAAACTGTTCTGCATGTCTATGACCAGCAAGGCGTCAACGGCACTGCACGCTTCCATGCTCCTAGCGTGACCTTCGCGTCGTTATCACTATCGTTACTGAATCACTGTCACGACTGACGCCGGTTCTCCGCGCGGGTTACCAGCCCAGGTCCATGCGCAGCCGGCGCAGGAATTCCTCGCCCCGCTGGTCGCCGGACAGCCACTCGGCCGCGTGCGTGCCGACCGGGACCCGCAGCGGCAGCGGACCATCCCGGTCCGCGCTGACGAGGCTGACGACGGCCGCGGCGACCTCGGCGGGGTCGCCGGATTCCGACAGCCGCCGGGCGGTCCGCTCCCGCAGGGCGGTGAGCAGTTCGGTGTACGCCGCCGAGCGAGGCGGGTCGGTGATAGCCCGGCTGCCGATGCCGGTGCGGTACGGCCCGAGTTCGACCGTCGACACCCGGATGCCGAAGCGCTCGGCTTCGAAGGCGAGCGCGTCGTGCAGCGCGGCCGCGGCCTGCTTGCTCGCAGCGTACAGGCTGGCTCCCGGTGCGGGGACGCGGCCGTGCAGCGACCCGATCAGCACGATCGAGCCGCTCCGCCGTTCCCGCATGCCCGCAAGCACCGCCTGGATGAGCCGCAGCGGCCCGAAGAAGTTGGTCTCAAGGACCTGCCGCGCGTGCTCTTCGCTGATCCACTCCACGACACCCGAGGCGACGACGCCCGCGTTGTTCACCAGGACGTCGACCGGCCCGAGCCGCTCCTGGATGTCGCCGACGGCGTGCTCGACGCTGTCGCGGCTGGCCACGTCGAGCAGCACGGCATGCAGCGGCAGTGACTCGGCCGCCGCTGCCCGCCGCAGCTGCGCTGCTCCCTCGGCCGACCGGGCTCCTGCGGCGACTCGGTATCCGGCGCGGGCGAATTCCAGGGCGGTGAGCCGGCCGACGCCGCTGGTGGCGCCGCTGACGAGTACGACGCTCATCTCAGCGGTCCCGGGTGAGGGCCCGGACCTCGGCCAGGACCTGCTGCGCCGACGGCAGCCACGCCTGTTCCAGCGGCGGGCTGTAGGGGACCGGGGTCGGTGCGCCAGCCATCCGGCGCACTGGGGCGTCCAGTGACCAGAAGCCCTCGTTCGCCGCGCGGGCCGCGACCTCAGCGCCGACTCCGAAGTCGGCGGCTCCCTCGGTGAGGACCAGGAGCCGGCCGGTCCGGCCCAAGGACGCCAGGACGGTCTCCATGTCCAGCGGCGCGATGGTGCGCAGGTCGACGACCTCGCAGGAGATGCCCTCGCCCGCCGCGGCCTCGGCGGCGTCCAGCGCGGTGTACAGGGCGCGGGAGACGGTGACGATCGTGATGTCGATGCCGGGGCGGACCACGTTCGCCCGCCCGATCGGGGTCCGGTACCCCGCCGGGGGAACATCTCCCTTGCGCTCGTACAGCATGCGGTTCTCGATGAAGGCCACCGGGGCGGGCAGGTCGATCGCTGAGCGGAGCAGGCCGTACATGTCCGCGACTGTGGCTGGCATGACGACGACGAGGCCCGGCACCTGGGCCAGCAGTGCCTCCAGGCTCTGCGAGTGCTGGCTGCCTGAGGACCGCCCGACACCGAACTGGGTGCGGATGACCAGGGGGACCTCGGTGCCGCCGCCGGTCATGAACCGAATCTTGGCCGCCTGGTTCATGATCTGGTCCAGGCATACGCCGACGAAGTCCAGGTACATAAGCTCGACGACGGGCCGCAGCCCGGCCATGGCCGCGCCGACCCCCAGCCCCATCAGGGCGGTCTCCGAGATGGGGGTGTCGAAGAGCCGCCCGGGGTACTTGTCCGCCAGCCCTTTGGTGATGGCGAAGACACCACCGCCGGCGCCGACGTCGATGCCGGCAAGGAAGACCCGGTCGTCGTCGGCCAGGGCGTCGTCGAGGGCCCGGCGGATGGCGTGGCTGCCGCGCACCCCTTCGGGCGGCGACACGGGCGCGGGCGCGGCGGGCATCCGGGCTGCCGCCACGATGCGGCGGACGTCGCCGAGTTCGGCCGTCCGGGCGGGGTCGGGCCAGGGGGCCGAGCGAGCGGCCTCGACCGCCCGGTTGACTTCGGCGGCTGCGGCCGCGTCCACCTGGTCGACGGCCCGGGCGGGAACGCCGGCCTCCAGGAGGGCGGTCCGGCCCCGCTCAAGGGGGTCGGCGGCCGGTTCCTCCCCGCCGCGGTACTTCTGCGGGTCGCCCTCGTAGTGGCCGCGCCCCCTGGAGGTGACCGCCTCGAACAGGATCGGGCCCGTTCCCCGGCGCAGTTCGGCCACGAGCCGGGCGGCGGCCCGCGCGGTGGCGGCCACGTCGTTGCCGTCGACGGTCTCTGATGCGATGCCGTAACCCGCTGCCCGCTGCTTCAGCGGCACCGGGTGCTGGTCCTCGGTCCGGCTGAACTCGGCGTATCCGTTGTTCTCGCAGACGAACAGCACGGGCAGGCGCCACAGGGACGCGAGGTTCACCGCCTCGTGGAACGCGCCAGTGGCGACCGCGCCGTCGCCGAAGAACGCGGCGACCACCTGGTCGCCGCCGCGCAGCCGAGCGGCGAACGCCGCGCCGACCGCGATTGGCAGGCCGGCCCCTACGATGCCGTTGGCGCCGAAGACGCCACGGGATGGGTCGGCGATGTGCATCGACCCGCCGAAGCCGCCGCAGATGCCGGTTGCCCGGCCCATCAGTTCCGCGAACATGCCGGTCATATCGAGGCCCTTGGCGAGGACGTGCCCGTGCCCCCGGTGGGTGGAGGTGATGATGTCGTCGGGGCGCAGCGCGGAGCACACGCCCACCGCGATCGCCTCCTGCCCCACCGACAGGTGCACGAAGCCTGGCACGACGCCGTCCCGGTACAAGGCGGCCGACCGGGACTCGAACTCCCGGATGCGCCGCATCTGCCGGTACATGTCCTCGGCCTCGTCGGCCGTCGCGCCGGGCTGGGGTGAATCGTTCACGGCTGTCCTTCCACGACGGCAGCAAGGCGGGTGAACTGCTCGATCAGTGTTTTCGCTGACGGCTCCGCCGTGATCGGCTGCAGGACCACGTGGTCGGCGCCCGCGGCTAGGTGCTCGGCGACGCGAGCGGCGGCGGCCGCCTCGTCGCCCCAGGCGACGAGCGCGTCAACGGCCGCGTCGCT
>Ga0335072_10002210_pt1 | contig 30550 bp, 39 predicted proteins | sample Lox_Sample_21_FD_206725 | JGI IMG/M metagenome (GOLD analysis project Ga0335072, IMG submission 206725) | Soil microbial communities from Loxahatchee National Wildlife Refuge, Florida, United States - Lox_Sample_2.1 | ecosystem: Environmental > Terrestrial > Soil > Wetlands | place: USA...
CGGGATGGACGAATTACCCTTCAATGATATGAATGATATGCTATTCCTTCCGAATGTATCTGGATTCAACCAGGATCTTGACTTCAGCTTTTGGGATTTCAACTTTGACGGCGTCCAACTTCCTAACACGAATTCACCTGCTGATTTGATGGCGACCCAACATCCTCCTCCTTCTAACTCAGGTTCTGCATCAAAGATCACCAGAGATGTCTCTCGGGGCTATGCGGCCTTCAAGCGGTCGCCATGGCTTTGGACACCAGCTCAGAAAGACCATCAACTGAGCGACTCAGAGAACCTGGCCTTGGATGAAGTTAGCATCACTTCAGGGCTCACGCCATCGTCAACTTCCTCCTTTCCTGTTGAAAAAATAACCCCAAACCCTCGTTTGGATGCCAGCTTGCGAGATAGGATGTTTGCATTAGTCTTGAAAATGACAATGAAAAATTCGGCCAAATCTGTTCCCACATTTCCACCCTTAGATATCCTCAATAACATACTCCACATCTTTTTCGTCCGACAGAGCTACCAGGTAGACCATTGGATACACGCACCCACGTTTTCCCCCGCAAAGGCTTGCCCGCATCTAATTATGGCACTCATTAGTGCAGGTTCAACTTTCATTTCTGTCCCTGCTGTTTGGAAGATGGGCCTAGCTCTACAAGAAGTTGCTAGGCTGGCTGTGGTTGAGTTGGTCAGTGATTTTTTTGCAAGTTGAGATCAAAACTAACTCGAGAAGTGGGAATCAAATAACAAGAACACTCGTGATTTGCAAGCGCTTCAGGCATTCATGTTATGTCTGGATGTTGGCCTCTGGAGTGGCTTCAAGCGGAAGATGGAGCTCGCTGAAAGTTTTGGCCAGCCTCTAATAACTGTAAGCTGAGAACTTTCCTACAAGCTCGATACCTTGAATTACATTCTCTCATCCTTGATCGATTCGCAATCCACAATTGACCCACAATATAGATGCTACGACGTGCTGGTGTGTTTGCTGGCATTGCTGCTCCCCGAGATTCTGAACTACTGATTCCGGAACAATCGGATTCCGGGGAACGGCTTGAGAACAAGTGGCGAAAATGGGTAGAACGAGAGTCTTTCAAGAGGTAAGTAGATATTTATCTTGCTTTCTTCGAGGAAGGCTAACAATTTTGCAAGACTTGCTATTCATCTATTTCTCCACGATACTCGCGCATCGGCCGCGCTTCAAAAGCCTCCTTTGTTACCACTATCAGAGTTGAACTTCTCAATTCCGGCTTCTCGAGACCTGTGGCTTGCCGACACGGCTGTTAAATGGAAACAAAAGTATCTAACGAAGAGTGCTTTAGCATCCCCTATACCGAGAATAATAGACGTTATGCATGACATCAGTTTGTTTGATGTCTTGCGAGATCATATCGACACAGGTGTCTGTAGTCTTGCGGTTCTGCATGGCTTCTGGGGCCAAATCTGGGCTCTTCAGGAAGCCAGTAAATTTTATATTGGCAACCAAACTGGCCAAGACAGTGCGACTCACCGCGTATTACTCACAGCTCAGCACCGCGAGTTATATCAGGACATTCAAGGCTTCGCAACAATGGTTTCAGACCTGCCCAAGCAACCCCCCGGCATTGTTATCATTGTTGAATTCTTTATGATGACTTTGCATGTCTCACCCGACGAGCTGCAGCGTTTCGCGGGCAAGTCAGGTGAAGAAGAGGCTGCCCGCACAGCGACAAGCCTGCAAAAGTGGATACCAACAGCAGATGCCAGGAAGGCAGCATGGCATGCGGGCCAAATTTTTCGCTTTGCAAAGTCTATGCCTCCAGCTGAGCTCCGCGATTTTCACGCCATTGCTGTCTACTTTGCCAGTTTAACATTATGGGCATATGGCCTCTTATCGAGCTCCAACAGCGCTCACGAGAGCGACGGGCAACACTTGCCACCTCGAAATCAAGAGGGGAGAGACAGTTCGATTCATATCTCGTTAGACGGGCCTGAATCACGTGAGACACGCGTGTTCCTGTCACTTGACCAAGGCGTTCCTGGGTTGAATTATCCGTACGCTGGCGAGATGATTTTTGAGTCACTCGGCAATCCTAATATGGTACTGAAGATTGCAAGGGAAATATATAGGAACAACTTCCCTGCTCTGGAGGACCCGCTGCCTCCTCTAGTGGAGAACTTGGGGAATTTAATGCGGGATTTAGGCAGTCTGCCTAGTAGTAGATTCTCGAGGAGTAGTAGCGAGAGTGTTGAAAAGTAGTTTCTGGGAAATGGAGTAGCCCGCAACTAAAATTTATTGACCGGGATCAAAGGCGTTCCAGCAGGTAAAATTTGAGCCTACCCATATGTCTACATTCGATACAGGTGACGCATTTAATTCGATGGCAAAACCATACCAAAGCACTCGCCGAAACCAACTCCTTCGCCCGCCCATCCTGAAATCCTGACCGTATCTCCATCTTCAAAATACCTACGCTTTTCGGCCCAAGTCCCTTCAACAGCAAAAGTGGCCTCCCCACCCTTCGTTAGCTCCATAAGACAACCATGCGCATCGTCCTCCGAGCCAGATATCGTGCCGGTCCCCAATAAATCACCTGTATTGATACAACAACCATTGCTTGTCTGGTGTGCTACTAAGTCTCGGAAGCTCCAATACATGCTACCAAGCTCGGATTTGCAGATGGTGATTGGAATGTCGTTGATGATGAGTTCGGCTTGAAGGTGGATATTGTAGGTGGGTTTTGGTTTGGGGTCTTTGAGATAGCTTGCTACACTCGCTATGCCGCTCGTGGACTCACGTGGCGGAGCAAGTGCCTCAAATGGCGTTAATGCGTCGAGCGTGATTACCCACGGAGAGATGGAGGTCGCGAAGCTCTTCCCATTGAGAGGCCCCAACGGGGGCATTTCTAAGGCTTGGATATCCCGCGCTGGGATGTTTTAGCCCTGCGCTACCTTATTCGAGCTCACAGGATGCGCTTACCACTCCAGTCATTCAAAAGCACGAGTCCAAAGATATGCTCGTCGGCTTCCGCTATATGCACAGCTTTCCCCAGCTGGCTTGGCTTCCCAACAATACATGCCACTTCAAGCTCATAATCAAGCTCCCTGGTCGGCGCGAAAATAACATCACCTCCTTTCTCCGGATCGCGAAACTGCCCTTTAGGCCTCGTGATTGGCGTCCCGGAAACAACGATCGAAGAAGCGCGGCCGGCGTAGCCGATTGGGAAGTGCAAGAATCCAGAGGGGAGAGAGCGTTTTTTCATGATTGCTTCTCCGGCATTGAGGACATGGTCTTTGGAGCAGGAGAAATCAGTAAAATCGCCAATGGAGACGGGGAGATGCATTGTCGCTGAGGTAATAAGGGCGATACTGTGTGGTGGAAGGGATGCAATTGGGTGGGAGGATAGAAGTGCTTGGAGAGCTGTGCGTGTGCTAGTTTGGGTAGATTTGGGGAGGGCGGCGAAAGCGTTGAGGGTTTGCTAATTCTTACTTTTAAAATAAGCCACAACGAGTTGGAGGCGTTTTACTTGCTTGTGAGAATGTCGCTATGGTGGTCTCAGGTAAAGATAAGAGCAGGCCATATTGTGCCAAGATGTCGAGGAAAATGACATCGTCTCCAAGTCGTGTTGCAACGGACTTTTGAGGATGGGAAGAGCTACTTGCTATCCCGAAGGGTATGTTTGCAATAGAGAAATGTTCTGCATACATAGCTAAAGTTCAGTAAAGGGACATGGCAACAAAAAGCTCGAAGAATGAACGCGGATGATTATCATATACATAGCATGGCAGTCCTGGAAAGTGTATCTCGATCCGAGGTACAAGTACGGCCCCTCTGAAGACCGAGAAATGAATCAGAGAGAATGACTTAACTGTGTTTGGCATGATCTGTATTATGTGTGGAAGGCTTGTGATCTGGAACACACCGTAAAAGTCGAAAATTAAGAATAATCCAAATAACCTTCGGACCGAAGACATTCCCAATGCGCATGATTGTAAAGCCATCCAAAAACCTGAATGCCTTCAGATGCCGTGATTTCCGTAAGCTTACAATCAAAGCATCTCAATTCGGTGCAGAAGTATCGCCCCGACTTAAGGTCGGACCGAAAATATTCCACAATAGTCCTTGAAGACCTCTGCTTTTAGTGCCTCGCACACTGCCCCTCCCCAACTTCCAGAGAATGTAAAGCGGTACGACGCATTTGTAAACAGTGGTTCATAGGATGATTTTATTTTGACACTCCACAGCGGAATTTCCGTCTTTAATCTTATTTTTAGACTCATTATATACCTCTCTTGTCCTGTAACATCTAGCAATTCCAAACATATATAACCCTCAATTTCATAAGCCTCACCACACAACCAGCTCCAAATCTTCTCATCACCGCCTTAACCTTCACCTCCACCTTCCACCTCCACACCCACGTCAATCACCTCAAAATGTCACTACCTATACCAAACACCCTCTCAACCCCAAACCGCTACATCACAACCCACGACCCCCTCACCGGCGCCTCCATCCTCAGCACTGCCATCCCCGCCCCGGCGCAATGGCAACACCTCAAAGGCGACCAAGCCTCTTTCTTCCTGGCTTACTGCACCGATACCTTCCCCGTTGACCTATCTGACGGGTCTCCCATCCCAAAAAACAACTCTCCCCTCCCGAACGTATCTCCCGCCCCTCTCGCCCCCACCAACGCTCAATCCCCTCTTGCTCCCCTCCCAAATGACCTCACCACCTACCAACACTACCTCTGCTCCCCACCCGGCTTGACCCTCTCAACCGGCACCATCCTGCGCTACGTAGACATAGCGCCCGCCCACCTATCACCCATGCATCGCACGGTCTCGCTCGACTACGGGGTCGTGCTGGAAGGGGAAGTGGAGCTCGTGCTGGATTCGGGGGAGACGCGGGTGCTGAGAAGGGGCGACGTGGCGGTGCAGCGGGCGACGGCGCATGCGTGGCGGAATGTGAGCGCTACGCAGTGGGCGCGCATGTTGTTTGTGCTGGTGCCGTGTGCGGAGGTGGTGGTTGGGGGAAGGAGGGTCGGGGAGGAGCTAGGGGGCATGGAGGGAGTTAGAGGGAGTGATTGAGAAGGGAGGAGGAGGGGAGGGAGGGAGTGGGGTTTATTGGAAGGGAAATGAAAAGAGTGGCGTGATTGATGAGTGGCGTTCGTTGGAGGAAGAGCGGGGGTGGTTGATTCCTTTTTCTATTCAGGGTTTTCGATGAAAGAAATCAGGGAGAGGAGGAACTAGATCAGTGTAAGACGGGATGAGATTGGGACGGAAATAAAAGAAGAGTTGTGAGGGAGAGATGCTAGAGATTTGTCCCACGATAGAACCTGAGCCCTGCCACAGCGGGTAGTGTTGGACGAGTCGACGAGTTGCAGCCGGTCTCGGGTCAGTCCCCCCCCGCAGTCCGAACGGACTGCCCCTGGGATACCCGTCCACACCGCTCCCAGATCGAGTAAAGCTATGGCGCAGCCCCAGCCTCACAATTAAGTGGAGATTGGCTTCACTGCGTCTTCGGCTCGAGATCGCTGAAGAGAGAGAGCGAGATGCCTCGAGACAGCGGAGACGAGATGAGCGATCAGCTGCTGCACTTGCAGTAGCTGATCATGGGATTGAAGTACAGGAGAGAGAAAGACAGGAGGAGGAAGAGATTCAGGCGGCGAACTGGGTGGCTGACATACAGCTCCAATTCAGCCAGCTTTCATACGAGGATGCTGAGGCTGATGAAGATCAGCAAGAGACTGATCTTTATAAGCCTACCTCACCGTCAGAGCAGTCTTCCTCGCCAGCGCTGTCTGACAATCATCGACCTCGAGAGACTGGGACTGGGAGCCAGGCCCAGCCTCTCAAACTGTCGTCTGACAGTGAGATCTGTAGGATCTCAGACGAAGGCGACGACAACGAGCCTCGCCGGTCTGGGCGCGTCAAGAAGCCCACTGTTGTGATGCAATCACAACAGTGGCAAATCGAGCATGGACTCATACCTGCTCTGGGAGCCAAGAGCAAAGCTAGGGCTCTAAACACAAAGAAAAAAATAGAATGCAGAGACTTCACAGTTAGAAATGAGTTTAGACTTTTAGAATAATTTCACTATATATTATATATTACTTATAAAACAACTGAAGCCGTAGCGTTGTGGCGCATGACCCGGCAGAATATACGGGGCAGTCCGTTCGGACTGCGCGAGGGGGACTGCCCCGAGACTGACTGGATGGGCGGCAACCTGTACAATTGGCAGTTCCAAATACAAGAATCTGAAGCTAAAGAAGGAAGGAAGAAGAAGAAGAAGAAGAAGCGTTGCGCTCAAAGGACTAATATACAAGTAATCACGTGCGGCTGGGCTTAGCTAACGGACGGCAATTGGTCCTACAGCTCGTCCGTTAGCCAATTGCAAGCGTAGCCGTATGGGCCGTAAGTGCCAACTGCCGGTGCCAACTGCCCGTAGAGCGGTCCGTAACAAACTAAAAGCATAATCACTTTCACCTTACTGCCCCAAAACAGTTATTCTCACAGGCTGCCTTCCCTGTGATAATACTGCCAGCGTCTAAAATCCTTGTAACAAGTGTTGCATCCACTTCCGGAGTCCAATCCAGCGCTCCCGTCCCATTCGTGCACTGCACCCCAGCAAGCGCAATATTATCTTTCAGAGCAACAGTCACGCCCCTTCAGTTCATCACTTCTCGGCTTCGTAGATTCCACAGTCGCCTTCGTCGCCTATCCCCCTACCTAGCCCAACGGGCCGGTGGATATCTGTACGGTGGTAGAGCTCATAATCGACTTTGGAATAGTAATCTTCGTGCGTGAGGATCTCCTTGGCGCAGTGGTTGAGACCAGAGAGAAGGGCACTGTAGTCTGAGAGTTGAGAGGGGGATATGGAGAGGCCGGCTCGAGGTGCAAGAGGGACAATGGAGTCATCTCTGAAGATTGTTAGTCTTTGCGGCGATTGTAGATAGATGTCTTGCTCTTGTGCAGACTTACTGATATGCTCCTAATACTGTAACTGACGTCTTGTAATTGCCATTTATATTACAAAAGAAATATCTACGTCTATGTAGGGAAGTATAATAAGTGTCCGCAGCCGTTGCTTTGTAGAGACTAGGAGTACCGAGGGATGAAATAATAGCAATTAGGATATGTAAGCTGCTGCGAATAGCAGGCGGACGGTTTTCGGAACCCCATGATTCAGTCTAAGATGGGCTTTGAGGAAGGGGAGTTGCTGATCTGAAGTCTTAAATATTGACCATCACGATAAGACTCGATAAGCTTCCTCTTTTGGCCGGCTTCACGATTAGCCGATATTTACTATGGCCTAAGAGACAAGTAAATTATTCGGAGTTTGGAATGTGGGTAGGAATCATCGGCCTAAAATCTAGGTAGTCTACTGATAGCATTATAAGCTCGTACAAAATCTATAGATACATTACACGTTACGTCTATATTTCAAGGGCGACGCGCAAAATGTTTCAAAAAAAATATATAGGCTAGTTGAGTCTTCGAGACTCAACCTGTGTTTCTAAATTATAGGTTGCCTAAATAGTTCTCTATTGAAAATAAACATTCACCTTTCTCACATGTACATTCATATTTTCATAAACAACTCTATCTCGATGACAATTCTCGCCCTACGAGATTGCGATGACTAGTGGTCCTGCTACCGTTATGTCATCAGTCAACACTCCCGTTAATGGCCCAGCAGATGCGAGATTGAGATATGTGATTCCAGCAAGAATCTGCGGTACAACGCATTGCCCGTTTGTGAAAGGAGCGAAAGCTGTTCCACCTGGAACGCCTCCGTTTGTGAAAGCGCAAAATGTAGCTCCTGTCGCAGAAGTGCTTAATTGAAGAACGGTATTGGCTGTGATTCCAGTAGCTGAGTTTGTCATTGTGATAGGAGGGTTAGCCGCAATGTTGAGGTTTGAGCCGGTCGGGCAGGAAGTAATGAAGCCCGCTGCTAGAGTGAAAACGTTTTGGACCCCGAGAGGTGTGTCAAAGGCTGATGGGACGGCAGCGATGTTCGATACCGTGCGGATGAAGGTTTGATGGCGAGCTTCAACGGTCACGATTTCAGCCGCAACTGTTAAGACCGCTGAACTCGAGACAAGTGGCGCTGCTCCAAGATATCTGTACTACATTAGAAGTTTTGTCTAGAGAAGAATGGAATAGTACATACGCTGAGACGCCGACGTTTTCAAGAATAGCTGCAGTTGCAACCATCTCTGCAGCAGTATTGAAGCCAAAGTTGTATGTACAGGGAGCTACGGGCTGAGTTCCGGAAGCCGCAATGGCAGTTAATAACGTGGTAACATGGGTTTGTTCTGTCTGTCCAATTGACTTCAAATTGGTCAGGTCTGTGGCCGTAAGACCCAGTGCGAGGAAGTCAGAGTCTTGGAACATTGCGAATCCTTGCTGATAGAATGCCGTCTCAAGGAATTCCAATGTTAACGCGCTAAAACATGTTAGTAATTATAATGGTTTAGGAGAGATAAATGTACAATTGAAGGATATCAATATCGTTGATCCCAGCAGCTGCTGCCGCAGCATTTTGCCTTCTTGCGAGATCATAATGGCTAACAGCGCTCTCGCTCAGCTTCGGTTGAGCTGGCAAAGCAGCTCCAAAAGCGGCAAACCCTAAAACGGCCGCGCCAATGATTGACTTGATGCTGAGCATTTTGGTGAATGGAATCGCTTAAAATGGGTGTCTATAGTTCTTTGAACGACTTTTGGAATGTAGTGTAGTATGAATAAAATACGCGTCGCTGAGAGGGCCTTTATAAAAGAGGGTTAAGTTGTATGGACAAGACCAGCCTGATATGCCAACTGAGGATAAATATTAATAAGAACGAGAAGCGCAAGACCAAAGGAATGAATAGCGATCGCGACAGAAAAGCAGGCCAGCGCTTGAAGATGGAAATAACTCAAGAGGGCGATGAAAGTTGAGAAGAAGGTGTGGCGGATCATGGGATCAGTTCCCATTAAAGGAGAAAGAGACCTACGTGTGAGACCGGAGTGGTCCTCATTTCCAAGCCGGCCGACAAGGGTTGCCGGCGGTCTTAAAGTGGAAGGCTACCATCCGGCAGTCAAGGCTTGGATGATATCGGTCGCATGTTTGTCCCTGAAGGGGCCCAGCCAGTCGGGGTACTGTATATTGAACAATCAGATGAAGCAGGAAATCTGAGAACGCAAAACAACCTTATTTCGTTAGCAGGGCTAGTGGCCGGTAAACTAGCCCCAAAAAAAAAGGCTTGTTCCATCTGTCGCTTCGTATGTGAGCCGGGGGGTTATTGTATCAGCCTCGTTTGAGATATGCCTCGGACCCCTACCAAAACGTGCTCGAGCGTTAAGGGAATTCATCACCGCGATCTAGTCGGGTCATAGTGGTCCAATAGGAAAAAGAGCTACCGTACGGAAGGCCAATGGCCCGGATCTTCGACAACTGACGTTCCAAAGTATGCAGCCTGCGACAAGAGGCCTATTAGCTCGGCGGTCCGATAATTGATCCTTTCGATGGAAAGGTGGGCAAACCCACATATATGCAAGGGAATCATTTCTTACGGGGAAAGCTTTGCTATTTTGCAATCTCTTTACGACAATCACGTACGGCGAGGAACCAGGCTGTAGAGGCTAATAGTAGTAAATAGATTGACTCGAAGCTATATGCACTGCGCTAATGTCGACAAGACCATATGAAGTACCAGCGACGATTCAATCTTCGTTCTTCCCACAATCCCCACACTATCAGTCTCTAGTAGAGGTAGTTATATAGATTTTTATGTGGTATCGCCCCTGCCTACGCTTTTCTCAACACGGAAAGGAACGAATGGAACGGCATTGAGGCGATGGTCCACAACTTTTTCTGCAAGCCGCACCAACGACCTTACAGGAAGGATTAGATAATTTTAGGTGGTTTTTGGTGATGAAAATGCATTCTTAGAGAGCGTAAGGATTCATGGAGCGGATAGTAAGGCATCTGTCTTCCGTTAGCAAATCTTTATATGGTAGTAACACTAATGAATACTCACGGAGGGCTTTTGCTCAAATCTGTCTTCAGAATAACTGGAACTCTGGTCATTTCGGTGACATCCTGAATATATTCGCCGTTTTCCTCCCTCAGCGTGAAGAGCTTGGAGTACTTCTCTTTATAAGTGAGTTTCGAGCCAGCGGGCTCAACAGAGGGGACCTTAGACTCGGAACGAGTACGATGGAGGTTGCCACTAGCAGTCAAGGAATTCTTTGTAGGGGAAGGTGGTACACTCTGCGTCGGGCGTTCTGCCAGTGAGACGCCGGCCATACTTTCGGTGATGTCTGAATCGTTATCGTCCTCATCATCGAACAGAGCGTCCACTTCGTCCATAGACATAGTTCCAGTCTCCATCTGCTTTCTCTGCGCTTCTTCGCGATCCCTCCTTGCCCTCTCCGCCACGGCAGCTTCTCTCGCAGCCACACTGGGATTGGCACTGCGAAGAGACCCACCGGCTTTTGGTCGCTCATCTTCTGGGACATATGCTGAAGATGGAACTCCCTTCTCCCAGTATAATTCCAAAACACGTTCGTTCTTGCGGAATTCGGCTTTCTTGAGGGGAAGCTGATCGCAATGGACTCGCTTCTCGAATCCGTATTCGGGAATTAGCACATCAAAGGCTGATTCATACACACAGACTATGATTCCCTCAGAGATGAGGTCCTCACCCAAGTCCTCCCGCTTCTTGTCCATTATTCGACAGGACTCGATATGGACACTTTGTTCCTGAGCATTTTGAGCAGAGTCTTTCTTTGTGTTGCATGACTCGGTCGTCTTAACAAGGCTTTCGATGTCTTCTGTGTACTCAATCTTGCCCTCAGAGAGGACAGCTTCTAGCTGCCGATGAACAACGATGTCGGCATATCTTCGAGAGGGATTTGTGAAATGGGTGTAGATGGGGAGGTTGAGCGCGAAATGAGGATGGAGATGGGTTGGTGTTTTGCCTGCAATATAATATTTGGCTCGCTGCATTGTCTTTACCAGTAGTGTCTCCATTCCCTTACGAAGCTCTGAATCTTCGACCTTGAAGAGGCTATTTTGAAGAGTGCCACTACTTGTAGTGTCAACCTCATAACCAATCCTGTTCATTCTCTCTGCAAACGTTTGAAGTCGCCGTGGGTTTGGAGGACCTTGCCTGCGCAGAAGGGCCTTTTCGGGTAAGGCCTGGGCTATCTTCTGAGCGACATAAAAGTTCGCCTTGTGATTTAATTCCTCGATAAGCTCGTGCGATGGCGTGGAGTCAAAGATGTTATGCTCCACAGGCACATTTTCATCATCGAGCTGGTACATCAGTCTAAGAGGTGCAATTGTCTCACCGTCAGAGCCTAAACGAGCCTCCCTGAACTTCTGTGCGACAGCCTGTTACCATAGTTAGTCGCTGAATAACAGTATTTTGAGATGAAGGTGACTTACCTGTAGTATTTGAATATCCTTTACATCAGTGCCTTCGAGCTTAACATCCTTTTCACCGGCAAGGACGGCATCCACTTCACGGTAGGTCAGCTTTCCACCACTCCTGATGATTCCTTTACCAATCCAAACATCATCTTCTGCAACAACCCCTGTGTGCGGATGAACCTTGAAGACTACGCTAATTGTCAAACGGTCTTGGCCTGGAATCAGAGAACAGATGTCCGAAGCAATCTTTGGTGGAAGCATAGCGCAGGTTCTGTTCATGAGAAACACTGCCGTTCCTCTCTTCTTCGCCTCACGATCAACAAGCGAATTGGCCTTGATGAAATGAGCAACATCAGCAATGTGAATACCGATCTCAATCTTTCCATCTTTGTCTGTCGTAACGTGTATGGCATCATCAAGATCGCTAGCACCATTAGGATCAATTGTGAATGTCTTTTTATCGCGGAAGTCACGGCGACTTGCAAGTGCAGCCTCGTCCTCCTTGGAAAGAGACCAGTCGTCAAGGCCAACGCTTCGAATCACGGCTTCCGAAAATTCGTCTGATGCAAAATTGTTGTCTCTCAACAGAGCATCAGTTTCGACTTTAAGGTCGCCCATCTTCCCAAGCTGCTCAACCAAAGTTCCAAATGGATGTAATGATGTAATTGGCCAGCGCTTGATACATGCCACAAAAATGCGATCAGCATACTCTTGGTGCTTTTCCACAAAGTCACGAGGAGCTTGCTCTGTTGGAATGGCAATGAGTGGAACACGTTTGTCCGTCGGCTTGAACCAAACGATTTTTGGCTTATCTTGTTGCCGTTGTTCTTGGTGACGACCAGAGTTACCATCTCTTGCTTGGCGTTCTGCTTCTTGCTTCTCTTTTGTAGCTTGACTGCTGGGGCGAAGAAGTCCTAAAGTCCCCGAGAACATTTGGCCAGCCACACGCTCGACAACCGCCACGATGTGACCGGCGTAAAGTGGCTTCTGGTCATCGTTCACTTCTTCTTCTTCGACGAGCAATAGGCTTTGGCCTTCCACTTCAACATCATCATTCTTCTTTTGAGTCGGGCGTTGTCTCAAACTCCCTCTTCGCCGGATGCCACCGTCAGTGGCGCTACCACCATCATCTCCATTAGTGGAAGTATCGCGGTGAGACCTCTCGCTATTTCCGTTCGTAGAACCACCCGTTCTAGTGTCCGTGATGTCTTTACGCTTCTTTTTCTCTTCTTTTTCGCGTTTCTGAGCCCATACTTCATCAACATCTAGAAGTTCAACAGCAACAAGATCACCCTCGAGTGCTCTGTTACGATCTTTGCTGCCACAAATGAAGATATCAGCATCAAGAAGGCCATCCTGAGTCGACACGTATGCATCACTGCGATTCTTCTTGTTGACTCGTAAGATACCAGAGACGAGTTGTCCATCCCCTAACAATGCCGGTAAGGTAGCTTGAGGGAGGTAGGGAGTGAACAACGTCTTTCGCTGTTGCTGTTGCTGTTGGGCGGACAGCTGAGGCTGGGCATGTTGATTATTCTGGAAACCAATCATATGCTGGCCATTCATTTGTGCGGCCTGCAGAGCCTGGAGCTGATTCATCTGGAGCGGGTTTAATTGCTGACCAGGATATACTGGCTGCTGTAAGACCGCGACTTGACCTTGGGGGAGCTGCACAAGCTGAGGCTGGCCCGGATATTGAAAGGATCCTATAGACCCCATCGACTGATTCATCGAAACACGATTGCGATGCCCCGGTTGGAAACCACCCTGTTGTTGCTGACCTTGACCAAAATTGCCCATTTGAGGCTGCTGCTGCTGCTCTTGCTGCTGAGGCTGAGGTTGGGGCTGGGGTTGATTTCGCCAATTGCCCTCAAAGTTACGAGATGCGCTCCTACCATGGCCATTAGAGCTTCCTCTCCGTTGGAAGTCACTTCCCTGTGCACTGGTGCCGGCGTCATTGGTTGCTATGGGTGATGGGAATTGGAACGAGCCGCCACCACGAACCGATGAACCTCCTCGACCATTTGCTCCTACTGCCATGCTCTGACTCCGGCCATGAGCTCCACCACGTCCGCCTCTGTTGTTCAAGCTTTGTGCAGGATGATTGCCAGTGGTTTGAGCTTGTGCACTGTTATCTTCTCCCACCGGACTACTGTCCCTATCGGCATTTGTTGGGGTGGCACCGGCAGCGCCAGGAATAGGAAATTGAAACCCAGACGTGGTTCGTTTTTGCTGAGCTATTTCTGCGGCTTTCTTAGCCTCGGGTAGAGCAAGTGAGTGACGGCGTTGATGACCACTACCGGCACCGCCTCCTCCACGCCCTCCGCGTGTTGGCACGCTCTCCCGGCCATGCCCTGCAGCTTGCGAAAAGTCGCCAAAAGAAGATCCTGACGCCCCAGAAGATGGAGCCGGGGGCGGTCCCATACCCATGTTCGGTAGAGCCGATTGATTTCGGCGATGTGATAAAGGTTGAGTTGGAGCTCCCATGGGAGCTCCCAAATGTTGCTGCTGAAGCTGGTTAGGGAACTGGAATTGAGTCTGCGGAGACATGTTCGGCATCTGCTGCGGCAGAGGATTGAAAGCACTGGAAGGTGCCAGATGCTGAGTTGGCGGGATCATTCCCATATTGACATATTGCTGGTGTGTAGCTTGTATCTGCTGTTGCTGTTGTTGTAGCAATTCAATCTGTTGTTGGATCGCAAGTTGTTCCACTACAGAAATGTATCATGTTAATGCTTTATTCTGAAAATGTATTTGATGACGACAGCTCCAGGGGCCTATCCACACAATTCGAAAAGAAAAACTTACTACCAGGAGATGAAAACATGCTCATAAGCGGCGTCAGCTCAGAGGGACTCCTCCGATGGGCGATATGTAGTCTTCGCCCCGTCGGACCCAGGATGCCACCACCTGGCTGCTGTTGCGGAGGTTGCTGCTGATGCTCCATGATTCGAGTGCACGTCGAGTGCGACTTTTGGTTTGAGTATCCAGGACTTCACAAATCAGAATGACGGTATGGTTCAAGGAATGGCAAAGAAGAGGATAGAAAGGGAGGACGGGCCTGAAGGAATGACTCGAAGGTGTGGATAAGATAGGTTGAGAAGGGGAGATAGATCAGCGAAGGTTGCTCAGATGCTGAACCTACTTGCTTGCTCTTGCCCGTATTTCGATGGTGCCAAGACGCTAGGCAAGGGGTCACCGCCTTCCGCGTAGGGATTCACGTTCTGCCACGCCGTCGTTCTCGTCGAATTTGAAGCGAGGACAGGCCGTCTCTCCGCACTTTACCCATGCTTGCTCGACGACAATGCTTTTGACAGGACAATGCCCGCTCGAAATCCCAATGACGAACCGCTTGCTTCACGATTGTCGCGCAGTCACATCTCGACAACATCCTCTGCCGAAGACCTGACAGAGACCGAGGCAGCTCACAAAGCAGCCCTTGCAGCAGCACAAGCACAGCATCAACGCGTTCGTGATTCTGCATTGCGCGCCTACTCGAACGATGTACTTAGACAGGAGCATGAGTTGCTTCGGAGGAAGCAAGTCCAGGAGTTAGAACGACTTAAGTTAGAGTCTGAGAAAGCACAACTTGAGGCGAGGCTACAAGAGCTACAAAGAAAGAAAATCATTCCTCCCGCTCCAAGAGCGCCATCACCTCCACCGCCTCGCGCGCCGGTACCGAAGCAGTTCACTCCTTCTCAAAATCGGTCTCCGAATGGTCAGAATCACTCACTTGCACAGCAAGATGCGATAGCGCGTACGCCATCCCTCCAGAAGGCTTCGCCGCGCTCAGTAGAGGCTCGACAGAGCTTCCCTCACCCGGCCGAGCCTTCCGCGGCTCAAAATCAGTCTTCCAGGCTTCCATCAATTCCCCCCAAACGAGCAGACATACCGTCTCCATCGCCAGCACCAAGTAAAGTATTAATAAATTCGACTACGACCCCTAGAGCGCCGACTCACGACTCTACTTCACCTCATGCCTTTCCAGGGGCGGAGAAATATCTGGAGATTCACAAACGATTAAAGCAGCTTCGCGCCTTCGTCACAGAGCATACGAAACAGGACCCAGGACTCAAGAAGAAGATGGGAGAGATGCGCAGAGAGATCAGAAAATCAGTTGGGCAGCTCACAGAAGGACGGGGAGCAAATAGAACACCGGTAAGCAAGTTTCAGTCTGTAACATCACAAACACTGATCGAGAAGCTAGATGAAGAAGCTTGTGGACACACTTAAGGATGCCCTTACAATACCAAGTCCGCCTGTTGACCCAAGAATGGTTATGCTCTCACCTCCCTCACCAGTCGAAGGCTCTCATAACAACGGCAGTACGCTACCAGTCCTGTTCATCTACCTATTGAACATATTCTCAAAGGCGGTGCTCTCGCAGTTTATTGATGAGGCCGGAGCGTCACCTAAAACGGCGGATCCCATAGGTGTCATAGCCGTTTCGATATTTGCACAAGCTGAATTATGCTGGCGAGGTGCATCCCTTATAGACATTCTTATATGCAAATTCAGGGTCGTATGTCCGGTATTATTTGGTATTCGAGGAAACGAGAAGACGGAGGAAGGACGAGCGAGACTTGGATGGTGGAGAGGCGAAGGAGGTGAATGGGTTAGCGACCAAATACATAATACTCGAATGACGGGTCTTGGAGCCGGGTACGCTGCAATCTCTTTGCGAGACTTTTCAAAATCATCAAACACCAATCCATATCCGCCTACGAAATACTGGCAGAGCATGTCTAGTATTGTCAATACGCCGCCCGAAGAGGCGTCATCCACGCAGTTCATAGTGCTGAAGGCGATGATTGAGAATTATGAGCAGCGATTTATGAGCTTTTACGGGAGCGCGGCACGAGCTGCACTACAGATTGCATTGGTTGATTTTCCAGGGCGCGCTCAAGAGAACACAGTAGCTGTTAGTTCGTTAAAGGTGCTCGGAGATAAGTTACGGAGAGATGTCGGATTAAAGCTGAAGCCATTCTCTGCAAAGTCATAGGTATTTGGACTAAGGAATATGATATACTGTTGTTCGACTGTGTTCCATGGGCAGTGGGCAGTAATGCTAACTTCAGGGACTTGAAGTTATGACAGGATAATGAATACGATCTGGAGGGCTAAAAGAATCAAGTACACCAAGAGGATGGCTTAAGCTATTCATAAGGATGATGCCAAACAGAACAGGCGACTCAGCAGCTCCGTCGCAATTTGCTCAGGCATTTCGAAAGATCCTACTTGAATGTGAGTTCTCCAGAGTCGAGATTCTATGGTTTGTTTTGTTCAAAGGTTTGCGCAATTGATATTGTAGAGTTTGGCAGGTAGAAGACAGAATTTAGGTACCGATGTTAGTCTTTCAATTCTCCGTTTATTGCCAAGGAGCCTAGGAGAGCATGCTGAGGACCACAGGTAAGTATCTTATTATTCGTGTCGACCTTACAGGCTTTGCCCAGAGAGGTTCAGAAGCTAGACTCAAGGCTTGACTTACAGCTTTACTATCATGTTACGGAGCATGAGATGGAGCCAAGGCTTTGCCAAGCTCCTCCATTCTTACGTATCAAGCCTGGCTAATAAAGTTGCTTATACTTCTACATTAATCCAGACTCAGTAGAGTGGTGTTTTCCTACACAAGTCATACTATTTGTAGAAGAGCCATAGTACGAAGATTGAAGGGGAAAGCCCAATACATAGGTTAAATTAGCGCGACAAGGGGGTACGCTGGAAATCAGAGATTTAGCGAGGTACGGCATGACTGAGGTTGCAAAACGTCACTAAATTTACAGCGATCCTGTCGCTGAAGTTATCCTTGTATGTGGCTTGCGCTAGCTTAGCGCATGTACTAGACTTTCCTCTACAACCTTCGTATATCAGCCTTGCATAGGTACACATCTAATCGCATCTAATCATATCAGATGCTTACTCTAATTATAGCCGATGGCTTTGGTTGGATGATATCGGCTGACAAAGGGTTCGGTTGATTTAGTGGAAGCGCGACTTTCCCCATTTCATCTGTGTAACAAGCAACCTTCGATTAGCGTCACATAACGTTTGCGGCTTCGTCGCAAAATTCAGACGTCCCTCTCTAAACCTTGTGGAGTTGACTGTTTAATCAATTATCTTTGCGCTTGCTAACACTAGGAGTCACAATTTCGTACGACAGTGTTTAGCCACCGTGCTTGGCTATGTGTGCAGCAATAAGACGCACCTCGCTGACCACAAACGCGTCTCCTCGCGGCAGTCCTTCTACTCCCAGAAACATACAAGATAGGCATTGCAGTGAGCCACAACGAGTGTGCTATAGGCCACTAGGCTGAAGCCGATGACGATGTTTGTTAGACGCAATGGATAAGGAAACAAGGACCAAGGCTGCTCAATAGAGGATTTAATGTGCTTGGACAGGCACCACGGGGAGCGATTTGTTATGACTATGTTTATTTACGACAGGCTGTTATATGACTAATTCTTTGTTGGAATTAAGAGTCTTTGAGCATGTGGATTGCAGTGAATGTAATTCCTTATTGCCCTTAAAGTCTGAGCCATTGATTACATCAATATCTATTGTGGAGGGATAGAATGGATCCGCCGTGGAAGTGCACGATCTTCAGGGTAATAGGTAGGACAACATACAGGCTCGAAACCACAAGGAGTCGGTAGTAGGGACAGAGGCAACGCTCGGCTCAATGCTTAAAACATACAAAAGAAAAACCCGTATTCCATGTCCGTAAAGCTTCCTATAGAAACCTGTAAAACTAATCCGTCGTCCGTAAAACCTATTCTGACCCGCAAAGATGATCCATGAAGGATGCCCATGAGAACGAAGTCCTCAAGCTAGCTAAATACATCAAAATTCTCGGTACAGGAACAACTAATGCCCAGAATCATGTGTTTTGGTACGAAACCCCACCACAATATTTGAAAAGGGAATCATTTAGAATCATTTGTAAACGGAAGGGACTTTGAAAAGTTGGTACCTTCATGATCTGCCAGCGTCAACAAATTTCAAACTATCAAGTGTAGTATCCCACATGTTGTATCTTAAGATCCTTCACCCGATCCTTATATAGAGTAGCTGTTATTACCAAAGCAAACCCGCTCTTCTCAACTGATGCCTTACCGCCAACAAGTTGTCTCAAAAAGCCAAACTCTCCCATGAGCGCCCTTCCAGGATTTAATCCCTCTTTGACCCCACCTCGGCTCTAAAACCATCCGATACACATAGAGAGTAGGCAAGTTGGATAAGAAGGGGATCAGTCTCATATTCCGCTTATGTACCCTTCGGAGTCTTCACTCGTATACTCTAGGCAAATTATCGCCTATAATGTCTCTTTTTGGTCTTTCTCTCATTTATTTTTCTTGGCCTGAAGTCATCCCGAAATTCAATCTGAAGCAGTGACCACCTTTTTGAAGACTCCCCAAGAACCACCTGCCAATTACGAACCAACGACTTATCCTGAAGCTGTTGCTATCAGCTCTTCAGATAAAGGACTTAATATTCTTATAGGAGATTTGAAAAATGATTAGTGTATTGGTCTAGGTGTTTCCGCGTCAAATCTACAGCACCAAAGACCCAATCACCCATGACCTTACCCCCTTACTCAACAACCCCAACTACAACACCACAGCCCCCGCGGGCGGCTATCTAATGTCCGTCATCGCCTCCGCCGCCCAACACTACTTCACCACACACCATTACAACCTCAACCAACCCAACATAGCAACAACGCACGTCGAATTCCCCGGCCACAGCATAATCAGCCCCTGCAAAATCCACATCACAGACCTAAATCTCAGCCGTCAGTTTCTCCACCGTGCGCGTCCAGCTACTCCAAGAAACCGGGATATGTCTTTGAAGCGCTCGGGACACAAGGAAACCTAGCCGCCGAAGTGCGCAGGGGCGTCATAACGCTACCGACGTTACCGGTCGTGAAGAAGAGTAAGATGGTGGAATTGGAGAAGTTTGTGGAGAGAAAGGATGGTCCAAGGCTGTTTAAGAGGAGGACATCATATGGGAAGACGGTCTTTATGCTTGAAGAAGGGACGGGTGAGTTGTAGGCGCATCCGGGATGTGGACCTAGCGTGAGGGAGCAGTGGATTCGGTTTCGTGGCGACGTAGGAGGCTTGGTTAATGGCGAGGCGCAAGGGTTTTTTTTATCTCTTCGCTACTGTTTTTCGTGCGATAATTTCCGGCCCATACTAGAGGCATATGGAGAAGTGGGGAACTCGTTCTCTGCATTGTGTTGTTCGGTGGAAGTCAAAAAGGGGCGGCCGACGGACAAAGGGTAGGAATGGTTGTTTATGAGGGTTGAAGTAAAGGTTATTAAGGATGGGAGGAACGATATTGATGTTGGATTTTGGATGGAGAGGGGGAAACTGCGGCGCCTGCGAAGCATAGGGTTCTTATTGTGCCGGTGGGGAGAAATAGGAAGGTTAAGGGGGGAATGTGAGCTTTGTAGGGGGATATTAGATCGTAAATAAGATATAGAAAACCGGCTACGGGCTAGTGGTGATGCTTGGTCGCGGCTCTGTATTAAGAGTTGAGTCCCCACGAAAGGACTTGATAGCGGACAGAAACATAGTAGAAAATGTAGAATATTAGAGGCTATGAAAATCACAACCTTACAATCTCATTTATATAAGAAGTCGTCTCCCCCAATCTCCTCGTATAGAAGTTGTGGGGAAATAGAAAGCAGAGGAAGTTTGTAGCTGAAACAAGCCACCTGTGTAACCCAACCTTGCCAGCCTCCTGCGCCTAAATCTCATCTCGAACTTCGTCTGCGAGTGTAGAAAACATTGTTTGTTCAGATCTGTATCGGTTCGAAAGGTCTTTAAAATTTTGTGACGCTTGACGGCCCAACCGCTTAGGATCCTCTACCATAGTGAATAAATCGACTTTAGCAGACTGTGCAGCCGCATATACCGATGACGGCACCTCGAGGCTCTCCATAGAGAAAACCAAAGTGACTCTTCTCAAAGTAGGGACATTTCCTTTTGATAGCTTATCATTAAGCAAGCCTTCCAAGATCTCGAATAGCATACTAAGGCTCCAGAAGAGAACGTTTTGGATAATCAACACGAGTTCCTCGAGGTTTGGCGGCAGTATAAACTGAAAAGGGGGCAGAACTGGTGAGACAGAGACAGATGGGCGATAAGGTGGGCGCAAATCTAGGCCAATGAATATCACCTGAGCTTGGACCTCCAAATAGGACAGTTTTAACATGCATTGTAGACGAATTTGTCTGGCTTCGGCAGGTCCATTTCGCATCAGTAGCAGGCTCTCGAGGGTATTCCACTGATACTTCATTGCCCTAATATAGTCGTTTGGATCATCAGGTGGTAAGAAACTCGACTCTATGATTGTGAGGTGTTTTAATGTTTTTGGGAGTGTAAGAATTTGCGCCAGCTTGGAAGGGTCAATCTTGCAATGGAGAAAGTGGAGTTCCACTAGGGACGTTGAAGCACTTAACCCGCGCATATGGCGTATGTGACTAGGGCTAGATGCTGCGTTGATAATAGTGAGGTACTTGATTGAGGGTATTAAGAAGATAAAGTGTCTGGTCGACAAATTCCAGTGATGGCCGTTTCGGTTCCAGTATCTCAGAGTACCTGCAGATTTTGATTAGCAAAAAGGGTTGAAAATAAATCCGCTTGTTAAGATGGACGAACACTTCGTAAGAAATGGCAAATGATTTGACATTAACGGAAGCCACTCTTCCTTGCCAAAAAGCTTATCGAAGGATTCATCCCTGGATTGCTTTGCGTCTATTGACAACCCCTGGAGATTGGACATCAATCTGAATATTGAAACCACCAGAGGGTCAAAGATTTTCTCGTTTGCAAAACTGAAGGCAAGAGTCTTTACATGCAAGGCTCTCTCGGGATGCTTGAAGATCGAGTCTGAGAATGAGTCGTAGTTGCTTCTGCTTCGGAGCAGGACAGAACAATACAAAAATGGCTCAACTATCCTGTATATCCAGTGACAAACAAGCCTCAGAGACCAGAGGGCCTTCGGGCAATGTATGTGTGCCAAGATTTGTATGAGAAGCTCTTCTGGCAGACACGAGATACGGCTCCCATGTGCCTGTTGCACTGGAATCTCATTCATAATGAAGGAATCTGGGATGGTAATGGAGTAAGGGTAAAAGATTGAATAAAAGCATAGAGAATAGAAGTAACAAAGAGCAGAGATCCAGAACACTTGATGTTGCATGCCCCTTGCGACGGTGAATTCCGTGCAGTTCATTCAAAGACTCCAGCCAATCACACGGAACTGCACAAAGGCTTAATCCTTGGCCACCACCCTTAGTAACTCCCTAGGTCAGCTTAGCGGTATTGCGAACTTCACGTGCCACAAGCACAGATTAGATGCCAGCTAGATGCTTCAAAAAGCATCAAATAATTCATGTTTCTAGGGCCCTCGCCACCAGCCCTTTGGCCTTCTCGGACATCTTTATCTGCAACGCTAATTCATGACCTTTCTCACTCATCTTGCCCCACGTCTTCCGCAGAATCGCCACGATCTTCTCTTCATCATGCTCCTTTTCGAAATCCTCGAATTGATCGTCTAAAAAGACAAGACACGCCACGTCCTCTAACACTTGTGTCTCCTCATTATTCTTCAGGTCTTCTTTTCTTATCAGAGCTGCTACGGCGTCTGCTTCTGCAGCTGAGAAGTTGCATCCAATACAGATACCTGATGCTAGATCTGCTTGTCGTTTCTTGAGGAATGATCGCCAGTTTAGATAGCCGACTTTCGTGGGGGGGTAGGATGAGCGTGGTACTTCCCAGCTGTTCGTATTGTTAGTCAAGCTATATGTGAATGTTGGTTACAAATTGGGGATGGGAGGTGTCAATTGAAGGCTAGTGTTACCGGCGGAAGTGCTGAGCTCTTACGGCGACCTTAAGAACCGGGGAAGCGTTGGGACAGCGGAGAGATAGATAGTGTGTCGACTTCTGAGCGTAGTGAAGCTCATATGGAATTTCCTTGCCATCAACAATGGCAATGTTAGGATCTTGAGCGTGAGCTTCGTCGATTAGGGAAATAGCAGCTTCATAGTTGATATCTGCCATTGTTATATTCACACATAGCGGTAGATGTTTGAACTGGGAGCTTTGGTTTTAGACAGAGATGAGGTCATGTCACGAGCCATGTTTATCGATAAGGAAATCCTTGACCTGTTTTAGCTCGACCATTCTTACATAACCTTGCCAAAGTATTTCCTTGCATATGAATAACTTTCAACCCTCGAAACTTTTGATGATACTGTAAGGTGTAAACATAGGCTGGAGCTGGGGCCAGTTTTGGTGTAGCCACCTGCTGAAGCTTCGCGCTATTCCGCGCCCAGTGAAACAACAAAAGTGCAAAACCTAAGTTTTGAATTCCTCACTCCAAAATACCACGATTGACCTGAAAGTGAGCAAAACCAGAAGCCACAGCACTCAGCTTCTTTTGAAACACCTGGAACCAATTAAAATTGCAAGGTTCAGTGATGGACTTTTTCATCATGAAAAGGACTGAACCATCAGTCAAAGATAAAACACAAAGACGACATGTTCCTTTCCACTCTGCAAAATTGACAAGGATACAGGGGGCCTCCCGCAAGAGTCACTGGCTCGGATCGTAACTAGTAAATCAACCAATCAATCACGCGCCCGGCCGCCACAGCTATCTTTCAACCGTTCCTTTCTTTTTTGTACCGCACTAAAATTCGTGGGATAAGACGCTTTTTGGTCACAAGATCCCCCGATTGACAAGATCTAGCTATTTTCAACTATTTCAATGTGTTTGGGTAAATCCACAACCAAGATAATTCTTGTAACTATGTTTTGAATATAGCTAGTAGTGGTTTTCGGCGACCAATTGGGGGCGAGGCATCACTTAAGATGTAGACTGCAACGATTGTATCTCGTCCTTAAATTTTGTGCAGGCTTCCTGGCTTTTGTAACGTATATGGAAGTAGTCTACCTTGGGTCCTCTACCTTCTCGTATGTTTCTATTGATGCATTATTGCGGCAAGTATGCTCAACTCTAATTTGCGGTAATGTACAATACCCTAGTTTTCGCAGAAGACGTCTTCGCATCTAGTCTCAAGTAGGAAGTTGACCTACAATATTAGGTCTGACCCACCAATAATGGCGGTAATTCTCAATTAAAAATAAACAGTAGCTTTGAAATTATGGCTACTTTGTTTTGGCTAGACCCTGAGGGCTCCGCTGCCCTTTAGAGCGTGCAAGATCCTTGCAACAGACACCTCACAGGTACTCTACCAGATTGAACATGCCGCAAGGGCTTCGCAACCAGGCGGGATATTTCTACAAGGTCTCCTGGATACATTGCAACAATTGGACAGGATGGAGATATAGCGATTCAGGGGAGCTGCATTACAGGAATACATTTCAAATTTCTCATTCATCATGAAACGAGAGGCATTCTCCTGCGAGACCGACCATCAAATTGAACACCAAAATAGAATACTTTCTAGACCCTCAACCCCTCTATCTCTGCTCCGTTGCCGACAAGTGGTCCCTCAGTGTGGCGATGCCCTGGTTATCGGACGTAAACGTGAAAATCCTTGTCTTTCCATGTTCCGGGTTGTCTGGCCGCACAACGCGAAGGTTTTTGTTAGTCATCTTGGTTTTCTTCCAACGTTGCTCCGGCAGATGCTCCTGGCGGTTGCATTCCTTGCAGGCAAGGACACAGTGCATCAGAATGTGAAAGGAGACAACATCCTGTATCGGACAATCCCGAACATGAATGAGAACTCTGACACGTACAATTAATTCTTCAGCGACTTCGGCCTTTCCAAGCTCGAGTTGATTGCTATAACTCGAAATGTAGGTACGCCGCTCTACCGCACCCCTGAATCCTTATCAGGAGGCCGTCACACGCACAAGGGCAAAGTTTACTCTCTTGGGATCACTGCGGTCGTTGTAGCAGATACGAAGGATTCTAGGACGAAATTAGACACTCAAGAGTCCGTTCGGAAGGTAGTGGAGGACAACTTGCTGCTTTGAAATAGTCGAGGGAATAATTTGATAGCTTTAAGAACGAGGGAAGCTAATGCTGGAAAAAATATCTATGTCGGTATATATTCTCCACTATTCGATACTTTTCCGAACGAGATATAAATTAAGAAAATTCTCCTTGAGATTTGCTAGTTAAGGCGCCACAGGGGGTTCAAGACCATCTTGAAAAGAAGCTGATAGTAAAAGGCCTCTCACTCCTTACCACGGATGCTAACTCAGAGAGTCAGATAGAACCATCCAAGTGATTAATAAGGGAACTAGCACACAAAAATGATTCTGGATCTATAGCAAGATTGTGCCGCGCGCCCCGCGGTGTGTCACGCCGCGGCATGATACAAGCCTACCCCAACCCCCACGTGGGTCTAGAACATCCCACTTTCCACGGGGCACTTACTCAAACCATAATTGGATCATAGGCGACTGTGACGCTTAATGGTATATTGTTTTTGTTATTCAGTAACGCGAGAAAATGGGTGGTAGGTACAGTGCTAGCTGAACAGGTATTTGACATAACAGTCCCGCGGAGGTAAATTTGGATCACTTTAGACGTTAGAGCTGCTTATTGATGTGGGAAGGATAAGGCCTGATGTTTTGCTTGTCTATCAAGGATATGAGGCTATGCAAAAATTGATCTTATTCGCTACTTTCATTTTGGTCGATTCACGACGTACATTATTGGGCGATATCGTCGCGGTGCCGTACAGAAAGGGATTCATTCTGAATGGCTTAAAGGTAAATTACTCCTTGGCAACTATTTAAGAAAACCCCGAGATCCTCTTTTTGAATACTGTTTCGTAGTTGATGATACTCTTCTCGTGATCAACGCTTCAAGTATCGATTTGGTCGAGAGATACTACTATATGGCATGCGTCTAGTGTCTTGAAAGCATGTACGTCGTTGGATTGGTTCGGCTTCACGCGGGTTAAACCAGGTTGTGTGACATGGATAAGACGCCCCATGTCTTCCTGGTCCGCTACAAGCCATTTCCCCACTTTTGATGGTGTGGTGCTCTGGATCGCGATAGGATTCATAGAAGTTTCCAATGTTCCGCAGTTCCATTTCACTAGTCTCTTCCCGCCCCATATCTTGGATAACAGATGACTTGACAAGTCCGAAAGATAAGGAAGTGCCGAATCATCCCACTTCTTGAGGGCATAGCGAAACCCTTTGATGTGCTTGATATATTCAAGGTAGCCATAGGTGAGAAGTCTCAAACAGTTGAAGAAGAAGTGTGACTTCTTTATTTTCTTCCATTTATGCAACACAGCGCACATCTATACCAACTTGATGAAAACCATGGCGCCTACAGCAGACGTAGTCACTCTCAACAGTCCAATAGAGCCGTACTATTCACATGGTTTGCGCGAGAGATATCGTCTTGACGCGTTCAAGATGCCAGTTACTAGAAAAGAACAGGTTTATGCGGACATCGGATATAGACCAGATTATGCCAAGTACCTTGACCGATCAGCATCGAGAATACATGCTGGAGGGCTCGAGTCAGATGTTCCCAATGGCTGGCCTAAAGTCGTCAATGGGCCTTTAGTCTGGACTGCGACAGACTTCAATGATGAGACCGAATTCGTTCATTCCCTGTCAGAGGTCGAGAAGGCTGAGATTGAAGAGGCCTTGAGGAATTTCAGAGGTAGAGCACCCCGTTTATAGCTTGATCTTGACCGAGAGTTGACTAATATTCTTAAAAGGGCAGGGTCTTAAGAGCGAACAAGTCAATCGTAACAATTTCCCTCTTCCAACCCTTGGCAAAGCGCTCGAAAAAGCATGCGAAGACGTCTATTATGGTCGAGGCTTCAGCATCGTGCGCGGTCTCAATCCTGACGCCTTTTCGGTGGAAGATCTGATGACGATATACCTTGGTGTCTCGAGCTATATTGGGGAAAGCCGAGGCAAGCAAGACCAAAGGGGTTCTAAGCTAAGTAGGAAGACTTATTAGCTAATTTCTTGTGTTTGTAACTTATCCCCAACTTACAGTGCACGCAATTAATCGGGATAATACTGCGGACCCCGAAGATAGGGTACCATCCCCTGCGCTCTTCAATACCGGCTTATAGTGCTAATTGTCTATGCAGCCGTTTCACACGGATACTGTTTGCGATGTCGTTGGATTACTTACGCGAAACTGTTCAGCAAAAGGGGGCAGGAGCATTTTAGCTTCTTCTTGGACGGTCTACAACGAGCTAGCCGCAACCCGGCCAGACCTGATTCATATCCTGTCAAAACCCGATTGGCCTTTTGACACGTAAGTAGTTTTCTTTCGCAATAAATCAGGGTCAATGCTCAGACTTATGCAGTTATGGTCGAGACCCACCATACTATAGACGTGCCCTTCTCTATTATAATGACGGGAAGGTCATTCTCAACTTCTCGCGCCGTTTGTTGACTGGACTGCATACGGCAATTCGGTCGAACGGTATACCGGGCCTTACAGAAGCCCAAGCCGAAGCTCTCGACGCAGTCCATTTCATTGCTAAAAAGCACGAGATCCGGACTACGATGAGAAAGGGGGATATGCGCTTCATCAATAATATGGGAGTTCTACATTGTCGGGAGGCTTTTGAGAATGACAATACTTCTGAAAGGCATCTAATCCGCCTTTGGCTGAATAATGAAAATATGGTCTGGAAGCTGCCTCCACCATTGAAGCTTGCGTGGGCTAGGGTATTTCATGATGATGAGCGCGGATCTTATTGGGACATGGAACCGCCCAGGGCGAATGGAGTACTTCTGAGGGCTGCCGAATCCTGCGACTAGTCAGGAATTTCCTTTCACACAATAAATGATTGAAACGTTCTTGACTCTAGCCCTTTCAAAGATGAGAGCAGAAGAGGATACGTCCTGGCACTCTGCCAATTTTGTACTTTCTCTTCATTCGCCATATGATCATCTCTTATACAATGTACTTTTTATCAAGCCGAAGTAGTAAATTAAACTTACATACATATCACTTCTAGGCAGTGGGCGTGGGCTTCCAATCCTTATCAAAAAGCTGAGAAACAAAGTAGTAGTCATCTTCGAAATCTAACTCTTCCCGTGCCTTCCCCATCCGGGCCTCTGTGTTGGCTATTCAGCAAGTTGTACGATAATAAGAGAGAAATATTAGGAAGAAGGAAATTGGCGCATATTTACCTACCTCTCTCTTTGACCCAGATTGCTGTATCTCTGACAAACTGAACTTGCTCTGCGTTGAGTTCTGCGGCCTCGGCCAATTCTTGGAGGCCGGAAGGATCTAGAGCTTTAGCAAAAGGTTGTGTTCCTTTATTACAGCAGTAGTGGAAGTGTGCAAGCATTGTCAAGGCTCCCATGTGATGGCTAGCTATGCTCTTAGGATTTGCGAAGCGTGTCTTGTATTGGCCAATCAGCTTTGCTATACTGAGGGGATAGTAAATAAACACTGAAGAGAATTGTATGACTAACCGTCAAGGATAATTGCCGAGCATATTGCGCATTCCTTCTTGTGATCAAGGAGCAGCTATGAAGTAAAATGAACATCGTAAGGTAGATTGTAAGCCAATGCTTCCTCTTAAAGGTAGTGATGAACGCTTGAAGTTGGTCGAGTACAGCTTTACGCAATGGCCTCAGCAATGTTGAGTAAGAGATAACTTGGAATTGTGCATTGATAAGCGGAGGGATGGGGCGACGCTCGAAATATGGGCTTGAAGGGTCTGTAACCTCTAGTGTTCCAAGAGTCTCACTGCCACACAGCCATTCAGAGTTACTTGTCTTGCGAGCTGCGGACCATAGACGGAGAGCGTTCGCAAGCATCACCCTCTCCTTATTCGACTGTATTCAGTATTAATATATCTTGCATATCGGAGGCAGGGAAGGTTTTCATGACTTACTTGCGCTTCCTCTGACTGCCTAAAGGCCATTACGTACGTATTCCAGAGCAGATGGTCTGATTCGCCAACTATGCCCTTTATATAAACACCAATGCATCTTTCAACGAATTTTTGAAGAACGCATGCTGCTTTCTTCATATTGACCAGACCATATGGGGGTATTTTGTGAGACTTAACAACACCTTTATCATCCCAAACCTTTTCTAATACATCACCATCAACGGGTTTGAATTCTCTCACTTCGAGCTCATAACAGGCGAGCTCATGAGGGGTGCAGTGGAAGCCTTGTGTTATCCTAATAGTCTTGATCTCTGATGATGCCCATTCAGTAATCTCCTTGATTTCCATACTGTTCCATCTTTTGGTGAAGAATTGAGATGGAGCTGACTGCTCGCGATATAAGGATGCATCTGTGATTATATCTCGCAGGCAGGGAATTCTGGATGCAAGAGGACTCGACAAACGACGGCATGTCAAGCATGGTCCGTGACGATCATCGGGATTAAGTTCGCACTTGATGTAATTCGCGTCAGAAAACTAGCCACAATGTCATGGGGGAAAGAGAGACTACCCTTTTTCTGTTCATTCTACATCGGATACATGCTCTCAGCTGTCTTGTCATGGCAGTCATCTCTCTTGTTTTCTCATCGTTGAAAGCGCCACGACGTCGCTGGGTTTTGGACTTATTAGCAGAGGGTGGTCTTTTCCGATTTAAATTGAGCTCGTGTTTCTTCGTTTTACACTGCCGCCTCTTCGCGAAGCATTAACAGGTATAAAGTAATGAGACTTGTTGCAAAGTACTTACACGTGGTGGCAACTCCCATGTTCTGCTACAAGGTCCAAAATTTACGGCTGCTGCAAAGTCGGATGCAGCAGTTTCCGGAGGAATAGAATATGTGTTTGACCGAGGAGGTTGGTCACTGGGTGTGGAAGGGGTTAGAGTGGCCCAAGACATACTCAAAGTTGAAGAATCTTTTTGGGACTGTGCTGAAGTGGTGGTAGGAGCATTATTTAGTTGAGGAGATTGCAGAGCTATAAGTTGTAGTTCTTCATCGAGACCAATATCTCTGTTCTTATCCGTGCTCATATCGCTGGTCCTCGGCTCCATTGAAAATAAACCCATTGAATTGATTTGGTTTTGCGAGATTCTGAAAAAGTCCATTCGCTTTTGAAAGACAGCTTCAGGATGAGTTGTAAAGGAACTGCCTTCGTAATTTTCCAGAGCGACCATCTCTTCTCTTCTGCTCTCAAATCCAGCGGCACCCGAACTAAATAGATTGCTGACGCCCTGTTGAACAAAATTCGGCTCATTTCTTTTAGAGAAGACATTAAGAGCAGTTGAAGGAGCTAACTCAAGCTGAATGTCAAGATTTTGAAGATTCGTACCTGACAACTGGGGTGAATCCAGTGTGCTGTTCGATAGTGAGCCGAAGTGATGTCCGGCTTCTGGTAACGTCTCAAGCCATCCATCGCTAAGACTTCTAGACGCACGTTGAGTATCCTGCTGGTTATGGTTTACATTGATGCAGCTTGATGAATCTCTAACCCTAGGGGAACGAGTCATTGTGACGTGCCTGTTACTTAAAATCTGTAGCAGATCGTTCGGAGAAACCCCAAGGTCAGATGCAACCTCAAAAAGAGCATTGAATGAACTTTCTAAGTAGGACTCGATATTGCCACTGAAGACGGCATCCCCCCAGGCTGACCTCCGTTCGGTTGAGTCCTACCGAAGATTAGAACGGGGATCTAGTCTTATGAACCGAAATAGCATGAACAGACCATAATCAGCGATTTATACCACCAGTTCATGTGGGACCAGACAAAAACCGGTGAAATTACTAAGAAGAGATACACCGATGATAGCGCATGTGGGGTGGATAGACTTGTGGGACAGTGGGAGACCGGCTTAACTGAATGTACCTGCCCTATGTATGACGTACGGTCCCCTTCCAGCAGTCCATGAGCATTGTTTACGCGAAGTCATTGGCAGAAATATAGAAAACTCTGGGCGGGACACAGAAGAAGCAAGCAATCATTAGCGAACCAGTAAAGGCTATCTTTAAGTTGTCTCGGCCGGTGTGCCCGTGCGTCCACCCTTCTGCAAGGCCTTATCAGCTTACAACGTTATTGGTAAGATTCGTGGTCGTCTTCTGCAAGCCTTGCACATCGTACCCGATGCAGGGGGATGACCGTACTGTATCCTCGTGCTTCATGCACATGTGCTTTTTGAGCCCAAGCACCTAAGCATAACATCTAGAGCATGTGC
>Ga0335072_10002211_pt1 | contig 30535 bp, 31 predicted proteins | sample Lox_Sample_21_FD_206725 | JGI IMG/M metagenome (GOLD analysis project Ga0335072, IMG submission 206725) | Soil microbial communities from Loxahatchee National Wildlife Refuge, Florida, United States - Lox_Sample_2.1 | ecosystem: Environmental > Terrestrial > Soil > Wetlands | place: USA...
GCAAGCTGGCACAGCGCAAGCTGGCACAGTGGACGCCCGCGAAGGGCACGCCAACGGAGGGCAACCCACCTGGACAGTCACGCCGGGCTGGGCGTCAGGCACGATCGCTGTCGATGTCGGCAACGCCGGCACGGTGCTGCGGTTCGTACCACCGGCCGCGGCGCTGGCGACTGGTGACGTTCGGTTCAGTGGTGACCCGAGGGCCGCGCAACGACCAGTCGGCGAACTGCTGGCCGGGCTGCGGCAGGCCGGTGTAGAAGTCGATGACGGCGGCCGCGGCGCTGTGCCGTTCGTGGTGCGCGGCCGCGGCCAGGTCCGCGGCGGCCACGTCACTCTTGATGCTTCCTCGTCGTCCCAGCTGGTATCCGGTCTGATGCTCGCGGCGCCACGGTTCGAGCAGGGCATCCAGATCACTCATGACGGCCCGCGGATACCGTCGGCACCGCATATTGCGATGACTGCGGCCATGCTCAGCGCAGCGGGTGCCGACGTGGAGTCGTGGAGTTCAGCCGGGGACACGACCGGCCGGGGCGGTGCTCACGGGGACCGGGCTCGCGGGGCCGGGCAGCCGGTGCCGGACTCCTGGCGGGTTCGGCCGGGACGGCTGGCTCCTGGCACGATCGTGGTCGAGCCCGATCTGTCCAACGCGGCTCCGTTCCTGGCCAGCGCTCTAGTGACAGGAGGGACGATAACGATTCCCGGCTGGCCAGCCGTCAGCCTGCAAGCGGCTAGCCACATCCTCGACGTTCTGCGGCAGATGGGCGCGACGTGCGAGGCCACCGCCGACGGCATGCGGGTCACCGGCACCGGCCGGATTCACGGCATCTCGGCCGACCTGCGCGACATCAGCGAGCTGGCGCCCGTACTGACGGCGCTGGCCGCGCTTGCCGATGGCCCGTCGGAGTTCACCGGGATCGGGCACATGAGGCTGCATGAGAGCGACCGGCTGGCGGTACTCGCGGCCGAGTTCGGCGCGCTCGGCGGGCAGGTTGCTGAGCTGCCGGACGGACTGCGTGTCGTGCCGCGGCCGTTGCGCGCCGGGCCGGACCCGTTCGACAGCCACGACGACCACCGGATGGTGATGGCCGCCGCCGTGCTCGGACTTGCGGTGCCCGGCCTGCGCGTGCGCAACGCTTCGACCGTCGCCAAGACCTTTCCTGGCTTCCTCACGTTGTGGCACCAGATGCTGGAGCAGGCAAACTGAGCCCGGCGGCGAGCCACTCCAGGCTGGACGAAGACGATGTGCGGGTCCGGCCGGGCAAGGGCTCGCGGCCGCGTACCCGGAGGCGGCCAGCCCACCAGGACGCGGTGGACGGCTTTGTCATCGGAGTTGACCGTGGCCGTTACCGCAGCTGGGTTGACGGCCGGACAGTGACCGCGATGAAAGCCAGGGAACTGGGCCGGGGCAGCATCGTGGTGGGTGACCGGGTCAGCCTGGCCGGTGATGTTTCCGGCCGTCCCGACACCCTGGCGAGGGTAGTCCGGGTCCGGCCCAGAACCTCAGTGCTACGCAGGTCCGCCGAGGATGACGACCCGACCGAGCGGGTGATTGTCGCCAACGCGGATCAGCTCGTGATCGTGACCGCGCTCGCCGACCCGGAGCCGCGGCCACGGCTCATCGACCGGTTTCTCGTTGCGGCTTTCGATGCGGGCATCGAGCCGTTGCTCTGCCTGACCAAAGCCGACCTCGCCGCTCCCGATGCGCTCATCGCCATCTACGAGCCGCTCGGCATTCGCTGGATTACGCTCAGCAGGCCGTTCGGGGGCCAGCTTGACGAACTGCGCACGCTGCTGGCCGACCGGATCAGTGTCCTCGTCGGCCATTCGGGCGTCGGTAAGTCGACCCTGGTCAACGCGCTGCTGCCGGACGCCGACCGTGCCGTCGGGTCGGTGAGCCCGGTCACCGGGCGCGGGCGCCACACGTCCTCGTCGGCAGTGGCACTGCAGCTGGCCGACGGCGGCTGGATCGTAGACACGCCTGGCTTGCGGAGTTTCGGCCTCGGCCACATCGCGGCCGACAAGGTGGTCTCTGCATTCGAGGAGTTCGCCGACGCTATCGAAGGGTGCCCGCCGGGGTGCAGCCACCTCGATGCGGGCTGCTGCCTCGATGAGTGGGTAGCGGAGCACGGCGGCCCGGCCGCGGCCGCGCGGCTGGATTCACTGCGGCGCTTGCTGCGCAGCCGCGAGGGGCTCGACCCAGCGGAGCCTTCTGAGCCCTAGCACCGCGGGCGCGATATACCAGCCGAGCCCCGGCGTCAGCCGATGCGGCCGGCCAGCCAAGCCCGAGCGTCGGCCGGCCAGCAAAGCCCGAGCGTCGGCCGGCCAGCAAAGCCCGAGCGCCGCCCCCGCGACCGGCCAGCAAAACCCGAGCGTCGGCCGGCCAGCCAAGCCCGCTGCGACAAATGCACGCAAAGCAGGCCGGGCTCGAGCACTCCCGATGCCGCGCCGGGACGCAGCCAGCGAGCTTGAAGGGCGTCAGTTACCGAACGAGGCCCCTCTTTGGGCCACGATCGGCAAGTCACGCCCCTGATCGCCGCTGAAATCTGCGAACCATCGATGCCAGTGCGGTCAACTACCACGTTCCCGGCAAAATGCCCTTGAATTCCAGTGGCGCCGGCGACGTACGGAGAAACCCGCCCTACGGATTCCCCCGATCTACGGCCCGGCGTGGTCAGCGCGCTGCTGTTGCCGCTACCGTTGCCCGGGATGGCTGGTTTCGACGGCGACCTTGGCTTCGCGCACGTCCTGGCGGACGCGGCGGACGACATCACCATGCGCCGCTTCCGGTCGCTGGATCTGCGGGTCGAGGCGAAGCCGGACCTAACCCCGGTCACTGACGCCGACCTGGCTGTCGAAGAGTCGCTGCGGAATGTCGTCGGCCGTGCCAGGCCGCGGGACGCCATGCTCGGCGAGGAACTCGGCCGGACCGGATCTAGCCAGCGCTGCTGGGTGATCGATCCGATCGACGGCACCAAGAACTACGTCCGCGGCGTGCCGGTATGGGCAACGCTTATCGGCCTCATGGATGCTGGCGAAGTCATCGTCGGGGTAGTCAGCGCGCCCGCTCTCGGCCGCCGGTGGTGGGCCGCACGGGACGGCGGCGCCTGGACGGGCAAGAGCATGACGAAGGCCTCGCCGTGCCGGGTCTCGCAGGTTTCGAACTTGTCGGACGCGTCGCTGTCCTACTCGGACCTGGAAACCTGGGAGCAAGACGGGCGGCTGAACGAGTTCCTCGGCCTGAGCCGCAAAGTGTGGCGCACCAGGGCATACGGCGACTTCTGGTCGCACATGCTTGTTGCCGAGGGCGCAGTGGACATCTCCGCGGAGACCGGCGTCAGCCTCTGGGACTTGGCCGCCCTCGAGGTGATCGTCCAGGAAGCGGGCGGGGCGTTTACCGACCTGGCCGGGATCACCCGGCCTGACGGCGGCAGCGCAGTGTGCACAAACGGCGCGCTGCATGGCGAAGTCCTCAATCTGCTCGCTGCCGTAGACGAGGACTTGCCCTCAGCGTGATTCCGGCGGATGCTGGACAGCACCGGCAATCACAAGCGCACAAGCAAGCCGGGTGGTTTGCTGCGGCAGTGTCGCCGTTTGGCCAGATCTGGCCGCCATCTCCTTCCGGTACGGTTCAGGCGCTATGGGACGCGAGGGGAGAAATGCAGCATGAATGTAAGGGACGGGATGACGAGGGTTGTCGTCAGCATCGGGCCCGCACACACGCTGCGTGAGGCGGCCCAGCGGATGTCGACTCAGCGCGTCGGCGCGGCCGTGGTGATCGACCACTCGCAGCCCGTTATCGGAATACTGACCGAGCGTGACGTCCTCGACTCGGTGGCCGCGGGCCAGGACCCGGATGCCGAAGTCGTGGGTGATCACCGTACGTCCGACGTCGTGTTTGCGTCGCCAGAGTGGACTCTGGAGCAGGCCGCGTCGGCTATGACCAAAGGCAATTTCCGCCACTTGATCGTGCTAGAGGACAACGAGGTAGCCGGCCTGCTGTCCATGCGCGACATTGTCCGGTGCTGGTCGGGGGCCGGCGTCGGCGCCGTGAGCGTTTCGGCCTGATCCCGGCAGGCCTGGTTTCCGCCGCGCCGGCTCAGGACCGTGGCGTAACTGGCCGCAAGCGAGGTGTGCCGCATCGGGTCAGCCGAGTGCCGCGGCTCGCGGCATTACTCCGCTGCGAGCACGGCCACCGTCTCAGCCAGCCGCATCGCATAGCCGGCCTCGTTGTCGTACCAGGCCGCGACCGACACCAGGTCATCGTCGCTTACCGAGGTCAGCGGCAGATCAACGACGGACGACTTGGTCTCGCCAATGATCCGTGCCGACGCCCAGCCCTCATGCAGGACGCCCAGAACGCCCGCCAGCGACCCGGTGGCCGCGGCGCCGGTGAACGCCTCGTTCAGCTCCGCTGGCGTCGTCGGGGTGCTGACCCTGACGGCCAGCTCGACGATGCTGCCCGTGCGCACCGGCACCCGGTAAGCCTTGCCGGTCACGCGCAGCTCGGGCCAGATGAACTTGAGCGCCTTGGCTGCCCCGGACGAGCTCGGAATTATGTTCTCGGCGGCCGCCCAGGAGTCGCGCCGTTCCGCCATCGGCTGGTCGGTGAGCGACTGGGTGTTGGTGTAAGCGTGCACTGTCGTGAAGAAGCCGTCGCGGATGCCTACGCTCTCCCGGAGAACCTTGATGACCGGCGCGAGCGCGTTCGTCGTGCAGCTCGCCATGCTGACGATGTGGTGCCTGGCCGGATCGTAGGTGTCGAGGTTGATCCCGGGGAGCAGAACCGCGTCGCAGTCTTCCAGCGTCTTGCTCGGAGCGCTGACCAGTACCCGGGTCGCCCCCGCATCAAGGTGGGCCTGCGCACCAGGCCGGGTCGTTGCCCGGCCAGTGCAGTCGAGGACAACGTCGACGTCTAGCGCTGCCCAGTCGGGTGCGCCGTTACGGGCGTCGATCCAGGAGATCGCCGCGTCACCGATCACCAGGCCGTCCGCCTCGGCACGCACCGGATCGCGCCACCGGCCGTAGTTGGTGTCGTACTCGAACAGCGGAGCCATCGCCTCCGCTGAAGCAATGTCGACGATGACGGACGGAGTGAACAGCTTGGTGCTCAGCCCGGCCTTCACCACGGACCTGCCGATCCGCCCGAATCCGACAATCGCCACCCTGGACATCGCTAGTCCCTTCCTTCTCAGCTGCACCACCCGGCCAGAACTGCCCGCTCGTATCGATCGTAACGAGGCGGGCGGTCCTGGCCTGGCAGCGCACCCGACGGCAGCTTCGCGCGTCAGGCCCGCCGGTAGCGGAGCACTGCGACCGGCGTGAAGACCACGATCAGCAGAGCTGACCAGGCGAGCGCCAGGCCTACGTCGCTGCTTGATCCGGTCAGCAGCGACCGCACTGCATCAACCATCGGGGTAACTGGCTGGTACTTCGAGAACGGCTGCAGCCAGCCAGGCATCGAAGTCGCCGGCACGTAGCCGCTGGACAGGAAGGCGAAGACGAACACAATCAGGGACATCCCCTGCGCCGCCTGAGGGCTCGGCGCGAACAGGCCCATGACGATGAACACCACGGTGAACACGACGGCGTACAGCACGCACAGGCCGAGGGCAGCCAGACCGTCTAGCCAGGAGCCTGGCAGCCGGAACCCGAAGAGGAAGCCGAACGCCGCCGTCGTGAGGATGGACCATACATTCGTGGTTGAGTCGGCCAGCGTGCGCCCGAGCACGAGCGAGTACCGCGGGACCGGCAGGGACAGCAGCCTGTCGGTGAAGCCCTGGGCCTTGTCCTCGGCCACGGCAACGGCGATGCCGCCACCGGTGAACAAGACGATGCTCGCCACGTACGCGGGCACCAGGAACTCCACGTAGCTGATCCCTGAGCCGTCGTGAATCGCCCCGCCGAAGACGTAGCGGAAGCTGAACAGGAACAGCGCAGACTGGACCACGCCCATCACGATGAGACCAGGAGTCCGGACGTACTTGCGCAGCGCCCTGAGCGCTACCTGGCTGGCCGCGGGCACGATGCCCGGCGTCCTCGCAGGCCGGCTTATCGCCGGGGTAACTACTGCCTGGATCGCTGTCATCGCTCGCTCCCGTTTATCGATGCGCCCGCAGCAGCCGGGCTGACTTTCGCTTCGTCAGTGAGTGTCAGGAAGACCTCATCGAGCGTCGGCCGGCGCAGCCCGATCTCGTCGATCGCGATCGCGGCGTCCTCCAGAGAACCGATGACTGAGGCCAGCTCCGCTGGCCCGCCCGGAGCCGGAACGCTCGCATGCCGCCCGCCCGGTTCGAGCCGGGCCGAATTCGAGGTGACTCGCTCGAGGATCTGCGCCACCGCGCCGAGCATCGCTGGCTCTGTGACCGCAACCTCGATGACGTCCTGCCCGATACTCGCCTTGAGCCTGCTCAGCGTGCCGGACGCGACGACCGCGCCGTGGTCGATCACGATTACCTGGTCCGCGAGTTCGTCGGCTTCGTCGAGGTAATGCGTGGTCAGCAAGATGCTGGTGCCACTGGCGGCCAGGTCGCGGACCGCATCCCAGACTTCGCGTCTGCTGACCGGATCGAGGCCGGTGGTCGGTTCGTCGAGCAGCAGCAGCCGCGGGCCCCCGACCAGACTGGCGCCGAGGTCCAGCCGGCGCCGCTGACCGCCTGAGTAAGTGCTGCTGCGCCGGTCGGCGACTTCGCCGAGGCTGAGCTGCTCGATGACGACGGCGGCTGCGCGCTTTGCCGCGGTGCGGCCATGGCCGAACAGCCGCGCGGTCATCTCAAGATTCTCCCGGCCGGTCATCGTCGGCTCGACCGCCGCGAACTGGCCTGCCAGCCCGATGTCGCGCCGGACGCCAGCCGGGTCCCGGACGACGTCACGTCCGTAGACCAGGAGTCTGCCCGCGGTCGGCCGCACCAGCGTCGCGACCGTGCGGACGAAGGTGGTCTTGCCAGCACCGTTCGGCCCGAGAATGGCCAGGACCTGACCAGGCGGAGCGGTGAGGTCCAGGCCAATCAGCGCCGTCACCTTGCCGAACCGCACGGTCAGGCCGTGCGCCTCGAGCAGCGGTGCGGCGCTGGACTCCGTCGCCATGCTCATCGTCATCTCCTCTGCTATGTCGCTACGGCGAGCCTGTTCTCGCATGAACGCGACAGACGAGTTATGTCGCGAGCGATAGTAACCTGGCAACTAGTTTTCTTGCAACTTGAGTAAGCGAGACTAGTCTCCGTGTTGACTAAGCTCTGCCGAGCCTTGAGCGCCGGACGCCGTAGTCGTTTGCATGGCGCAAAACACCCATAGCCGGCGTCATGGGCCACGGAACAACTACGGTGTGCTCGCGCAGGGAGACGACGACCGCGATCAGTCCTGGCACCGCTTGGCAGAGGACAGTAAGACGTCACTCCGCGGTTACTAGTGCGGCGGAAACTAATAGACTGATCAGCGTGGAGGAGCCGGAAACCGAGGTCCGCTCGTCACCGCTGGCGCTAGCGGTGCTGAGCCTGCTGCACGCGGCGCCGTTGCATCCCTACGCCATCCAGCGGCTGCTCAAGGAGTGGGGCAAGGACAAGGTCATCAACGTCGGTCAGCGCGCCAACCTGTACAAGACCATCAGGCGGCTACTTCAGGCCGGGCTCATCGCGGTCCGGCAGACCGAGCGGGACCAGCAGTACCCGGAACGGACCGTGTACGAGCTGACCGACGCAGGCCGCCGGGCCGCCCACGACTGGCTCACCGACATGGCCGCCCGCCCTCGCAACGAGTTCCCGCAGTTTCCGGCTGCGTTGTCGTTTCTGATGATGCTCACGCCGGAGGAGGCGAGGGCGGCACTGGAGCAGCGTGCCAGCGCGCTCCGCGGACAGCTCAGCGCGATCGAGACCGACCTGACGAACTACGGGCCCACCCTGCCGAGGGTGACGCTGATGGACGACGAGTATCAGCGGACCGTGATCGGCGCCGAACTAGCCTGGATCGACGGCGTCCTGGCCGATCTCAGCACCGGCAGCTTGACCTGGAGCTACGAGGACCTGGCCGCACTCGGCACCCAGATGGCACCTGATTCCGGGATAGAGATTCTCAGTCCTGCGACCCGGTAGCCGCAGCAGTCGGGGTAGCGCCACACGCAGACAGCGAGCCGCGAACGGCCAGGCGATCTCGCTCGTCGGCCACCGCGGCCAGTCTTGCCGCAACCGGGGATACCCGGCAGTCGGCCAGTCCCCGCCGCCGCCGCACGGACCCCGCGACCGCTAACCCGGAGCCTGACCGATCGCGAGGTACCTGTGCTCGTTTGTGACGAACCCGCGCCGGTCCACGTTCCCGGCGAGGATCTCGTTAAAGGTCGCCGCGCTCGCGATCCCCGCTGAACCGGCCAGGTCGGCGTGCGCCAGGTCCAGCGCGTTGAGCCAGAACACCAGCGACTCGATATCGCGGACCACGTACTCGACGTCATACTCGCAGAACGCCACGACTCGCAACCCGGCGCCCGCCAGCGCGTGCGAGCTGATCGCCGGGTAGCTGGCAGACTGGCCGAGCGCCTGCCGGACACAGGCCATGTTTCGCTCGCCGACCTGCTGGGTGACGAAGTACCCACCGGGTTCGAGGTGCGCGGCTACCGCACCTAAGTCGATTACGGCATGCCGGTTAATAACCACGGGGAACGACTTTGTTACCCCCTCCAGCCGAGCGCTGCCCACTCTGAATTCCAGCCTCGGACCCGAGTGCTCTTGCTCAGCGAGCCGGATCATCTCGGGGTCTGTGTCGATGCCGAGCCCGCGCCGGAACTTCGCGGCCAGCCTGGCGAACTGCCTCCCGTCGCCTGTCCCGACGTCGAGCACCTCGTCGGACGGCTTCAGGAACCGTGTGACGACCTCGCCGTAGTCCCACGCCACTGGCGCACGGAGCGCGCGCATCCGGGAGAAGTCCCAGCCGGTTCGCGGACTGGCACTGGCTACCAAGTCATCGAGTTCGTGCTGGGAGTAACTGGTTTTCACGCGTCCCACCGATCGCCCCATGCCGTCTTCCTTGCCCGCCGGTAGGACTCGCCCTTGCTCTTGCTCACCAGCTCGCGGCTGCTGGTGCCGTCGGCGCGGCACAGGTCGAGCATGACCAGCCCCTTGCGCTGCTGCGGCCGCCGTACCACCCGGCCGTCCGGCAGCTCCGGCGATCCAGCCTGTGGAGGTCTTGCCTGCGCGCGGATCGCGGCGACGTAACTGAACTTCTCGTCCTCGTACGCTAGCTCGGCCCCCTTGGCCTGCCGGTGCATTGCCGACCGCTGCACCCGCGCCCCGAAATGGCACCAGTCCCCCTCGACGTCGAGCGGGCAGTCAAGCTGATGGGGGCACGGCGCGGCGACCTGATACCCGGACGACAGCAGCTGCGCGCGCGCAGCCAGGATCCGCCGGTGGCCGGCAGGCGTGCCCGGCTCGACAAGCATGACGGCCGGCGCGGCGCTCGCCGCCAGCGTGGTGAGCGCGGCCTGCTGTGCCGGTGTTAGCTCGCCAAGCACGTAACACGCCGTGGCCAGATCAGCCGACGGCGAGTCAGCCTTGCCGTCATCACTCTCGCCGAGCCGCCACTGCTGCCAGGTCGCGGACCGCAGTACGTCCGACTGCGCCTGAGCGAATATAGCCCTGCCCAGCCTGATCGCGTCCGGTGACTGCTCGAGCAGGGTGATCGCCTCGATGCTGGGCAAGTCGCTGGCTACTGCCCACGCGGAAGCGCCCGTTCCCGCCCCGAAGTCGATCAAGCTCGACGGCGCCCAGGCAGGGAGCGACAGTCGCATCTCGCGCAGCGCAGCGGCGGTTGCCGCTGCGGTGGCTGGCATCCGGTATGCCGCGTACGCGGCGGCGTCGATCGGGGACCTGATGACCGGTGCTGGCGGCACCTCGCCCGCCCGGTATGCGGCGATCAGCCGCTGCACGGTCGCGCCGAGGTTACCGGTGCCCGAGCCGGTCAGGGCTGCCTGCACGGCGGCTGTGACCGATCTTGCGCCAGGCAGACCGGGTTCAGATGCAGCCACCTGCCCACGGTAGCCAACCGGCGCCATGATCGATGGTGATCCAGTGGGCCCATAGCACCCCAGACGTCACAAGGATCACCGGGAACAGCAGCCTGCGCGGTTAACCGCACGGGCTCGGCCGGGCGGGAACCGAGGCGGCGCGAGCGGTCACGGGGCGAGCCGGACAGCCACCCCGGCAAGCTCCGGCCAATCTGGCAACGCCTGCACGCACCGGGCAAACAGCCAGAGCCGCACCCGCTCCGGGTCGAGCCCGAGTAGTTCCGCGTGCCGCCGCGCAAGTCCGGCCGGGTCAACGAGCACCCGCTCGCAGTTGAGCATGTGCTGGAGCGGATCGAATGCAGGATCGCCGACGTGCGGCTTGGGATCGATGGCCAGCCAGGGTTCGCGCTGCGCCGCCAGGATGTTCTGCCCGTGCAGGTCGGTGGCGAGCAGAGCCTGCCGCTCGGCCGACGCTGGCAGCGTCCGGAATAGTTCGATCCCGGCCCGCTCGATGCCCGGATCGAGCGGCGGCCGATCTGCCTTGGCCTCGTACTCTCGCGCCCACCGCTCGCACATCTCCGCGAGCGACGGGAACTCGTGGCCGGCGGGCGGCTCACGCCATAGTCGCGGCAGCAGCGCGCACAAGACTTGGTCCTGGTCCGGCTCCGGGAGTTCGGCGAGCATCGTCCCTGGCTCGCACCTTTCCAGCAGCATCGCCTGGCAATCACCGAGTAGCTCGCTTGCGTGTAGCCGGACGGCCCCGTTCCCGTTCCAGAAGCGCAGGCCAGCCGCCTCGTGGGTAGCTTCGGGATGCACCCAGCCCACCTTCAGCACCAGCCGGTTCCCGCTCGCGGCTCTGGCCGGCGCCACCCATGCACAGGCACCTCCAGGCTCGAACGGGTCGCCCAGCTCAAGCTCCCATTGCCGGGCGATTTGCGCGATGACAGAAGGAAGCCGGTCTAGCCAGCGCTGGCGAGCCGGGTCAGTGTTGCTGCCTCCGTACTCGGCGAGCCGGCCTGGCAAGCGCAGCGCAGTCATCGGCAGGAGGCTACTCGCAGGCCTGGCGATGGCGAAGGCTTATGCCGCGGTGACACCCTGATGCTAGTTTCCTGGGTTTTCGCGCCCGGTATGCGAGCTTTGCACCCGGCAAACTGACAGGGTGTCGCGAACTACAACTCGAGCACGTAACACTGCTCCGGCTTGCCGGTACGCGGATGGGGTGAGGGCTCGCCGAGCGGCCGCCAGCCGAGGCGCTCGTAGAGCGTTACCGCGCGGGCGTTATCGGCGTAGGCGGACAACGCCACGGTCCGGTACCCGGCGGCAGCCAGCCGCGCCGCGCTGTGGCGCAACTGCAGCTCGCCGACCCCGCGGCCCCAGCTGCCGCGCCGCACGCCCAGATAGCTGATCTCGGCGCGCCCCTCACCGGACGGCCTCACCGCAACGAATCCGGCGCTCGCGCTGCCGGCCCTGTCGTCGGCGCGGGCGATCAGCACGAACGACTCGGGCGAGCGAGCCAGCACGGCCTCGATGACCGGCCGGGAAACGCTGAGATCGGCTACCTCCTCATCGCCGTCCCTGGCCGCAGTGGCTTCTGCCCAGATCTGCGCCGCGACGTCGATGTCGCCGCTGCCCCTGATCGCCTCGGTAACCCGCACGGTGGCAGTGTGGCGGGCAGTATGGTCCGGATGCCAGCGAAAATGACTCAGCGCTACCACCCCGGCGGCTCGCGGCCGGCCCCGTAGCCGGGCTGACCACAAAGACACATGAACTAAACGCTCGGGGTGATGCGGCCGTACGAGGTCAGAGTGCGAAGCGCCGCCAGGGTCACCACGCCGCGCCACTCGCTGACGGCCGCTGAGCTGGGCGGCTCCCAAGAGATTGACCAGCCACCGTCGTCCTGCTGTGACTTCATCAGCCGGTCAAGGTGGCCGTCGATCTGCGCGCCAGTGAACAGCGAACGCCACCGCGAGTGCGCTCGGGGCGCGATGGCGAGCGGCGTGAGCCCGTACCCTTCCGCATCCGGGTCGAGGTGGAACATGGCGATCCCGGCTAGATTCGCCGCGAGGGCGGCTGCGATCCTGTCGGCCCGTTCCCGGTCTGGAACTTGGTCCAGAAAGATCATCGTCTCGGACAGCGCGTGGGCGTCGCCTGGCAGTTCGCCCGACTCCAGCTTGCCCCAGCAGTACGCCGCGCCGGCTTCCCGCCACGGGTGGTCGACGCCGAGCTGATAGAGCAGCCCCACCAGGCCGGCCGTGGGATTGAGGCCGGGCTCGAATGTCCACTCGGTCCAGTGCGCGGCCCTGGGAAAAGCTTCTATAACCGGGAACGCCAGCGGAACGGCACCACCGGCTCCGGCGTCCGCGGCCGTCCGGGCGAGGAAGTCGCATGCCCGGTTCACCATGTCAGCATCGACGGTGTTTGCTGTGGCGAGCGCCTGAAAGGCAGTCTCAACGTCGATCGGCAGGCTGGCCGGACAGCGCTTGTCGGGTTCGAGTGCGTGGCCGAAGCCACCGTCGTCGTTCTGATAGCCGCGCAGGGCATCGACCACGTGCGTCGCGGGCTGGTCAAGGAAGCAGGTTGCGAAGAGGCGGCGCTCCAGCAGCCGCGCCTGATTGAGCAGGAACGTGTCTCCCGCTGCGAAAATTTCGTCCATAACCGCAGGCTACGGTGACTGCCCCTGGTGCCGTCTTGAACGGATCGGACATGCCCCGGCTGTTGCAGCCGAATACCCTGGTCATGTCTTAGCCGTGTACGACCTGCGCGCGTCGACGGGCGCGAGGATGCCGGGCATCACGGAAGTTACGGATATCACCGACTAGCGCGGGCTGTGCGGGTCCGGCACGGCGGAACTGCTTGTTCGGGGGATACCGCGAATCATGCAACGCGCAAGCCTGAGGGCGAATGCACATTTTGCCAATGCCGTAATGGCGTAGCTGGCCCCTCGGCGGGGCACCCCAGGGCTACCAGCGCTTCGACGACCGCGACAACGGCCGATATCAGCATCTCCCCCGGCGGTCACAGCGAGCGGAAATGATCGTCAGCTCACGAGCGGCCCCGCAGGCAGCGTCGCCGCCTCCTGCGGTTTTCTTGGGGGACGTTATGACTCACCGACAATCAGAAGACGCATCAGTCGGCGGGCTCGGGCCCGAGTCTGCTCCGCCGCCGCGGGTGGCCGTGCTCGGTACCGGGATCATGGGTAGCGCGATGGCCCGCAACCTGCTGAGCGCGGGGCTAGCCGTCGAGGTGTGGGACCGCTCGCCCGAGGCCGCGGCGCGGTTGACTAACGCGGGCGCCATCGCGCACGCGAGCGTTGACCAGGCGGTCGCACGCGCCGACATAGCGATCACCATGCTGCCGGATCTGGCCGCCGTGACATCGGTGGCGATCGATCAGGGCATGCTCAATGGGCTGCCAACCGGCGCGATCTGGGCGCAGATGGGCACGATCGGCGTGCAGGCTACTCAGCACCTGACCGGCAAGGTAGCAGACCAGCGACCCGATGTCTGGTTCGTGGACGCGCCGGTTTCCGGCACCCGCCAGCCCGCAGAGGCAGGCCGGCTGGTGATTCTCGCATCAGGTCCTGAGGCAGCGCGGCAAGCTCTGGCTCCCGTCTTCGGTGCCATCGGCACCCGGACGCTCTGGCTGGGCGAAGCCGGTGCGGGCAGCCGGCTGAAGCTGGTCCTGAACAGCTGGCTTGCCTTCCTGATGGAGGGCATCGCGGAATCGGCAGCACTCGCCGACGTACTCAATGTGAGTCACGACGCGGTCCGCGAGGCACTGCACGGCAGTCCGCTGGAAGCGCCCGCTGCCTTGATGAAACTCGCCAAGATCGACGCCGGCGATGAATCGCCGGACTTCTCGCTGCGCTGGGCGACGAAGGACATCGACCTGGCGGTTGCTGAGGGCGGGGAACGAGCACTGCCAATCGCCGCAGCGATCGACCGCAGGTGGCATGAGCTAGTCGGAGCCGGACTCGGCGACGCGGACGTGAGCGTGGCAAGTCACGGTCTGGTCCAGTCTGCTCGCGTCGCCAGGTGAATGGTCCGCGGCATATCACCGCCGGCCACGTCCGGCTCTCACTGCGCGGCGCTTGCTATGAGGGCGCGGCCCCGAAGTCGACCTCCTTGGTTACGACCGTCCCGGCAGTCCGCCCCGGCGCTCTGTGGTAGGTCCAGTACAGGTTCGTGTGCGCGATGACGAGGTCCGGCAGCGGCGCGCCCCAGGCTGACTGGTCTTCCGTCGTGTGAGCGTCGCTGACAAGCGTCGCGTCGTATCCCCTGGCGATCGCGCCGTGAAGCGTCGAGCGGATGCACTCATCGGTCTGTGCCCCGGCAACGAAAAGCCGTCCGACTCGGAGGCCGGACAGGACAGTCTCGAGCGTCGTGTCCTCGAAGGAGTCCGCATAGGTCTTCTCGATAAGTGGCTCCGCCTCATCGCGATCCAGCTCAGGCACAATTCGCCAGGCGTCGCTGCCTTTCTGAAGGCCCCCCTCGTCGGAGTGCTGCACCCAGACAACGGGGATTCGTTCCCGCCGCGCTTTGTCAACCAGGGTGCCGACGTTGGCGACGACTGTGTCGCGCTCGTGCGTCCCCTCGACGACGCCGTTCTGGACGTCGATCACGAGGAGGGCGGTGTTTGGCCGGTTCTGAAGCGTGGTCATCGGTCCCCTTCCGGAGCCGGAGTACGTGTGCCAGCAACTGTAGGCGCACCCGCTGACAGTGAAGTCCGGCTAACCTCCGCCCTGCCAACAGCCACCATCACGGGCACAGGCCCGGGCCCGGTCATCAGCACCACTCAGTACCTGCAGGCTGACGCGCGGCGGCGGCCTGCCGAAGCGCGGCTGCAGTCGCGGCGTCTGCCGGATAGAACGATTCGATAGCCAGTTCCTCGACCGTCACGTCAGTGGCCGTCGCGACCGCGGCGCTGATGCTGAATAGCGCGAGCTCCCGTCCGTCCTGCCGGTACCGCAGCGGCAGCACGACGCCGTCGCCCTGGAGCGGTTCATCGAAACCGCCGGGATATGCAAGCAACTCGTCGTGCAACTCGCTGAGCCGCTGGTCACCGAGCGCCGCGGCCCGGTGTCGCAGCTGGGTCAGCAGGTGCGCCCGCCACTGGGCGAGGTTGACGATGCGCGGCGCCAGGCCGTCGGGATGCAGGCTCAGCCGCAGCACGTTGACCGGCGGCTCCAGCAGCGCCGAGGCGCATCCCTCGACCAGGACGGCGGTGCCGGAATTGCTGTCCTGCATGTCCCACCACCGGTCAATGACGACTGCGGGATAGGGCTCGTGCCCGGCGAGGACCTGGCGCAGCGCGGCGCGCACACTGTCCAGCTCCGGCGCCTGCAGCCCGTGCTGCGGGTACGCCGGCGCGTAACCGCCGGCCAGCAACATGGCGTTCCGCTCACGAAGCGGCACCTGTAGTTGCTCGGTCAGCCGCAGGATCATTGCCGGGGTAGGGCGGGAACGCCCGGTTTCCACGAAACTGAGGTGCCGCGCCGAGATGTCGGTCTGGATCGCCAGATCCAGCTGGCTGAGGCGGCGCCGTTCCCGCCACTCGCGCAGCAGTTCCCCCACCGGGCGACGGCCCGACGCCTGCATGGTCATGCTCATCTCCACGACGCTAGCCGCCTGCCTCAGGCAAGGCGATTACCTGCCAGGTAAGCGCCCGCCTTTACCTCCGGCGTAATCGACATGGCGCACGGCAGTTCGCAGCATGGTCCACGTCACGCACGCCAAACCGGATGCCGGAGGAAATCATGAAGGACGTCATCGCGCGTTACCTCGCTTGCTGGAACCAGACGGATCCCGCCGCGCGGCGCACGCTGATCGACGAGGTCTGGGCTGCCGACGCGCAGTACACCGACCCGATGGGCCAGGCACGCGGCCGGGCCGCCATCGACGCGACCATCAGCGCGGTTCAGGAGCAGTTCCCGGGCCTGGTGTTCAGCCTTGCCGGGCCAGTTGACGCGCACCACAGGCAGGCGCGATTCACCTGGGGGCTTGGTCCTGAGGGCGCCGAGCCGCTCGTCATTGGCTTCGACGTAGCCGTCACCGACGAGTACGACAAGATCACGACGGTCCTCGGCTTCCTCGACAAAGTGCCGGGCTGACCCGCGCGGGGCGATTGGGGAGCCCTCCCCGGATGGGGAGGGCTCCCCTTCCCATCTGGGGAGGCCCTGCGGCACGATCGTGCCCGCGGCAAATCGCGCCGCAAAGGCTAAGGGAAGGCCTAACGACGATGAAGCTTGCGTCAAACGTTCGCGGACGGCGCGCTATAGGAGCCGTCGCGACAGTAACGGCAGCAGCGGCGGCAGTCGGTCTTGCGGTTCCGGCGCTGGCAGCTCCCGCAGCGCCGGCGGCCCGCGTCCTGAGCGGGGGCCAGGTCGCGGGCCGCGCGGCGGTGCCATGGAGCAAGGTTGGACCCGGCTGGGCGCTGGCGGAGTACTCAGCGACCCAGGAAGGCGAGGGCGTCAAGTTCAAGGCGGGATCGTCGACGCTTTACCTGGTCGACCCGCAGGGCGGCCGGTACAAGCTGATTACCTGGTCGGCCAGCAGCGCGCGGGCAAAGTGGTATCTGCTTGGCTGGTCAGGCGATGCCAGGCGGGCCTTGTTCGCCACAGCGCCCGGTTTCGTCGGCGGCAGCGGCGGTCGCGAGCACGTCTATCAGCTGCAGCTGCGGACGGGCAAGGTCACTGGCTTCACGCTGCCCGCTAACGTCACCGCGCTCGGTTACACCAGGCCCGACGGGCTCAACATCCTGGCCGGGAAGGGCACCCCGACGAGCATCAACAGCAGCATCACCCTGCAGCGGTACAGCCTGACCGGCAAGCTGCAGAAGAATCTGGCAGCAGTCAAAGGGATTGATGACTTCGCCAACGGCAGTGGCATCGCCTACAACTCCGGTGGCACCGAGATTGCCGCCGGGAACACGACTGGCCTCGAGCTGATCAGTAATGCAGGCGGCGTGATCAGGAAGCTGCCCGTTCCGGGTGCCAAGGACGGCTGCAGCGCGGTCCGCTGGTGGAGCAAGAGCACGGTGCTGGCGAGCTGTGCGGTGATCAATGAGCCGGGACCGCGCATGTGGCTCGTTCCGGCTAGCGGTGGCAGGCCCACAGCGCTCACGCCGGTCCGCACGGCCAGCAACATCACCTTCGACTTGGGCGACTTCAACGCCTGGCAGCTGTCGAGCGGGCTGTACGTGGACGGCTTCGGGGGGTGCGGCACGCTGGTCATCGGGCGCCAGCCGACCCATGGCAAAGAGCAGCAGGTCAAAGTGCGGGGCGCAGCAAGCAGCCTGATCGTCAACGCCACGAAGTCAACGCTGATGGTCGAGCGCATCAATGCGTGCTCGCCAGGGATATCGCTGGTGTGGTTCAACCCCTCGACCCGGAAGATGACAGTCGCGATTGCTGTCCGCCAGCACCAGGCCGGCGTGACGAGCGTCGTCCCCTACTACATCGCCGGCAAGTTCTGAGTCCAGGCAACCTTCGGGACTGTTGGCCCGGCACGGTGCAAGCCAACCGTGCCGGGCTGGCGTGTTTATCCGTCGTGACCGGTTAGCTTTCACGAACACCGTGCAGACGGAGCAGGTCGGCAACGGCAGGGCTCGGCGGTTTCGGGTCGTCCGGGCTGAGCGTGATGCCGTCAAGGGAAGCACCTGCGTTGATCAGCACGCCGATCGTGGCTGGCCAGTCAGCGCTCGGGTTGTCTGCCGGGCTGAAGCCGCTGCCAACGACTGACCAGCCGAGCGGCGTGTCGTCCCACTCCCCGTCGCGGGCCCCGACATCGGCACCGCGATCGATCAGGAGCCTGGTGATGTCCGCGCTTCCGGCGAAGGCGGCCGCGTGCAGCGCCGTGCTCCGCTGCTCTCCGCCGCGTACACCGACAGGGAATCCCGCGTCGAGCATGATCCGGATTGCCTCGGTGTTGCCGGTCTCGGCGGCCCGGATCATAGCTGCGGCCTGCTGCTCGCTCGTGAGCTGGTTGAGAAGGTCACGCTGGCTGGCGAGCAGTCGTTCCGCACTGGCACGGTCGGCGCTAAGGCAGGCCGACAGGAAGACGTCGGCATCGCTCGCGTCGTCGGTGGCCCCGTGCTGGCGTAGCAGCGCAGCTAGGTCCATGCGTCCCATGCCCGTCGCCAGGGCAAGCGGCGATCTGCCGTCCGGGCCTGGCAACGCCGGATCGGCACCGTGGGCAAGCAGCAGCTCAACGATCTCGGCCGCGCAGTCCGACTGCACAGCGGTGGATATCGCCGGGCATGGCTGGCCGTTGTCGTCGTGATACTGGCCGGGATCGGCGCCGGCCTCAAGCAGCAGGCGCACCCCGTCGGCATCGTTAGCACTGATGGGCGCGGCAAGCGCCATCCTCGCGATAGCCCGCACGTCAGCGCTGCGATCGAGCAGCATACGCAGGCACTGGTGATCGTCCGCGAAGCCCGCCAGGTACAGGTCGCTGTCCTCCGGCACCGCGCCGTGGTCGAGCAGCAGCTGCGTAATCGCGGGATTGGGCACCCCGGCAACTGCGCAGCGCAAGGGCGTCCACTGCGAACGCCCGGCGGCATCAGGGTGACTGATGGGATCGGCGCCGGCGTCGAGCAGCAGCCGAGCAACGGCCAGCAGTCCGTCAGCCCTGGCAGGGTCGAGCTGATGCCATCGCGACGCGCAGACGGCATGCAGCGCTGTCCAGCCCCGCGGATCTGGTCTGGTCGCGAGTTCGGGCTCGGCGGCGATCGCGTTGCGGACCTTCTCGACGTCGCCGAGCACGACGGCGGTGGCCAGGTTGTAGCCGGCGAGTTCGGGCCGTGCGGCGAGCATCCTTTCCGCGCGACCCGTCCAGTCGCGGATGCTGGCCTCGCAGAACTCGTCGGCAAGCTTGGCCATGTCGTCGACTCGGGCCTGAACCTCTGTCTTGAGCTTCGCCCAGCTCGCGAACCCGTAGTCGCGGGCAATAGCCAGCTGGGCGGCGGCCAGTGTGAGCCGATCCGAGACCGCGAGTATGCGGGTGGTCGCGGTGGTGTCGCCAGCGCGAGCGGCGCGCAGCAGGTCTCGTGCCTCGCGGCGCAGATGGTCGAGGTGTGGCTGGGCTGGAAGCGCTGTCATGACGTCTCCCCTACGGCCCTGGAGGTCCGCGTGCCAGGCCGGTCAGGAAGTCGCCTGCAATCAGCCAGTTAAAACGTGAAGGTGGACTAAGTCCTGCCCGCGGACCCGGTGGCGCCCCACAACGCCACAGGCATGATAACTCACTTCCGGTGCGCAACCGGCCAGCACCGCAGCGGGCGTTCCCGGCTTTACCTGGGGAAGGAGCGGTAAACGCGGCCTCCCGGGCTCAGTAGGCGCGCGCGAAGATCACTCGCTTGCCGTACGCGGACGGCTTGCCGCAGCGAATGCAGGTGCCCTCCTCGGGCTCGCCTTCCAGGGGGATGCAGCGGGGGGTGGCCGCGGTTTCTGCCTTGATCTCGTCTTCACAGGCCTGGTCGCCGCAGTGGAGCGCAAGCGCCCAGCCGACGGCAACGGCGGCAGCGAACTCCGGCCAGGAATCGACAACGGCTGTGTGCTCGTCGCGGAAGTCGGCGGCCCGCTGCGCCAGCATCGCCTGGAACGCGGCAAGCTCGGCAGCCAGGAGAGCTGGCGCCGCATCGAGCGGGATGGCCACCTTGGCCGTGTCTGGTTGCCGGTAACTCAGGCGGCGGGACATCAGCGCGGTGCCGGCGACCAGGTCTCGCGGACCAAGCTCGAGCCGGAGCGGCACGCCGCGCATCTCCCAGTCATTGAACTTGAAGCCAGGCGACAGCTGTGGCCGGTCGTCCACATGCGTCCTGATGCCCGCGCGCTGCAGTCTTGCGGCCAGCTCGGTTGCCGCTGACTGCGTCGTCTCGGCTTGCTCCGCACGTCCGATCGGGACGATCACCACCTGGTAGGGAGCCAGCGCCGGCGGCAGTATGAGGCCCTTGTCGTCGCCATGGGTCATGATCAGGCCGCCGATCATCCTCGTGCTCATGCCCCAGGAGGTGGTGTGGCATAGCTCCGCGGTGCCGCTCTCGCCTGTGTAGGTGATCCCGAATGCGGCGGCGAAGTTGGTGCCCATGAAGTGCGAGGTGCCGGACTGGAGGGCGCGCCCGTCCCGCATCATGGCCTCGATCGTGAACGTGCGCTCAGCCCCGGCGAACCGCTCTCCCGGCGTTTTCTCGCCCGGCACGGTGGCCAGGGCGGCCGCCTCCACCGACACGTCCTGGTAGAAACCTAGTGCCAGCATTGTCTCGGCGAGTGCGTCCGCCGAGGTGGCGTGCGCGGTGTGGCCTTCCTGCCAGAGGAACTCGCTAGTCCGCAGGAACATCCGCGGCCGCATCTCCCACCGCAGTACGTTGGCCCACTGGTTCAGCAGCAGCGGCAGGTCCCGGTGCGAGCTGATCCACTTGGCCATCATCTCCCCGATGATCGTTTCCGACGTCGGGCGGATAACCAGCGGCTCCTCCAGCTCCTTGCCGCCTGCGTGAGTGACCGTGAAGAGTTCGGGCGCGAATCCTTCGACGTGCTCGGCCTCGCGCTCCATGTAGCTCTGCGGGATGAGCAGCGGGAAGTAGGCGTTGTGGTGCCCGGTGGCCTTGATCCGACCGTCCAGGTCCGCTTGCAGGAGTTCCCAGATCCGGTACCCGTACGGCCTGATCACCATGCTGCCGCGGACCGGGCCCCGGTCCACCAGTTCGGCGCGGAAAACCACGTCGTTGTACCAGGCCGAGAAGTCCTCGCTCTGCGGGGTAACGCTGCGCTCGTCGCGTGCCATGATCTTCAGGTTACCGAGTCGGCGCTGTCTCGGAACTGAAATATAATGCGCATTCCGGCTATATCAGGCGCTACCCGGCCCGGTCGATCAGGCGGAGCAGGGCCGCGCGGCACGCCTCCTCGAACGAGGGCTGGCCGGTCTCGTGCGCTTTGACCACCAGCCAGACTCCGGTGAGGACGGCGCAGCCGCGGAGCATCGCGCGGTCACCCTCGTCGAGGTCCCGGCCGTACCCGCCCAGGAAGGCCTCTCGGAGGTCCGGCCTGGTCGCCCAGATGCCCAGGTGCAGCCGAGCCAGGTCGGCAACCCACACGTCACGGCTGGACCATTCAAAATCGACAACGTGCACTGAGCCGTCATGGACGAGCCAGTTCCGCGGCGTGTAGTCGTGGTGGCACGGGATCCGTTCTGCCGGTGGAATGCCGGCTAGCGTCTCGACTTCGGCGCGAGCGGCGCGCATTTGGCGCGGGCGCAGCAGGCCCGCAGCGGGTGACGTGAGGCTGTCGAATTCCTTGATCTTGACCGCCGCGAAGTCATCCCACCGAGTAGCCGGCCGGGAGCTGTGAAGCAGGCTCAGGACCTTCCCGGCGTCGCGGTGTACCGCGCGCTCGGCAGATCGCCCGGCATCGTGTCCGTCAACGGTGTCGGCGGGCCAGCGCGCCAGTTGTCCCGGCACTGCGGACAAGATCATCGCCTGCCTGGAACTGTCGAACGCATGCAACCGCGGAGCTCTGCTGTCCAGCGCGGGAACCCAGCTGCGGTACGCCGCCAGCTCGGAGAGGTAACGGTCGCGATCGCCGTGCGCTTTGATGAACCAGGAGACACCGGTCGCGTCCCGCAGTCGCAGCACCAATGACCTGCGATAGCCCCATGTACAGTCCTCGACCAGCTCGCAGGGACCGAGGACAGCGCGGGCGTAGTCAAGCAAGCGTTTCACGATTGCATTCACCATCTTCGACGGGGTGATGGGAGAGAGACAGAGAGAGCAGACCTACGGCGCGTCTGGGTGCCTTGCCCGGCTTGCTGACAGCCGATGACGGTGACTCCGGTGGAGTCCGGCGAGAGCCCTGCGCGCGACCCTGGCATTGCTGCTTGCCCGCGATTAATGTGGCCCGGGCATTCAGCAACGAGCGGTGTGCGGCGTGAAACAAGTATGACCGAGGATCTAGCACCAGCGGCCCGCCTCCTGGGCCGGCCGCAAGACGATGCCTGCGAGTCGGCCGACGACATCGCCGCGCACCTGTTCCGCGATCACGGCCTCGCGATGTTGCGGGTCGCGCTGCTGCTAGTCGGCGACCGTGCCAGCGCTGAGGACGTCGTGCAAGAGGCGTTCTTCGGACTGCACCGGGCGCTGCCCAGGCTGCGCGAGCCCGACAAGGCGCTGCCCTATCTGCGTGTGGCCGTGGTGAACGGGTCCAGGTCGGTGCTGCGCGCACGCCGGCGCGCGGCACTGCGCCGGGTCCAGCACGAGCCGCCCGTCTGGTCGGCAGAGTCAGCCGTCATGGCGGACGAGGACCGCCGCAGTGTGCTGGCGGCGGTCGCCCGGCTACCCAGGCGCCCGCGCGAGGTGCTCGCGCTTCGCTACTACCTCGACCTGACCGATCACCAGATCGCCGAAGCGCTTGGTGTCAGCCGGAGCACGGTGTCGTCCACCGCCACGCGCGCTCTGGCCACGCTGGCTCGTGAACTGCGGGAGGAAATATGAACGCCATCGAAGAGCGGCTCCGCGACGCTTACCGCGCGGCGGCGCAGACAATCCCGCCGGAGGCCGTCGGCACTCTGGCCAGGAGGCCGCGTCCTCGGCCGCGGCCGCGGCGCTTCCTGGTGCCCGCCGCCGCGACGGTGGCCGTCCTGGCCGTCGCTGGCCTGGTCACGGTGGTCGCCAGGAACGCGCCGCCGGCCCGCCGGCCTATGCCCGCCGCTAGCGCGACGCCGGTCAGCCTGGGCCCGGTCACGTTGTCGGCGCGTCCGTCACGTTATTTCGTGGCCTTCGAGAACAACGGCCAGGGCTCTGTCTATGACCCGCTCGCGGTATACAGCGCCCGCACTGGCCGCCTTGTCGCCGCGCTCTCGACCCCGCGATCGGCGGTCCAGCCGAACGCCGCGGTGGCGCTGGGCGACGGCCGGACGTTCATCGTCGCCGACACCGAAGGACCGTCGAACAAAGCGGTGTGCGCAGGAACGACCCGGCTCTACCGGCTGCGCCTCGCCGCCGACGGCCAGCCGGCTAGCCTCGACCCGCTCGCGCTGCCCGCCATCGCGGGATACGTCGACACGCTGACCGCGACGCCGGACGGCGGCACGATCGGCTACGACTCGCTGGTCTGCGATCTGCCGCTGTACGGGACGTCGGTCATTGGCGTCGTGAACACCGCGACCGGTAAGGTCCGCCAGTGGACCTGGCGGAAGCCGGGCGTATTGGCGTCCTCGCTGTCGCTGTCGGCCGACGGACGCAGTCTGACCTACCTTTGGTCCCGCAACGAGGTCGTCACCCGTTACGAAGGCCGGACCTTGGCGCCCTGGACGATCAGCCAGCTGCCGGCCGCGGCTGCCGCCGGCCGCGCGAGCGCCGTCAGCAGGAGCCTGATCAGCGGGTCAGGGACGCTGCCCACTCCGGTCCGCTATCAGGCGGCCTTGGGCCGGACATTGCGCTACTTGCCCGCGGCCGTGACAGCGGACGGCAGGACCCTGTACTACTGCGTGCAAGTTCCGGACAAGTCAGCCGCCTCCTCGCCCGCGGGCTACGGCATGATGGCGGTCCGCGAGTACCACGCCGCGACGCGGGCGACGACGACTGTGCACACCTTCAGCGGGCGGGGCTACTGCTACCTGTCGATGTCCGGCGGCCAGCTGCTCGTCGGCGTCGTCAACGGGGCCAACATCCCGCGAACGTCGATCTTCCGGCTTGACCCGAGGTCGGATGCGGTCACTTCGGTCGGAGATCCGCGGAACGTCAATCCGGTGACGTGGTGAGCGGGCTCGACCGATGGGGCACATGGCTGGCCCGTTAACGTCTTGGGCTGGTGCGCGATGGGGGCTAGGCTCCATCGGCATGAGCGAGGGCGAGATCGGCATGAGCGAGGGCGAGTTGCTGATCGGGGATGGCGTCACCCAGGGGATCGTGCGGATCGGAGACACGGTGCGGCGGCCGCTGCGGCCGTTCAGTCTGACTGTGCAGGCGTACCTGGCCCATCTGCGCGACGCCGGCTTCGCTGGCGCGCCGCTTCCCCTCGGCGTCGACGAGCAGGGGCGCGAGGTGCTGTCGTTCGTCCCCGGTGACGTGCCCCGTAACCCGCTGCCACCGGAGACAGCCGGCGACGACGTGCTCGTCGCCCTGGCCCTGCTGATCCGCGAACTGCACGAGGCTTCGGCAGGGTGGGTGGCGCCGCCCGACGCGGTGTGGGGCGGGACGCCGGCCTACGCGGGACGCCCGCTCACGCAGCATCCCGAACTGGTTAGCCACCGCGACTACTACCCTGGCAATGTGGTCTTCCGCGACGGGCTGCCCGTCGCGCTGATCGACTTCGACCTGGCCATGCCGACCACGCGGCTCTACGACATCGCGAACGCATTGTGGTACTGGGCCCCGCTGCGCGATCCGCGAGACCGGGCGCCCGCGTTCGCGGACGCCGACATTCCGCACCGGGTCGCGGTGTTCGCTGACGCCTACGGCATGCCTGAGCGGCATCGCGCGGAGCTGGCGCCGTTTGCCATCGAGCTGGCGCGTCGCTATTACGAGGACTCGCGCGTCTCGGCCGAGCTGGACCCGGTGTTCCGCAAGCTATGGGAGGACGGTGCCAAGGACGTGCTGCCGCGCGCCGAGGCGTGGCTGCGCGAGGCGGCGCCGGCGATCACCGCCCGCCTCGGCCAGCCGGGCTAGGCGAGCCGGGCTAGCCCTGACCGTCCCGAGGTCCTGATCGTGCTCAGGTGCTCTGCCATGAAGACCTTCCATTCGACCGCTGTCACAGGGTCCAGCGCGCATCCGCTCGCGGCTGGCGCCAGCGGCTGCGACCATCAGCACCGCCAGCCCCGATCAGCTGCACCCGTCCGCATCAACGCCGCCGTCTCCGCCAAACTGAATTGCCCCGAGCAGGCAAATCACGGCATACTGCTCCGGGCCTGGACGGAGTTGATCACGGAGGCTGGCCTTGGACGCACGAGGAACGGCCCTGCCCCCACACGAGGCGGCCCGCGGCCGGGACGATCGTTTCACCCAGTCGCTGGAGATGCTCGACAACGGCCGCCTTCCCGATTCGGCGGTCGATGCCGAGGACCTTCTGCTGATGCTGGCCCAGCGTTACGCGTATGTCCTTCCCAATGACTCCGCGCTGGCGCTGCTCGCCGGGCTAGGACCACTGGTTGAGGTGGGTGCCGGCACCGGATACTGGGCACACAGACTGCGCTCGATCGGCGTGGACATTGTCGCCTTCGACCAGGCGCCCCTCAACGGGCAGCGTGTCAACAGGTACCACTCGCCTGCCCTGCCATGGACCCGCGTCGAACAGGGCGATCAGACCGTGCTGTCCGCCTACGCGGACCGCGGCCTGTTTCTGTGCTGGCCGCCGCTGTTCTCGTCGCTGGGTGACTGCCTGTCGTACTACCACGGGGACACCGTCGCCTGCATCGGGGACGGAGGGCATCGCACCGCTAGGCTGGACCACCTGCACGAGGCCTTCACGAAGGTTGCCACGGCACCTGTCAGGGCACTCGATCCCTACCCTGGGGCCACGCCCCAGCTCACGATCTGGAAGCGGACGCCGGGTGAGACGAGACCCGGGCCGGGCTGATCACCCCCTGATCCACTCGCGCCGCAGCAGTCCGAAAATCAACTCGTCTACGCGCTGCCCGTCGCGCTGGATGCTCTCGCGCATGACACCCTCGCGCACGAAGCCCGCGCCCTCGAGCAGCCGCATGGAGCGGGTGTTGTCGGCGAAGACCTCCGCCGTGATCCGGTCAAGGTCGAGCACGTCGAAGGCGTAGTCGGCTGACTGCACCACCGCAAGATACCCGTAGCCGCGCCCCCAGAGCTCCTTTTCGCCGACGACGATGCCCAGCCGGCATCGCCGGTGGGCCCGCTCGATCAGCGCCAGCTGGAGGAAACCGATGGGCTCCGCGCGACCGGCGAGCCCGATCGCGAGATGGACGATGTCGTCGCTGGGTTGCATCCACTGCGCGAGCTTTGCGGCGACATCCTCACGGGTGAACGTACGCGGCTCGTCGCCGCCGCTGAGCCGCTGGATCTCGACGTCGTTCTTCCATCGCAACAGCGGTTCGAGGCTCGCCGGCGTGTGGGGTCGCAACTCGACGACGTCAGCGGTCACCCGGGACGTCGGCCTCCCGTTCATTGCGTTTGTCGCTCCTTGGCGGGTCGAGGCCAGTGCCAGCGAGTAGCCGCCTGGCGCCGCAAAGAGTATGCAAGCAGGGTGCCTGATGTCCATGGTTTTTGCGCCGGTCCTAACGTTGCAGTATGTCGGCGTATATCCCGAGCGGAAAGGGCCATCGCCAGGTGAACGAAGGTGCCAGGCAGCTCAGCATCGTCTGCACGCTGTCCCCGCCGCCCGAGGACGTCGTCCTCGAACTGGTGACCGTCGGAGGCTACGATGAGCACCTCTGATCACGACATGGAGACAGAGATGGCTCCGAAGGAGCCGCACGCCCTCGATCCGGCGACCGCCAGCACACTCGCTCCAGACGGCCGCGACCAGCGTCGCATGCTGATCGGCGTGGGACTGGATGCCCGGCTCGGCCTGGCATTCGGTCAGTTGCGCGAGGCCGCGCGAGAGGCCGCTCAGCTCGGCTTCGACAGCCTGTGGACCCCGGCCGGCGGTGTGCCGGACTCCTTCCACGTGTGCGCGGCATGGTCGCAAGACACCTCGCTGCGCACGGGGATTTCTGTTGTGCCGGCGGCGCGGATGTGGACTCCCCTGGGCCTGGCGGCGCAGGCGGCCACGCTGGCTCAGCTCTCCTCCGGGCGATTCGTCCTCGGACTGGGAACGGGAGGCTACGGGCCGCGGTTCTGGGCCTCAGTCGGGCTGGCGGACCGCCCGATCGCCGTGATGCGAGAGTACGTCACCCAGGTCCGCGCGCTGCTGGACGGCGAGACGGTAACCGGCGGCCCTCCAGTTGCCGTCGGCAGGGACGCCGCCGGAACGCCAGGCTGGCCCCGCCCGGCGTCGCTCGGACTGGCGGACCTGCCCGCAGCTCCGGTGTACCTGGCCGCGCTCGGCCCGCAAATGCTCCGCCTCGCCGGCGAGGTCGCCGACGGCGCGCTGCTTAACTGGGCAACGCCAGAGCGCATTGCCGCCAGCCGGGCCAGGATCGACGAAGGCATTGCGCGAGCTGGCCGCGGCCCCGGCGCTGTGCCGATCACCATGTACATCCGGGTCTGTATCGACGACGATGTGGCTGCAGCGCGGCAGGCCTTCGGCACGCAGGTGCTCGGCTACGCAATGGGCCATCCCGGCGTCCCCCAGCGCGCTGGCTACCGGGGGCTATACGCCCAGATGGGGTTCGATGAAGACCTGCGTGAACTCGAGGCACGGCGAGACCGGGGCGAGACCATGCCCCGGCTCGTGGCCGCCGCCCCGGACACGATGTTGCAGGCAGTGGGTTACTACGGCCCCGCCTCGGGGGCACTCGCCGCCTTCGCCCGGCTGAGCAGCGGCCTGGACGAGGCCATCGTCCGGGTAATCACGGCCCGTCCCGGCCTGGAACCCGTCAGGCAAGCCATGGCCGCCCTGGCGCCGTCGCTCATCCGGGCCGTGTAAGCCCTCCATGGGCCCGGTTCGAGCCGTGCCTGATGGCAGCCCGCTCGGCATCATCCGCAGAGCCGACGGCTGCCATGATTGAGCCGCAATGAGTGCTCAAGAGACCGGCCGGTGGAAGCGCCAGCGGTTGCTGGCAAGGCTGTTCGCCGTGTGCGGCGTATTGCTCGTGCCCTGGATCGGGGTTCTGATCGAGCAGCTGCACGGGCAAGCCGGCAAGCGCAGCTTCGGCTCCTCCTGGGTGGGACTCGACGTGCTCGAGGCGGTCCTCCTGCTCACCGTCGCACGCCTGCTCTCCCGCAGACACCGCGCGACAAGTCCGGTGGCAGCGGCGACGGCCGCGGTCCTGTGCCTGGACGCCTGGTTCGACACGATGTCGGCTGCCCCACAGCTGCCCTACGCCGAATCGCTGGCCATGGCCTGCTTCGCGGAACTACCGCTGGCCGCTCTGCTCGCCTGGACCGCCTGGCGCGCGCTCGAGTGGGCAGGCCCCCGAGCGCCCGACGTCAGTCCGTGTAGCCTCAGCGACCTTTCACCGAGCCGACAAGAGCCGGTGGCACGTCAAGCTGTTACCGGGCCGTCAAGAGAGTAACCAGCCGGTCGGGCTCCCCCTCGTCTGGCACCGTCACTGCTTTCGCATGCTCTGAAGCTATCCCAGCCGTGGTTTCGCGCCCCGGCGCCGTCAGTTTTTTACTTGTCGTTGACACGTGACCGCGTCCTCCATCGACTTAGGTCCAGGCCACCGTCATGGTTTCGCGAGTGCAGGCCATACTGCCTTAAGCCGGTAGACACCTATCGAACACAGAAGCTATGGTCTCCCATATGGCGGCGCTTCAATGGCATAGCGAGACCGTTACCGATGAGGGTGTCACCGAGCGGCCGTTCGAGCTTGGCCGGCTGAGTGGCCGTGTGCCCGGCGTGCTCTGGCTGCCACCGTCTCCTGCGCCAGCGTCTCCGGTCGTCCTTCTCGGGCATGGGGGCAGCGGCCATAAGCGATCCGAGCGGATCCTTGCGCTCGCCCGCTGGTTCTCAGCTCGGGCTGGTTTCGCCGCCCTGGCGATTGACGGGCCTTACCACGGCGACCGGGTCGGATCACCGCTGACCGCTGCCGGCTATCAGGCTCGGATCGTGGCGGAGGGCCTCGACGTCGTGATCGACCGCATGGTCGATGACTGGCGCGAATGCCTGGACGTTATCGGGCCAGCCATTGACGCGGATATGTCGCGCGTGGGCTATGTGGGCGTGTCAATGGGAGCGCGGTTCGGCCTGCCCTTGGCCGCGGCAATCGGCAGCCCTCTCCGGTGCGCAGTACTGGGGAAGTTCGGGCTAGAGGAAACCACCGGCATGTACCCGGGCGCTGACCCGGCGATGCGGATCCGCCACGATGCTGAGCTGATCACAATTCCGGTTCTCTATCACGTTCAGTGGGACGACGAACTCTTCCCCAAAGACGGCCAGCTCGCTCTGTTCGACCTTCTGAAGTCGCCCGGCAAGCAGCTGATCGCCTTCACCGGAGCGCACGCGGAGACCCGGCCGGAAGCCACTGCCGAGTGGTGCCGCTTTATCTGCCGCCACCTGGCGGACGATCATGCCTTCACCAGGGCAATCTGACGTCGGCGACCACGGCGAGGTTGCCGACAGTCCCGCGCTCGTCACCAACGAGGCGCCAGCCGGGAACGAGCGCACACACTTCCGGCCGATTATCCTGACGCTCGGCTCCATTCGGCGGAGAGAAGGCTGTAGGCGACTGCGTCGCGCCGTTCGGCAGGGAATGCGAGGCCCTGCCGGAGCGTGCCTTCCTCAACGAACCCGAGGCGGCGGGCCAGAGCGCGGCTGCGCTGGTTGGCAACGTCGGTGTGCAAGCTGACACGGTCGAGTCCGAGCGGGCCGAATGCCTGGTCGAGGACGGCCGCGACGGCCCGGGATACCAGGCCGCGGCCCTCGTGCGCGCCGTCGACCCAGTAACCGAGCTCGCCGCTGCGAGAGTAACGGTCGATCCGCAGGCCGACCGATCCCACGAGCTGCCACTGCCCGTCCCGACGGACTGCGATCACGACCGGCAGTTCGGTGCCGGCGATCCAGTTCTGCGCGCTTGCCTCGATGAATGCGCGAGTCTCGGCGAGCACTGGGGGCGCGGCTGCCCAGGGTTCCCAGCGAGCGATTCGTTCGTGGTTGGCGGCCAGAAGGTCATGGTAGGCCTCGGCAAGGGACGGCGTCCGCGGCACGAGCGCGATGTCGTCGGACAGCAGGAAGCTGAACATCGGTGGCGGCATAGTCGTCACGCTTTCCTCCTCGCGGCGGTGCTTGGTGCCTGCTTGAGCAGGTCGGCGAGTGCCAGCACGGTACGCCAGTTCCGCTCGGTGCCGTCGACTCCGAGCATGCGCGTGAACCAGGGCGCTGTCCGGTGCGTGTTGTGGTAACCGTGAACGTAGTCCACGTAGACGTGGTTGCCGATGACCCGGCAGGTGTCCTGGATCGCCTCGACCGCCGTCAGCTGCTCGACCCGCTCCGTCGAGGGCACCGCGTCGAGGAAGATGACCCGGATCAGGTGCGGGCGCTGCTCAACGAAGGCCGAGAACGGGTTCGCGGCAGTCATCCGGTCGAACTCGTCCGACCGCCGGGTGATCACCGGAAGGTCGACGGCGAATTCTGTTGCGATCACGGTCCGGACCAGGCGCGAGACCTGCGCATTGGTGCGCAACGGCGAGCCGGCGATGATGTTCCCGCTTTGTATGTAGGTGCGGACATCGGTCAGTCCGGCAGCCGTCAGCGACGCACGCAATGCTGTCATGGGTAGCTTGTGTTGCGGTCCAAGGCCGCGAAGCAGATACACCCAGGTCGACACTGCAGCAAGGTATCAAGGGTCGTTTGCGGCAGTTGTGCTGGTCTGCGCCGATCGTTTCTCTCCACAGTCGCCTGACGGCGCTGAGCGCCGCCTGGCTGCACTTGGTGCTGGCGCCTAGATTGGTTCTTCGGTCGCCTTGTTACCCGGCGCGAATCTGACGCTTCAT
>Ga0335072_10002212_pt1 | contig 30508 bp, 25 predicted proteins | sample Lox_Sample_21_FD_206725 | JGI IMG/M metagenome (GOLD analysis project Ga0335072, IMG submission 206725) | Soil microbial communities from Loxahatchee National Wildlife Refuge, Florida, United States - Lox_Sample_2.1 | ecosystem: Environmental > Terrestrial > Soil > Wetlands | place: USA...
CCAGATGTTCTTCGTCGATTGCCCCGAGCTCTTCGATCGCGAGTTCCTCTACGGCACCCCCGCCGGCGAATATCAGGACAACTGGGAGCGCTACGCCCTCTTCTGCCGTGCCGTCCTCGAAGCCACGAAAGTCCTCGGTGCCCCCGACCTCTTCCACATTCACGACTGGCAGACCGCGCTCCTGCCCCTCTATCTCCGCACCCTCTACTACTTCGATCCCATCCTCCGCAATCGCGCCACCGTGCTCACCTGCCACAACGCCGGCTACCAGGGCCGCTGGCCCGCCGCCACCGTCGAGCGTCTCCTCTTCCCCTGGGAGATCTTCACTCCCGAGCGCGCGGAGTTTTACGGCCAGTTCAATTTCCTCAAAGCCGGCCTCGTCTACGCCGATCGCCTCACTACTGTTAGCCCTCGCTACGCCGAAGAGATCCAGACCCCTGAATATGGCCAGCAACTCGATGGCGTCTTCCGCTCCCGCGCCGCAGATTTGCGCGGCATCCTCAACGGCCTTGATTACAACGACTGGAACCCCGCCCACGACGGCAATATCGCCGCACACTACAATCCCGAGAACCTGGCCGGCAAAGCCGAATGCCGTCGCGATCTGCTCCACGCCTTCGGCGCCGCGCCCCAGGACGACTCCACCGCCGTCCTCGGCCTCGTTACCCGCCTGACCACGCAGAAGGGCATCGACCTCCTCGCCCAGATTGCCGAGCCGATCTCTCGCGAAAACGTTGTCCTCGTCGCCCTCGGCTCCGGTGAGGAGTACTACGAGAACCTCATGCGTTCGCTGGCTGCCAAATATCCGGGAAAGATCTACACCCGCATCGGCTACGACATCATGCTCGCCCACAAAGTCGAAGCCGGCTCCGACCTCTTCCTCATGCCCAGCCGCTACGAGCCCTGCGGACTCGGCCAGCTCTGCGCCCTCAAGTACGGCACCGTTCCCGTTGTTCGTGCCACCGGCGGCCTCGACTCGACCATCGATGAATGGAACCCCGAAACCCGCACCGGCAACGGCTTCAAATTCCAGGCTCTCGAGGCCGATGAATTCTTCGCCGCCATCCAGCGCGCTCTGTCTGTTTTTCGGGACGACCCGTCCGCCTGGCGCACCATCCTGCACAACGGCATGACCGCGGATCACTCCTGGACCCAACCCGCCCAGGAATACCTCGAGATCTACGAGCAAGTCGTCACCAGCCGAAACTAACGGATTCGCCTCAACCCCTCGTCTGCAAAGTCAACGGTCCATGCCGAATCGCCCGAGTTCCATGGATTCTCCGCGAATGAGCGTATGCTCAAACCAGACCCGATCCGAATCGACTGGATCGATCTGCAGTTCTCAGCCAGCCCTCGATCGCTCTCCACGCCGGCTCTTTCCGATGTTGCCGGATTCGGAGCTTCCCGACAGGCGGACCCGCATCGGGTACCGTGCGTCGAGCCCGGCTTCGGTAGCAAACGCACCATTACCGGGAAAAGAGGCAGTCATGCGATCTGATCTGGTGTACTCCGCTGGACGTGTCATCGAAAATCGTTTTCTTCTCGCCACCGTGGTCATCCGGGCAGTTCGGGCGTTGCACATCGACTCGACGCGAACCGAGGACACGGCCAACCGCGCCTTCTCCGATATTTCGCAGGGCCGGTTTGTATCCCTGACTCTTCCCGAGCCCCCGTCGCCGCCTCTCATCGAACCCCTGTTGATTGCGCCGGCAGCCTGAGCAGCAACCCCGACGCAGGTCCGTCATCGCATTCCCCTCCTGTCGCTCCCGCCGCCTGCCTCCGGCGGCCGAGGCAGTGGCGCGCGGTCGCGCTGCCTTCCCGTGTATGCTGGATATGTCTAGCGAAGCTTGACCCGATTCGAGTCTGGCCGTTCCTGAAGCCCGCCATCCTCTCCGTCCTGCCTGTCTCCGCCGGAACTTCATTCAGGAACCGCGGCCGTGGAACCGGGACGCGTCAGGTGCTTCGACGATGCGAAGAGCTGCGGCGTCATACGCCGCCATCAAGGCGCGAATTCTCGTCCACCACCCCGCTGGCTCACCCCCGCTCCGGGAAGGACAACGCATACCGTTTGCGGCCATCCGACGTTTGCAGGGTCTGCTGGCGGAAACAATTCCTGGCCTGTGACTCCGGCCTCACTCAAACCGCAACGAAAATTCACCCCGCACGACAAAGAGGTTGCATGCAGGCGAACGCCTATAGTCCCTACGTCCTCAAGGATCTGCATCAGGCCATCGACCTGATCGATCGCAAGATTGCTCACGGTAAGATCCTGCAGACGTTCGTTTCCCAGGAGGCGCGCGAAACCCACCTGCGCAAACTTTCCAGCAAACGCGCCGCGCTGGTTAAATCCGCTCTCGTCCTGACCGACCTGGGCGTTCAATGGGATCCCCAGTTCCTGCCCCGCTCCTTCATTCATCCGGTGCAGGACGACGCCCGTTCCGTGGCAGCAACTCCGGTCGTCGTTCCGGGATCGAAAGGTAAAAGAAGCCCCCGCACCCAAAGGAGTTAGCTTTGGCACCACGCAGCAGCGCCACCTTCGCCAAACGGCAAAAGGAGCAGGCTCGCCAGGAAAAGCAACAGGCCAAACAGCAACGCAAGCTCCTGCGCAAGCTGGAGAAGCGCGAATCGCCGCCGGGTTCGGAATCCGCCGAATTCGGTTCGAACATGGAAACTGCATCTCACTCTGAACCACCCTCCGATACCCCGATGGCTGTTACTGATACAACCCCAACCGAAAGGAAACACGAATGAAGAAGCTCTATGTGGGCAATCTGTCGTTCGACGCAACCGACGAGGAACTGCGCCAGTTATTCGAGACGCACGGCGGCGTGGAAAGCGCCAAGGTCGCCACCGATCGCGATACCGGACGCTCGCGCGGGTTTGGCTTTATTGAGATGACCAGCGACAGCGAAGCACAATCCGCGATCGCTGCGCTCAACGGTGCCCAGGTCGGCGGACGAGCCCTGATCGTCAACGAAGCAAGGCCCAAGGCTGCTGGTTTTGGCGGAGGAGGCTACGATGGTGGCCGCTCCGGCCGCGGGGGACGCTCCGGAGGCGGGGGACGCGATGGCAATCGCGGGCGATCGGGCGGCGGTTATCGCTATTAGCACCTTCGTCGTTTCGAGGGGCGACGCAAATGTCTGCAGCCCAGGCTGCCGGGCGAACGAGCCAGAGTCTGCGCGTCGCCGCGCAGAGCCCATTTCACCCCAATGTTGCCAATCACCTGCTCCGACGCGATCACGGCTGCCATTTCCCAGCCTTCAGGCCGTTGAACATCGTTGATCCTCTCCCCAGAGGCGGCCCGCATTCTCTTTCAGATTTTTTCTCGCCCGTTCCACCGTGGGGGAAGCAGGAATGAAGAAATCCGACATCTTTCGTGCCTGGGGTACGATTCTCGCGGGACGTGCACCCTCGCTGTCGATCGAGATCACCAAAGAATGCCCCTTACGCTGTCCCGGCTGTTACGCGTTCGACGCGGCTCATCTCGGCGGCGGCCAGCTGCTCCGTCAGCTTTCCGATTATCGAGGCGATCGCCTCGTCACCGGAATCCTCGGTCTGATCGATCAGTACAAACCGCTGCACGTGTCCCTGGTTGGAGGCGACCCCCTGGTTCGCTATCGCGAACTGGAAGCTCTGCTGCCGGAGATGCAGCGGCGAGGCGTTTTTACCCAGATCGTCACCAGCGCCTTCAGAGTCATCCCCGGCCACTGGAAGAACTATCGCGATCTGAGTGTGGTGGTCTCGGTGGACGGATTGCCGGCCGAGCACGATGTTCGTCGCAAACCGGCGACCTACGAGCGAATCCTCACCAGCATCCGTGATGCGCAGGTCACGATCCACTGCACCATCACAGCCCAAATCGCGGACAGGGAGGGCTACCTGGATGAGTTTCTCGCCTTCTGGAGCCGCCAGCCCCAGGCCGCGCACGTCTGGTTCAGCATCTTCACGCCACAGCGCGGAGCCACGGATCCGGAAATCCTGAACGCCCGGCAGCGGGCCGCCGTCATCGAACAACTGCGGCAGCTTCGACGCAGGTACACCATCCTCGAGATGCCGGATTCTCTCATCGATGAGCTCGCGAAACCCCCGCACAGTCCCGAGTCGTGCATCTTCGCCCGAACGACAGAGACAATCTCTGCCGATCTCCGGACGCGGATCACGCCCTGCCAGTTTGGCGGCCAGCCGGACTGCAGCCAGTGTGGATGTGTGGCTTCGATGGCATTAGCGGCCGTCGGTCACCACAAAGTGGTCGGGCCGCTCACCGCCGGTCAGATCTTCCTCGCTTCGGACGCAGTAGGAAAACGGCTGCGAAGGCTCCGCGAAAGAACGAAATCGACGCACCTGAATCCGCAGGCCTGAACGCCTGCCGGTCCAGGCCACAGCGGCGCTCATGCACACGCGGCATGCGACATGCGCGTGCGAAGCGGAACTCGCGCGAGCCAACGGCAGGGATTCTGACTCAGCACTGAACCTGCCAGACCAGGGGGTTCGGCCCCTTCTCCACGGGTTCTTCGAAACCAGCCCGCATCGATGCAGCCGCGGATTGCGCACCGCGGCTGACCGGTAAGGATGCGCGCTACTTCCACTCCCAGACTTTGGACACCGTGTTGCCCGAGGCATCGACGTCGTACTCGAACGCACCACAGGCGTTGTTGAGCTGCGCCAGTTTTTGCGAGGTGGTCCTGAAGAAGAGCATGCCGCGATAACTGACCGATCCCCCTGCGCCGAACTTACCGATGCCGGTCCCCGTCCAGGTAACGGCCTCGCCTTCCTGGGTCATGACCATCCCCTGGCCCTGGCCGATCATCGATCCATCCGCCGAACCGACCGAGGTGTAGGTGCCCAGTCCCGTGGTGGGGATGCCCAGGACCATCCCGCTGTCCTCGAAGCTCACTTCTACCGTCGGCGGTTCGGTGGAGAGGACGCGGCGCACGATGCGTTTGCCTTTGGTTTCGCTGATTTGCTTTCCGATCATGGAGGTTCGTTCCCTTTCGTCCCGGGCGTGAGTTGCGGTTCCCGGGAGCGCAGGCATTCTACGCTCCCTCCGGGAGCCCGAGATACCGCAAACCGCCTCTCAGAACGACAGCTTCAGCGCCAGCTGCACCAGCCGCGGATTATTGACCGTCGAATTGACCGCTCCGAATCCCGGCGCGTTGATGTCGTTGATCGGCATGCCGAACTCGGGATGATTGAAGAGGTTGAAGAACTCAGCGCGGAAGTTCAGGCCGGCTTCGTGCCAGGGCACAGCGAAGTCCTTAATCACCGAAAAGTCGGAGTTTACAAAATCGGGGCCGGTGACGGGAACACGCGAGGCATTGCCCAGTTCGCCGGCGGGCGGCGCGACGAAGCACGCGGCGTTGATGAACTGGTGTTGGCCATGGTTGGCGGAATAGGGGTTGCAACCGGTCACGCGATTGGGCCGGTTGTAATCGAAATCGTCGCCGCCGGTGTTAAAGAAGACGCCGGACTCATTGTTGCTGTCGATCAGCGGAACGGGGAAGCCGGAAGAAATATGCTCGATCAGTGTGAGCTGCCAATTGCCAAGAAATGTGTTGGCCGCAGAGTTCCAGCTGTTCCCGAACTTCTTGCCTCTGCCCAACGGCAGGTTATAAAGAACGCTCCCGGTGAAGCTTTGATTGAGATTGATCTGTGAGAGGGACCAGTCAAGCTTTTGCCAGTTCGGCAGCGGGAAGTAAGGAGCACTTAGCTCCGAGCCAAGACCGTCGGAGAGACCGTTGTCATAGGTATGCGAGTAGGTGTACGCCAGAAGGGCGTAGAGACCGTGATTCGGGTTCTTGGTTTCGGCTTTGATCTGCAGGGAGTTGTAGTGCGTCGTTCCCACGTCGCCGTAGAGCAGAATGGCGTTGAAGTTCGGAGGGTTGTAGGGATAGATGTAAGGCGCGCCGCTCGCCAGGCAGCCGAGCGTGTATCCGGATATCGTCCCGCAACCGGAGGGGCTGCTGGTGTTGAGATCGTTGCCGATGACCAGGAGATGGCCGCCGGTTGAACCAGCATAGCCCGCGGTGAGGACAATGCTGCCGGGCAACTGACGCTCCACGTTGACGTTATATTGATGAACTCTGCCGGGCTGGAAGTTTTTAGGCTCGTAAACGAACGTTCCCACGTAGCTACCCACATCCTGCGGGGTCGGAAGTGGGGTAAAACCGGTGGAGGTGGTGAAGTTCAACTCCGGCGTTTGCCCCAGGGTGGTAGCGCAGTAAGAAGTAGCGAAGGCGCAGCCTGCCGAAAACGTCGTGGGGAACTGATCGGACTCGCCGAGGTCGGGTGGATTCTGCCACAAACCCTGCGCGCCCTGGTTCCACGAGGAATCGTGGAAGATCCCAAAGCCCAGGCGGAGGACCGTCTTGTCGCTGCCGAGAACCTTCCAGGTAGCCCCGACGCGAGGCTCGTAAGCGCCCCAGTACATGTCGATGCCGGCGGCTCGGTTCACGCCACCCTGGCCGGCAATCAGAAGCTCGCCCGTCGCGGGGATGTAGTCCGACATCCGGTTATGGATTTCGGTGATGGGCGTGGTCATGTCCCACGCCAGGCCGAGGTTGAGGGTGAGCGAAGGCGTTACGCGCCAGTCATCCTCGACGAAGGGCCGGATGATCTTCCAGCGCCGGCCGGTGACGGGGCCATAGTAAGTCTGGTCATGGATTGCCCCTCCAGTCATCCCCATCAGCAGGTCGGCTTCGGAATTGCCCGCCACGACCCCGGCGCCCGTGAAGTTTCCGAAGGCCCCGACCAGCCAGAAGCCATCCTGAAACTCTTCTGTGCCGACATTGAGCTGATCGTCGCGGAGATCGATGCCGGTGCGGATTTCATGCTTGCCCCGGATGAGGTCGACAACGTCTTTGAACGAGAAGATGTCGGTTCCACCCTGGAAGGGAGAATAGCCGCGGTCGCCGAGAGACCAATAGCCGCCGTAGACTTCGGTGGAGACCAGACCCTGACTGTACGAACCCCCGGCGATGGGGGTGCCGGTGGAGGAGCACCCCAGATCGGCGCCCGGAATGCCCAGTTTCGCCGAGCCGCAGGTGAAGTTCCCCAGCGAATCGATGTAGTCGAAGATGCGGTCGTATCCTGCCGACGCGGTGTTCAGCGTGGTGGGCGAGAACACATGGCTCCAGCCAAGGCCGATGTTGCGTGCGTGATTGATGAGGTTTTCATTGCTGCCGAAAGGGTTGGACTCGGCCAGCGTCGGCGCGCCACCCGGGACGAAGGAGAAGGCCTGATCGTAGCTGAAGCGCTCAAACGCGTTGTCTTTGGCCGTAATCGTCTGGTCGAGACGAACATCGAACTTGGTTTCGTCCAGACTGCGCACCGGCTCGTTGACGTAGTTGTAGCCGAGGGCCGTGTTGTCAGCATTCGGCGTGGGATAGATGTTCATCATCGCCTTGCCCACCGGATCGACGAGATTGCCGGGAATCTTATTGCAGTCGGTTCCCATGGCCTGGCTCCCATCGGCATTCGCCGGAATCGGATTGCCCGATGCGTCGCACTGAAAATAAGGATCCGCAGCGCCGACCATATTCGGATTGGCAATAACGAGACCGCTCGCCGGATTTCCGAACGGATCCGCCGAAAAGTCGCCGCTGCGCATCGCCAGCGAGGGAATCAGGCCGGTGAAAGTAATGCCCTCGCGCTGGTACTTTTGCTCGCCATCGACGAAGAAGAACATCTTGTTGCGGCGGATGGGCCCTCCGAACGATCCGCCGAACTGATTCAGATTGAACTTCGGCGTCGTCGTATCGAAATCGGCTTTCGCATCCAGATCCGTATTGCGCACAAACTCGAACAGCGACCCGTGGAAGTCGTTTGCGCCTGATTTCGTCGTTACCAGAACCGTCGGTCCCGCGCGCGTGCCGAACTCGGCCGAGTACGTGTACGTCAGGACTTTGAATTCCTGAATGTCGTCGATGGACGAGAAGACTCCAATGCCGCCGGCGGTCAACTCGTTGTTGTCCACTCCATCCAGCAGCCAGTCCGTGCTGTTCGGCCGTGACCCGCCAACCGACAAGGAAAACGAACCGCGCGCTGCGACCTCGCTGTCGCTGCCTGAGGTGAAAAAGCTGTTGGGATTGGTCTCTGCGGTGGCGCCCGCGGTCAGAGTGGCAAGCTGCACGAAGTCGCGGCCATTCAGTGGCAGATCAGCCACTTCGTGCGAGGTGATCACCTGGCCGAGAGAAGGATTGGCGGTCTCCACGGCGACTGCCGCGCCGGAAACCGTCACCGTCGTGACCACGGTTGCCGGCGTGAGGGTGAAATCAAGTTCCCGAGCCTCGTCCACCTGCAGCTGCAGGTCCTTCGTTTCCGTGCTCTGGAAGCCGCTGGCATCGACGCGCACGTTGTACAGGCCTACCGCGAGCAGCGGGACATCGTAGTGCCCGGCGGCGTCGGCCTTCGTGTTGCGCGCTTGCCCGGTGCTCTGCGACGTGACCGTGACCGAAGCGCCGGGAACCGCCGATCCCGATTTGTCGACGATATTCCCCGCGATGCTTCCCCGCGCCTGCGCAGAGGCGCTGGGGGCAAGGGCAAGAACCAGCATCAAGGCGATGAGCGGAAGGATGGAGAGTTTGGTGGTGAAGATTGCAGCGTGTTTCGGGAATTTGCAGGAAAAGAACAGGCCTCTGAAGGAGCATTGCATGGCGACGTCCCCTTTCAACCAACTCGGGTTGAGTTTTTGGCTGCGGAAACTGATTTGCCGAAGAAATGTGAAGACTGGATGACTCACTGTATGAAGGGTTCGCCGGAATGTCAACGGACTGCAGGGTGGCGCAGATTCCGCTCATCTGCCGTCCGGGCTGGCACCTCTTCCGAATAGCATTCCCACTGGCTATGTCCCGCTGAATCGCCCGATGCTATAGTGCCGTGATCGCCCTGAGGAGAGTCCTCGGCGAAAAGTTATCCACATGCACGGATCATTCATTTATCCCGCCGCACTCCTGCTCGTTGCCATGCCACGCCCGGTCCTGGTCTGCGATCTCCTCGCCACAGCGGTCGTTGTCACCGGCCTCGTCGTTCTCTTCGCGCGCGGCCTCTGGCTTCGGGCTCGCGGTCTCGACAAACTCATCCTCTTCGGACCCATCTGCTACGCCGCGCCCATCGCGGCTTTTGGCGGCGAACATCTCACCATCACCCGCAATATCGCTGCCATTGTGCCGGCATGGATCCCATGGCACATGTTCTGGGCGTACTTCGTCGGCATCTGCCTCATCGCCGCTGCCTTCAGTCTCGTCACCGGCATTCAGGCGCGGCTCGCCGCCGCCCTGCTGGCCCTGATGTTTCTTCTCTTCGTTATCCTGATGGATATTCCGGGCTGGCTCCATCAGCCCGCCAACCGCTTCGCCACCGCGCTCCTGCTGCGCGAACTCGCTTTCTGCGGCGGCCCGCTGGGATTCGCCCTCAGCTTCGCATCGCCATCCCAGCGCGGCACGCACCTTTTCGCCACCCTCGCGCGCTGCTTCGTTGCGATTCCTGTCCTCTACTACAGCTATGAGCAGTTCCTTCACGCCGACCACGTCCCCGGCATTCCCCTGGAACTCGTCCCGCCGGCCTGGATCCACGGCCACGTTCTGGTCACGTACCTTACCGCCGTGGTCTACCTTCTCTTCGGTCCCCTCCTGCTCATCGGATGGAAACCCCGCATCGCGGCCGCCGGCCTCGGCCTCATGGTGCTGATCGGAATTCTCGCCGTCTACCTGCCCCTCGGCGTGGTCGAATACGCCAGCCTCGAGCTCGGCGTGAACTATCCCCTCGACACGCTCATGTTCTGCGGAACCCTTCTCCTGCTCGCTGCCGGTATGCCCCGAGCAGCCGGCTCCCTCCGCAACACGGCGGAATGACGCTGCCGCGTCACACCCTCACTGCGGCCGCTTCGCATAGTGGTTCGGGGCGCCTGGCGTGGAAACGCCGCCCGTCACCTCGGCCTCGCTGGCATGCTCCCGCGTCAACGGAGACGTCAGCGTGATCCCGCTGCCGGAAACCTCCGCCCCGGCCGCATGGGCCCTGGTGAGCGGCGCCGAGACTGTGATCGCGATGGCGCCAAATCGTCTCACTGAATTGACCACCGCCGTCTCCGCGTCCTCGCCACTCCCAATCGTGATCGTCTCGCCGTTGTCGAAGCCAATCCCGCTGCTGACAGGGATCGCCTTCGCGCCCGCATCCGTAGCGGCAGTCGCAGTGGTCGCGCCGGCCGTGCCCACCGTTGCGATGGCAGCCGTCTCCCCATTCGCGCCGGTATCGATGTGGATCGTTTCCCCGGTGTAGAACCCTTCCACGCTCCCGACCTTGATGTTCGTCGCGCCCGCAGCCGTCGCAATGCCCAACGCGGTTGCCGGCTCGGTCATGAAGTCCGCACAGTTGCTGTCGGTGTCCGCTCCATCGGGGAAACGGCCCGCGCTCGTGTTGAACGCAACGGGTGGACCGAAGGGTCCCGAACCCGCAACCGATCCCGGCGCCGTCACGTAACACCCGCTCGCCTCGTGTCCGGAAGTACCCTGATATCCCTCCGCCAGCCACGGATCCACCAGAAGCCCATAGTTCAGGCTGTCGACCACCAGGCCCGCGGCATCGCGCAGCGCCATGCTGCCTTCTCTGCGCGTGATCGTGAAGTTGAAGAAGGGAACTCGCGCCGCGAGCTCCGGCCCTCCAAACCACTGGTTAGGTTCGGGCGTGCCCTGATATCCCGCGGTTGTGACCGCCGCGTCCCGCACCACCGCATCGATGGCGTGATCCTTGCCCAGAGCGCTGTCGAGCGTGATGCCGGAACCGAGCGCCTGCACCGGCTCATCACTCCTGTGCACGAACGCAGTCGCCGGCTTGAGGCTGATCCCCGTCCCCCGATCGCTGAAGGGCAGATTGGCCGCATGATTGAAACGCAGCGGCGCCGCGAGATCCAGTCCCGTCCCCGGTTCGACCACTCCCTCGCCGTCGATATGCGCCTGCTCCAGCGCCGGTGTCACTTCGATGCCGGTGCCATTCGGGTTCCGCGGCCCCACTGTGCGGATGGTCACCGTTTGCTGGTTCGCCGGTGTGCCAATCGTGATCTTGTTGCCGACCGCCAAACCGCGTGCGTTTCGCACCTTGATGCTGGTCGCGCCGGCGCCCGCGTCCGCCGCAAGATTGGTGTGGTTCGCCGCCGTTCCCACATGCGTCACCGTCACGGTCTCAATCCCATGGCCTTTGCTGTCGATGTCCAGACGGATCTTGTCCCCCGCCGAAAGATCCGCAACCGACGTTACCTGGATATTCGTCGAGCCCGCCGGCGCGTCCGCCGCCAGATAGGCCTGCGTGCCCGCCTTGCCCACCGCCGTCACGGTCGCCACCTCGTATCGCTCCATCCCTCCCGGCACGCTGGGATAGGTTCCCCCATAGCCGAGCGCGATCTTCTCTCCGACTTTGAAGCCCGCCGCGCTGGTCACCGGCACGTTGGTCGAGCCTGCCGGAATCGTCATCATCGGACCCTCCGGCAGCGGCTGCCACAACGTTGTGTTGCTGCTCGCCGCCGTTCCCACACTCGCGATCTTCCGCGTCTCCGCGTTCGCACCGCTGCCCACGCTGACCGTGTCGCCGGGGTTCATGCCCGTAATGTTCCGAACATAAATCGTTGTCTCGCCCGCGCGCGCTGCCGCCGCCAGTCCCGAGTTCGACAGGCCAAGCAGATAGAATCCATGACTCGCGAGCTTCGTCCCGGCGGGGATCTTCACCGTCGAAAAAACGGCTTGCTGCGTCGGATGTTCCGTCAGCGTCCAGTCGGAAAGGTCGACGTCGCTTGCCCCCGCGTTATACAGCTCGATGAACGAGTCCGTCTCATTGGTGGGCGGCCCGGAACTGATGCGAAATTCGTTGATCTTTACCGGACTCGCGTTCCGCACTTTCTCCGCCATCATCGCCGTCTGTCTTCTGCCGCTCGCCTGGCCGGTCCACTGAGCATGCGCCACCAGATCGCCGTTGAAATCGGTCCCGACAGCAGGGAAGCGTTGGCGGCTCAGTTCTCCCGAACCCGCCGCTTCGCCTCTCAATCCTGCACCCCCCGATGTCACCGTGAACGTTGCGCTTACGCTTTCGCCCGGCGCAACCGGTTCCGTGAACGTCTTCGACGTCTCTGTTGTGTCCTCAACAACCGCCTTCCATCCCCGCGGCACCGTCAGACTCAGCTGCACGCCCGTTGCCGGCGCTCCCGTCGTATTGGTAAACGCGACCGTGGTCTCCTGCGTGGATCCCGGTGTGAACGTCTGCAGTCCGGGCGGATCCGCAGTCGCCGACGCGGGCGCCACGCGCAGCGGTTCCTCGCGATACCCGGCCGCCACGATGTTCGCCTGCACCCGTTGATCCGTATCGTTGGTTGGAAACGTCCCCGCCGCCGTCATCGCGCCTTCGTAAAACGTGCCCTGCGAGCTGTTGCTGTTGTCGCCGCCATTGCCCAGCAGGATCGCTCCCTGCTTGCGCATCGGGTCATACGTCCCGTTGACCCGTCCTCCGCTGAACATCACCTGCAGCGCACCCTGCTGTGCATCGCCGCCCATCGACGTCCAGTGGTGTGGCTCACCCTTCGCCATCGCGGTCACAAAACGCCAGTCGATACTCGGCAGCGTGTCGCAGAATTTCGCCCCATCGGGATTCACGCATCCCACCAGGTTGTTCTCCTGGTCCGTCATCACCCACGGCCCGGGCGGATGCCCGTGAAACCAGGGAACGGAATCGCCGAAGTAAGCGGTCTCCATGGTCCCGTTGTCATCGTCCCGGCTGTCGATCTCCGCGTTGCCGTAATCGAAGCAGCATCCGGCGTTGAAGTGGTGGCCGTTGATCACCCAATATTGCCCCTCCGCCTGATCGTCCACCGCCGTGCCTTTTGGGTCGTCGTCGCGCAGCCCCATGCCGGGTTCGATAAACACGCCGTAAACCTTGTGTCCCATCACCGTCGCCGGCGCCATGTCGGCCAGCGGCACATTGTTCAACCCGCCCATCGCCGGTCCGCTGAATCCGCCCCGCGGCGCCTGGGTCAGATCGTTATGCTGCGGCGACTGGTCGTAGATTCGCGTGATCCAGCAATACGTGTTGGCGCAGAACTTGTCCTGCGCCGCAGCATCCGCATATCCCCCCGCATCCGGAACCGGCGACGCGACCGGCGCGACCACTCCAATGTCCAGGCTCCTGCCGTCCGACTGGCGCACCACCTGATAGAGCGGCCCCTTGTAGGAGGCGTACAGCGCACGCGTGGTGCTGTGCGCCGCCACGCACGGATCACCGGCAACGGCGTAAATGTCGCAAGGCCCCTGTGGCCTCGCCGGAGCGCCACTGGATGCGGCGCCGGCCCGAGATGCCATAGTCGTTGCCGCGGCCATCGTCGCGAGCACCAATGCGACTCTGCCTGCAGAACCGATTTTCGTTTTCATGACTTTGCCCTTTAGCTTGCCTGTCGCGTGTGCCACCGCGTTCACCGTTTGAACCTGCCGAAACCGGCGGGCCCAGGCACGGCCCAGTATAGTCAGAGCGCGGCCTCCGGGAAAACGATTACCAGGAATCCTGGCTCTCGATCGCCCTGGCAGCGGAAAAAGCATGCACGCTCTGCCGAAAAAATCGCGGTCCGCTGTCTTGCAGCCAGGGACGGTCTTACGCAGTCGCCCAGTATGCGCGTTGAATCCAGGTTCTGCCCCTGAGGCTTTTGCACGCCTTCGATGCAGCAACTCGCTTTCGTGAGCGGATCCCGGCATCATTCCGGTCGGATGGCATCCGCGAATCATCAGGGGCTTCTTCGCCGTGGGGCGCGAACCAGGCAGCATGCCGGCCTATAACTGCCGAGTGATCGCCTTCGGACGACCGCCCGCCTGCTGGCCGACCTCTTATTACTTCCGTACTGTCTTCCTTCCTGTTTCTTCTTGCAGGCTCGCCCCGGAACGAACTATCCTGAGATAAGTCAGGTGAAGTGTGCGAAAGGCCCGCCCTCCAGGCGGGCTTTTCCGTGAGAGAGTTCCTGCGAGTCTCCCACTCCAGGCCCTGCACGCTGATCCCGATCCGGCCCAGGCCGAAGCTGCATCGCGCTCTTTGACATCCTCGCCGCCAGCACCGCAGCCAACACTGCCTCTCGTTGTTGGTCGCAAACAATGAACGAAGTATTTTCGAATCTGATTCAGAAGCGACTTGGATTGCAGATTCAAATACATCCGCCTGATACCTCGGTGAGGTGGGCCCTGTGTATTTCATTCCACAATAGATAGCCGCAAGCATCCCGGAATCAAATGGAGACACGCGGGTCGAAAATCGACGCCTCCATGGAATCAAATTCTTGCGGCTCGTTAGCCCGTTTCGCCCCCCGGGGGGGTACCCCACAATCGTTCCCGCGATCCGGGACGGGGATTGCACCGAGACCCGTGACCCGCCTCTTCCTTCCAACCCTCCGTCGCCTACCTCTCCAGGCCGCTACCCGCCGAGCACGGCAACTCCACCCGGAACATCGTCCGAAACCCCTCCGGGAGGTTCCGCGTCTCCACTTCGATCCGCCCGCCGTTCTCCTCGACGAGGTCCTTCGAAACCCACATCCCGATCCCCGTTCCTACGTCGGGCTTGGTGGTGAAAAACGGATCGAAGATGCGTGACAGGTTCTCTGGCGGAATCCCATGCCCGTTGTCCAGGATGGAGATCGTCGCAGTCCCCTGGGTGCATTTGGCCTCGATCCGAATACACCCGCCCGATTCCGGCAGCGCATCGCACGCATTCGAGACGATGTTGGTCAGGATCTGGCGCAGATCGTCGCCGGGAATCGGCAGTCTGAACTCCTCGAACGGAACCACGCAGATCTCCGCACTTCGGGCAGCGCAGCGCGGCTGAAACATCGCGACCACCGAATCGATGGTTTCAGCGACGTTCGCCGGCTCCGGCGATGACCTCGACCGCACAAAGGTCAGCGTGCGTCGCGCGATCGCGCCCAGTCGCGAAAGTTCCTGGTCAGCGCGCTGCAGGTACTCGCTCGTTTCCGCGGAGAGGCTCGCGTCCTGCCGCGCCAGGTAGATCAGGTTGGTCACCGCCTCCAGGGGATTGTTGACCTCATGCGCGATGGTGGCAGAAAGCCGCCCGATGGCCGCCAGCTTCTCTGAACGCACCAGCGCCAGTTCTGCGTTCTTGCGCTCGGTGATGTCGATCGTGACTCCATGCCAGATCCGGGGGTTCGCCGCCGAGGGCGTTCCCCGGCTCTCCAGCCAGTGCAGCTCCCCGTTCGGCCAGCGCACGCGAAATTCTACCCGGAAGCTATGCCCGAGCGAGGTGGCTGCCTCAACAGCATGCAGCACTCGCGCCCGGTCTTCTTCAATGATGAAGTTGGTCCAGTCGTCCGAGACGCTGGTATCGGAGAACGGACGTCCGAATATCTCCGAGCCCCCCTCGGCCCACTCGATGCGGCCCGCATCGGCGTTGTGCATCCAGGCCGCCGACTTGCTGGCCTGCTGTGCTTCCATCAGCGCATTCGTGCGAACCCGCAGAGAAGCGAGCGCTGCGCGCAGATCATTGCTGGTGATGCGCTGCCGGTCGCACAGAAAGGCAATCAGCGCTCCTATCGCCAGGATGACGATGCTGTAAAGAAGCGACTGCGAGGTGAAAGAGAAAAACGTCTCACGCGCGAGCGCCAGGTGGTTGAAGAAGATTGCCGTGAGCAGAACCGCCAGCAAGCCCGGACCCAGGCCGGTAAAGATGGTAATGCCCGCCACGAACACAAAGCTCAGAGCCAGCGGGGTCCCGTGCAGCGCGGGCGTCCGAATGCTGAAAATAACGCTGATCCAGGAAAGAACGACAGCCGCGATGTAGCCGCAAATCTGGACAAGGAGCCGCGAGGGGCGTGACGTGCCAGGGCGGGCGGAGAGGGTCAAATGCTGCTGCCTCGTACAACAGGTCGCGCCGGAAAGAGCGGAGAGAGGAATGGGGATCCGGTGGCGGCGTGAAGACAGGATACACAAGCGCTCAGCACTGCCGGGAGCAGAATGGGTCGGCGTGCGACTGCCATCCTCAGGGTGCACTTCGCGTGGACCCGAAAGTGACGAGATCGCAGCAGCGGTCGGCGTGGGCCGCTTTGGACAAGATCTCAGGGAGGACCGAGCCGAGCCCCCAGGGGCCGGATTTGCGAATTCTTTGTTAAACTGAGGATTCGCAAATTCCTCAGAGAAACGAGTTTAGTCATGTCGATTCATCCCGTGATGCAGCGCCTTGCCGAAAAGCTGAACCGCACCGATCTGCCCCCTTTTGCCCCCGGTGACACCGTGCGCGTTCAGGTCAGGATCAAGGAAGGCGATAAGGAACGGCTCCAGGCCTTTGAAGGCGTTGTGATTGCGCGCAAGAACGGTCCCCAGGGCAGCTTCACCGTCCGCAAGATGAGCTTCGGCCAGGGCGTCGAGAGAATCTTCCCCTTCAACAGCAAGGTCATCGATAAGGTCGAAAAGATCCGGTCCTCGAAGGTCCGTCGCGCTCGGCTGTTCTACCTCCGCGAGCTGCGCGGCAAGGCCGCCCGGCTGAAAGAAGTCGAGAGAGCCTGAGAACGGGTCCGTCCAGGCCGATCGGCCGAATCCCGGAATCAATCGCAGCGCCCCGTCAGAAATGGCTGGGGCGTTGGTGTTTTTGGCAGGCACGCGGCTCTCCACACCGATCTGCCATGTTTTGATGGGGTACGGCGCGGCGCGAAATGGCGCGCTCCTGGATCGGGGCAGTTTTGCCTGGATCGGCGGTTCCCGCATCTCACCGACAGGTAAAAAACATGGATTCTGGTAGAAGTGTGTCCCTGTCGGAACGCCTGGCGCAACCTGCGCCGTCGCACAGAACGAGATGGTGGATCGCAGCTGCCACGGGCGTGACTCTGCTGGCGGTGAGTTGGGGGATGTGGCGGAACTGGCAAGAGGAGCACTGGAACGATCGGGCGATTGCCGCGCAGTTCCTCGACCTCAGCGTACAGCGCCAGAACGACCATAATGTGCACCTGTTGCTGGACTATTCCCTCACCAACACCACTCACGGAAGCTATCAGTTGGCGTCATCGAAGTTTGGGGTTCTTCTCCGTCGAGACCCTGCCGGCGATTTTGAGGAAGTTGATTCAGTGGTGTGGAAGCCGGTTACGATTCCCGCGGGAAAAACGGTGAAGGCGGAGTTCGACGTCTCGCTTCTGCCGATCGAGGATCCGGCTCGCATGGACGGGATCCACGACAACCTGGATGTGCAGGCGGTTGCCGGCCACGAACTGAACGGGATACGAGGATTGGTGTTTCGCGATTTCGGGGAGCGGTACTCCATCGACCTGCCGAGAGGATGGCAGTAGAGGCTGAGGGCAGCCCGTAGCGAAACAATGGTGTGGCGTTAGACGGTCTGCGCAGCGGCGGCGCGCGTCAGCCATGACTTCATCGTATTCGCGTCGACGAGGCCGGCCTGCTGAAAGGCCAGGTTGCCACCGCTGAACACCGCAAAGTTCGGGATGCCCTGCACCTGGTAACGGGCTGCCAGTTCGGGATGCCGTTCCGTATCGACCTTGAGCACGATGGCGCGCCCTGCGAGATCGCGCGCGGTCTGCGCGACATGGGGAGCCGCCATGCGGCAGGGCCCGCACCATGCAGCCCAGAAGTCGACCAGAACCGGGACACGCGCTTCGCGGACGATTTCGTCGAACTCCGCCGGACCCACCGCAATCGGCTCGGCCACAGCAGGCAGCGGCGACTTGCAATTGCCGCAACGGCCTGTATCGGCCAGATGGCGCGCCGGAACGCGATTGGTTTTGCTGCAGGCTGTGCAGGTGCGAAGAATCGGCATGGTCAATGACTCCTTGCCTTCAGATTCGGCAACGGGCTTGCAGGATGCGTTCCGCTCCCCTTGCCCCCCGGTCGCCCCGCCGCAGGCTTATCGTAACGGCCTCTTCACGGACCGGCAGGCAGTCGCCGAAGCAAGTCGTCTGCGTGATCGGCCAGGAAGCTGGGCGAGGCGGCGCTAACCAACTCGCGCAAACCCGGCGCAGCGCGAGAATCTCGTCGGGCTCCGAGATGCAAGGCGGCAATAAAGCGGCCGGCCTGGTTGGGCGACTGAAGGAGGCGGGCAAAGAGCGGATCGTCGGCATCGATGGCATTTGGCTCGATGTAGTTGACGTAGAGGTCGTCGTGCAGGTCGAGGTCAAAGGGCAGAGTGGGCGCGGCGCCGATGGCGTTGAGGAGCGGCGGCAAGCCGGGGCGCCCCAATCGCATCATCAGATCGCTCAGAGCTTCCTCTTCCGGGTAACCCCAGCGAAACAGTTTGCGGAGGCGTTCGGCGTCGGATCGACCGGCCGAAGCGCGGGCGACGCCGTCGACGAGCAGCGGAATGTCATCGGCATTGCCCCAGTGGCCGATCGCGCGGAGAGCATTCCTTCGCGCAAGGTCTGACCCCGTGGTAGCCGTGTGCCGGAGTTGGCCGTGCATCCACGGCCAGTCGTTGCCGGCGAGCCGATCGACCCAGGAGAGGTCTCCCTGACGGTAATAAACGGCGAGTACCTGGGATTTGATCGGCGAGTGCTGCGAGGTCCACCAGGGAAACAAAAACGGCGCTGCAATCGCCAGGCAGGCGGTTGCGAGAAAGAGGCTGAGCGCAAAGTTGGCCCCGATGGTGAGGGCGACCTGTGCCGCCGCCGCGGGGGCAGGAGGGCGATTGGATTCCGCGAGGATGGTGTTGATGCGCTCGCCGAAGGGGTCGGGCTCGAGGATCCGTCCCTGATTGTGCGAGAAAACAGGAATACCGGCGGGCAGGGTCGCGCTGGTGGTTTCCATTTGCAGGCTGCTGATGGCGGCGTTCGCCTGGGCGGCCGGATCCGCCTGACCGATGAGCAGGATTTTGGGGAAGAGATTGCGGCGGCGGCACTCGGCGATCTCCCAGGCCATGTGGGTACTGAAGCCGGTGACATCCATCACGATGAGGTCCGCCTTTTCCAGAAGCAGGCCGACGCACGACTGCCAAAATTCGTCCGAGGTGTGAATGGGAAAGATCTTGCGTGGCGAAAGGAGCCAGTTGAGGTTCAGGCGCCATTGGCGGCTGAGCGTCTGGCGAAGGCTGTTCAGGCTGGCGGCGCTGTGAACCCGGCGCAGGCGGAAGTTGAGAAGGCTGAGCTGTCCCAGGAGGAACGGGATGCGCACAAAAAGCGAGCGATGGATCTGTGTGTCGGCGAGGGTGAAGACATGACCGAAGGGGCTCAGGTGGTGCAGTGCAACGCGGCGCAGAGCTTTGCTCTCGCCTGCCGTATGAAAGCGGCGAAAGACGACGATGCGCCGGGGATTTTTCCATGTGACGGCTAAAGGGACCAGCACCGGCATGAAGAGAACGATGGGAAGAACCACAAATCCGATGAATGCAAGCAGAGGCCACATCCATCCGGGGTTCGTCTCAGCCTCCAGACCGAAGGCGCTGACCAGGCCCACACCCACCCCCTCCGCGACCCAGCGCACGAACGCGACCACGATGAGGGCGATGAGAACTCCGAGATAGAGGGCCAGCCCGGCAAAGAAGACAGAGCGGCTGACGACGTAGCGCCGATGTGTCGGTGCATCGAACCCGAGGTTCATTGCAATCTCCGGAAGGAGAGCCCGAACAGGGGAGCTGGGGCGCAGATGGCTGGAGGTGAGTATAGACGGGGCAGGGCATTCCGAGCATGTGCCCGAACAAGACCGCTCTTGCCACCTGCGTCCTCGGGCGGGGTCGCAACCCCACACTCCGTGATTCTAAGAGTTGAGCATCTGAATCAGATCCTGGTCGCCGTCGAGGAGATAGAACGTGATGAAGGTCAGAGGTTCTGTCTCCGAGGCGTTGCGGAAGTCGGCGATCACGGTACCTGCAGGCTCGTGGAAAGCCGATCCGGTGGGCAGGTTCTGCGCGGGCTGCCCTTCGATCTCGAGAATCGCGGCTCCCTCGGCGACGTAGCCGACAACCGTGCAGGGGTGGAGATGCCGGGTGGTGCGCTGGCCGGGAGCGAAGCGTATCTCGCGAATGTCGACAGCTTTGACCTTGCGATCTCCGATGAGGGCTTTGAGCAATGGCGTGCGCGTGATGTTCTGCGTGGACATAGCTATCGGATGTCAGAGTGGAGCGAGGGGATTCCGGCGGTCGCAAAGGGCGACCGGATTCCGGAAAGAGCATTGAAGTCCCGGTTTTCCACGGGCATCCTCCGGTGCGAGGGCGATAGACTCGGCCTATGGGCAGCGCGGCGCAGGCTCAAGGTGATCTGATTCCTCGAAGCGGCCGGAAGCGGCTTCCGGACGACGAGGTGTCGGCGGCAACGCGCAAAATGCGGATGCTGCGTTCGCTGGCCTGCGGCAATAAGTACGAGAAGCTGGCGCGGGCGACCGGCGCGACCATGATCGCGGGCGTGGATGAGGTGGGCCGGGGCTCGCTGTTCGGCCCAGTGGTGGCGGCTGCGGTGATCCTGCCCGCCGAGACGCGCATCCGCGGGCTCCGCGATTCAAAGCAGCTGCTGGTGGAAGATCGCGAGCGTCTGGAAGTGATCGTGCGGCAGCGGGCCATTGCGTTTGCGATTGAGGAAGTGGACGCCGAGACGATTGACCGCGTCAACATCTATCAGGCGAGCCGGATGGCGATGGCGGCGGCGGTGATTAAGCTCGATCCGCAGCCCGATCACCTGCTGATCGATGCGCTGCTGCTGGACCTGCCGCATGCGCAGACGAAGATCATCTATGGCGACTCGCTCAGCATTTCGATTGCCGCGGCATCGGTAGTCGCCAAGGTGTATCGCGACCGGCGCATGTGCGAGATGGATGCACAGTATCCCGGCTATGGGCTGGCGTCGCACAAGGGATACGCCACGCCGGAGCATCGCGAGGCGCTGAAGAATCTGGGGCCATCGGTGTTGCATCGAAAGAGCTTCATGCCTGTGGCGCAGGGAGAACTGCCATGGGATGAGTTTGAGATCGAGGACGGCCCAGAACCCGACGATCTCGCGGCAGTTGAGGACGAATCCGTTTGCCCCATCGACTCCTCGTTGTAACAGCCCATCCCGACGATGAAAGCGGCGGCTTTGGCGGCGCGCTGATGTTGGCGCGTGCTGCCGGCGCCGAGACGTACGTGTTGTGCTTCACCGACGGGCAGGCTGGCCATTTTCGCGCGGGGGCTACGGCCGATGCGGACCTGGGGAAGCTGCGCCGCGCGGAGATGGATGCAGCCTCGGCGTTGCTGGGCGTCACCGAGCACGAGGTGCTGGATTTTCCCGACGGGGAGCTGGCGCAGCAGAACTTCGAGAAGATGGTGCAGATCGTCGTCGAGAAGATCCGTCGCTGGCGGCCGCAAGTCGTGCTGACATTTGGTTCCGATGGCGGCGTGAATCTGCATAAAGATCACACCATGGTGTCGATGGTGGCGACGGCGGCGTTCCACTGGGCATCGCGGGGTGAGTTGTTCCCCGACGCAGGTCCGGTGCACGCCGCGCAAAAGTTGTATTGGGTGAGCACGCCCTTTGTCAGCGTGCGGGATCGGCCGGAGCTGACCCGGACCGCAGCCACGGTGCCGTGGACGCTGACCCTCGAACTGAACGACAACCTGGCAAATCGCAAGCTGGAGGCATTCAAAAAGCATTCGTCGCAGCAGGGAGTGCTGCAACGGATCAGTGATCAGGTCCGGAATGTGATGAAGACGGAGCGCTATCTGCTGGTGGCGAAGCGAGGCATCGGGCGGGTGGAGGGGGACGCAGATCTCTGGGATGGAGTCGAAGATCGTTAGAGCATCGGGCACCAGGCCGAGGTGACGGTCGTTTCGCGCGACTGCACCTGTGGGGTTTCGGAAAGGCGAGTCTCCTGATAAAGAGGAGGAGAGGCGCCAACGATGGAAACCAGCTCGGAACCCATGATCCGGACGAAGCTGTACGGTTTTACCCTCCTGAACCATCCACGATTCAACAAAGGCACGGCGTTCACCGAAGAGGAGCGTGACGCGTTCGACCTGCATGGACTGCTGCCTCCCCATGTTGGCACGCTGGAGGAGCAGATCCGTCGCCGGCAGGCGGCTTTCGATGCTTATGAAACACCTTTTGAGAAATACGGTTTCATGCGCGATCTGCAGGACATCAACGAGACGCTGTTCTATGCGTTGCTCTTGTCGGATGTCCGGAAGTTCATGCCTATCGTGTACACGCCCACGGTCGGCGAGGGCTGCCAGCGCTTCAGCGAGATCTGGCGCAAGCCGCGCGGCCTGTTCCTGAGTTATCCGAACCAAGACCGGATCGAGAAGATTCTTTCGCACAAACGCTACGACAACGTGAAGGCCATCGTCGTGAGCGACGGCGAGCGCATCCTGGGCCTGGGCGATCAGGGCGCGGGCGGCATGGGGATTCCGATCGGCAAGATGGCGCTGTACACGGCGCTGGGCGGGATACACCACGAATATTGCCTGCCGGTGCTGCTCGACGTGGGGACCGACAACGAGGATCGGCTCGCGAACCCGATCTACATCGGATGGCGCAACAAGCGCGTGCGCGGCCCTGAGTACGACGCCTTCATCGAGAGCTTTGTGCGCGCGGTGGAGAAGCGGTGGCCGCATGTGCTCCTGCAATGGGAGGATTTTGCGGGGTCGAATGCGGCGAGGCTGCTCGGGAAGTATCGGGATCGGCTATGCACGTTTAACGATGACATTCAGGGAACCGCCGCAGTGGTATTGGCGACGTTGTTCGCGGCGATGAAGGCAGCGGGAACTCGCCTGAAAGACCAGCGAGTCGCCATCGTCGGGTTCGGATCGGCTGGCATCGGCATCGCGAACCTGCTGGTGAAGGCTCTGATGGACGACGGCCAGAGCCAGACCGAGGCAAGAGCGCGCGTCTACGCGCTGGGCCGGCCTGGGCTGCTGGTGGAGGGTGCGGAAGGGATTCATCCGGAACAGACGGGCTATGTGCGGCCCCGTGGAGATGTGGAGGACTGGAAGGTTGCGGATGCGAAGAAGATCAGCCTTGAAGAAGTGGTGCGGAACGGGAAGATCACGGTCCTGATCGGCGTAGCAGGGAAGGCGGGGATGTTTACCGAGGACGCTGTGCGCGCGATGACGAAGAACACGGAGCGGCCGATCATTTTTCCGTTGTCGAATCCGACGTCGAAGAGCGAAGCGACACCGGAGGACATACTGCAATGGACGGACGGAAAAGCGCTGATCGGGACGGGAAGTCCGTTTGAGCCGGTGCAGTGGGGCGATCGCGAAATTTGCATCGATCAGACGAACAATTCCTATATCTTCCCCGGGCTGGCGCTGGGAATTGTAGCGGCGAAGGCGCGGCGGGTGACGGACGCGATGTTCATGACCGCGGCGCGCACCCTGGCCGGATTATCGCCTGTGGAGAAGAATCAGAACGCGAGCCTGCTGCCGCCGCTCCGTGAGTCGAGAAAGCTCAGCCGGGTGATTGCAGTCGCGGTGGCGCGCGAAGCGATCGCAGAAGGCTTGTCGGATCTGAACGAGGCCGAGGTCGAGGCAGCGGTGGATGAGAATGTGTGGGAACCGGTGTATCGGCGTTATGAACGGGAACGGTGACGGGAGCCCGCAGCCTGTAGCGAGAATCGGACAGCGCCTGTGGCCGTCTCCGGACGGAAATTCACCGAATGCAATGCGGTGGGCCGTCCCTGTGGATAACTGAAGAGGTATTGCTCAAAGTATAAACATAGGATTTGCACATCCGTAACCGGGCGTTATTGCAGCATCCTCATGCTGGCCAAAGGAAGCGAATTTGGCAGTGGAGGATGTTGCGCGTGAGCAGATGGCGGAGTTTCTTGTGCAGTGCAGTGGTGCTGGCCGGTTGTGCGTTTCCGGCGATGGCACAGAATATAACGGTCTCTCGCTGGAAGCCGGTCTTCATCGGCATCGATCAGGCGACCGGCTCGATCGACGGCGCGGATGCGAGCCAGGCATATGCGGTGCGCGTCGATCTGCGGGCGCCGGGAATCGAGTTCTATACAGCCCCGCATCAGGGATCGCTGAACACGGTCGCCGAAACGACGAGTAGCTTCCTGGAAAAGTACGGACTGCAGGTGGCGATCAACGCGAACTTCTTCGCGCCCTGTTGCAATGCCGCGGCCGAGGAGAAAACCGTGCTGGGGCTCGCCGTATCGGACGCGAATACGGTTGCGTCACCGGACGCTACGCCGGGGCAGAATGCGGCCTTGCTGCTGACGCGGCTGAATCAGGCGTCGATCGTGGAAACGACGGACGGGATGGACCTGTCGAATGTCTTCAATGCCGTAACCGGCTCGGGGATCATCGTGCAGGACGGCCAGAACGTGGGCGCCGCAACCCCGTATGGCGACGGCGCGGATCCCAATCCGCGGACATCGGTCGGGCTCTCGCAGGACGGCCGGTACCTTTACATGGTCGTGATCGACGGACGTCAGCCCGGATACAGCATCGGAACGAAGAGCGTGGAGACGGCGGCGCTGATGCTGGCGTTTGGAGCATACAACGCCATCAACCTCGACGGTGGCGGGTCGACCGACCTGGTGGAAGACAATGGTCGTGGCGGCGCCACGATCGTGAACAAGCCGAGCGGAGGGGCGGAGCGCTTCGACGCGAACCAGATTGGTGTGCGCGCGTGGCCGCTGTGGTTCCTGGGCGCAAGCCAGGTACCGGCGGGACAACCGTAAGCATCACGAAGGATAGAGGGCCAGCGCAGGCTGGCCTTTCTCCTGGACCGGGCCGGCAAATTCAATGGTGATGCGATTTGCTGGCGCGTCAGTTCGGCCTCGCCGTCTGCGAGTTACTGCGTGGGACAAGTTTTACGTCCGGTGTCGGCGACCGAGGCGATGAGCCACTGACCGTTCTGGCGGACGAGGTTGAACAGATCCGTGCCGCAGTGGTCGACTTTGCCATCGCTCAAAAAGTCGAAGGGCGCCCAGACAACAGCGAGGTCGTTGTCGATGAGGACCAGAGGATCGTGGATGCGCTCTTCAATCTTGGTTGTGGCGGGGTGCCCGAGGCGCGTGGCGAAGTCGTCGAAGGTCAAGCGCACCGGCTGGCCGTCGCGCATCAGCACCATGGAGCCGCCCGGCAACAGAGGAGCGCGAATGGCGGCTGGGTCGCGGTGTGCCATGCCGTCGAAGAGAGCCTGCACGGGCGCGAGCACCGCTTGTTCCTCCGGTGTGGCGGCGCGGGCAGCGGTGGCTGCGGTGAGGGCGAAAAGCAGAGGGATGCAAAAGCGAACGAGGATTCTCATGGTGGCTATTCCCCTGGGGTCGTCATGCGGCGTTTGGCTTTGATCAGGACGTCGTCGGCTTCGGGGTGATCGTCCCAGTAGTCGAGGCGAACGCGCCCGTCCGGCAACTGAGTCACGGTCGTGGGCTCCGCGCTGGCAGTGATGTACCATCCGGCGGGCAGCACGATGGCATTGCGCGGACGGCCAAGGCTGCGATCGAAAACGAGTTCGTCCCCATCGAGCCGATAGCTCACCGGGGCGGTGTAGGTTTCGAGGATGCGCAGCCGCAGCGACTGGCCCAGCTCGACGGTGGGGAAGGGAATCACCACCACGCTGTCCTTCGGATCAACCGTTTCGCCAGTATTGATTTTCGAGGCGATGAGCTGCGCGCCGGTCATTTCCTGCGCCGTGAGTTGTTCGCCGGTGTCGAGAACATAAGCCGAAGGATGACTGGCGACGCTGCCGGTGCGCACTACGTTGGCGTAGCCGTTGATGCCTGGCCGCGACTCCGTGTAGTCGTGATAGAGCGCGAAGGCGTGTGTTTCCGGCTGCTGCAGGAAATAGACGATGTCGCGGTCCTGATGCGCGCGCTGGGAAAGGCGGGCGCGTTCGGGCTCGCCGGGGAATGGGGATTCCCAACTGCGATCGCTGGTCGGATCTTTAGGGAGCGCAGTGGTTCCGGTTTGCGCATCATGGACGGCATGGATGACCAAAGGCGCTTCGCCCGCCCCCGCATGAAGGAAACTGATGGCGATCCGGCCATCCTTTTCAGTGAGGATCTGTGAGGGAACAGTGAGGCCGGTGACCTCGTAGCCTGCCGGGAGGACGACCTCATTGCGGCGGATGCCGAGCGGCCGGTCGAAGACGATTGCGTTGCCGTCACTGTGGTAGCTTTTCGCGTCCTTGTAGGTTTTGACAATGAGGATGCGGGCCTGGCCATGCGGCGGGACAGGGCGGGCGAGGGTGACTTTGATGTAGTCGGTGGCGGGGTCGGCGTCAGCCATGAGTGGATCTTTTCGCGCGTCGGCGCCGCTGACGACCGCGAACTCGAGCGGCTTGCCGGTCATCGCGTCGAAGACGCTCTCGTCGCTGGCGACACTGCCTTTGCGAATGGGGTTATAGAAGACGGTGGCGCCGGCGGTGGTGGCCGTGACTTCGTAGCGGATTTTGAAGCTGGCGGTTTCAGGCGCGAGCAGTTCGTAGCGCGTGTATTCGTCGGTCTCAGTCTGCGCTCCCGTGGCGGAGGGGAGAACGACTCCGTCACGAGTGCCGGACTGGGGTGTTTGCGGATACGCGGAAGCGGCGGCAGGGAGGATAAGGCAGGCTGCCAGAACCGCGGCGTTTGCGGATGAAAGAACCATGGCAAGGAGGATAAGGGACACAGGCTGAAAGCGGGAAGCGGGACGATGGGAGCAGGAAGCCAGAGGCCATAGCGGTTCGGTTTGACAGATGGAAACCGTGCGGTTACCTTGATTGCGTAACCCTATGGTTTCCATACGGCAGCACAGACAACGGGATGCGGTGTTTCGGGCGGTTGCTGATCCGACGCGGCGCGAAATCCTCGGGATCCTGCGGGGCGGGAGGCAAACCGTAGGCGGCATCGCTCGGAATTTTCGCATGAGCCGCCCGGCCATTTCGAAACACATCCACATGCTTCACAAGGCTGGGCTGGTGGAGACGCGCAGCGAGGGCACGACCACGATGTGTTCGCTGAATGCGAAGCCGCTGCGCGACATCGGTACCTGGCTGCGGGATTACGAGGCTTTCTGGAGCGCTTCGCTTGAGAGCCTGAAGAAATACCTGGAGGAGGGACGATGATGGCGGCGACTCCGGAGAGCCGGGTGCGGTGGGATCCGCAGGTCGATCACCTTCGTGCGGAAATCCGCAGCGGTGGATGCCCTCCGGTGCGTTTGCGTGCGCGACAATAGCTTGTGCGCAAACTCCTGGGGTTTCTTCTCGTCGTGATTCTCGTGGTGGTGGGAGTAGTGATGTTCCGGACCGCGACTCCCGTGGTACACGTCGCTGCAGCGCCCGCAATTCTCGGGCAGGCGACGCAGGTGACGGTCCATGTGAAGGACAAACGCGGGCTGCGCTCGCTGCGGGCATGGGTAGAACAGAATGGCGTTCGATACGGGGGCGTCCAGGCCGGCGATCCGAACCAACTGAAAGATGCCGACTGGAAATTCACGGCGGGCGTGCAGGCTGCGCCCCAGCTGAAGGACGGCCCGGCGGCGCTGGTGGTCGAAGCCGTGTCGAACGACGTGTTGCGCCGTACGGCCCGGTGGCATGGGGAGGTGACCGTCGTGACGCGGCCGCCCAGCGTAGCCGTGGATTCCGACCAACATTATCTGTATCTGGGGATGGCCGATCTGGTCATGTTCAGCGTGACGGGGAGCTACACCGATGCGGGGGTGCGCGTCGGCAACGAGACGTTCCGGGCGTGGCCCATGCCGGACGGGAAGCCCGGTTTGTTCTCGCTGTTCGCCTTCGCGTGGAACATGACACCGCAGACCGTGCCGCTGGTCTATGCGTCGAATGGGCCGGGAAACGAGGCGACGGGGACGATGGTCTATCAGTTCCCGAAGAAAGAGCAGCCGCACTACACGACCCACGATTTGCAGGTGAGCGATGCGTTCCTGAACAAAGTGATCAACGAGCTCGATCCCGGCGGCTCGGGCGATCCGGTGGCGCGGTTCGTGAAGATCAACAATGAAATGCGCAAGGCGAACAATCAAACGCTGTTTGACCTCCGGACGAAAACCGCGGACCACTTCCTGTGGACTCAGGTGTTCCAGCGGCAGCCACATTCGCAGGCGGAGTCGACGTTTGCCGACGTGCGGAACTACTTCTATCACGGGCAGAAGATCGATCAACAGGTGCACCTCGGATATGACCTGGCGGTGACCGAACACGTGGGCGTGCAGGCAGCAAACGACGGTCGCGTCGTGTATGCGGCGCCGCTGGGGATCTATGGCAACTGCGTCGTGCTCGATCACGGATACGGGCTGATGACCCTCTATGGGCACATGAGTCATATCGACGTCCACGAAGGCGACATGGTGAAGAAGGGCGATGTGATGGGACAAAGCGGCATGACGGGAATGGCGGCCGGCGATCACATTCACTTCAGCATGCTGCTCGATGGCGTGCAGATCGATCCGAAGGAGTGGTGGGACGCACACTGGATTGCAGATCACGTAGCGCGGAGGGTGCCGATGGAGTTTGACGCAAGTGCGGCCGCTGCCGAGGAGTCGCATCCAGTACACAAACGCAATGCGGCCCATCGAAGGCATCGCTGAACAACCAGCGATCCGCGAATCAGGTCCAGTCGCGCCGATGTTCTCGAAGTTGCGCTTAGGCTGATTTCGCCGCCAGCATTTCGCAGTGCTGTTTGAGGCTCTTCGCTTCGGTCTTCACATATTCGGCAATGAGTTTGGAGTACATGCCGCCGGCGATGGCGCCGACCAGGCCCTTGGTGGCGAAAGCCAACTCAACCTCGGTGCCCGTGCCGTCGAAGGCGGTGAGGCGGTGCTCGGCAACCATGGTGGCTCCGAGGGATTTCTGCTGCCAGGTGAAGACCTCGTGCGGGACGCGCTCCGTCACTTCGTAGATTCCGGGACGGAGTTTGGGCTGCGTAACCCGGTATTTCGCGCCCACTTTAAAACCGTCGCGCGTGACCGGTTCAACGCTCAGCACGGTGGGCGTCCAGGTGGGCCAGCGCTCGACATCCGCGAGGACCTGCCAGATATCGGCCGGGCTGGCTTTGATGATGACGCGTTCGACGGTCTGCATACGAAAGGATTCCTCCACAACGGTATGGGGCCCGCAAAAGGCTTAGACCGGAGTACGCAGGATCGGTTAGGGAAGTTCCAGGGTTGAGCCGGATACCGATAGCCCGCAGCCGGTGGCGGCCCGGCCGGCCAATCAAGAATCGGTCGCCCTTGCGACGGGCGAGCCAAAGCTGCGTGAAAGGCGAGGAAAAAGCGAACGGAACCCCTCGCTCACGGTCTGGGCGATGGGGCGGAGACAGCATTGAACCAGCGCGCGAGCAAGCTATGCACCTGCGGACCGGAGCGTCCAGGAATCTCGAAACGCCAGCGGCGGCCGTTGATCTGAACGACGGCGTCGCCCTGAATTGCCTGGATCTGATCGCGGGTCAGGCTGAAAGAGTGCACCGGAGAGCTAAAGGTCAGGATCTCGGGCTTGAATTGCAGGGTGCCGGCGCAGAATCCACCCAAAAAGTGGATGTGATGGACTGCGAGGCCGGGAGCGCCGGTATAGGCGCGACGAAAGGCGGGCCTCCCGAGCGGGGCGCCGGCATCGGCCTCGTACGACGTGGCAGGGGGCGCGGGTTCGGTCGGTGTTGACGCAACAACCGGCGGAGGCGCGGCAGGGTTGGTCTTACGGATCGCGGCGGAAGGTTTCTCGGCAGGCTTGGTGGCCGGCTGGAGGGTGCTGGCCGCCGGGCCCGCGGCCGCGGGCGTCGGCGAAGGCGGCGCGGGGGAGGAAGTCGTCGCCGCCGTCGTTGCAGGTGAGGCAGAGGCCAGCGAGGTGCTGGATACAGTGGCCCTCCGGTGCGTAAGGTACCGGATGCCGGCCACGGCGGAGACCACGACAACGAGCACAGCGCATCCGGCGCTGACCCATGCGGGGCGAATCCCGCGGCGCGGCGGCGGTGGGGGAACGAGCTGGAGTTGCGCGGGCGGCGCGGCGGGATCCGACGCCGGAAGCGGCTGTGCCGAGCCGGCCCGAGTCATGCCGGCGTAAGCGGCAGCCGCAGGCAGGCTGGCAGCCGTGGCATGAATGCCGGAGGAAGAGCGCTGCAGGCGCCGCAGGTCGGCGCGGACGTCGGAAGCCGACTGGTAGCGGAATTCGCGATCCTTTTCGAGAGCCTTGCAGAGGACGCCCTCGAACTCTGGCGGAAGATCATGGTTCAGAGAGATGGCCGAAGGTGGGTTGTAATTCAGGAGCTTGTCAAAAACCACGGCGCTGGTGGTTCCGCTGAAGGGATGGTTGCCCGTCGCCATCTCGTAGAGAACGACGCCGAGCGAGAAGAGATCGCTGCGGGCATCGAGTGGCTCGCCACGGGCCTGCTCGGGCGACATATAGGCAACGGTGCCGAGAGTCGAACCGGACCGGGTGAGCCTGTCGCGTTCCGGGACTGTGCCGGACTGCGTGGTGTTCGTGGCGACGGATGCCTCGATGCGAGCGAGACCGAAGTCGAGGATCTTCGCCTGGCCGGAAGTGGTGACGAAGATATTGGCCGGCTTGATATCGCGGTGCAGGATGCCCTTGCGATGCGCGACGTCGAGCGCATCGGTGAGTTGAATTCCGATTTCGATGAGACGC